>Ga0114931_10000836_pt1 | contig 38512 bp, 34 predicted proteins | sample 2SBtaG_FD_89579 | JGI IMG/M metagenome (GOLD analysis project Ga0114931, IMG submission 89579) | Deep subsurface microbial communities from Kolumbo volcano to uncover new lineages of life (NeLLi) - 2SBTROV14_V59a metaG | ecosystem: Environmental > Aquatic > Marine > Volcanic | place: Kolumbo... | reverse complement strand
TTCGTGGGCGGCCATCCGGGTGCGGGCGACCCGGCGCAACGGCCGGACCTCGCTTCGCCCGCGCCGCGGGCTGTCGCCCTCCGGGCGGCCACGATCGTCCTGCCCGCGGACGACCGGCGCTTCTGGCGCCCGCCGGGGTCCACGGCGGCTCCGCGCGAGCATCGCCTGCGGCCGTGTCTCTGGACGCCCGATCCGAGCCTGCGGTCCCGGCACGTGCCGGCGTGGGCCGCCCCGCAGCGATCCTCCAGCGAGACGGGAGGCCGCGCGCCCCTCGAGGTCTGCCACGTCGAGTCCTGGTCGGTCGGGAGATAGGCCGGACCCGCTGCCAGGACGGGCGCCGCCCACCGCGAGGCGCGGGCCTGCTGCGCATGCGCTGCCGGGCCACAGCCGATGGGCCGAAGACATGCCGCACCTCCCCCCGCGCCCGGGTACCCTCTGTGGTCGGTCATCCGCTCACCAGTGTTCAGCGGACCCCGATCGACCCGAATCCACCGCGGCGGAGACCTCCTTGAATTCCGGCTCTTCACGACCCCGCCGCGCGCTCGTCGTTCGCTCGGGGGTGGCCTTCGTCGGGCTCCTTGTGGCGCGCGGCCTCGCCGTCTACGGCACGTACTTCTACGAAGAGGACGAGATCTCGCTGGCCGCCGGCGCATCGGCCCTGGTCCGGGACGACATCGGCGACGTCTACCGGTACACGGCGCAGTGGGGCTACTACCAGGTCGTCGCCGTCCTCGATCGCGTCTTCGGAAGCGACGTCTCGCTGATCCCGTACGTGATGAAGGGGCTCTCGGTCCTTTCGGGTGCGCTGCTGCCGGTGCTGGGATGCTTCCTCTTCACAGCGCAGCTGTCGGCGCGGAGGCGTTGGCTCACCGCGACACTGCTGGCGGCGTGCCCCATCGTCTGGAAGAGCAGTCAATACGGGAACACCGGCCTCCTCTCGGCGACGCTGGCGACCGCGGCGGTCGCGATCCTCTCGAACCGCCCGACCCGGCGGATCGAGGCGGGCGCGCTGCTCCTGTTCGGGTTCTCGATCCTGGTACGCGCCGACGCGATCCTGCTCGCGCCCGTCGTCGCGTGGCTGGTGTGGCACGACCGGGGCTCGCTGCGCGCCGCGCTGGGGCCCGGGATCGCGACCGCGCTCGGACTGCTGGCCGCCTACGCCGCGATCCTGACCCTCGACCCCCGTGCCGACGACGCCGCCGCCGCGGTGGTCACCCACTTCCGCACCCCGACCGATCACTTCTTCTGGGAGTACCTGGTCTGGGCCGTCTCGCCGATCCCGCTTGCGCTGGCGGTGTGGGGCGTGCGGGCCCTGCTCGACGAGCGTCCCCGACTGTTGGTGGCCCTGCTGTGCTGGATGCTCCCGCCCTTCGCGTTCTACTTCGCCGGGACCACGACCCCGCGCTACTTCCTGCTGACGGTCGCGCCGCTCGCGGTGGCGGGCGCGGTCGGGATCGACGAGCTCGCCGGGCGGATCAGGGTGTGGACGGGTCCGCGCATCGCGTGGACCGCGATCCTGGGCGCCGCCACGCTGCACCTGTTCGTGGGCTTCGGTCACTTCCACGGCCGCTTGCTGAGCCCGCTGCTGGGCCCCAGCATCATTACCCACGACCGCGGCATGCCGACCGGGGCCCTGCTGTACGACGCGTACTTCCGCGGCGGCTTCCTCGCGCAATCGCTCCGGGGGCCCGGCTTCGGCGAATCCGCGTCTCCGCACTGGGAGGGGCCGCTCTTCGAGGCGACGCTCGGGGAACTGGCTCGCGACCGGACCCCGCAGCCCGAGGTCCTGGTGCTGCTCCACAGCGGCTGGGGCCACGCCTTCCACTTCCACGCACAGGCTGCGGGTGCGACCTACCTCTCGCGAGCGCCCGGCCCGGCTTCGCAGCCGTTCAAGTCCCTCACCCGGATGACGATCGGAGGGCACCCGTTCGCCACGATCGGTCGCGCGTCGCCGCCCTTCTCCGCGTTGCGCCCGGCCGAGCTCGCCGGCTTCGACGAGGTCTGGGTCAGCGGCGAGGCCCCCTTCCCCACCGCCGAGGAGCGCGCGAAGCTCCCGCGCGGCCTCGTGCTCGTGCGCACGCTGGGCGAGGGCGGCCGCATGCACGTCTACGCCGTCGCCCGGAGACCCGGATGAGTCCGCCCCCGCAACCGAACGCCGCCGGGACACCGCGGGTCTCCGTCGTGATGCCGGCCTACAACGAAGCCGAGGCCATCGCGAGCGCGATCGAGGAGGTCCGGGTCGAGGTGCTGGACCGTCTGCCGCGCGCCGAACTGATCGTGGTCGACGATGGCTCGACCGATGCAACGGGACGGATTGCGGACGGGATCGCCGCGCACGACCCCCGCATCCGGGTCGTCCACCAGCCCAACGCGGGCCACGGTGGTGCGCTGATGACGGGCATGGATGCAGCGAGCGGAGCGTTCCTGCTGCTCGTCGACAGCGACCGGCAGATCGCGCTCAGCGCGTTTCCCGCCGCTTGGGCCGAAGTCGAGCGGGGACGCGACGGGGTCTTCGGCGTGCGCCGCCGCCGCCACGACCCGGCGCTGCGCCTGCAGCTGACGCGCTGGGTGCGCGCCGCGATCCGGCTGCTGTTCGGCGTCCGGCTCCACGACGCCAACGTCCCGTTCAAATTGCTGCGCCGCGAGATCTGGCTGGACGCGAAGCGCGCGATCCCGCCGGGAACGCTGGCGCCCTCGCTCTTCCTCGCGGTCTACGCGTTGCGCCGTGGCCGCGACATCCAGGAGATGGACATCGAACACCGGCCGCGCGATACCGGCGAGGTCTCGATCCAGCGCCTGAAGCTGTTGACGTTCTGCTGGCGCGGCCTCCGACAGCTCGTCGCGTTCCGCCGAGGGTTGAACGATGCCGGATGAGACGCGCGTGCTGGTCGTCGGAGCCGGCCCGACCGGCCTCGGGGCGGCCTGGCGCCTGAATGAACTCGGCCATCGCCATTGGACGGTGTGCGAGGCGAACTCCGAACCCGGAGGGTTGGCGTCGTCCGTCGTCGACGACGAGGGCTTCACCTGGGATCTCGGCGGCCACGTCCTGTTCTCCCACTACCGCACCTTCGACGCGCTGATGGACACGGCGCTCGGCGACCGCTGGGTCGAGCACGTCCGCGAGGCCTGGGTCTGGATGCGCGAGCGGTGGATTCCGTACCCGTTCCAGAACAACCTCTGGCGCCTTCCGCCGGACGACCTCGCGCGATGCCTCGACGGCCTGGTGGAACTGGACCGGCGCGGACCCGGCGACGCGCCGAAGTCGTTCCGGGACTGGCTGCTCGGCAGCTTCGGCCGCGGCCTGTGCGAGACCTTCATGTTCCCGTACAACGAGAAGGTCTGGGCCTACGATCCGGCCGATCTCGACGTCGGCTGGATGGGCGAGCGCGTGGCGTCCGTCGACCTCGAGCGGGTGATGCGCAACGTCGAGCAGCGCCGCGACGACGTGGCCTGGGGCCCGAACGCGACCTTCCGCTTCCCGCTCGAGGGCGGTACCGGCGCGATCTGGAAGGCCGTGTACGAGCGTCTGCCGGCGGAGCGCTTCCGGATGGGACGCATGCTCACGCGCTGCGAGGTCGACCGCAAGGTCGCGCACTTCAGCGACGGAAGCAGCGAACCCTACGACGCGATGATCTCGACGGTGCCGCTCGACCGCCTGCTGCGCACGCTCGCGGATCGCCCGGCGCTCGCGGCGCAGGCGGACCGCTTCGTCCACTCGTCGAGCCACATCGTCGGCGTCGGGCTGTCGGGGCGACCGCCTGCGGCCCTCGAGACGAAATGCTGGATGTACTTTCCGGAGGCGTCGAGCCCCTTCTACCGCGTCACCGTCTTCAGCAACTACTCGCCGCACAACGTGCCCGACCCCTCGTGCCAGTGGTCGCTGATGGCCGAAGTGAGCGAGTCGCCGGCGAAGCCCGTGGACGCGGGACGCGTCGCAGACGACGTGGTCGCCGCCCTCCGGCGCTGCGGACTCGTCGAAGCCGGCCACCGCGTGCAGAGCCTGTGGCACCGCCGCCTCGAGTACGGCTACCCCACGCCGTGGTTGGGCCGCGACGCGACGCTGGCTCCCATCGACGCCGAACTCGCCCGCGCCGGGATCCTGAGTCGCGGCCGCTTCGGGGCGTGGAAATACGAGGTCTCGAACCAGGACCACTCGTTGATGCAGGGGATCGAGGCCGTCGATCGGATCCTTCAGGGGACGCCCGAACGCACCATTCACGGAGACATGGGCGACTGAAGCGACGGAACGGGCGCTGCGATCTCGACCCGGTCGGGCGGCAGGCAGCGCTGCTGGTCGCAGGCCTGGAAGCGGAGCGCCAACGTCGCCGAGCCGTCCGCGGTGCCACCGCGCCCGCGCGGCAGGCCGAACTCGAAGCCGCCCTCGTAGACCTGGATCCCGTCGGTCGAGAACGCCGGATGGAAGAGGCGACCCTCCGGGTAGCGTACCCCGGCCGGCGCGCTCCCGTCCGCACGCTCGACCGAGGTCGGAACCAGGAACGGCAGGGAGGCCGGGTTCGCGTTCACGTGCCAGCCCGGATCGATCACCACGCGCACGACGCGGGCGCCCGGATCCGCCGCGTCCGCTGCCAGGGTGGCGTGGACGTGGTCCTTGCTGCGGGGCAGCCGGAAGGGTTCCGGCGCGGCCCCGTAGGCGCTCGCCTCTGCTCCGGCCTGGCGCGCGGACGAGGGCCCGCCCGTTCCGGTCAACGCCGCAATGGTGGCCGGAACGACCGAAGGCGCGCGCCGCAGGTACAGGGCCGCGGCGGCCGCGCTCCGTGCGGCCGCGTCCCGGTAGCGCGCCGATCCGGTCGCGCCCGCGAGCCGCCGCAGCACACGGAGGGCCACCGCGTTGCCCGACGGCAGCGCGTTGTCTTCGAACGGCTTGGGCCGGAAGAGCAGCGTCGAGCCCTTGGGCGTCAGGAAGAAGCCTCCGCCCACCGGGTCCTCGAACTCGTCCAGCAGCCGGTCGGCGAGCTGCCGCGCCTGCACCAGGCGGTCTTGCCTTCCGGTCGCCTCCCAGAGCGAGAGCAGGCCGTCAGCGAGCATCGCGTAGTCGTCGAGGATGCCCTGCTCGCGCGCCTGCCCTGCGATGTAGGAACGCCGCAGCGTGCCGTCGTCCGCGAGCAGGCGCGCCCGCACGAAGTCCGCGGCGCGCTCCGCGCGACGGAGATAGGCGGGCCGGCCGAGCGCGGACGCCGCCTGCACCCAGCCCCGGATCGCGAGACCGTTCCAGGCGGCCAGCACCTTGTCGTCGCGCCGTGGCTGCTCGCGCCGGTCGCGGCGCGCGAGGAGCAGCCGGCGTTCGGCGTCGAAGCCGGCGAGGCGGGCCGCGAGACCGCGGCCCTCGGCCGCGCCCCGCTGCACGCGCAGCACGCCGCGCGACGGATCTTCGGGCGTGGGCGCGAGCGCGTAGACGGACAGGAACGCCGCCGCGCGTTGGCGGCCGAGCACGGCCTCGATCTCGGCGCGTCGCCACAGGTAGGAGGCCCCCTCATAGCCCCCGACCTCGGCGTCCTGGGCCGAGGCGAAGCCGCCCTCTCCCTGGCTCATCTCGCGGTCGAGGTAGTCGGCCGTCCGCTCGACCACGCGTCGGTAGAGCGGCCGCCCCGTCAATGCGTAGGCCCGCGCGTAGACGCCTAGCAGCTGCGCGTTGTCGTAGAGCATCTTCTCGAAGTGCGGAATCGACCAGGTGGGCTCGGTCGCATAACGATGGAATCCGCCACCGAGTTGGTCGGAGATGCCGCCCAGCGCGATCTCGTCGAGCGTCTTCGTCAGCATCGCCATCGCATCGGGATCGGGCCCCTGTTCCAGTCGCGTCAGCAGCAGTTCGAGGGCCGGGGGCCGCGGGAACCTCGTCCGCGGCCCGAAGCCGCCATGGACGGGGTCGAAGTCGCCGCGGAGGCCCGCCAGCGCCTGCCGCATCGCCACCTCCGGCGGTGGCGGGAGCATCGTCTGCCCGGCGCCCGGGTCGCCGAGTGCGTCGAGCTGCTGCATCACCGCGTCCGCGGTCGAGATCACCTTGACCGGGCGGTCCACCCACGCATCGTGCATGGCCCGCAGCACGCGCGGAAAACCGGGACGGCCCCGCTCATCCGTCGGCGGGAAGTAGGTCCCGGCGAAGAACGGCCTCCCGTCCGGCGTCAGGAAGAGCGAGTTCGGCCAGCCGCCGGAGCCGGTCAGCACGTGCGTCGCCTTCATGTACACGTCGTCGAGGTCCGGGCGCTCTTCCCGATCGACCTTGATCGCGATGAAGTCCCGATTCATCAGCGCCGCGATCGCGGGGTCCGAGAACACCTCGCGCTCCATCACGTGGCACCAGTAGCAGGTGCTGTAGCCGATCGAGAGGAAGATGGGCTTGCGCTCGCGGCGCGCGCGGTCGAGCGCGGCCTCTCCCCACGGATACCAGTCGACGGGGTTGTGGGCGTGGAGTTGCAGGTAGGGGCTCGCCTCGCGCGCCAGCAGGTTGAGGCCCGGGCCGGGCCGCGGATAGGCCTCGGGAGAGGCGGGCCCGTCAGCGCCGACCCCGAGCAGCAGCAGCAGTGCCGCGCCCGCCAGGTGGCCGGCCACCCGCCGGAGCGCGTGGGGCCCGCGGCCCGGCCCGTGCCCCACGCGCCCCCCGGCCGCGCCGGGTCCGCCGCTTCTGCGCATCGTCTGCCCCCAGCCCGTTGGATGCGGGAGGGTATCCGCGGTCGCCGGCTTCGCCCGCGGCCGGTTGGCCCGGGGTCTTCGCCGGCCCGATCTTCATCGACGTTCTTGTCGATTTCGACTATACTGTCGAAATGCCGAAACAGGTCGATAGCGCCGCCCAGCGGGCCTGGATCCGGGGCGCCGCGCGCCGTGTCTTCGCCCGACGCGGCGTCCGGGGGACCGGCCTCGGCCACGTGGCCCGCGCCGCCCGGATGGGCCGTTCGAGCCTCTACCACTACTACCCGGACAAGGCGTCGCTGGTCGGCGACCTGCTCGCCGAAACCCTCGCCGCGGAGCGCGCGCTCTTTCACCGCTGTCTGCACGGGGAAGGCCCGCCCGCGGAGCGGATCGAGCGATTGATGACGGCGTGCGCCGCGACCTTCCCCGCCTGGGTCGCCGCCGGCCGCATGATGCTCGATCTCCGGCTCGCGGACGCCGCCGGCTTCGGCGACTTCTTCCGCGACGCCTGCGGCGACTTCGCCGACGTCGTCCGCCAGGGCCAGCGCGAGGGGTCCTTCGCCGCCGACGTCGATGCGGACTTCGCGGCCCGCGCGCTCGTCGGAGCCGTCGACGGGCTGCTCCTCCAGGCCCTGGCCGACCGGGACGCGCTTCCGGACCCGGACGCGCTGGGGGCGCAGCTCCGGGCGCTCGCCGCGCGGGTGCTATCGCGATGAGTTCCCTGGCCCTGATGCGATGGCTCGAGTCCGCGCCGGACCGCTACGACCGCGGAATGCGTTGGTTGACGTTCGGCCGGGTGGGGGCCCTGCACGAGGCCGTCGCCCTTGCCGCGGTCGCGGCGCCCGGCGCCCGCGTGCTGGAGGTCGGATGCGGCACCGGCGCGGTCACACAGCGCCTCCTGGCGCGTGGCGCCCGCGTGCTCGCGATCGACCAGGACCCGCGCATGCTCGACCAGACCCGCGAGCGCGTCGCGCGCAGCGGGCCGCCGGGCGCCGCGCTCGAACTGCGCGAGACGACGGCGGCCGAGATCGACCGGCTCGGTTCCGACTTCGACGCGGTGGTGCTGTGCCTGTGCCTGTCGGACATGTCCCCGGACGAGCGCGCCTTCGTGCTGCGCGCCAGCGCGGGCCGGCTGCGGCCCGGAGGCCGGGTGGTGGCCGGCGACGAGGTCCACGCCAGCGGGCGCGCCGCGCGCTGGCTCCAACGGCTCTGGCGCGCGCCGCAGGCCGCTGCGGGCTGGCTGCTGGTCGGCTCGGTCTCGAACCCGGTTCCGGACCTCGCCGGAGAGTTGCGCGCCGCCAGCTTCGGCATCGAGAAGCAGCAGCGCTGGCTGATGGGCACGCTGGCCTGCGTCGAGGCCGTGGCGCCATGACCGTGGCCGACCTCGTCCGCGAAGCGCTACAGGCCGGTCTCCGGCTCTTCCCGTGGCCGACGCGCGCGGGCCTGCGCGTCGTCGGCTCGCCCGGACGCCACAGCCCGGTGCTCGTGACCGGGAACTACGACCTGACGGTGCGGCGCGTGCTGCGCGCGATGGCGGGCCGCGACGCGTGGCTCGTGGTGGCGCCCTCCGGAGGCATCAACGTCTGGTGCGCGTCCTCGGGCGGACATCTGGGCACCCACCAGGTCGTGACGGCGCTGAAGACGTCGGGGATCGCGGAGCGGGTCGACCACCGCGACGTGGTGCTCCCGCAACTCTCGGCGACCGGCGTGCTCGCGCTCGACGTCTTCCGCCGCTGCGGATGGCGGGTGCGCTTCGGACCCGTCCACTGCGAGGACCTGCCCCGCTACCTCGACGCAGACGGGCAGAAGGACGATCGCATGCGAGCCGTGCGCTTCGGACCCCGCGAGCGCCTGGAAATGGCCGCCGCCTGGGGGGTGCCCGGCGCACTGATCCTGGGCGGCGCCACGTCGCTCGCGAAGCCGGGCTGGGCGCTCCCGTTCGCCGCGGGCGTGGTCGCACTCGCGCTCGCGGTCTTCCTGGCCTACGACCGGCTTCCCGTGCCGCGCCGCACCTGGCTGATGGTCGGCGCCTCCGCGCTCGCGGCGCTGGCCACGGGGCTTGCCGGTGGCAGCGCCGGGGCGATCGCGGCGGCCGCCGTCGGGGCCGTGGGCGTCTCGCTGCTGCTGACCTTCGACTATTCGGGCAGCACCCCGCTCGAGGGCGGCAGCCACTTCGAAGAGCGGCGCTGGCACATCACGCTCGATACCGAGCGCTGCGCCGGCGTCTTCCGGTGCTGGGAGGTGTGCCCGGAAGCCTGCTTCGAGAAGGACGAGCCCGCTCGCAAGGTCCTCCTCGCCCACGACGAGCGCTGCATCCGCTGCGGCGCATGCGTGGCCCAGTGCCCCAAGGACGCCCTCGCGTTCGAGACAGCCGACGGCGAGCGCATCGATCCCGAGACCACGCGCCGCTACCGGCTCAACCTGATGGGCCAGCGCCGCAAGCCCGCCGAGGGCGGCAGCGCCGCGGCGTCGTCCGGCGCTCCTCCTCCCTGATCGATCCGTGACCGCGGTCGGGCCGAACGATGCCGGATCGCGCGGGCTATCATCGCCCCGATCGACCGGCCGCGACGAGAGCCGGGCCGATCTTCGCCGGAGGGACAGGGATGGCCGGGTTGACGTTTCGCGAGGTCGGGGCGGACGAGGTTGCGCAGATCAAGGCCCAGTTCAAGCGCTTCATCGACGAGGAGGTGATCCCGGCCGAGCCCGAGCTCGCGCGCGGCGACGAGCAGGCGGCGGCCCGGACCGAAGCCCTGAAGGCGCGCGCGAAGGAGGCCGGCCTGTGGGCACTCGGTCACCCGGAAGAGATCGGGGGCGGCGGACTCCCCTTCCTGGCCTTCGCCGAGATGAACGAGATCATCGGTCGCTCGCACTACGGACAGCTGGCGGTCGGTTCGGTCTCGATGCAGGACTCGATCATGCTGCACCTCTACGGGAACGAGGCGCAGAAGGAGCGCTGGCTGAAGCCCCTCGTGGCCGGCGACATCTACCCTTCGGTCGGGCTGACCGAACCCGAGGTCGCCGGGTCGGATCCAACGCTGATGCAGACGACGGGCCGCCTCGAGGGCGACCAGTGGGTGATCAACGGCCACAAGTGGTTCACGAGCGGGGCCAACCGCGCCGCCTTCACCACGGTCTTCTGCGCGACCGAACCGGACGCGAAGAAGCACGCGAAGTTCTCGTCGATCATCGTGCCGACGGACACCCCGGGCTACGAGATCGCACGCGTCGTCCCGACGATGGGCTCGACCCGTGGCGGACACTGCGAGGTCTGGCTGAAGGACGTGCACGTGCCGAAGGAGAACCTGCTCGGCGAGCGGGGAGCCGGCTTCGTGATCGCGCAGAAACGGCTCGGCCCGGGGCGCATCTTCCATTGCATGCGCTGGTTGGGGCAGGCCGAACGCGCCTTCGAACTGATGTGCGAATGGGCCAAGGTGCGTTATGCGCACGGCTCGCTGCTGGCCGAGAAGGGCGAGATCCAGCGCTACGTCGCCGAGTCCGCGGCCGAGATCCAGGCCGCGCGGCTGATGACGTTCGACGCCGCCCGCAAGCTCGACCAGGGCCAGGAGGCCCGCGTCGAGGTCTCGCTGATCAAGTTCTGGGGCGCCCGGATGCTCCACAACGTGATCGACCGTGCGATCCAGGTCCACGGCGCGATGGGCGTCACCTCGGACACGCCCCTCGAGCACATGTACCGGGAGGCGCGCTACGCGCGCATCTACGACGGCCCGGACGAGGTGCATCGCATGGTCGTGGCACGGCGGTTGATCAAGGACCCGGTGAACCACCCGCCCTGGGCGGACTGAACGCCCCCTCGCGCCCGGCTCCGGCCGGACCCCGACCCCCGCCGCACCGATCGCACGCTGTGTAACCCAGGTTGCAGAGCGGCCGCGCGCGATCGCGTACCCATCCGGTCTCCCGTCCACGAGTGCCGGTCGGCGCCCCTTCGCGCGTCGCCGGTAGGAAGGAATCCATGATTTCCGCCATCACGCGATGTTCCCGGGGTCTGCTGGTGATCGCCGCGGGCCTCCTCTGGTCGATCGCTCCCGCGGCGACGGCCGGGCCGAACCCTCCCCTCGAAGACGTGGTCCGCGCACAGGGGCAACTCGTCGAAGCGATGAAGGCCGAACTCGAAAGCCTTCGGCAGGCCCAGCGCGAGAGCGCGGACGAGATCCGCAGCCTCCGTGACCAGCTCGCTGCCTCACCCGCGGGCGGGTCCGCGATCACGGCCGACTACATCGACCGCCGGATCGAGCAGTACCAGACTGCGGACGACAGCCGCGTGTTCCTCTCGGGCTACGGCAGCGTCGCGTACAAGGATGCCGAGGGCACCGATCCGTCCACCTTCGAAGCCTCCTTCAATCCGATCTTCCACTACCAGATGTTCGACGATCTCCACTTCAACGCCGAACTCGAGTTCGAGATCGACGACGGAGGAGAGACGCAGCTCGAGCTGGAATTCGCCACGATCGACTACCTGCTGAACGACTGGGTGACGATCTCGGCGGGCAAGTTCCTGACGCCCTTCAATACCTTCGGCGTGCGCACCCATCCGGCGTGGATCAACAAGATGGCCTCGCGGCCCGTGATGTACGACAAGCCGGGGCGGCTGATCGGCGTGCTCTCGGACGTCGGCGTGATGGTGAGCGGTGGCGCCACGCTGTGGGACGAGAACTCGAAGGTCAACTACGCGATCTACGCCGGCAACGGGCCGACGTCGGTCGGCGACGAGATCGCCAAGCTCGCGTTCGACAACACCCCGGACGAGAACAACAACAAGACCCTGGGCGGACGCGTCGGTTTCCTGCCGATCCCCAACTTCGAGGTCGGCGTGTCCGGGATGACCGGACGGACCAAGGGGGCAAACGGACGATTCGACCTGATGGGGGTGGACGCCTGGTACGGCTGGGACGGGCTCGAGTTGCGGGGCGAGTGGGCGCGGCTCACGCGCGGCGACCACCTCGACCGCAGCGGCTACTACGTCCAGGTGGCCTACCGCCTGAGTCACCTGCTCACGGGAAGCGACCTCAGCACGACGCTGGGGAAGTTCGAGCCGGTCCTCCGCTACGGCCAGGTGCTGGGCGACGGACCGGACGACCGCGAGCGGTTCTCGGTGGGGTTGAACTACTGGCTCTACGACTCCGTGCCGCTGAAGTTCACCTACGAGTTCAACAGCGGGTCGGTGGCCGACGATCGGCTGCTGGTCCAGCTGGCCTACGGCTTCTGAGATGGGGGATCGCGTGATGAACCGAGCATTCGTCTGGATGACAGGATTCCTCCTGGCGGCGGCCACCGCACTCCCGGCCGTCTCCGTCCGCGCACAGGGCGACGGAGACCCGGCGCGCGGCGCGCGCTACTACGCCGACAACTGCGGCCGCTGCCACAACCCGCGCTCGCCGAACCAGCTCCGCGATCGCGACTGGGAGGTCTCGATGCGACACATGCGGATCACGGCCGCGCTTCCGGCGCAACAGGCGCGCGACATCGCGGCCTTCCTGATGGCGGCGAACAACCCGCCGCGCATCGAGCCGATGTCCCGCGCGCCGCACCCGCTGGCGCAGACGGGCCGCCAGCTGATCGACCAGTACGCGTGCAACGGCTGCCACGTCATCGCGGGCAAGGGCGGCGCGGTGGGCCCGGCGCTCGACGGCATCGGAGCGCGCCGCGACCTCGGATACATCGAGGACCAGGTGATGAACCCGCGCGGTCACAACCCGGCGAGTACGATGCCCAACTTCGGCCTGAGCCGCGACCAGGCGCGCGCGATCGCGGAGGCGCTGGCGGCGCTGCCGGCCCGGTAGCGCGAAGCCGCAGGCACGCGGATCCGCGGCGGGACCCACCCGTGGCGGATCCGCGGTGGCATCGCGGATGTCTTCGCGGTCGCCGGGCCTACCGGGAACCTGCTACCTCGCGGCGCGCGCCGTCCGCGCGAAGCGCGGCCGGCTCCTTGCAACATTGTCGCAGGAGCCCTTCGTCCTCGACCCGGATCCGCTCGCGTCTAACCGAGATCACTCCCTCGCGCCGAAACTCCTGGATCCGCCGGCTCACGACGACGCGCACGGATCCGATCATCGTCGCGACGAGATCGTGGGACAGGCCCGAGACCTCGCGAGCGGCCGAGGCCGGGGAGGCCGGCACCGCCTGACGCCGCAGGAAGCGCGCCAGACGCGTGTCCGTATCGTGGAGCGCGAGTTCGCTGGCCAGGTCCGCGACGGCGCGCAGCATCTGGCCGATTGCGGCATCGAGCGCCCGCGCGAAGTCCACGTACTCGGCGCGCAGCTTGCGGACCGTTTCGAGCGGGATGGCCACCGTCTCGAGCGCCTCCACGCTCCGGGTCCAGCCCTCGAACGGCCTCCCGTCGACCAGACGGAGCAGGTCGAAGGCGTCGCCGGGACCGAGCAGCATCAGGCCGATCCCGCGGCCGTTCCTGGGGTTGACCCGCGTCACCTCCATCCGCCCCGACACGATCAGGAAGAAGCGGTCGGCGGTATCGCGGGGCTGGATCGCGGCGTCCTTCGCCGGCCACCGCACACGCCGCGCGATGACCGTGAGTTCTTCGAGCGCGCGCGCCGGGAGCGCCGAGAAGAGCGGCGATGCATCCAGCGCCTGACGCAGCCAGTCGGCCCGGGGACGGTCCACGCGAACAGCACTCATCTCGGTCTCCTCCCGACCCGGATGAATGCAACCACCGCGCCACCCGCGCGAACGACGCGACGGCCCACGAGACGCGGCCGGAGCCGTCTGGCCCTACACCGATCGTGGCAATTCGACCCTATGAACTTCGTGAACTGGTCATGATGCCCCAACCGTGAGTCAACCTGGGTCCGTGGCCGCGTACGCTCCGGGGGGCCCGCCGCCGCAGGCTAGCCGGCGAGGTCGGGTCGGTACTCGGGATGCGCCGTGAGCCAGTCCGAGAGCCGGCGCATCGAGTCCTCGTTCTTGCGGTTGATGAAGCGGTAGATCGACCCCTCGAACCAGCGCCACGGCGCCGACGCGAGGTGGTAGCGCTCCTCGAACTCGAGCCGGGTGCGCCCCGGACCCACCGGCTCGAGCCGCACCCGGCCGGTCTGGTCGTTGCCCGGCGTGCGGCCGATCATCGTGTAGGTGTAGCCGCGCGCCGGTTCGACCCCGGTCACCAGCTCGAGCGCAGAGCCCTCGCGTCCGAACGGCATCTGGTAGATCACGCGCCGCAGCAGCCCGTTCCCGTCCGCATCGCCCGGGTGCAGCACGTCCACCCGCAGCACCATCGGCGCGTACTCGGTCCAGCGCCCGTAGTCCTGCATCAGCGCCCAGAGCCGCTCCGGCGTGTGCGGAAACTCGACCGAATAACGATGCTCTCGCATGGCATCACCCCCAGGTGTTGAAGGACAGGATCTCGTCGGTTCCCTTGCGCCGGGTCGGGCCGAAGTTGGCGTCGGGGTAGCCGATCGGGATCAGCGCGACCGGATGGGCGTCCTCGGGCATCTCGAGGATCTCGCGCAGCCGGGGCTCGATCATCACGTGCGCGGTCGTCATCAGCGTCCCGAGCCCGAGCCCCCGGGCCGCGAGCATCAGGTTCTGGACCGCCATGTAGATGGAGCTTCCGGCCAGCAGCGTGGTGGGATCCGGCGTCGGCGACGAGAGCTGATGGAGGCACGGGACGATCAGGGCCGGTGCGCGCTCGAGCTGCGAGAAGAACTTCCGGGCACCGCGCAGCATCAGTCGCGTGGTCTTGTCGGCAGCCTGCTCCCCCTCGGCGAGCGTGCTCTGGAGCATCTCGTTGCCCTCGGCGAACGACCGCAGGGCCGCCGCGATCGCTTCGACGCGCGCGCGATCGTCGACCACGACGAAGCGCCAGGGCTGCGTGTTGCTCCCGCTCGGCGCCTTCGACGCCGCCGAGACCACGCGCTCGAGCGCTTCGCGCGGGACCGGCGTGGGCTTCCAGTAGCGGATCGCGCGCTGGGAGTAGAGCGCCTCCCACAGGTCATCGGTCGGCTCGCGGCTGGTCCGAGGGGGTTCGGCCATCGTGGTACCTCCGGGGGACGAACGTACCGCGTCTGGAAGCCGTCCGGGTCGCGGGCGCCGAGCCGCGTCAGAGCCGATAGAGCCGCGCCGCGGTCCCCCCGATCATGGGGCGCGCCTCCTCGACCGGGACGTCGGCGAAGTGGGTCTCGAGCACCTTCTGGGAATGGGGCCAGGTGGAGTCCGGATGCGGGTAGTCGGTGGCCCACATCAGGTTGTCGACCCCGAGGCGGTGGCGCTGCGACACGCCGTAGGTGTCCTCCTCGAACGTGGCCCACATGTTCTGGTGCCAGTAGTGGCTGGGCCTTTCAGGGATCATCTCGAAGGGGTCCCAGCCGTGGCGCGTCTGCATCGTGTCCAGGCGCTCGAGGAAGTACGGGATCCAGCCGAGCCCGGCTTCCACGAGCACCACCTGGAGCTTCGGATGGCGTTGGAAGACGCCGCCCACGATCCAGTTCGCCAGCACCTCGGCCATGAAGACCGGGGGCAGCGACTGGAAGATCCCCTTGGCCGGCGTCGTGTCGTACCGCAGCACGTGCCAGAGCGCCTCGTTGGCGCCCACGTGCTGGCTGATCGGGATGCCGGTCTCCTCGATCGCCGACCACAGCGGCGCGTAGCCGGCATCGAAGTACGGCGGCAGGCCAAGGTCGGTCGGGTAGAGCGGCAGCATGAAGGCCCGGGCGCCCTCGCGCGCGAGCCGCTCGACTTCGGCCACGGCCTCCTTCACCTCGACGATCGGCACCAGCGTGACCACCACGAGCCGCTTCGGGTCCGCGGAGGCAAACTCGAGGGCCGCATCGTTGAACGCACGAAACGCGGCCAGGCGTCCGCCGGCCTTCATCTGGTGGAACGAAGCGCCGGCCTCGATGTCCGAGTAGAGCACCTCGGCTTCCACGCCGTCCGTGTCCATGTCCTTCAACCGTTCGATCGGATCGAATTCTCCCGGGCGGCCGGCGGCCGCCCAGGGCTTGTCCGCGGACGCGATCGGCAGCTCGCCGCCGGCGCCCTTCTTCCTGGCCCGGGCGAGCAGGCGCTGGGCATGGGCCATCCGCGCCTGTTGGTAGCCCTCGCGGTGCTGCGCGGGAAGGTGCGCGAGGACGGCGTCATCGCGGATGCCGACGTGGGAGTCCGCGGAGATGATGCGTTCGTTTGCCATGGGCGTGTCCTCAGCGACCGCCCGCGCCGTCCGGGTGGACCAGCTGCCGGGCGTTGTCGCGCATCACCATCCGCAGTTGCTCGGATGGCAGGTCCGGCAGCGCTTCGGCGAACTCGACCGGCTCGGCGAGACCCTCGGGGTGCGGATAGTCGGACCCGAAGACGACCTGGCTCACTCCGATCGTGTCGATCAACGCGGCGATGTCCTCCTCGTGATAGGGCGACACGAACAGGTGCTGCTTCACGATCTCGCTCGGGCGGCCCTTCACGTAGCCCCCGATCCAGGGGCCGCTGCGGCCCATCCCCTTCATCTTGTCCATCACCTTCATCGCGTACGGGACCCAGAGCGAGCCGTTCTCGACGCTGACGATCTTCAGGTTCGGGAAGCGGCCGAAGAGGTTGTTGAAGACCATCGAGGCCACGGTGTCGATCATCACCCGATCGCCGTAGCAGCAGCTCCACTGGAACGCCGACTGTCTGTGGGACGAGGGGTTGGCCTCTTCTCCCCAGTGCACCGACATCATCTCGTTGTAGCCCGACTCGGCGATGTGGAAGGCGACGGGGACCCGGGCCTCGTCCAGGATCGCCCAGAAGGGATCGAAGACCGGATCGGCCGGCGACCGGCCGAACGCGGGACCCGGCCGCAACGCCACGATGCGCGCTCCTTCCGCCAGCACCCACTCGAGTTCCGCCACCGCGCGGTCGAGATCGAGGAGCGAGAGCAGCGGCGGCGCGAAGATCCGGCCCTTGTAGTCGAACCCCCAGTCGTCCTGGATCCAGCGGTTGAAGGCGTGCATGTTCGCGTACAGCTGTACCGCGTCGTCCTTCATGAAGTGCTCGACGCAGACACCGAAGGTCGGGAACAGGAACGCCGACTCGATGCCCTGCTCGTCCATCAACGCGACGCGCGCCTCGCGGTCCCGATAGGCGGGCTGCATCGGTTCCTGGGTCGCACCCTCGTCGGAGACCCCGGTCTTCATGCTGTGGAGCATCTCGCGAAGCGCCCCGGCCTTGGCCACGGTCTCGCCCGCGAAGCCTCCGGCGAGGAAGGTGAAGGGCTTGTCGCCGACGAAGACGCGGCGCTCCCCGCCCGGGACCTCGCGCAGCCCGATCGCGCGCTCCCGATGCTGCGGTTCGATGTAGCGGGTAAAGCAGTCCGGCGGCTCGTAGTAGTGGTTGTCGGCGTCGAACAGGCGGTAGCCGAGATCGCTCATCGTTCGCTCCTTCGTCCGATCCGGTGCCTCGCGGGCCCGTCACCCGGCGCCGCGTCCGGCGCAGGGTCGGTGCAATGGGCTCGGGAGGCTTGCCGGTCGGACCTGCCTTCCGTATACCATGGATGCCGAACGTTCGTAATAAAAAATGGTGGAACCAGCCGGAATGCCCCGAATCGTCGACTCCGAAGCACAGCGGGAAGCCGTGCTGGTCGCGACCTGGCGAACCATCGCCCGACACGGCCTGGCGGGCGCGACGGTCCGTCGCATCGCGGCCGAGGCCGGCGTATCGACCGGGTTCATCAGCCACTACTTCCGCGACAAGCAGGAGGTGCTGGCCGCTGCGCTCACGCTCAGCAACGAGCACTCCCAACGACGTCTGAGCGCGCGCGCGGACGGGCTCCGCGGTCTGGTGGCGCTGCGGACCGTGATCGAGGCCGTCCTGCCGCTGGACGACGAGCGCCGGCTCGAGTGGCTGATCTGGATGACCTTCTGGGGGAGCACGGAGACCGACCCCGCCCTGGCCCAGGAGTGGCGCCGCGGGCGCGACGGCTGGCGGGCGACGCTGGTCCGTCTGCTCCAGGAGGCCAAGGCCGACGGCGAGATCCGGGCCGACGTGGACATCGAACACGAGGCCGACCGACTGGTCGTGCTGATCGTCGGTCTGGGTCTTCACGAACGCTCGGGGCGCTTCCGGAGACGCGCGCTGATGTTCGTCGACGAGCATCTGGAAACCCTGATCAAGCTCCAGGAGTAGTCCGGGAGCAGCAGCATCCGGGGAGGATGAGTGGAACTCGAACTCAGCGAGGATCAGGCGTTCTTCCGCGAGACGACGCGGAAGTTCCTGGAGGCCGAGGCGCCGCTCGCCACGGTGCGAAGCTGGGCGGACGTTCCCGAGGGTTTCGATCGCGGTTGGTGGCAGCGCGGTGCGGAACTCGGGTGGACGTCGCTGTTGCTTCCGGAGGAGCACGGGGGCGCGAGCCTCGCGGGCGAGGGATTGCTCGACCTGGTGATCGTGGCCGAGGAGATGGGACGGCTCGTCTCGCCGGGTCCGCTGCTCGAGACGAACGTGGTGGCGTCGGCGGTCGCGAGCCGCGGGAGCGCGGCGCAGACGGAGGCGGTCCTGCCGGCGATCGTGTCCGGTGAGGCGACCGCCAGCTGGGCGTACTTCGAGCCCGGCGGGAGCTGGCACCCGGACGCGGTGCGGTTGCGGGCCGAACCGACCGCGGACGGGTTCGTACTGAACGGCGTCAAATCGCACGTGGCCTACGCGGCCGAGGCCCGCCACCTGCTGGTGACCGCGCGCACGCCGGACGGGCTCGCGCAGTTCCTGCTTCCGACCGACCACCCCGGCCTGCGCATCGTGCCGCTGCAGAGCCTGGACCTGGTCCGGCGCCAGGCGGAAGTCCGCTTCGACGGCGTCCGGGTGCCGGCCTCCTTCGTGCTCGGCCCGCCCGGCCAGTCGGAGGGAGACGTGGAACACCAGTTCCAGCTGGCGCTGGTGCTGCAGTGCGCCGAGACCGCCGGAGTCGTCGACCGGGTCTTCGAGTTCACGCTCGCGTTCATGTTCGACCGCTTCTCGTTCGGGCGGCCGCTGGCGTCCTACCAGGCGCTGAAGCACCGGATGGCCGACCTCGATCTGTGGGTCGAAGCGAGCCACGCCACGGCCACCGGTGCCGCCCGCGCGGTGCAGGCCCGCTCCGCGGACGCGGGCCGGCTCGCGCGCGCGGCCGCGTCGTACATCGGGGACCACGCGACCGCGATCGTCCAGGAGTGCGTGCAGATGCACGGCGGGATGGGCGTCACGTGGGAACACGACATCCACCTCTACCTGCGGCGGGCGACCGTCAACCGCATGACCTACGGAACGCCCGACGAACATCGCGAACACATCGCCGGGTCGATCGGACTGGGCGGAGCAGCGGCATGAACGGACGAGACGTGGAAGAGCAGGATCTCGACACCTTCCGGCTTCGCGCGCGAACCTGGCTCGCCGACCACATGCCGCCGCAGCGCGGCCGCGACGACTACATCGAGGACGACCTGGCGCGCTGGAAGCACGCGCGCGAGCTGCAGGCGCGGCTCTTCGAGGGCGGCTTCGCAGGCCTGGGCTTCCCGGCGGAGTACGGCGGGCAGGGCCTGTCGCGCGCGCATCAACGCGTGTTCGACGAAGAGGCGCTCGGCTACGAGATGCCCACGCTCCTCAACGTGCCGACCTTCGGCATCATCGGTGCCACGATCCTCGAGTTCGGCACCGAGGCACAGAAGAAGCGCTACCTGCCCGCGATGCTCCGCGGCAACGAGGTCTGGGTGCAGTTCCTCTCGGAGCCCACCGGTGGCTCGGACCTCGCCTCGGTGATGACCCGTGCGACACCGGATGGCGACGACTTCATCCTGAGCGGCTCCAAGATCTGGAGTTCGGGCGCCTACGCAGCCGACTACGGGCTGTGCGTCGCGCGGACGAGCTGGGACGTCCCCAAGCACCAGGGGATCACGGTGCTGATCGTGAAGATCGACCAGCCCGGGGTCACGGTCGACCGGATCCGGGGCGTCGCGGGCGACGACGAGTTCTGCCAGGAGTTCTTCGACGACGTGCGCATCCCGGGCGAGAATCTGGTCGGCGAGGTCGACGAGGGCTGGACGGTCGTACGGGGGCTCCTGTCGCACGAGCGCGCCTCGATGGGCGGCGCGTCGCCCTACGTGAGCGGCGGCAGCCCGGTGCCGGGGCAAGCCCAGCAGATGGATCTGATCGACCTCGCGGCTGCGGCCGGGCGCAGCGACGACCCGCGCGTCCGCCAGCTGATCGCCGAAGCCCACGTGCAGGGCATCGTCCAGGAACAGACCGCGCGCCGGGTCACGACCGGCATGAAGACCGGCCACTTCCCGCCGCCGGCCGGCGCGCTCCTCCGGCTGATGGGCGCCCGGGACGCGGTCCGGCGCTCCGACATCTCGCTCGAGATCGCGGGCGCGGGCGCCGCGGCGTGGCACGCGGGCGAGCTCGCAGGCCAGATCGGCATCCGCTTCCTCGCGCGGCAGGGGAGCGAGCTCGGTGGCGGAAGCACCGAGATCCAACGCAACATCATCAGCGAGCGGTTGCTGGGCATGCCCCGCGAATTCGCCGCCGATCGCGACGTCCCGTTCAACCAGGTGCGGCGCAACGCCATGCCCACGCGCGAACGGGAGTAGCATCCGAAGACCTCCACAGAAGGGAGCCCCCATGGCACGCAAACTCGACTTTCCGGTGTTCGACGCGGACAATCACATGTACGAGACGGAGGACGCGTTCACGCGCTACCTGCCCGCCGGCTACGAGGGCCTGATCAAGTACGTACAGGTGGGCAAGCGCACCAAGATCGCGATCAAGAACACGATCTCGGACTACATCCCCAACCCGACCTTCAACGTGGTGGCGCCGCCCGGCGCGCACGAGCTGCACTACAAGCAGAGCAATCCCTCATCGAAGACCCAACCCAAACCCGGGGACCTGCAGCCGAAGCCTCCGGCCCGCTACGAGCCGTCGATCCCGGCCTACTTCGAGCCGGGTCCGCGGGTGAAGCTGCTGGACGAATTCGGCATCGACCGCGCGATGATGTGGCCCACGCTCGCGAGCGTGCTCGAGGAGCGGCTGGCCGACGATCCGAACGCGACGCACATCGTCGTCCACGCGCTGAACCAGTGGATGCACGAGCAGTGGAGCTTCGATTACGAAGGCCGGATCTTCTCGACCCCGGTCATCACGTTGCCCATCGTCGACCGCGCGCTCGAGGAGCTCGCCTGGGTGCTCGATCACGGCGCCAAGGCGATCCTGATCCGTCCCGCTCCGGTGCCGGACTTCAACGGGAGGCGGCGTTCGTTCGCGCTCCCCGAGTTCGACCCCTTCTGGGAGGCGGTGCAGGAGGCCGACATCCTGGTCGGCATGCACTCGTCGGACAGCGGCTTCCAGCGCTACCTCAACGAATGGGAGGGGCTCGACAACGAGTTCGAGCCCTTCAAGGCCGTGCAGTCCGCGTTCTCGGCCCTGGTCGGCGTCGACAACCGCACGATCACGGACGTGGTGAGTTCGATCATCGGCCACGGCCTCGTCAGCCGCTTCCCCAGGCTCCGGATCATGCCGGTCGAAAACGGGAGCGCATGGGTGCGGCCCCTGATCGAGAAGCTGAACAAGGTCTACGCGCGCTCGCCCGGGCTCTTCGACGAGGACCCGATCGCAGCGTTCAAGCGCTGCATCTGGGTCCACCCGTTCCACGAGGAGGACACCCTCGGACTGATCGACCTGATCGGGGTCGACAACGTGGTGTTCGGTTCCGACTACCCGCATCCCGAGGGCATGTACGACCCGGTCACGTTCGTGGACGAACTCGAAGGGCTGCCGGTCGAGGACCAGGCCAAGGTCATGGGCGGCAACCTGGCCCGGATCCTGAAAGCTGCTTGAGACGCAGCCCCGGACACCCGGGGCTGCGTCAGGGACGCATGTGGATCCCGCCCGCGACGTTGAGGATCTCGCCGGTGACGTGACCGGCGCGGTCGGATGCCAGGAACGCGACCGCCTCGGCGATGTCTTCGGCGGTCGCGTGTCTTCCGAGCGGCGTCTGCGGGAGCAGGTGTTCGGCGACCTCGGGGTTGTCGTCGATGAACTTCGTTCCCGTCACCACACCCATCGAGACCGCGTTGCTTCGGATGCGGTAGGGCCCTCCCTCGACCGCACAGGACCGCGTGAGCGCGTTGAGGCCGCCCTTCGTGACCGCGTACGGTGCCTCGCGTCCGCCGCCGCCGACGTCGGGCGCATAGGTGCTCATGTTGACGATCGCGCCGCCGCCGGCCTCCCGCATCCCGGGCATGATCCGCCGGCACAGGTACCAGGGGCCGGAGAGGTTCACCTGTACGATCCAATCCCAGGTCTCGGGGTCGTAGTCCCAGATCGAGCCCACCACGTTCACCGCGGCGTTGTTGACCAGGATCTGGATCGGTCCGAGGCGTGCGCTCACCTCGTCGACGACGGCGTCGATGCCGGCCCGGTCGCCGGCATCCATCCGGTGGCCCACCACCGTGGTCTCCGGATGGTCGCGCGCGATCGCGTCGGTCACCTCGCGGGTCCGCCGCTCGTGGATGTCGGTCACGACCACGCGCGCGCCCCCAGCGGCGAGGCGCCGCGCGACGGCCTGGCCGATACCCCGGCCGGCCGCGGCGGTGACCAACGCGACCCTTCCTCCGAATTCGCTCGCGGCCATCGCCCTCCCCTTCGCTCCCTGTCGGCTTCCGGTCGTGGCGCCCGTCAATCTCCTGGCAGCTTGCCGCGGGTGCGGGCAGGTGTGCAACAATACCGAACGACTGTTGTCCAAAAAAAACGAGCCCTTCCGGCGCTCGAAACCCACCCGCCGCGGGGAACTCGCATGGAGCCGATGCTCGAAGGTCTGAAGGTCGTGGAGCTGGCGGAGTGGGCGTTCGTGCCCTCCGCGGGCGCGGTGCTGGCGGACTGGGGGGCCGACGTGGTGAAGGTCGAGCATCCCGTCCGCGGCGACGCGCTGCGGGGATTGATGCTGTCGGGCGGTGCCTCCGACTTCCATCACATGATGGAGCAGATGAATCGCGGCAAGCGGAGCATCGGGATCGACGTCGCGCATCCGGAGGGGCGCGAGCTCCTGCTCGAGCTCGTCGCCGAGGCCGACGTCTTCCTGACGAGCCTTCGCGAGCCGGCGCGCGCAAAGCTCGGACTCGCGTACCCGGACCTCGCGAAGGGAAACCCGCGCCTCGTCTACGCGCGCGGGCACGGCCAGGGAGCGCGCGGTCCCGACGCCGACAGGCCCGGCTTCGACGGCCACACCTGGTGGGCGCGCGGTGGCGTGACGAACCTGCTGTCGCCGGGGGAGACACCCTCGGTCGCGGGCCGCCCCGCGTTCGGCGACGTGATCACGGGCATGTTCCTGGCCGGCGGCATTGCGGCGGCACTGGTCCGCCGCAGCATCAGCGGCAAGGGAGGGCTCGTGGACGTGTCGCTGCTCAACTCGGCCACCTGGATCCTGGCGCCCGACCTCGTCTCGAGCCTGCTCGCGGGCCAGGATCCGCCGAAGGCAGGCGCGGGCGCGCCGATGATCGGGAACCCGCTGATCGGCGCGCACCGGACCCTCGACGGTCGCTATGTCACGTTGATGATGTTGCAGGCCGATCGCTACTGGCCGGGCTTCTGCCGAGCGCTCGGACGCGAGGACCTGATCCAGGATCCCCGCTTCGACGGGATGCAGGCCCGCGCGCAGCACGGTCAGGAACTCGTCGCGATCATCGCCGAGGCGTTCGCGTCCGCGCCGCTCGACGAGTGGAAGGAGCGCCTCGACCGCGAGGACTGCGTCTTTGCGCCGATGCAGACCCCGCTCGAGGTCGTGAACGACCCGCAGACCCTGGCCAACGACTACCTCCCACGGCACCCCACCCATCCGGGCGCGCGGCTCTCGGCGAGCCCGGTGCAATACAACGGCGAGCCGGTCGCGTTCCGGTCCGGCGCTCCCGAGCTCGGCCAACACACCGAGGCGATCCTGCAGGACCTCGGGCGCGACTGGGACGAGATCACGCGGCTGAAACGCGCCCACGTGATCGGCTGATCTACGCCCGCGGACCCCGGCCCTGCAGCCGCACACACGAGACGGACGAGATCCGAGACCCGAAGGAGACGAATCATGGATGCCGAGACGAGGTTGTTGATCGACGGCGAACTCGTCGCCGCGGGCGGCGGCCGCAGCTACCCGAACGTGAACCCCGCGACCGAGGAAGAGATCGGACGCGCGGCCGACGCCACGCCGGCCGACATGGAGCGCGCCATCGCTGCCGCGCGCCGGGCCTTCGACGAGACGGATTGGTCCCGCGACCTGGCCTTCCGGGCGCGCTGTCTCCGGCAACTCCAGGCCGCGCTGGAGAAGGGCCGGGAGGAACTGCGCGCCCAGATCGTGGCCGAGGTGGGCACGCCCATCCAACTGACCTACGCGGTCCAGCAGGACAGCTGCATCCAGGACATGAGCTGGGACATCGAGTGCGCCGAACAGTACGAGTGGGAGCGCGAACTCGGCGAGCACGAGTTCTTCGGGATCAAGAGCCGGCGCCGCGTGCGCCGCGAGCCGACCGGCGTTGCGGGCCTGATCACGCCCTGGAACTTCCCGCTGATGCTCAACCTCTCGAAGCTGGTGCCGGCCCTGATGGCGGGCTGCACGGTGGTCCTGAAGGCGGCGCCGGATACGCCGTGGAGCGCGACCTTCCTGGGGCGTCTCGTCGCCGAGCAGACGGACATCCCGGCCGGGGTCTTCAACGTGATCACGGCCGCGGATCCGGCCGAGGTGGGCGACGTCCTCACCGGCGACCCGCGCGTCGATCTCGTGAGCTTCACCGGGTCGAGCGCGGTCGGAAAGCACATCATGCGCCGTTGCGCCGACGGGCTGAAGCGCGTGTTCCTGGAACTCGGCGGGAAGTCGGCGCAGGTGGTACTCGACGACGCCGACTTCGCGCAGCTCGGAGCCTCGGGCGCCGGCGTCTGCATGCACGCGGGCCAGGGGTGCGCGATCTCGACGCGGCTGCTGCTGCCGCGCTCGCGTTACGAAGAGGGGCTCGAACTGCTGAAGACCGCGTTCGAGAACGTGGCCTACGGCGACCCCACGGACATCGGCAACGCGATGGGCCCGCTCATCAACGCGCGCCAACGCGACCGCGTGCTCGGCTACATCGAGAAGGCCCGCAGCGAGGGCGGCCGCGTGCTGGTCGGCGGCGGGCGCCCGGCGCACCTGCCGAAGGGCTGGTTCGTCGAGCCGACGCTGGTCGCCGACGTGGGCCCGGACGACACCATCGCGCAGGAGGAGATCTTCGGTCCCGTGCTCGCGGTGATCCCGTTCGAGGACGACGACGACGCGGTCCGCATCGCCAACCACTCCCGCTACGGCCTTTCGGGCGGCGTCACGAGCGCATCGCTCGAGCGCGCGATGGGCGTGGCCGAGCGCATCCGGACCGGGACGCTGATGGTGAACGGCGGCATGTGGTACGGCCCGGACTCGCCCTTCGGCGGCTACAAGGAAAGCGGACTCGGCCGCGAGCACGGGGTCGCCGGCTTCGAGGAGTACCTGGAGACGAAGACGATCGGCTACCCCGCGTAGCCGGGCCGGATTCTGCGACCCCGGGTGGTCCGGTTTTTTTTCATCACGAACGTTCGGCATCCATGATAGACAGGGGACACCCTGCGACAGGGAAACCCACGGAGGCGCCCGCCCATGCTCACGCTTCGACGCGACCCCACTCCTACCCACAGCCCGGAGCCCACCCGTGCGCCTGGGCCCCGCGCCCGGTCCGCCCTGCTGGTGGCCGGCGCGGCGCTCGCACTCTCGGCGCTTCCGGGGGCGGGCCTCGCCCAACCGGCCGACGACGACGGGATCGCGGGCGTCGAGGAGATCGTCGTCACGATCACCAAGCGGGCGGAACGGGTGCAGGACATCGCCGGCTCGATCACGGCGTTCTCGGACGACCAGCTCGGCGACGCCGACATCGAGCAGATCTCGGACCTCGTCGCGCTGCTTCCGAACGTGCAGATCAAGGGCGGGGGCAACGGTTCGGTCTCCATCCGCGGCATTTCGAAGTCGTTCACGTCCCAGTCCCCGGTCGCCTTCCACACGAACGGCGTCTTCGCGTTCGACGGCCTGTATGGCCAGATCTACGACAGCCGCAGCGTCGAGATCCAGCGCGGGCCGGTCGGCACCGTCTATGGGCGCAACGCGACCGCGGGCGCGATCAACGTGAACTGGAACGAGCCCAACGACCGCTACGAGGTGTTCGGCGACGCGACGGTCGGAAACTTCAGCACCTATCAGTTCCGCGGCGGCGTGAACATCCCGTTGCTGGGCGAAGGCGACGAGCGGCTGATGGGCCGCATCGTGGTCCAACGCCTCGTCCACGACGGCTACCTGCGCAACCTCACCGGAACCCGCCACCAATCGCCCGAGAACGCGGACGACTTCACCGCCCGCATGAGCCTCCGCTCGGTGCTCTCGGAGGATCTCGAGATCACGGCCCGGGGCTTCTGGCACCAGTCGAAGGCCCTCACCGGTGTCGGACGCCTGCTCGGGGACACGTTTCCGGTGGGCGAGATCGACTTCGGACCCCTGACCGGGGGCCCCGTGCCCTTCGACGTCTACGGCGGTCTGCAGCAGTTCATCCAGGCGAACCTCAGCGGCGCAACGTTGCTGTCGTTCCTGGGGCGCTTGCTGAACCCGGCCGACCCGGCGGCCGGCATCCAGGAGACCGTCCTGAACGGCTTTCCCGCGAGTCCGTTGACGGGCGGAATCCCGATCCCGCCGATCATCCTGCGCGAATCCGTCTTCACCCCGGCGCTGCCGATCCCGTCGAGCGGGAGCCTGACCCGCAGCGCGGCGCGAGACGTCGCCGGCGACCCGGTGAACAAGCGCTTCGGATTCGACGGCACGCTGAGTTGGAACGTCCACGACGTGCCGGTGCTCGGCGACTTCGAGGTCCGCCTGGTCGGGGGCTGGTACCGGATCCGGGACAAGGCGGTCTCCGATGGCGACGGGACCGAGGTGGTACTCGTCGACACCGGCCAGTTCTCGAAGGCCGAGCAGTACACGGCCGATTTCCAGCTCGTCTCGCAGAACGACGACGCCCTCAGCTGGATCCTCGGCGTCTTCTATTTCGACCGCACCTTCTTCCTCGACCGGCAGAGCTTCCTGCCTTTCGGTCTCTTCGTCTCGCTGATCGACCAGCACGACACGGGCATCGCCCCCTACATGAACGCGGCCTGGCGCCCCTTCGCGAACATGGAGAACCCGATCGCGGACATCGAGATCTTCGGCGGCGTGCGGTGGAACAAGGACAAGATCACCCGCGATCTCTTCGAGCCCGCGGTCCCGCTGCGCGCCGAGAGCGACCTGCACGGCGGGGAGAAGTTCCGCGAAGTCACCGGCGAGGCCGGCATGAAGTGGTTCTGGGCCGACGGACAGATGGTCTACGTCAAGTGGAGCCGCGGCTACAAGGCGGGCGGGTTCAACGACGACGGCCCGGCCTTCGACCCCGAGATCATCAAGGCATGGGAGGTGGGCTCGAAGAGCGAAATCTTCGACAGCCGGCTGCAGCTCAACTTCACCGGGTTCCTCTACGACTACTCCGACCTCCAGGTGCCCCAGATCCAGGGCCTGACGGTCCGCACCCTGAACGCGGCCAAGGCCACGATCTTCGGGCTCGAGGCCGAAATCGTCGCCCGCCCCGTCCCCGAGTGGACGATCGCGGTGACGGCCGGCTACCTCGACGCCACCTTCGACGAGTTCTGCGCCGAGGACCTGCACCAGGCCCAGGCCTTCGACGACCCCGGCTGCGAGCGAGACCCGGGAGGCATCGCGCTGACCGCGTCCAACGGCATCCGCAACCTTTCGGACAATCGCCTCGAGGACTCGCCGCGCTGGACCACGTCGCTCTACTCGACGTACGAATGGGACCTCGCGGACTGGGGAACCGTGACGAGCGTGGTCGAGTTCTCGTGGACGGACGACCAGTTCCTGCGCCCCTTCAACCTGCAGATCGATCGCGTGGACTCCCGCACCAAGACCGACCTCCGGCTGGTGTGGCGGAGCCCGACCGGACGCTACAGCGTCGAGCTCTTCGGCCAGCAGCTCGAGGACGAGAACGTCTTCGCGGCACCGGTGGTGCTCCCGGAGAACTTCGGCGGCGCGCTCGCGACGCTGGGGTTCTTGTGCCCCGTACCTATGGCGTGCGCATCGGCTTCCGCTGGGGTTCGGACTCGTGACGGGATCGGCGCCGACGCTTCCGGACGCGAGCGCGGGGGGAGACGGATGAGCGGGATCCACGTCGTCCTTCCCGAGATCCCATTCTGGCCGAACGACGTCGCCACCGAGGACCGGGCCCTGCTCGATGAACTCGCATCGGACTTCGTCCGTCGCAGCGGGGGTGAGCGTGCGGAGGCCCATCACTTCCTGTACGGCCACCTTCCGCTGGTCGCGTTCGACCGGATCTTCGGCGCGGAGGACAGCGTCCCGGAGGCGGGATCGACGCTGTGGATGTTCTACGTCTCGGGCTACCTGGGCGGGGTCTGGCTGCGCCGGGCGATCGACGACGCGCAACAACGCTCCCAGCTCTCGGGTGTCGCGATCCCGCCCGGCCAGGATGCCTTCGATCGCAGCATGGCGGCCGCGCGCCGCGGATTGGAGGCGGCGGCCGCGAGCGACCGCGAGGTGCTCGCATACGCCCGGGAGAGCCTGTTCCCCGCCAAGGACGCCGACGCGCCCGCCAGCGGCCTCGTCGAGAACTTCGGCTACAACCAGGGCTACCTGCTGGAGATCCTCGAATCCCCTCCGGAGGGGCTCTCGACGCCCGAGGGCTACGCAATCACGGCGGCCGGACCGCTCGCGTGCACCTACCAGACGCCGAAGCTGGACGTGCTGCGTCGCTTCCGCCGCGTCGCAGAAGCGTTGGCCGACGGCGGCGCCCCCGTCTACGCAGAACTCGCGGAGCGGATCATCCCGATCCAGCGCGCGGCAGAGGCGAAGGGGCGCGCCGTCTGGAGCAGCGGCCTCTCGGTGCAGGGCTTCCCGCCGGCGGAGTACGCGCTGCTGCTGAACGTCAGTTCGTCGTTCCTCGAAGACGTCCAGGCCACCGCGCTGGCCACCGTTCAGGCGCTGGCCGAAGACGACGCCGCGATCGGCCGGCGGGCCGCGGTCGCCAACGCGGCCATGGGCCTCTGGCTTTCGGGCTACGGTACGGGGCTGATGGAAGGGCGCACCGATCCCGCGGTGCCGCGCTTCGCGTGAGGCCGCGCGCGCGGCCCACGACCGGGAGGAGGGGACCACGATGCGAATCGACCTCGACCGCAATGCGTGTACCGGCCACGGTCGTTGTTATGCATTGGCGCCCGAGGTCTTCGGCGCCGACGACGAAGGCTGCTGCGTCCCCCGGTTCGAGACGATTCCCACGGACCTCGAAGGCCGGGCGAAGCGCGCGGCGATGAACTGCCCGGAAGACGCGCTCACCATCCGGGACGACGCGTGAAGGCGAAGGAGATCACATGAGCGAAGAGAAGAGCCCCGATCCGAAGGCCGCGTTCGGCGTGGACCCCGCAGCACTCGCGGACCCTCGCAGTCTGTTCAAGCTGATGCGGGATCACTCTCCCGTCCTCGAGATGACCGCGATGGGGGGACCGACGGCGGGCGTGATGGTATCGAAGCACGACGACGTGCTGGCGGTCCTGCGCGACCCCGAGCTCTTCTCTTCCGGTGACGACGCGATCGACATCGGACAGGTGCGGCCCCTCATCCCGTTGCAGCTCGACCCGCCCGAGCAGACCCGGTACCGCAAATTGATGGCGCCGCTGTTCGCACCGGACGCGATCGACAAGCTCGAGGGGCGGACGCGCTCACTCGTCTCGGAGCTGATCGACGCGGTCGCGGGCGACGGCGGTTGCAACTTCCACCAGGCCGTGGCCGAGCCGCTGCCCAGCACGGTATTCCTCGAGTTGCTGGGGCTGCCGGTCTCGCGGGCTCGCGAGTTCATCGAGCTCAAGGACGGCATCATCCGGCCGGCGGTGGACTCGCCCGAAGAACGCCTCGCTGCGGTCCACGACGTGGGCCAGAAGATCTACGCGGTGCTCGGGGAAGTCGTCGACGCGCGTGCCGCCGAGCCCGCCGACGACTTCATCTCCGGCTTCCTGGCGTCGGAAGTGGACGGCAGGCGCTTGACGAAGGAGGACGTGGTCGACATCGGCTACCTGTTCTTCCTCGCCGGCCTCGACACCGTCACCGCATCGCTCGATTGTTCGATCGCGTACCTGGCGCAGCACCCGGAGCGACGCCAGCAGCTGGTGACGGACCCTGGCCTGATCCCGGACGCGATCGAGGAACTGCTGCGCTTCGAGTCCCCGGTGGGGGGCGTCGTACGCGTCGCGACGCGGGACACCGAACTCTCGGGTTGTCCGATCAAGGCCGGGACCCCGGTCAGCGTGAGCATCGGTTCCGCCAACACGGACGAGCGATTCTGGGAGGACCCCGACGCGGTGGACTTCCAACGCGAGGTCAACAAGCACATCGCCTTCGGCGCCGGCGCGCATCGTTGCCTGGGCTCGCACCTCGCACGCATGGAGCTCCGGGTGACGATCGAGGAGTGGCACGCGCGGGTTCCGTCCTACGAGCTCGCCCCCGGTACCGAACTGGTCTACTCGCAGGGCCTGCGCCAGGTGGAGAACCTGGAACTCGTCTGGTGACCGTGATCCGGCCTCTCGCGGGGCGGCCAAGGAGGCGCCGCCTAGTGCGCGCGAGCATCGAGTTCGCGGCGGATGCGCGCGTGCTCGGTCTCGATGAGCCGGAAGCGCAGGAACAGCAGCGACCCGGCCGCGAACGCGACGAAGGGGAAGACCCCGATCAGGAGGCGGATCGCCAGCAGTGTCGTTCCGGTCTGGTCCACGTTGGGCTCGAAGCCCACGAACTGCAGCGTCAAACCCGTCAGCCAGCCGATCAACCCGCCCGCGCACTTGCGCACGAAGTTCCAGACGGCGAAGTAGGTGCCCTCCTTGCGCTCCCCGGTCTGGTACTCGTCGTAGTCGATCACGTCGGCCTGGACCGACGGGCCGACCATGGCCCCGATCGCGCCGCCGATCCCGGCGCCGACGCCCGAGACGGCGACCAGCCAGCCACGGCCGGGCGCCGCGAAGAAGAGCAGGCCGAAGGCCAGCCCGGACAGCGCCATCGATGCCACCCAGGTCGCCTTCTTCCCGAAACGTCGCGAAAGCGGAAGGCCCACCGGAACGAAGAGCAGGCTCGGGACGAAGTAGCTGACGAGCAGCATGACGAAGAGCGACTCGTCGCCCAGCAGGTAATGGGTCAGGTAGGGACCGAGAACCCCGAGCGTCGCCGACCCGAGGCTCTCGATCAGGAACACGATCAGGAGCAGGCGCGCGTGCTCGTTGCGCCAGACGTCGGCCAGGGCCGCGAGGGGTCGGGTGGTCGCACGGCCCAGGTGTTCCTCGCGCTCGCGGAGGCGGCCCACGGCCAGGCCGATGAGCAGCGTGGACAGGAGACCTCCGGAAAGCGCCAGCCAGAGCGCGGTGGTCCGCTTGTCGTCGGCCGTGGTCATCGCCTCGAGCGCGGCCGCCACCAGGATGAAGCCGATCCCGGAGGCCACGTGGCGGAAGGCGAAGATCCGGGTGCGCTCGTGGTGGTCCATCGAGAGTTCGGCGCCGAGCGCGGTGTGGGGCACGGCGAAGGCGGTCGCGACCGTCTCCCAGACGAGCAGACCGGCTGCGACCCACGCGACGAGTGCGAAGCCGTGGAGCCCGGCGGGCGGGCTCCACGGCGCCAGCCCGGCCAGCGCCATCGGGACGGCCGCTGCCAGCAGCCAGGGCCGACGGCGCCCGAGTCGCGTCCGGGTGTGGTCGGACAGGTACCCCGCGAGCGGGTCGGAGATCGCGTCCCAGACCCGGGCCAGCAGGAACACGGTTCCGATCACGGCGGGCTCGATCAACAACACGTCGGTCGCGTACTTGAAGAAGTAGAGACCGATCAACAGGCCGAGGTAGGCGACGCTGGCCGTCGGCAGGCTGTACGCCAGCAGGTCGAGCAACGGGAGACGCCGCGTGTCGGCTCCGACGTGGCTCATTCGGACGGCGCGGTACTGCGCCCTGCTTGCTTCATCATGGGCCTTCGCCGGGTGGAGGGTGAAGGGGCCTGCGACCGACACCTGCGACGGCGGCCGGCGGCCTGGATCGGGAACGATCGGGAACAGGAAGGGTGCGGTCGCAGGGTGCGCCACGGCGGCTGCAGCCGGACCCGCCGCCGGCACGAAGGGACGCAACGATGAGCGGCGCGCTCGATGGTATCCGGGTGATCGACCTTTCGCAGATGATTGCGGCGCCCTACTGCACGCAGCTCCTGGCGGACCTGGGCGCCGACGTGGTGAAGGTGGAGCGACCCGGGGTCCCGCGCGACGGCTTCAGCCCGAGCTTCGAGCGTGGGGGTGAACACGTGTCCATCTCCGGGGTCTTCCTCGGCCACAACCGGAACAAGCGCGCGCTTTCGCTGGACCTGTCGAAGGCCGAGGCCCGGTCCGTGCTCGCCGACCTGCTGCAAGTCAGCGACGTGGTGGTCGAGAACTACAGCCAGCGAACGCGTTCGATCCTGGGGATGACCGAGGAGTGGGGTTGGAGCATCCGGCCGGACCTGGTGTGGGCATCGCTGACCGGACTCGGCCGCACCGGGCCCGAGGCGCATCGCAACGGATGGGACTACCTGGCGCAGGCGCGCGGCGGCTGGATGAGCATCACCGGCGAGCCGGACGGCCCGCCGATGAAGGCCGGCAACTCGATGGTCGACTACTACGCGGGCCTCCACCTGTGCGTGGGCATCCTTGCCGCCCTCCGGCACCGCGAGCGCACCGGAGAGGGACAGCTCCTCGACGTCTCGCTGCTCGACTCGATCGTTCCCGTGCTCGACGGCTTCCCGATGTGGGCCTCGATCGGCGGCGTGGTCCCGCCGCGCAGCGGCCACTTCCACCCGATCAAGCAACCGGGTTACTCGATGTTCGCGTGTCGGGACGGCCACCTGGTGCTGGGTGCGGTCGGCCCGGCGCTGGGGCGGCTGTTGGGAGACGTGATCCAGCGAGCGGACCTGCTCGAGGTTCCAGCGTTCCCGGACACCGATGCGTACAACGCGTACGCGGACGCGGTGGTAGACGCGATCCGGGACTGGATCGCGCCGCTGACCCGGGACGCGGCCGGAGCCCGGCTCGACGAGCACAGGATCCCGTACGAGCCGGTGCGGGACCTCGGCGAGATCTGGGACGACCCGCAGCTGAAGGCGCGCGACATGTTCTGGTCGTACGACTACCCGCCGCTCGGGAAGATCGACACCATCGGAAATCCGCTGCACCTGTCGAAGACGCCGGCGCGTTTCCGTCTCCCGCCGCCGCGGGCGGGGGAGCACAACGAGGAGGTGCTCGAGGAGCTGCTCCACTACGACGACGACCGGCTGGCCGCACTGGCCGCGGCCGGAATCTTCGAGACGTACACCGACTAGCACCTGCGAATGCGCATCCACGAAGATCGGAGAACCGGAAGTGTCCGAAGGAAGCCTGCCCCCTGAACTCTGTCTCGACCCGCTGGGCCCGGGCCGGTACCGGGTCCATCACCCCGAGAACGATCCCGAGGGCCGCGCCGTCGTCTTCAGCGGGCAGCTGCTGGCGCAGACGATCATGGCGTCGGACCGGGTCGTGGAGGGCGCCAAGGCCGCCCGCACCGTCCACACCATCTTCTCGCGCGTCGGGACCTACGACCGTCCGCTGGAGTTGCAGGTCGAGGTCGTGCACGACGGCCGGGCCTTCGCGAGCCACACGACGACGGCGACGCAGGGCGAGCGCGTGATCGCGCGTTCGATGGTGCTGATGAGCGCCGAAGAACCGGACCTCGTGCGCCACGCCCCACCGATGCCGGGCGTGCCGGCTCCGGCGGAACTCGAGCCGGCGCCGGTGCTGGCATTCCCTGGGCTGGAGACGCGCCCCGTTCCGCCGGGAGACCCGGGTCCGTCCGATGCGCCGCCCACGGAGTCGTTCTGGATGCGGCACCCCACCTCGTTCGACTCCAGCGCCGCGAGCCAGGCGATCCTGGCTTGGTCGCAGCCCGGGGGCATCATCGGGCTGGCGATGCGGCCGCATCCGGAGGTCGTCTCCCTCGGCGACGCCCACCGCTCGGTCTCGACCGGGGTGATCGCGCACACGTCGCACTTCCAGGAGCCCTTCGACGCGGGCGACTGGCTCCTGGTCGTCCAGCAAGCCACCCATGCCAGCCGCGGCCGCGTCTTCGGGGTCGGGAACGTGTTCGATGGCAGCGGACGGCTGGTCTCGACCTTCGAGCAGGACAGCATGCTGCGGAGCCCGCCAGACCGCCTCGCCTCGAAGAACGCGATGTAGGTCGCCAGGCGTCCCCCCGAAGCGCCACGCGCAGGCCGGCCCTTCGCTTGGCGGGGCCGCGCCGCTTCGCCCACAATCGCTCCGGAGGAGCCCGCCATGGACATCGAACTGGGAGCCGCACCCCGCGGACCGCTGGTGGGGGTCCGCGTGATCGACGCGTCCGCCGTCGTCTCGGGGCCGATGTGCGGACAGGTCCTGGGCGACCTGGGCGCGGACGTGATCAAGGTCGAGAGCGAAACCGGGGACGTGACGCGGCACCTCGGCGCCGAGGGCCGGACCACGCTCTCGGGTCTCTTCGTCCAGTACAACCGCAACAAACGCAGCGTCGCGCTGGACCTCAAGCGCGACGCGGGCCGAGAGGCGTTCCTGACGCTCTGCGACACCGCCGACATCCTGCTCGAGAACTACCGGCCGGGCGTAGCCGACCGGCTCGGGGTCGGGTACGAAGCCGTCCGCGCGCGCAACCCCGGGATCATCTACGTCGCGATCAGCGGCTACGGCCCGGACGGCCCCTACGCCGCCCTGCCCGCCTACGACATGGTGATCCAGGGGCAGTCGGGCTTCGCCACCACGCTCGGGGACGACGAGAACCCGAAGCTGATCTCGAACCTGGTCGCGGACAAGACCACGGGGCTGACGGCGGCCTATTCGCTGCTGGCGGCGCTGTATGCGCGCGAGAAGAACGGCGGCCGCGGACAGCGGATCGACATCCCGATGATCGACGCCTTCGCCAGCTTCGTGCTCGGCGACGCCTACGCCCCGCAGACCTTCGGCGGCCCGGCCATTCCACGCGCCGGAGACGGCGTGTACCGGGCCTGGAAGACCCGGGACGGTCACGTCGCGTTCCTGATCATCGAAGACCGCCAGTACCAGGCCATGTGCCGGGTGTTGGACCGCGAGGACATCATCGACGAGCCGGCCTTCGCGACGCTCCCCGCACGCCTGGCCAATGCCCCGGACCTGCTCGCGCTGCTCGAGGTCGAAGTCGCGGAGTGGAAGACGGCGGAACTGGTGGAGCGTGCGATCGCCTTTGGCGCGCCGCTCGGCGAGGTGCATGGCATCGAGGGGTTCCTGGACGATCCCCAGGTGCGGCACAACCACATCCACTTCCAGCTCGAGCACCCGACCGGCGTGACCGTGCGCGTGTTCCGCAGCCCCCCGCGCTACTCGTCGACGCCCACGAGCGTGCGACGCGTGCCGCCCGTGCTGGGCCAGCACACCGACGAGGTGCTGCGGGAAGCCGGCCTCGGCGAAGACGAGATCCGCGCTGCGACCGGGCGTCCGGACGGCGGCGCGGAGGAACGCTAGGCGCGGAGGCCCAATGGCCCGCGGGTGCGTCCCGACGCGGCGTCCCGCTCAGCCTGGTTCCTGCGAGCCGGCTTCCTGCGCCGTGTCCAGGGTCGTGTCGAGCGGCGCTCCCCATTCGTGGGGCAGATCCGCCAGCACCCCGGCCTCGTCGCTGCGCTCGGCCAGGAGAAGCGCCTCCTCCAGGATCGCGCGCTGGGTGGCCACCTCCCCGGGGCGGCCAAAGGGGTTCCCCATCGGGAAGTTCACGAAGACGGACCGGGGAGGCCGCACCTGGACCGTCAGGTCCCGCCCCGTCTAGACGAGGACCGTCGGGATCCCGGCCTCCTCCACCACCCGCGCGACCCGACCCACGGTCTGGTGGTCGAGGGGTCAGGCCGGGACCAGCAGGAAGAGATCGACCTCGTCCTCGAAGAGCTTCCGCGCGAGGGCCGGCGCGTGCTCTTCGACCACCACGCGCCGCTTGTAGATGCGGCCCAGGAAGCCGCTCCAGAGGCGCGCCGCGACGCCGCCGATGACGCCGTCCGCGGCGAGCTCGCGCAGACGGTCGATCGGGAACAGGCAGTTGAGATCGCGCCGCGCGTCGTCGGGGTCGTAGTAGGCATCGTGGATCTGGAACGCGTCGCTCGCCGCGTCGGGCGCCACCGCGTCGAGGCGGAAGTCGTTTCGCGCCAGCGGATTCCAGAGCGGCGCCGTGCACTCGGACACGCCACCCGAGGTCAGCATCGAGACGCGGCATGCGGCGAGCGGCTTCTCGAGCCGCTGCAACGGTGCGTCTTGGTGGATCGTCCAGTCGTAGGGAGGAAATCCCTGGCGTTCGTAGTGCGTGCGCAGGCGATCGACATAGCGAATGGGTTCGGCCATGGTTCCTCTCAGCCTCCGGCTTCCGCGGTCACCAGAAATTGCGGGAGCACCAGCAGATAGCTTCCGTCTTCGACGGCGTGCTGCACGTCCTCGACGAAGGCATCGATTTCCGCCGCATCGAGTCTGCCGGAGGCCCGGGCGTACTTCGCCATGTGGAGCAGGATCGGCGCAGCCCGCCCGCTCGCGTCGGGTCCGGCCAGGACCGCGACGCGCACTTCGCTGAAGCCGGCCGCGCGCATCAGGCCCCGCAACTGGCGTCCGATCAGGGGGGTGCGATACGCGACGCTGGCCGCATCGAAGACGCGCGTCAGCCGTTCCGGCCCGATCGGCTCGACGACCCGCATCCCCCAGTCGCTGTCGGTGGCGTGGACGAGCCCTCCGGAACGGAGCACGCGCCGGAAGTCGCGCAGGGTCGCCACCGGGTCGTCCACGTACTCGAGCACGTTCTTGCAGACCACGCGATCGACGCTCGCGTCCGGAAGCGGGAGCACGTCCTTCTCGATGCGGTGGAACTCGATGCGGTCGCGCGTCCCCTCGCGTTCGGCGTGCTCGAGCCCGCGCTGCAGGAAGTCGCGATTGATGTCCACCGCGTGGACCCGGCCCCCGGGGCCTACCCGCCGCGCCAGTTCCAGCGTCAGCATCCCGGGCCCGCAGCCGTAGTCGACCACGACCTGGCCCGCGTCGATCGCGGCCGGCGCCAGCATCGGCTCCATCTCGGGGCGCCAGCGGAACATCGCCTCGTAGGCCTCGATCCGCTCGGGGTCGACCTCGAGCCAATGGTCGCGATAGCAGGTCTCGGCCTGCACGGCTCCTCCAACGCGCCCGCAGCGCGCCTCGGGTCCAGGGTATCGCGATTTGCGCCATCGCGTGCAGGAAGACGGCGCGACCGCGATGCAGCCGATCGAACCACTCCAGAGTCTCCGGAAAGACCGGGGCGGTTCAGAAGCAAGGGGCGGGCAAGGCGGGGGTCGCCATTGTCGTCGAGCGGCGGGGCCGTACAGCCGGTTCCGCTCGCTTGACCGTGATTCCTCGCGCCACGACCGCGGTACTCACTTCGTTTGTTCGAGGGGCGATTCGACCCCAGGATGCCACCGTTCATACAGACGCCTGGGGTCCTACACCGCGGTTCACAAGATGGGGATCGACCACAAGCCTCGAAAGGGGGGACACGGGCGCCATGCGCTGCAAGGACTGCCGCGGGCCCACACCGTATTCGGCAATCTCGAGACGTGGCTCCGCGGAACCTTCCACGGCGTCAGCCCGAAGCATCTTCAGCGCTACCTGGACGCGTTCGTGTTCCGCTTCGACCGCCGCTGGAAGGAGGCCGAACTCTTCCCCCGCGTTCTACACTGCGCCATCGACGCGCCCACCCTTCCCCTATCACCGTCTGACGGCGGAGCGAAGTGGACAGGCAGAGGAATTACTAGCCCCGTGATCTGCAGGGGGACCGATGACTCTGGGCTCTGTCAAGCAGGGACCTGACGAGTCCAGGCCCGGCGGCGGGACTTCGACGCCCGCGATCGAGGGCCCGTGAGCCATTTCCTCGCTCGAGCGCGTGCGGCTCGGCGGCGTGGAGCAGAAGATCCTGGTCCGCGGGCCGGATCGTTCCGCGCCGGTCCTCCTCTACCTCCATGGCGGACCCGGCGCCGGGCAGCTGCCGATCGCGCGCGCTCGGTCCTCTGGAGCCTGCGATTCGGCCGCGAGTACACCCTGGGTACGCGACTGTCCTTGCCGGAGTGCTTCACCAGGAGCCTCGGCGCGCTCTGGTCCGATGTCGGGCCGATCGACTTCCCGAAGCAGATCCCGCGGCTCGACGTCCCCGTCGTATTCCTCGCGGGTCGCCGCGACTGGAACACACCCTATCCCCTGGTCGAGGAATGGGCGGCTCGGCTCCGTGCCCCGAGCGTCGAGATCGTCTGGTTCGAGGACGCGGGCCGGATGCTCCCGGTGGAATCGCCGGAGGCCTTCCAGCGGGCCCTGATCGACAAGGTCCTTTCCCTGACCCGGTAGGCGTGGATCCGGGAGGGGATGAAGTGCGTGCTTGCGCCTGCAGGAGCCCACAGGCTGCTGCGCTCCGCCGCTCGACGTGGCACGCTGGGCTTTCCTCCTGGCCACGGAGTCCCCATGAAAGCAGCCCGTCTCGAAGCCGGTGTCCTCCAGATCCAGGACCTTCCCACCCCGGAGCCGGGGTTCGAGGAGGCCCGTGTGCGCATCCACGCCGCCGGGGTGTGTCACTCGGATCTCCACATCGTCCGCGGCGACTGGGCCGGCGTGCCGGACACGATGCCCGTCGGCCACGAGGCGATCGGCACGGTCGAGGCGCTTGGTCCGGGCGGCGAGCGGTACATCGCCGTCGGCGACCGCGTGATCCTGGGACTGGGCGGCACCGGTGGTGG
>Ga0114931_10000835_pt1 | contig 38515 bp, 37 predicted proteins | sample 2SBtaG_FD_89579 | JGI IMG/M metagenome (GOLD analysis project Ga0114931, IMG submission 89579) | Deep subsurface microbial communities from Kolumbo volcano to uncover new lineages of life (NeLLi) - 2SBTROV14_V59a metaG | ecosystem: Environmental > Aquatic > Marine > Volcanic | place: Kolumbo... | reverse complement strand
CGACCGGGATGCCGGCCTGGAAGGGTATTCTGAGCGACGCCGAGATCGACGGGTTGATCGAGAAGATCAAGGAATTCGGCGGCTGGGACGGCGAGACCCCCGAGGACCTCGGGATCATGCCGATCGACCACGGCACGCCGGTCGAGAGCACGCCCGAGAGTCTCGCGCGCGGGGCCGAGGTGTTCAAGAAGGCCTGCGTCCAGTGCCATGGCGCCAAGGGGCGCGGCAACGTCACTTCGGGCAAGAAGCTCAAGGACGACTGGGGCGATCGCATTTGGCCGCGCAACCTGACCCGGCCCGAGACCTGGCGCTGGACCCGAAACGCGAAGGATATCTTCGAGCGCGTCTCGGCCGGGATTCGCGGCACGCCGATGCCCGAGCACACCACCACCATGTCGATCGCGGACCGTTGGAGCGTCGCCGATTACGTGATGACCTTGCGCGATCAGGCGGTGCCCTTCACCCGGGGCGATACCGTGATCCGCGCCCGCCGGGTCGACGGCCCGCTGCCCGAGAGCGCCGACGACCCGGGCTGGGACAAAGCGCCGGCGATCACCTTCCCGCTGGTTCCCAACGTGATCAAGGAGCCGCGTCTCTTCTTCTCCCTCAACGACGCGGTCACCGTGCGAGCGCTCTATAACGACCAGCGGGTGGCGCTGCGGCTCGATATCGACGATCGCAGCTATTCGGTGCCGGGCGATCCCAAGGAAGTTCGCTATCGCCAGAAGAACGTCACGCCCACCGCCGATGCCGCGGCGATCGAGTTTCCGGCCGAAATTCCCAGCGCCAGCGAAAAGCCCTGGTTCCGTCACGGCGACCGCAATCATCCGGTCAACATCTGGTACTGGCGGGCGCCGAGCGTCGATCCCAAGGCGCCGGCGACGACCCTGCTGTTCGATGCCTCCGGCCCCGACGCCGCGCCGGCGCCGCGCGACGACGAGGCCGGCCTGACCGCCGCCGGCGCATGGCGCGACGGCCAATGGCGGCTGACGTTCTCGCGCCGCCTCGATGGCGCCGACGCCCGCGACATCGGCTTCGAGGTGGGGCGCTATATCCCGATCGCCTTCGCCAACTGGGATGGCTGGGCCGGCCAGACTGGCGCCCGCCACACCCTGACGCCCTGGTACTGGCTGCTGCTGGTGCCCGAGGAGAAACCGCTGGTTCTCTATGGCGCCAGCGGCGCCAGCGGCCTGGCGGCGGGGTTCTTTTTCCTGATCGCCGCGCGGCGCGAGCGGCGCCGGTTCACGGCCGGGGACGAGACCGGCGAGGATAAACCGCGAAACGCTTGATGTAGGTCAATGCCCTTGGCGCCGGCTTGGCCGATCTTTCGCCAGCGCTCGCCCGGGGAATCGCTAAATGCGACCCGGGGCGGGTGGCCGCAAGGGGGTCGATTTGAAGTTCCGTGCCTTTTTGCAAGCGTCCTGGACTTGTCCGCCGCGCGAGGCGGCGCCTGTCGTTGGCGGCTCGCCGTCGCGGCGCAGACGTGATCAAGGAGACGTCGCGTGACGATAAACAGACTTACTCTTCATGGCCGTCGGTGGCTGGCGCTGGCCGCCCTGACGGTGGCCGTGGTGCTCGCGGGATCGGTATCCGCGCGCGCGGTCGAGGATTTCGGCCCGGTGCCGGCGATCAAGGTCGACCCGGCCAAGGCCGCGCTCGGCAAGCGGCTGTTCTTCGACAAGCGTTTGTCGGGCGACGCGGCGATTGCCTGCGCGAGCTGTCACATGCCCGACAAGGGCTATGGCGACGGCTTGGCGCTGTCCAAGGCCTATCCCGGGTCGGACGGCTTTCGCAACGCGCCGACCCTGATCAACACCGCCTACGAGAAGGCGTGGTTCCACGACGGCCGTCTCGGCACCAATCTCAACGACGTCACCCGCGAAATGATCACCGAGACCTACCTCATGAACATGGACATGAGGCTGATGCAGGAACGGCTCAAGCAGGACCCGGTCTATGTCGAGATGTTCAAGAAAGCCGGCTATGGCGAGCCCAGTAACGGCGGCGCGCGCAAGGCCATTCCCGAGTATCTCAAGACCCTGACCTCGCGCGGCTCGGACTTCGATCGCGGCGTCATGACCCCGGCCGAGTTCCGTGGTTTCCAGCTATTCAAGGACAAGGCGGGCTGCGCCCAGTGCCATTCGGGGCCGCGCTTCACCGACGACAAGCCGCATAACCTCGGCGTGCCCGAGAACCCCGATATCTGGTCGAACCCCTTGCGCCACGTCACCTTCGTCACCTTCGCCAAGTTCATGGGCATCGAGAACTACATGAACATCCGCCGCGACGTTGGCGCCGCGGTGCGCACCCACCGGGCCGACGGCAAGGATGTCGGCGGCTTCATGACGCCGACGCTCCGCGAGCTGAAATACACCGCGCCCTACATGCACAACGGCATGCTCAAGACCCTCGACGACGTGGTCGCCTTCTACAACGACGGCGGCGGCGCCGATCCCAACAAGGATCAGCGGATCAGGCCGCTCGAGCTAACGCCGTCGGAGCGGAAGGACTTGGTGGCCTTCCTCGAGGCGTTGTCGGGCGATCCGCTGACCGGTCCCGAATTCGTCTGGAAGGAGCCGATCCCGGTGACCTACGAGACAATCGAGAATTGGCGCGAGACCAGAAACTAGGAGCCGAGCCATGAAGACTTCGAGGACCTTCACCCTTGTTCTTGCCGGCTTGGCGATGGGCGGCGCGTCGTTCGCGATGACCGCCGCCGCGCGGGCCGAGACGGTGCCGCCGCTGGCCGCGTTGGGGTTGCCCCCGATCCCGTCGGACAACGCCCAGACCCCGGCCAAGATCGCGCTCGGCAAGATGCTGTTTTTCGATCCGCGTCTCGGCGGCGACGCCTCGACCGCCTGCTCATCCTGTCACGAGCAGAGCCAGGGCTGGGGCTTCTCCGACGACCTCTCGCGCGGCTATCCCGGTACCGTCCATTGGCGCAACAGCCAAACCGTGGTCAACGCCGCCTATCTCGGCAAGCTGTTCTGGGCCGGCGCCGCCAAGTCGCTCGAGAACCAGGCGCCGTCGGCGGCGCGGGGCGCCGTCGCCGGCAACGGCGAGAACGACATGATGGAGGCGCGGCTCGCCTTCATTCCCGAATATCGCAAGCGCTTCAGGGCCGTGTTCGGCGACGAGTGGCCCAAGATCGGCAACGCCTGGCGGGCGATCGCCGCCTTCGAGCGCACCCTGATCGCCAACGACACACCCTTCGACCGCTACATGCGCGGCGACAAGACGGCGCTCGACGATCAGCAAAAGCGTGGGCTCAAGCTGTTCGAGGGCAAGGCCAAATGCATCGCCTGCCACAACGGGCCGCTGCTGAGCGATCAGAAATACTACAATCTGGGCGTGCCGGCGGCGACCCGCTGGGAAGAAGACGGTCTGGCCCAGATCAGCTTCCGCTTCGAGCAGTACGCCAAGGGCGTCACCGAAGAGATGTACCGCGCGGTCAAGGACGACGCCGGGCTCTACTATCGGACCAAGGAGCCGCGCGACAAGGGCAAGTTCCGCACCGCGCCGCTGCGCTACACGGCCTATACCGCGCCCTACATGCACAACGGCTCCTTCTGGGATCTCCGCGAGGTGGTCGACTTCTACAACGCCGGCGGCGGCGAGAACGAGTTCGCGGCCAACAAGTCGCCGCTCATGCGGCCACTCGGTCTCAGCGACGAGGAGAGCGACGATCTGGTCGCCTTCCTCAATTCATTGAGCGGCGAGGAGATCAGGATGGATCCGCCGAAGCTGCCCGACTACGCGCCCTTGCCGGCCAATTGAACGAGGGTTTCGCCATGACGACCAAGACACCAACCGCCGCCGCTGTCGCGCCGCCGGAATCGGCCGAACACGGCAAATGCGTGATGTCGCGCCGCGACTTCCTGTTCGCCTCGGGCGCGACCACCTTCACGGTCATGGTCATGCTCAACGCCGGCACCGCCGAGGCCCAGCAGGTGCCCGGCGTGGCGGCGATATATCCGCGCAAGCTGGTGGCCAAGCTCAGCCAGCTCAAGCAGGACGAGCCGGTGACCTTCACTTATCCCGACGACGGCGCCCATGCCGAATCGATGGTCGTCAAGCTGGGCGTTCCCGCCGGCGGCGGGGTCGGGCCGGACCGCGACGTGATCGGCTTCAATCTCGTCTGCACCCACCAGGGCGGCCCCTTGTCGGGAACCTACAAGCCCGCCGACAAGGCGCTGGGCCCGTGCCCGTTGCACCTGTCCACCTATGATCTGACGCGCCACGGCATCCTGATTTCCGGCCAAGCGTACCAGAGCCTGCCGCAGGTGCTGCTCGAGCTCGACGGCGACAACATCTACGCGATCGGCATGTTCGGGCTGATTTTCGGCCGCTACGACAACCTCCAGGGTTAGGAGAACGGCATCATGGCCACCCCTTACTACATTCCGGAATCCAACGTTCCCCTGCCGCCGACCTCGGCCGACGTCATCTCGACCGCCTGCGACTATTGCATCGTGGCTTGCGGCTATAAGGTCTATCGCTGGCCGGTGACCGTCCCGCCCGGCGGGCCAGGCAAGGATCAGAACGCCTTCGGCGCCGACTTTCCGGTCGAGACGCTGGGGCCGTGGGTGGCGCCCAACCAGCACAACATCGTGCTGCACAACGACGAGCCCCACCATGTCGTGATCATTCCCGACAAGGAGGCCGAGTTCGTCAACGTCAACGGCGATTCGAGCCTGCGCGGCGGCTGCATCGCGCAGAAATGCTACAATCCGCAGACGCCGACCCGCGATCGGCTGAAGACGCCCCTGATGCGCGTTTACGGCATTCTCATGCCGGTGCCCTGGAACTTCGCGCTCGACGTCGCCGCCGCCGTCGCCCGCCATGTGATCGATACCCACGGCGCCAACGCCTATGGCCTCAAGACGTTCTCGTACCAATACATCGAGAACACCTACGCGATAACCAAATACGCGCTCAGGCACATCAACACGGCCAACTTCACCTTCCACGACACGCCGTCGAACGTGACCTCGACGCCCGGGTTCCGCGACGCCGGCTTCGACAATTTCGGCCCTTCCTACGAGGATTGGCGCGATGCCGAGACGCTGTTGATCTGCGGCACCGACCCTTACGAAACCAAGACCATCCTGTTCACCCAGTGGATCATGCCGGGCATCGTCGCCGGCCAGAAGACGATCATCATGATGCCCCGGCGCACCGCCGGCGTCGCCCATGTCGAGAAGAACGGCGGCATGTGGATCGACGTAACACCCGGCACCGATCTTCTGATCGTCAACGCCATCGCCCGGATAATCGTCGAGAACGGCTGGGAGGATGGCGAGTGGATCAAGAAATGGGTCAACGACAAGTGGGAATCCTCGTCGGGCTTCGGCCAGGGCACCCGCAACACGCCTTGGCAGTGGCGCACCACCTGGGGCATGTTCCAGACCAAGGGCTACGATGACTGGAAGAAGTGGCTTCTGGGCCAGGACGAGTTCAAGCTCGAGAACGCGGCCGCCATCGCCGAGGTCGATCCCAAGAAAATCGCCACCGCCGCCGAGTGGATGGCCAAGCCGCGCATGAACGGCACGCGGCCCAAGACCTCGATCATGATCGAGAAGGGCTTTTATTGGTCGAACAACACCGGCAACACCGAGGCCATTTCAGCGCTCGGCATCATCGTCGGCGCCGGCGGTCGGCCTGGTCAGGTCATCGGTCGCGCCGGCGGCCATCAGCGCGGCGGCGTCGGCGGCGGCAAATATCCGCGCAACAAGTCGCCCATGAAGCTGCCAGGTCGGCGCCGCCGGGCGCTCAACATCGATACCTGGTTGATGTCGGGCCACACCCGGCTCGCCCACGCCATCGGCGTTACCTGGATCCAATCGATGTGCGGCTCGCAGGCGCTGGAGCAGCGCTTCCACGAGCTCACCCTCGCCAACCCGCATCAGGTCCGGAGCTTCGACAAGCAGGAGATGATCGAGACCCTGAAGGCGCGCGCCGATTCCGGCGGCATGGTGGTCTTCGATCAGGACATCTATCTGGTCGACCCGATCGGCAACCGCTTCGCCGACATCGTCTTCCCCGCCGCCACCTGGGGCGAGGACACCTTCATCCGCGCCAACGGCGAGCGCCGCCTCAGGGTCTACAACAGGTTCTACGACGCCCCCGGCGACGCCAAGCCCGATTGGTGGATCATGGCCCAGCTCGGCAAGCGGATGGGCTTCGACGGCTTCGATTGGACCAATTCCAACGACGTCGCCGAGGAGGCCGCGCGCTTCACCCGTGGCAGCCGCAAGGACTTCAACATGGTCAAGGTCGCCGCCCATCGCGAGGGCAAGACCCTGCACCAGAAGCTGGCCGAATTCGGCACCAACGGCATCCAGGGGCCGGTGTTCATGAAGGACGACGGCACCCTGGTCGGCACCAAGCGGCTGCACGACACCACCCGCGACCTCGACGAACTGGGGCCGGCCGGCTTGAACATGTTCAACAAGAAGCTGACCCACTTCAACAGCCAGACCGGCAAGTGCAACATCCAGAAATCGCCCTGGTCTCTCTACTCGGACTATTGGGAGTGGATGAAGCCCCAGAACAACGAGATGTGGTTAACCTCGGGCCGCATCAACGAGCGCTGGCAGTCGGGCTTCGACGACCGCCGCCGGCCCTACATCGTCCAACGCTGGCCCGAGAACTGGGTCGAGATCCACCCCGACGACGCCAAGGCGCGCGGCATCGAAAGCGGCGATTACGTGATGGCCTATTCCGACCGCGTGCCCAGCACCAAGGACACCATCCTGGGCGTCGAGGGCAACGACTATCGCTTCAGCTCGTTGCTGCGCAACGGCCATATCGAGCTTTCCAAGGCGGCCGTGACGGCGGTGGCGATCGTCACCCCGGCGATCAAGAAGGGGGTCCTTTACATGGACTTCCTGCACACCCAGCAGCCGGCCAACGCGCTCGAGGGTCGGGTGGTCGACTGGATCAGCGGCAACTACAATTACAAAATGGGCGTCGCGCGGGTGAAGAAGATCGGGGTCTCGCCCTATAAGCGGACCTTCCGCTCGATGTCCTTCGCGCGGCGCGATATCGCCTGATCCGGCGTCCGCCGCCCCGTATTGACCTGCGTCAATGTGCTCCGCCTCCGGGCGGAGCATTTTTTCGCGACCTAAACAAACGAGACCGGAATGGTGATGGTAATGTCCGCGACAGTCGTTGATGCGCTCCGCGATGTTCTGCGCGGGGGTAACGATATCCACCGCTGCGCCGCCGCCCAGGCCTTGGGGCGGATCGGCGACGCGGCCGCGCGCGACGCCCTGATCGAGGCGCTTCGCGACGAGGACGTGGACGTCCGCGTCGACGCCGCCGAGGCCCTCGGCCGGCTCGGCGACGCGGCCGCCGTACCCGCCCTGGGCGAAAGCCTGGTCGGCGACCCCGCGGGCGACGTCAAGGCCAACGCCATCGCCGCCCTGGCCCGTCTCGGCGCCACCGAGGCGGCGCCCGTGCTGCGCCGCCTCGTCCGCGGCCGCGACGAGGGCATCGTCTGGGACGAAGCCGACTTCCTTGAAGATGGCTGGGACGACTGGCTCGATCTCCAGATCGCGGCGATCACGGCCTTGGGCGCGCTCGGCGTTGCCGAGGCGGTGCCCGACATCGTCGCCGCCATCGACGACGAGGAAGGCCAGGACCTGAGCGAGGCCGCCCTCGGCGCGCTCGCCAGTCTCGGCGAAACCGGTATAGCGGCGCTGGCCGCCCTTCACGCGCGCGGCGACGAACGCTTGCGCCGGCGCTGTCCGCGGGCGCTTCGGGACGTCTCGTCGCCGATCGCGCGAAGCCTGCTCGGGCGGGCGTTGGCCGACCCCACGCCCGAGGTGCGGCGGGTCGCGGTCCGGACCCTGGCGGCGCGCGATCCGGGGGCGGTGGCGCTCGGGCCGCTCTTCGACGACCAGGACGCGGGGGTTCGCGCCGAGGTCGTTCGCGCCTGCGGGGCGCATCATCGCGCCTGCCTGCTCGCGCGGCTCGACGACGACGCCGACGCGGTTCAGGCGGCGGCGCTCGAAGTTCTGGCGACCCTCCCGCCGGCGACCATCGACGATGCCCTTTTGCGCCGGGTGCGGGTCAAGCTGTTCGGCCCCTCTGTCGCCGTGGCCGAGGCCGCGACGGCGGCGCTGGCGGCGCTCGATCCGGCCGCCGCGCTGGCCGATCTCGCCGAGCAGCTCGGCGATCGGACGTGCCCGATCGCGGTGCGCCGCGCCGCCGCCCGGGCGCTGGCCAAGATCGGCGGCGGCGTGGCGCCCTTGCTGATGGGGGTGCTAGGCGACGACGACCGGCGCTTGCGGGTCGAGGCCCTGGTCGGACTGGCGCGCCTCGCCCAATCCAACGCGACCGAGACGACCGACGCGACGCTCGCCCGCGAGGCCCTGCTCGGCGCCCTCGCGGGGGAGCTGGTGCCGGCGCCCGAGCCCGACGAGGCCCCGGCGGTCGAGCCCGATACGACGCCGTCGGCGGCCAAGGACGAACAGGCCGAGGATGACCCGGCCAAGGACGAACAGGCCGAGGATGACCAGGCCGAGGACGAGACGCCGCCCTGGCCGACCTCGACGCTGGCGGCGATCACCGGCGGCGATATCCCGCCGCCGAGCGCCGAGGCCGAGCCTGAAATCGCGCTCGACGAAGCCGATTTCGAGTTTCTGGCCCTAGCCCGGCGCATGCCCCGGAAACGCCGGGTCGCGCCCGAGGCAATGATCGCCGCCCACGAGGACGTGCCCCGCGTCGCCGCCCGCGTGCTCGGCGACGTGGCCGGCGACGATGTCGCCCTGGCCCTGGCCCGGATGCTGGCGAGCGGCGACAAGGAACTGCGCCGGATCGCCACCGATTCGCTGGCCCGCGTCGCCGCCGCGTCGAAAGCCCTGCCCGACGAGGCGATCGCGACCTTGATCGCGATTGCCCAGGATCGGGACCGCGATCAGCGCCTGGCGGCGGCCCGCGCACTGGGCCACGCCGGCGGCGCCGAGGTGCCGGCGGCGGTCGAGCGCCTGGCCGCCGACAGCGATCCCTTCGTTCGCGCCGAGGCGTTGCGTGCCCTGGCCCGTCTAGGCGCCGTCGGCGCTGTCGTCGAGGCCGCTCTCGACGACCGCGAGCCGGGCGTTCGTCTGGCCGCCGCCCAGGCGTTGGCGCGAGGCGGTGGTCCCGACACGGTCGCGCGCCTGGTCGATTTCGCCTTCGCCCACGATGGCCATCACCGGCGCGAGGCGGCCCGTCTCCTGGCCGGGATCGACCGCGACGCCGCCGGCGCGCTGTTTCTCGCCGTGCTCGCCGATCCTAAGCGCCTGGTCGCCTGGCACATGGCGATCGAGGCCCTGGAAGAGCTTTACCGCGCCCCGCCCGAGGCCACGCCGCCCGCGCCGACCCAATCCCGCATTTCCGCCTGAACCGAAACCAAAGGGGGTTCGCATGAACATCCGCATCGCTTTCGTCGCCGCCCTGCTCGGCGCCGCCTTGGTCGCCCAGCCGGCGGCCGCCGCCAAGAAATACAAGGTGGTCGAGGTCGCCAACGGCGGCACCATTTCGGGCAAGGTCCTGGCCGGCGACGCCAAGCCCGAGGTCCAGGACTTCACCATCTCCAAGAACCCCGAGGTCTGCGGTACCGGCACCCGCGAGGTCGCCTGGACGCGCGTCAAGAACGGCGCCTTGCTCGACAGCGTGGTCTATCTGGAGAAGGTCAAGGCCGGCAAACCCTTCGCGCCCGAGGCGATGAAAATCAGGATCGACCAGAAGGGCTGCGAATTCCTGCCCTATATCCAGGCTATGGCCAACGGCGGCAAGCTCGAGGCGGTCAACGACGACCCGGTGCTGCACAACATCCACACCTACGAGCTGATCAAAAAGGCGCGACGCACGGTGCTCAACGTCAGCCAGCCCGAGCAGGGCAATGCCTTCACCAAGAAGATCAAGCTGCGCCGGGGCACGGCGATGAAGATCGAATGCGACGCCCACGATTTCATGCACGCCTGGGTGTTCGTGGCCAAGAACCCCTATTACGCCATCGTCGATGACAACGGCGCCTTCACCATCGCCGACGTGCCGCCCGGTAAATACGTGCTCAAGGCCTGGCACGGCCGTCTCGGCGAGACCAAGACCAAGATCGAGGTCAAGCCCGGCGGCGCGACCGAGGTCACGCTCTCGTTCTGAGCCCGAACGGAGGACGGGGATCATGTCGCGCTGGCGTTCGATCAGTGGCTTCGATTGGGTCGTGCTCTCGGGCGCCGCGGTCAACGTGATCGTGGTCGCGGCCCTGGTCGGCTACTGGCTGCTGCACCGATGATCGGCATGACCCGCTTGGCGGCGGTCGCGGTGCTGCTCGTCGCCGGCGCCGCCGCGCCCGCGAGCGATGCGTCCAGTGGCGCGATGCCGGGCGCCGACATGGTCCGCGTTCCCGCCGGTCCGGCGCTGCTCGGCGGACCCGGGCATTCGGTGATGCCGGGTCCGCTGGCGGTCGATCTGCCGGCGTTCTGGATCGACCGTTTCGAGGTCGGCAACGCCCAATACGCCGCCTTCGTCGCCGATACCGGCCATCGGCCGCCGATGTTCGCCGACGACCCCGATTTCAACGCTCCCGACCAGCCGGTGACCGGGGTCGCCTGGGCCGATGCCCAAGCCTATTGCCGCTGGGCCGGCAAGCGCTTGCCGAGCGAATACCAATGGGAGAAGGCGGCGCGCGGCGGCGATGGCCGGCTTTATCCCTGGGGCAATGATTTCGACCCCGCCCGGGCGCGCCTTACCGGCGAGGCGCCGGCGGCGGTAACCGCCGACCCGGGCGACGTCAGCCCCTACGGCGTCCGTGACATGGCCGGCAACGTCTCGGAATGGGTCGCCGACGTGTTCCTGGCCGGGGCCACCTGCGGCGCGGTGAGCGCGGCGCGCTCGCTGGCCGACGACGCGGCGCTCGACATCCGCGCCTATATCCGGGGCGCTTCCTGGGCGGCGCTGCCGCATATGGCCAAGACCTATCATCATCTGTGGGACTACCCCGACAGTTACGCCGAGTTCGTCGGCTTTCGCTGCGCCTGGTCACCGGCCGGTGACGCCACCTAGGGGCGATCTCGCATAAGCCCGACCGAGGAGGATACCCATGCCGCACGCGGCCTCACGCCCCGACACCCCCGCCGCGCCGCTCGACACCGCGCCGCTGCCGTTGAAGCGCATCCTGGTGGCGCTCGACGCTTCCGAGTACGCCAATCACGCGCTCATCCAGGCGGCGCGGCTCGCGGCCTCGGCCGAGGGCATGGTCACCGGCATTCACGCCTACGCCGCCAAGCTCCACGACCGTCGCTTCCGCCAGATGGAGGGCGGCCTGCCCGAGCGCTTCCGCAAGGAAGACGAGATGGAGCGCCAGCGGGTGGTCCACGATGATCTCATCACCCGGGGCCTCAACGTCATCAGCGACAGCTATCACGATCAGGCCGAACCGGTCTGCGCCGAGGCCGGCGTTCCCTACCGGCGCCTCAGCCCCGAGGGCAAGAATTACCGTCGCCTGGTCGAAGCCGCGGCGAGCGGCGATTTCGACCTTCTGGTGATGGGCGCGGTCGGCCTCGGCCGGGTGCCGGGTGCCAGCGTCGGCACGGTCTGCGAGCGGGTGGCGCGGCGGGCCGCGATCGACGTCTTGGTCATGCGCGCGCCCGACCGGGCGCTCGGCGACGGCCCGCTGGTGGTCGCCGTCGACGGCTCGCCGCGCGCCTTCGGGGCGCTGATGACGGCGCTCGACCTCGGCCGCCGCTTGTCGGCGCCGGTCCATGCGGTGGCCGCCTACGATCCCTATTTTCACTACGTCGCCTTCCACAAGATCGCCGATGTCTTGAGCGAGGAGGCGGGCCAGGAGTTCCGCTTCAAGGAGCAGGAGACCCTGCACGAGGAGATCATCGATTCAGGCATCGCCCGCATCTACCAGTCGCATCTAGACGTGGCCCGGACGATCGCCGAGGACGAAGGCGTCGCGATCGAGTGCGCGCTGTTGGACGGCAAGCCCTACCGGGCAATCGCCGATTACCTCGCCAAGGTCGGCGCCAGCCTGCTGCTGGTTGGGCGCACCGGCATCCACGCCGATCCCGCGCTCGATATCGGCGGCAACGCCGAGAACCTGCTACGCCTCGCCCCCTGTCACGTCTGGCTCGGCCGGGCGACCTACACCCCGCCGCTCGACGCTGTCGCCCGCGAGACCATCACCTGGACCGAAGAGGCCGAGGCCAAGATTTCCCGGGTTCCCGAGACGGCGCGCAACATGGTCCGCATGGCGATTGTGCGCTTGGCCCAGGAGAGCGGCCACACGGTGATCACCGAATCGCTGATCGACGAGGCGACCAACCGCTTCTGTCCCGAGCGCGGCGGCGCCTCGCCGGCGGCCGAGGCCGATTTCGCGATCGCTTGGTCCGACGACGCCCGGGCGCTGATCGAGACCGTCGGCGATCCCTCGGTCGCGGTTTCGGTCCGCCTCCGGGCCGAGAAGCGCGCCCGGCGCGCGGGCGCCGAGTTGGTCGCGCCCGACCATGTGCGTCCCTTCCTGGAGAGCGCCGAGGCGCTGGCGTGGAGCGCCGCCGCCCTGGCCCGCCTCGCCCGGGTGCCGGAGATGGTCCGCCCCATGGTCCGCCGCCGGATCGAGGACGCCGCCCGCGACGGCGGCGCCAGCGAGATCACCCTCGATCTGGTCGAAGCGGCGCTGGAACGATCGCGGTCGGCGATGGGCGGGGCCATGCGGTCCGGTGGTCACCCTGGCGGCAAGGGTGGCGATCAGGGCGGCGCCGGGCGATGACGGTGGCGGTCGAGCCTCCGTTTCTGGTCGCGCTCAACCTGACCCGGCGCTGCAATCTCGCTTGCGCGCATTGCTATCTCGACGCCGGCACCCGCAAGCGCGGCGACCCCGGCGAACTGACCACGGCCGAGGTCTACGCGCTGATCGACCGGATCGCCGATTTGAGCGACGAGACCATGGTCGTGCTGACCGGCGGCGAGCCCTTGCTGCGCCCCGACATCTTCGCGCTTGCCCGCCACGCCGCCGGGCGCGGCCTGATGGTGGTGATGGGCTCCAACGGCACCCTACTCGACGACCGCCGGGCCGCCGCCTTGCGCGACGCCGGGGTGCGGGCGGTGGGTATCAGCCTCGATTCGCTCGATCCCGCCCATCACGACGCGTTTCGCGGACGGTCGGGGTCGTGGAAGCAGGCGCTGGCCGGCATCGACGCCTGCCGTCGCGCTGGTCTGATGTTCCAGATCCATTTCTCGGTCACCGACGACAACGCCCATGAGCTTGACGCCATGATCGACTTCGCGCGCTCGGCCGGGGCCGCCGTGCTCAACGTCTTCTTCCTGGTCTGCACCGGGCGCGGGGAAAAGCTCACCAACGTCTCGCCCGAGACCTACGAGCGGGTGCTGGAGCGCATCGTCGTCGCCGCCCGCGAGGAGCGCGAGCTTCTGGTCCGCGCCCGCTGCGCGCCGCATTTCAAGCGCATCGCCTTGCGGGCCACCCCGCCGTTGCCGGTCACCCTGCTCGACGGCTACGAGGCCGGCGGCTGCCTGGCCGGGATCCGCTACTGCCGGGTCACCCCCGCCGGCGAGGTCACCGCCTGCCCCTATATGGAAAGCTCGGTCGGTTCGATCCGCGAGCATGATTTCGCCGATCTCTGGCGCGACGCGCCCGCGTTCGCCGCCTTGCGCGCGCCCCGGCTCGAGGGCCGCTGCGGCGAGTGCGAATTCACCAAGCTCTGCGGTGGCTGCCGGGCCCGGCCCCTGGCCCGCCATGGCAACCTGATGGGCGAGGATTTCCTGTGCGACTACCAGCCCGAGGGCGGCGCCGTGATCGAGCCCCTGCCGGCCACCAGCCGCGCCCTTCACTGGAGCGCCGAGGCCGAGGCCCGGCTCGCCCGGGTGCCGTCCTTCGTGCGCCGTTTCGTCCGCCGCCGCGCCGAGACCCATGTGCGCGAACGCGGCGAGACCGAGGTCACGGCGGCGCATCTCGAAACCCTCGCCCGGCGCCGCTTCGGCGCCAAGGGGCCGCCCGATTTCGGCCTTCCCGGCCTCGGTGGGCCGGGCCTGGGTGGTTCCAATAGACGCGGCAACGCGCCATGATGGTCGACGTCGCGGTCGTCGGCGGCGGCGTCTCGGGGTTGAGCGCCGCCTGGGCGCTGGCCGGGCGCGGCCATCGGGTGGTGGTGCTCGAGCGCCAAGTGGCGGCCGGCGGCAACGCCATCTCGGAGCGCATCGGCGGATTCCTGATGGAGCACGGGCCGAGCACGGTCAACGCCCTGGCGGAAGACGCGGTGACGGCGTCGACGGCACTCGGCCTCGATGATCTCCGTCGCGACCTCGGCCCCGGGGTCCGCCGGCGCTATCTGGTCAAGGGTGGCGCGCTCAAGGGTATCGACACCCATCCGCTGGGCTTCGTCACCGGCGCCTATCTGCCGCTCGCGGCGCGGGCGCGGGTGCTGGCCGAGGTCCTGGTCCGGCGGCCGCCGGCGGGCGCCGGCGACGAGACCGTGGCCGAATTTTTCGCCCGCCGCTTCGGCCGCGCCTTCGCCGAGGACATCGTCGATCCGCTGGTCGCCGGCCTGTTCGCTGGCCGCGCCGACGATCTCTCGATGGCCGCCGTGTTTCCGCGCCTGGTGGCGATGGAGCGCCGCCACGGCTCGATCACGGCGGCGATGATCCGCCGGCGGTTCGGCGGCGGGACGATGCCGGGGCGGCGGCTGTTCTCGTGGCGCGATGGGGTCGGCACCCTGCCGCGCGCGCTGGCCCGCCGTCTCGGCGAGTGCTTGCGCACCGGGGTCGCGGTGCGGCGCCTGCGCGGCGGCCCGGACGCGATCCGGATCGAGACCGCGCGCGACGGAACGATCCTGGCCAAGGCGGTGGTGATCGCCACCCAGCCCCATGTCGCGGCGGCGCTGCTCGACGGGCTCGATGCCCCGGCGGCCGAGGCGGCGGCGGCGATCGCCGCGCCGCCGCTGGCGGTGGTGTTCCTAGGCTATCGCCGGGCCGCCGTCGCCCACCCGCTCGACGGGCTCGGCTATTTGACGCCGGCGCGCGAGGGGCGGGCGATCAATGGGGCCTTGTTCCCGTCGACGCTTTTTCCCCATCGCGCGCCTTCGGGCCATGTTGCCATCGCCAGCTATGTCGGCGGGGCGCGGGCGCCGGACCTGGCCCTGGCGCCGGCCGCTGAATTAGTGGCGCTCGCCCGGGCCGAGTTCGCCGATCTGCTCGGCGCGCGCGGCGAACCGGTGGTCGCCCGGTTGCGCCAATGGCCGCTAGGGCTGCCGCAATACCGGCCCGGACACGGCGATCTAGTGGCCGCGCTGCGGGGCCTGGAACAGCGCGTCCCGGGCCTGTTCGCGACCGGGAACTATTTCGCCGGTCCGTCGATCGCCGCCTGCCTGGCCGAGGCCGGCGAGACGGCGGCCCGGGTCGACGGACATCTCCGCGATCGGGACAAGGCGCCCCGGGTGTCAAGCGCCAAGCCGATCGCGAGACCCCACCCGATGAGCAGCAGGAGACGTCGATGACCAAGTCACTACCCAAGCAGCTATCCAGGCTGATCGAGCGCGACCGCGACTTGTGGGACGCTTACCAAGGGCTGGGCAAGGCCTGCGCCGAGGCCGGGCCGCTGGATGCCCGTGCCCGCCGCCTGGTCAAGCTGGCGCTGGCGATCGGCGCGCGGTCCGAGGGCGCGGTCCATTCGCACGCCCGGCGCGGGCTCGAGGAGGGCTTGAGCGCCGAGGAGCTTCGCCACGTGGCGAAGCTGGCGATCCCGACGCTCGGCTTCCCGGCCTCGGTCGCGGCGCTGTCGTGGATCGGCGATATCGCCGACAAGGAATAGCCGAACCGGGGCCGCGCGCGTGATCGCGGCCCCGCGTCCGGCTGGCGGTCAGTCGTCGCTGTCGTTGTCGGACTGGCCGCGACGCATGTCGTCGCGGCTCAGGGCGACGTCGTCGTTGTGGTCCATGCGCTGGACCAGGGCGGCGTAGGGCGCGCGGAACTCGCTCGCGGTGACGGTCCCGTCGCCGTTGGCGTCGAGATACTGGAAGCGATCGACCATCTTCTCTCGCATGGCGTCGAGCCACAGCGCCTGATATTCCGAGAGATCGAGCGCGCCGTCGCCGTTGGCGTCGTATTTGGCGAGGCGGGCATCGCGGGCGGCGTCGATTTCGGCCTGGGTGAGCTTGCCGTCGCTGTTGGCGTCGAAGGCCCGCATCATCGACATGGCCCGACCCTTCATGCCTTGGCCCATCATGCCGCCACCCATCATGCCGCCGCCCATCATACCGCCGTACTGGCCCGGGCCCATCATCGAGCCATGGCTCCAGCCGTCGTCGTTGCTCCGGACTTTTCCGTTATCCATATGCGCGGTGGCGACCCCGGCCAGGGCGATGCCGCCGGCGAGGAGGGCGGTGGCGGCGATGGCGATCTTGCTTTTCCGGTTCATCTCGTCTTCTCCCAATGAGGCGTTGCGATGAGCCTTAGTTGAGAACCGAAATGTCTCGTTACTATGTCGCGCGGGGGGTGAAATGGTCACAAATCTTGACCGATCGTGGCCTTGGCATGCTTTGTTACATTTTTCTGGCAAGGTCCCGCGCCGCCGACGGCACAATGGGCCGGTTTCAGACGCAGCGAGCAACCGATGACGCCCACGCCATCGCCGCATATCCTGGTCGTCGACGATCACCGCGAGATCCGCGATCTGCTGGCCAAATATCTCGCCAAGCACGGCTTCCGGGTGACGGTGGCCGAGGACGGCGTGGCCATGAAGCGGGTGCTCAAGACGAGCGCCATCGACTTGGTGGTTCTCGATATCATGATGCCGGGCGAGGATGGCTTGAGCCTCTGCCGGCATTTGCGCGAGAGCGGCGCCCTGCCGGTCATCCTGCTGACCGCCATGGCCGAGGAGACCGATCGCGTAGTTGGGCTCGAGATCGGCGCCGACTACTATCTGGTCAAGCCGTTCAACCCGCGCGAACTGGTGGCCCGTATCAAGGCGGTGCTGCGCCGCGCGCATAGCCTGCCGCCGCGAAGCGCGCCGCGCGCCGCCGCCACCCTGCGTTTCGACCGCTGGACCCTCGACGTCGGCCGCCGCGAGCTGATCGGCGCCGACGGCGTCGCCATCCCGCTCGGCACCGCCGAGTTCCAGTTATTGTCGGCCTTTCTCGATCATCCGCGCATGGTGTTGAGCCGCGACCAGTTGCTCGACCTCACGCGCGGTCGCGCCGCCAATGTTTTCGACCGCAGCATCGACAACCAGGTCAGCCGCCTGCGCCGCAAGATCGAGGCCGATCCCAAGAAACCGATGCTGATCAAGACCGTGTGGGGCGGCGGCTATTCCTTCGCCGCCGAGGTCGAGCGCTCATGACCCGGCTTCGCCGACTGCTCCCCCGCAGTCTCGCCGGGCGGATGATCGCGCTGTTGCTGCTGGCCCTGATCGCGGCCCAGGCGGTCAGCCTGGCGATCTTCATGGACGAGCGCCGGATGGCGGTGATCGGCGCCACCCGCGAGGGCGTCATCGCCCGCACCGTGGCCGTCGTCCGCCTGTTGCGCGACACCCCGGCCGCGCTCCACGCTCGTGTCCTGGCCACCGCCTCGACGCCGAGACTGCGCTTCTGGCTCGATCGCGAGAGCGCCGTCGCGGCCGGGGACAACGCCGTTGGGCGGGCCTTGCGACGCCGTCTCGCCATGATGCTGGGTGGCGCCGTCGATGTGCGGGTAGCGGTCGCGGACATGCCTTTCGGCCTGTTCGCCCACCGCGCGCGGATGCCGGCCATGATGATGTCGCCCGAGCGGATGGCGCGCATGATGGGCGCCATGATGACCGAGACCGGCCAGGCGGAGGAAGGGTCGGGCGCCAACGAGCGCGCTTCGGGGCGATCCGGCGAGCATCGCCGCGACGGCCACGGTCATTCCAGCGATCGTCGTCGATCGAGCGCCCTCGGGCTGGCGATCTCGGTGTCGCTGCCCGATGGCGCCTGGCTCAACGCCATGAGCACGCTGCCGCCGCCATCGCTGGGCTGGGCCTGGCCGTCGCTGGTGTCGATGGCGGTCACCGCGCTGGCGCTGATCGCGGTGGTGGCGGTCACGGTGCGGCGCATCGCGCGGCCGCTGCGGCGGCTGGCGGTGGCCGCCGAGGCGGTGGGGCGCGGCGAGGCGGTCGCGGCCCTGCCCGAGGAGGGGCCGGACGACGTTCGCGAGGCCACCCGGGCCTTCAACCGCATGCACGCCAGACTGGGCCGCTTCGTCCAGGATCGCACCCGCATGCTGGCGGCGATCTCGCACGATCTGCGCACGCCGATTACCGCGCTCAGGCTGCGGGCCGAGTTCATCGACGACGCCGAGACCCGGACCAAGGTAATCGAGACCCTCGACGAGATGCGGGACATGATCGAGGCGACGCTTGCCTTCGTCCGCGAGGAGGCGGCGCGCGAGGACACCCGGGTGGTCGATCTCGCGGCGCTGGTCGAGAGCCTGTGCGGCGATCTCGCCGACATGGGCCAGGCGGTGTCGTTCACGCCCGCCGAGAAGCACCCTTACGCCTGCCGGCCGACCGGCCTCAAGCGCGCGCTCCGCAACCTGATCGAGAACGCGGTCGTCTATGGCGAGCGCGCCCGGGTGGCGTTGGAGGCGGGCGCGGGCGAGGTCCGGGTGGTTATCGACGACGACGGCCCCGGCATTCCCAGGAGCGCGTTCGAGCGCGTCTTCGCCCCCTTCGTTAGGATCGAGACCTCGCGCAGCCGGGCCACCGGGGGAATCGGCCTGGGGCTGGCCATCGCCCGCTCGATCGTGCGCGGCCATGGCGGCGACATCGTCCTCGCCCATCGCGCCGAGGGCGGCTTTAGGGTGACCGTCCGCCTGCCCGAGGGCGGCCGCGCCTGAACCGCCGACGCGGGGGCGGCGCTGAGGGGGCGGCTGCCTTCTCCCTTTGTCAAGCGCGCCGCGACGAGGGTATGCTGGCTGATTGGCCCTCGCGGACCCGGACGATGCGGATACGCAAGCAATATTTCGACGAAGACTTGGCCGAGGACGTGCGCTCGGTGCTCGACGCGGCGGCGCTGCTCGGCATCGCCGAATTTCGTGTGTTCCAGATCGCCTATCGCGCCTGGTTCGGCGAGGATACCGACGAGGTGACAATCGAGCGCTATTTCACGCCGTACATGTTTCAGGACGCGGTGCCGCCCTGGGTGCGCCACTTCACCGCCCGGGTGCTCGACGCCGATCGCCAAGGCGTGCTCGACCCGGCCCAATTCGGCATCCGGCGTCGCGCCGCCACCGCCGGCCAGATCCATCGCGGGCGGATGTTCGCGCTGATCCTGGTTGGAAGCCTGGCGACCTTGTGGCTGCTGGCCGAGATCGCGGCCGTTGGCGGCTGCATGTTCCCGCCCTGCTACTGAGGGCCGGACCATGGGGGGCGAGCCGTTCGATTATGTCTTCGCCGCCGTGACCGGCTTCATCGCCGTTCACGGGCTGACGTATCGCGACAAGAACGGCGAGCGGACCTGGGTGCATCTGTTGTTCGGCTGTATCGCGCTGGTTTTCTTCATGCGCGTGCTGTTCGTCGATATCTTCGGCCTGATCTAAAGGCCGGCGCGCGCCGCGCCGACATCTTGGCCTACATCTTGTAGGGGCGCTGGTCGGCGTCGACCTCGGGCTGGCGCAGCACGCGCTCGGCTTCGGGCAATTGGAGCTGGAGCTTGAGATAGGCCAGTCGGTCGGCGATGGACGGTGGCTTGTCGGGCTGGTTGCGCATGAAGCGGGTCAGCCAGTTGGGTCCCTCGGCGAGCTTGGGATCGAGCTTGAGCGCGGTCTCGTAATCCTTGATCGCTTGCGCGTAGCGTCCCATCCGGTCGAGCAGGATGCCGCGATTGGCGTAGGTCGCGCCGACGGAGGGATCGCGGTCGATCACCTGGTCGAAGACCGTCAAGGCCTCGTCGTCGCGGCCGAGCTGCATCAGACTGCGCCCGACACCGCGCAACGCGTAGAGGTTGTCAGGGTCGGCCGTCAGGGCCTCGCGATAAGAGGTCAGCGCCCGGTCGTAGGCGCCGTCCTCGAACAGGGTGTTGCCGGCGACATAGTCCTTGTTGCCCGGCGGCGCGCCGAACAATGCGCCATAGGCCTCCCAGCCCAGCCACAAGACGGTGAAGGCGATGGCGATGTTGCGCAGGAGTTTGTAGGTCCGGTCATCCATCGCCGGGAATGCCGATCAGGTTGTAGTTGAACAGCAGCGAGAACAGGGTCACCAGGATTATGGCCAGGAACCAGGCCCGGTTCTTTTGTCCGCGGACCGCGGCTTCGGGAAGTTTTTGCCCGGTCTTGCGCTGGAGACGGCGGACGCTCAAGACATAGACGATCCGCCACGTCGGCAGCAGAAGCAAAAGCGCCAGCAACGCCGTGGTCAGGGAGAAATAGAGCACTGTCGCGATCGGACCCCTCGGTTCACGTCGGTCGATGCCATGGCGAGGCCCCTAGCATAGCGTCATCGAGCGCGCGAAAAAATAGGGCCGCCTCGCGATGAGGCGGCCCCAGGATGATCGTCGTCTCCCAGTCAGGTGCCGGGCGTATCAAGGTCGAGTCGGGCTTTGCCTTCTCCCAGGTCGCCGATATCCTCGACCAGGGCCTCGACTTCTTTTCCGGGCACCTTCGACATCTCCATCTTGTAGGCCAGGAACCACATCATGAAGACACCCAAGGCCCACCACAGGAGCTGCCAGGCCCAGATCGAGGGCATGCCGAAGACCCAGGTGGTGGCGTCGTTGGGGTTGCCGAATATGGTGTTGCCGATCACGGCGCCCGGGCCGATTCCGAAGAAGAACCAGACCAGGGTGATGATCCACGCCGCCGGGATCAGACCGCGCTTGGCGGCCGGCAGGCTGGCGTGCTCGCGCAGGAAGTCGTGGAACTTCATGCGGTGCGCGAGGGCGTCCTTGTTCTGGGTCACCATCGACACCAGGATCGCCGAGCCGAGATTGAAGAGCATGCCCCAACCGGCCGAATGGATGGTCAGCGGCCAGCGTCCCCAGGCGGTGATCCCGAGCTTCTGGCCGACGGTCTCGGTCAGGGTGACCGCGATGAGGCCGAGAAGCAGGCCCACCGTCACCCCCTGGCGAGTCAGCCAGGGCCAGTAGCAGACCGAGATCAGCGACGGCCACATCTGGAAGCCGTAGGCGACGGCGAGGCCGCCCAGCAGCACCAGCGCGTCCTTCGAGGTCGAGGCCACCACCAGGGCGGCGAGAACGATGATCAGCACGCCCACCCGTCCCCAGAACTTCTGCGCCCCGTGGCTGGCGCTGGGCATAACGAAGTGCTTGAGAAGATCGCGGGTCAGCATGCCGCCGGCGGTCGACATGTAGGCGGCGCCGGTCGACTGCATCGCGGCCAGGGCGCAGACCGACAAGAGGCCGACCAGCCAGGGCGCCGTTTCGCCCATCAGGTTGATGAGCTGCGGCACCAGCATGCCCTGCTTGCCGGCCGACTTCATCAGATCGACCAGTTCGCCGGTACCGGCGCCGCTGGCGATGGCGGCCAGGCCCTGATCGACGAGCGCCTGAAGATCCGCCGCCGAAAGGCCGGGATTGGCGTCCCGCGCCAGCCCCGCCAACATCACCGGGTTGGTCAGATCGGGATTGGCCGCGAGGAAGGCGAGGTCGGCGCCGAGCATGTGCGAGCCGAGCCCCTGCATGGCCGTGAACACGAACAGGATGAAGCCGATGCCGAAGGACGACGCCCAGACCTGCTGCGGCGCGAACGGCTCGGGGCTCTTGTTGGCGAACGACCACATGGTGAACGCCGGCGCCGATTGGATCCCCATGAGCGCGAACATGTAGGTGAGGATCATGATCCCGGTCCAGGCCCCGCCGACCGCTTTCGGCCCGGCGCTGACGAACTGGATGACACCGGGGATGGCGATATAGTGGCTGTAACCATCGGGCGTGCGCTTGGTGTCCATGTTGGCCAACGCCGCGATGCCGTGGTTGAGCTGCTCCCAGCCGCCGACATAGCTGATCGCGATGATGCCGATCACCACGATGCCGAAGGCCAGGAGGATGCATTGGAGGGTGTCCACGTAGGCCACCGCCCTGAGCCCGCCCGAGGCGACGTAGATGAACACCACCGCTGACAACAGCCACATGCCGACATCGACTCTGAGGGCGCCGTCGGTGAGCACGTTGAACAGGAAGCCCGAGGCGCGAAGCTGCAGGCCGAGGTAAGGGATCGAGAACACCAGCGCCACCAGCACCGTGAGCAGACGAATGCCGTCGCCCTGGAAGTAGGTCGCCAGCATTTCGCCCGGGGTCACGAAGCCATAGCGCTTGCCCAGCATCCACTGGCGCTTCAGGAACAGGACGCCGGTGAACGGAATGGTGATGGCGTAGAACGACGCGTAGGCGTACTGGAAGCCGTCGCGGTACAAGAGCCCGGGATGGCCCATGAAGGTCCAGCCCGAGAACGACGTCGCCGTCGCGGCCAGCACGAACACCCAGATCGAGATCGAGCGCCCGGCGATGAAATAATCGCTTGCCGTGCGCGCGGTGATCGCGCCCCGAATGCCCCAGAAAATGCAATAAGCCCAATAGAGGGCCACGAACAGAAACAGCCAGATGACCTTGGCTTCCACATCCACCTCCCTTGTTTCGCGGGGGGTATCGTTCGGCGCCCATCCGGCCCCCTCGATAAACCACCCACCCCAGGGTTCCATGCCGGGGAATAGACTTCCCGACTAATCGGAACGATAAGCGTGGAAATTGATAAAGCCAAGGCTTTTCTTTCATCGGAAAATCTCGAAATAACGCAGTTCCTATCCTTGCGACGCGGTAAAAATGTTGATCGAGCGCGGTGTTATATTGCACCGCAACGCTATTTGATCTTTTTGGTTTTGCGGCGCACAAGAAATTTCAGGACAGGAAACACTTATTCCTGTGATCTCGTTTTCATGGGGTTTCGGCCGCCCGGATATCGCCGTCGCCTACGGGCGCGACCGGCAAGGTGAAGGAAAACCGCGATCCCAGCCCGGGCGCGCTATCGACCCACAGGTCGCCACCCAGGTGTTCGATGATCCGCTTGGCCAGCGCCAAGCCGACGCCGACGCCCGAGGGTTCGTCGTCGAGGGTGTCGTCGACGTCGAGGAATCGGGCGAATATGATTCCCTGGCGTTCGGGCGCGATCCCCGGTCCATCGTCGCTGACGGTGACGCGGACGGCGTCGGCGTCGAGCGCGGCGGCGACCCGGGCATGGCCCTTGCCGGCTTCGCAGAAGCGGGCCGCGTTGATCAGCAGGTTCCGGGTGACCTGGACGGCGCGATGGCGATCGGCGCGGACTGACGGCAGGCGCGGCGAAAGCGCGACCTCGATCGTCACTCCCTTGTCGCGGAACAGGGGTTCGATGGCGCCGACGGCGTCGGCGACGACATCGGCCACCGCCACGGCGCCGATCCGCCAGCGCAGTCGGCCCGAGCGGATGCGCGCGAAGTCGACGATCTGGTCGATGGCCTCGGTCAGCCGGATCGCGTACTTGATCGCCATGTCGAGAAAGCTGATCCGTCGGTCGAGCGCGAGATCGGGGTTGTCGCGCAGAATCTCGGCCAGCGAGCAGATGGTGGTGAAGGGTGAGACCAAGCGGTGGGCGACGCCGGCGAACATGCCGTCGGGAATGGCGTCGGCTTCGCGCGAGAGACGGTCGCCGGCGGCGCTCAAGCGTTCGGCGGCGTCCTCGAAGGCGAGCGTCCGCCGCTCCAGGCGACGGCAGTCATCCATCACCGCCGAGGCCCGATCGAGGATCGCCCGCGCGTCGGCCTGGGCGCGCGCGGACACGCTTCGGTTGGTGGCCTTGAGGGCGCTAACCTCGCGCCGATGCCGATCGAGCAAGGCTTGCCAGTCGGCGCCGCCGAGCGTGAGCTTGCTGGCCATCGCGTCTCCGTCTCCAGGGCGGGCGTTGACCGGTCGTGGCGTCCCCCGGCGCCGTCGCGGCGCCGTGCCCCCGTTTGGCGATCGAGCTTAGCCCGGTGTTCGCCGCCGCGCCACCGCCGCCGCGCGTGGCCCTGGACGCTCGGGCCGGCCGGTGCCATATTCAGCGCCGATGTAAACGAGGGGTCGCTACCATGGCCATCCTGGCATGACCACCCTGGGCACGCGCCTGTTCACCACGCTTCACGGCGAGCATGTCGGCGACGATGCGTTCAGTAACGCGTATTACCAGGATCGCCGCTTGCCATCACCCGGCGGCCGCCGTCGGCGCTGGGTGATCTACAAGGGCGCGGCCGAGGCTTCGACCGTGCCGCCCGAGTGGCATGCCTGGCTGCATCATATGACCGACCGCTCGCCGAGCGAGGCGCCGCCGCCATCGCCGTCGTGGCGTCGTCCCCAGCGTCCCAACCCGACCGGGACGCGGGATGCCTATCGGCCGCCGGGCGACCTCCTGGGCGGCGTTCATCCCGAGGGCATGCCTCCGGCTTACGAGCCGTGGCGGCCGAATTCGTGACCGCGAGGACGCGAGACTGATGGGCCAAGACTGATGGGTAAATCGGTATTCGAGACCGCGATTGGCGCCGTCGTGCTGGCCGTCGCCCTTTCCTTCGCCATGTTCGCCTATAGCCGGGCCGGGGTGACCACGGTCGATGGCTACGAGGTCAAGGCGCGCTTCAGCTCGGTCGATGGCCTGGGCGTCGGCGACGACGTTCGCATCAGCGGCATCAAGGTCGGCAGCGTCGTTGGCGAGAGCCTCGATCCGACCTATTTCCAGGCGGTGCTGTTGCTCAGCATCGATTCCTCGGTGCAACTGCCCGAGGACACCACCGCCGCGGTCGTCAGCGAGGGCTTGCTGGGCGGCAAGTATGTCGCCATCGATCCCGGCGGCGCCGACGCGGTGATCCCGTCCGGCGGCGAGATCACCCATACCCAGTCGGCGGTCAATCTCGAATCGCTGCTCGGCAAGTTCATCTACGGCGCCGGCGACAGCGGCGGCGGTAGCCAATAGCGTCGCCGGGATCGCCGCTGGCGCGATACGGAGAGTGGTGATGATGGCGTCCCGCGATCCGCTTGAGGGACTGATCTGGCGCGCCCCCGACGGCAGCCCGGTTTCGTGTCTCGAAAAGCTCAAGGTCCTCAACGAGAATATCGCCGAAATTCGCGCGCTCTGCCAGGAAGCGCTCGAGGACGTGGTGTTGATGGGCTGCGACGAGGCGCAACTGCGCCGGGTCCTGCACGCGGTGGTCGATCAGCTCGATGAGCCGTTTTCCGATTAGGCTCGCCCTGTTGCTCGTCCTCGGATCGGTGGCGGCCGCGCCGGCGATGGCGATCGAGATGCCGATCGCCGTCTTGCAGGGGCTCGACAAGGTCACCGCGCGGGTCTCGACGATCGAGGTCCGGATCGGCGAGACGGTCCGCTTCGGTACCCTCGAGATCACCGCCCGGGCCTGCGACAAGACGCCGCCCGAGGAACCACCCGAGGCGGCGGCCTTCCTCGAGATCGCCGAGGTCCGCCCGGGCGAGGCCCCGATCGGCCGCTTTTCGGGCTGGATGTTCGCCTCCAGCCCGGCGCTCTCGGCGCTCGAGCATCCGGTCTACGATATCTGGGTGGTCGATTGCCGCGCCGATCCGCCGTCGCCGAGTTCGCCTTCGCCAGGCACGCCCTCGACCGACTGATCGGCGCGGCCGAAATCGGCTGTCGTCGCCAGCGCCCGGGCGAGCAGGGCGCGGTAGCGGTCGCGCGGTATTTCGATGGCGCCGAAGGTTTCGAGATGGGCGGTGACGAACTGCGTGTCGAGCAGGGTGAACCCACCCCGGCGCAAGCGGTCGACGAGGTGGACCAGGGCCACCTTGCTGGCGTCGCTGGCCCGGGAAAACATGCTTTCGCCGAAAAAGGCGCCGCCCAGCGCCACCCCGTAGAGACCGCCGACCAGGCTTCTCTCGCGCCAGCACTCGACGCTGTGGGCGAAGCCCATTTCGTGCAAGGCCGTGAAAAGCGCGATGATTCCGGGGTTGATCCAACTGTCGTCGCGCCCCGGCGCCGGCGCCGCGCAGGCACGGATGACGGCCGCGAAGGCGCTGTCGACCCGGACCTCGAAGCTACCCGAGCGCAGCCGCCGGGCGAGCCGGCGCGGCACGTGGAAGCGATCGAGCGGAATAATGCCGCGGCGCTCGGGCTCATACCAGCGGATGTCGGGATCGTCGCGCCCCTGGGCCATCGGAAACAGGCCGTGGGCGTAGGCTTGCAGCACCAGGGTGGGGGTAATCGGGGGGCCGCGCCGATCGCTCATAAAGGGTCGCTCATGGGGCTCCCCCGCCGGCGGCGAGATATCTCTCCAGCCAAGCCACGTCGTAGGCGCCGTTGACGATATCGGCCTCGCCGAGAAGCCCGAGGTGCAGCGGCAGGATGGTCTCGACCCCGTCGATGACATATTCCTCGAGCGCCCGGCGCAAGCGCATCAGGCATTCGTTGCGGGTCCGCCCGTGGACGATCACCTTGGCGATCAGGCTGTCGTAATAGGGCGGAATGCGGTAGCCGGCGTAGAGCCCGGAATCGACCCGCACGCCGAGCCCGCCGGGGGCGTGATATTTGCCGACCCGGCCCGGCGAGGGGGCGAAGGTGGTCGGGTTCTCGGCGTTGACCCGGCATTCGATGGTATGGCCCTCGAAGACGATGTCGGCCTGGGTATAGGCCAGCGGCGCGCCGGCGGCGACCGAGATCTGCTCGCGCACCAGATCGATGCCGGTGTTCATTTCGGTCACCGGGTGTTCAACCTGGAGGCGGGTGTTCATTTCGAGAAAATAGAAGTTGCCGTCCTCGTAAAGGAACTCGACCGTGCCGACGCCGTGGTAGCCGAGTTCGCGCATGGCCCCGATCACGGTCTCGCCGAGCTCGCGGCGGACGTTGTCGTTGAGCGCCGGCGAGGGCGCTTCCTCGACCAGCTTCTGGTGTTTGCGCTGCAACGAGCAGTCGCGTTCGCCCAGGTGAACCACCGCGCCATGCTCGTCGGCCAGTACCTGGATTTCGATATGGCGCGGGTGGGTGAGATATTTTTCCACGTACATGCCGTCGTCGCCGAAGGCGGCGCCGGCCTCGGCGCGGGCGCGGGCCAGGGCCTCGGGCATGGCCTCGGGCGCCTCGACAACCACCATGCCCTTGCCGCCGCCGCCGGCGGTGGCCTTGATCACCACCGGGTAGCCGAACTCGGCAGCGACCCGGGCCGCCTCGTCGGCGCTGGCGATGCAGCCGTCCGACCCCGGGATCACCGGGATGCCGAGCTTGCTCACGGTGGCCTTGGCGGTGGCCTTGTCGCCCATCAGTCGCATGTGCTCGGGCGTCGGGCCGATGAACTTCACCCCGTGGGCGGCGACGATCTCGGCGAAACCCGCGTTCTCGGCCAGGAAGCCGTAGCCGGGATGGATGGCGTCGGCGTTGGAAATTTCGGCGGCGGCGATGATCGCCGGGATGTTGAGATAGCTTTCCGCCGCCGCCGGCGGGCCGATGCAGACGCTCTCGTCGGCGAGCCGCGCATGCATCACCTCGGCGTCGGCGGTCGAGTGGACGGCGACCATGCGGATGCCCATCTCGCGGCAGGCGCGATGGATGCGCAGCGCGATCTCTCCACGGTTGGCGATCAGGACCTTGTCGAACACCGGCCCATCACTCGAGGATCAAAAGCGCCTCGCCGAACTCGACCGGATCGCCGTTCTCGACCAGGATGCGCGTGACCTTGCCGCCCCGTGGGGCGCGGATCGGGTTCATCACCTTCATCGCCTCGATGATCATCAGCGTCTGGCCCTCGGCGACACTGTCGCCGGCGCGGACGAAGGGCGCCGCGCTGGGCTCGGGCGCCACGTAGACCGTGCCGACCATCGGCGAGGTAATGGCGTCGGGATGGGCCGTGTCGGCGGCGGCTTCCGCGGTGGGCTCGACGGCGGCGATGGGCGCCGGCGCAATCGTCGCCGGCGGCGCGCCGCGGGGGCCGCGCGCCACCCGCACATGGTGGTCGCCGTCGCCGAGTTCGATCTCGTCGAGGCCGGTCTCGTCGAGCAATCGCGAGAGGGTACGGATGAGGTTTTGATCGACGGTGATTTTCTTCATCTCGGTCGGCTCTCGATCAGGCGCGCCATGGCGGCCAGCGCCAGCGCGTAGCCGTGACCGCCGAAGCCGCAGATCGAGCCTCGGGCGGCGCGGGCGATGTAGGAACGATGGCGAAAGGGCTCGCGGCGGAAGATGTTGGACAGATGAACCTCGACCACCGGCAGGTCGACCGCGACCAGGGCGTCGAGAAGGGCGATCGAGCTGTGGGTATAGGCGCCGGCGTTGACGATCAGCCCGGCGGCCCGGCCGCGCGCGCCGTGGATCCAGTCGATCAGCTCGCCCTCGCTGTTCGATTGCCGGAAATCGACCGCCAGCCCCAGCTTGGCCGCGGTCTCGACGCACAGCTCCTCGATATCGTCGAGGGTCTCGTGGCCGTAGACCTCGGGCTCGCGGCTGCCGAGCAGGTTGAGGTTGGGTCCGTTGAGGATGAGGATCGAGGCGGTCATCGTCCGCCCCGTCCGGACGAGGCACCGGGCACGATTTCTCCTTGCATTGGCGGCCGCATTCTTGAACCGCCGACTTTTTACCACCAATTGGCTTGCCACCGATAGGCCCGCGCGCGACGACCGCGTCGCCGTCGGCCTTGCCGGCGGGGGCTACAATACGGCATATCTCGATGTTCGGATAGAGCGCCCGGGTGGGGAGGCCCGATGGATGACCGACGCGCCCCAGAAACCAAAGAACCAGTCTCCAACGAGCCCCGGCCCATCGGCTGAAGGGCCGATCACCGTGGCCACCATCGCCGCCGCCGAGCGTTTGGCCGGGCTGTGCTTCGATCCCGGTGAGCGGACCCAGATGCTGGCCACCATCGCGGATCAGGTCGCTTTGTTGCGCGCCCGTCGCGGCGCAGCGTTGGAGGCCGACCTGGTCCCAGCGACAGGCTTCGACCCCCGCTTGCCGACCACCGCGCCGCCTCGGCGGGCGCGCTTTCGCCCTCCTCGGGTAAATGTCGGGCGCTTGCCGCGACGCGATGCCGACATCGCCTTCGCCCCGCTCGCCCGGCTGGCCGGCTGGCTCAAGCGGCGGCGGATCACCAGCGCCCGACTGACCGAACTTTATCTCGAACGGCTCGGCACCATCGGCGCCGCGCTCGATTGCGTGATCACCCTGACCGCCGAGCGCGACCGCGCCGAGGCCGCCCGGGCCGACCACGAAATCGCCGCCGGCCGCTATCTCGGTCCCTTGCACGGGGTGCCCTGGGGGGCCAAGGACCTGCTCGACACGGCCGGCATCGCCACCACCTGGGGGGCGGCGCCGTTCCGCGACCGGGTGCCGGCGCGCGACGCCGCCGTGATCCGGCTCCTCGACGCGGCCGGCGCGGTGCTGGTGGCCAAGACCTCGCTCGGGGCGCTGGCCTGGGGCGACGTCTGGTTCGGCGGCGTCACCCGCAACCCCTGGCACCGGGACGAGGGGTCGTCGGGCTCCAGCGCCGGCTCGGCGGCGGCGGTCGTGGCGGGGCTGGTCGGCTTCGCCCTTGGCAGCGAGACCCATGGCTCGATCGTCAGCCCTTGCGTGCGCTGCGGCGCCACCGGCTTGCGCCCGACCTTCGGCCGGGTGCCGCGGGTGGGGGCGATGACGCTCGCCTGGTCGCTCGACAAGATCGGCCCGATCTGTCGGGGCGTGGGCGATACGGCGCTGGCGCTGCGCGCGATCAACGCCCACGACCCGGCCGATCCCGGCAGCCGCGCCGTGCCGCTGGCCTTCGACGCCGGGCGCGACGTCGCCGGCGCCCGGGTCGGCTACGATCCGGCCTGGTTCGCCGACGCCGCCGAGGGCGAACGCGCGGCGCTCGACGCCCTGCGTCGCCTCGGCGTCGATCCGGTCGCGATCGCCTTGCCCGATCTTCCCTACGCAACGCTGACGCTGATCGTCGATGCGGAAGCGGCGGCGGCCTTCGAGGCGCTGACCCTCGATGGCCGCGACGACCGGCTCGTCCGCCAGGAACCCGACGCCTGGCCCAACCGCTTCCGCCAGGCGCGCTTCATCCCGGCCGTCGACCTGATCCAGGCCGAGCGGCTGCGGCGCAAGGCGATGCTGGTGATGGACGACGCCTTCGCCAATCTCGACGCGATGATCGGTCCCGGCTTGTCGGAGCCGATGCTGACCATCACCAACATGACCGGCCATCCCTCGCTGACGCTCCGCGCCGGCTTCGGGTCGCGACCGGCGCGGACCATCGGCGGCGGCGGGACGGCGCCGGCGCCGATCATCGAGGCGCCCTACGGGGTTACGCTGTGGGGACGGCTCTACGACGAGGGCACGATCCTCAACCTCGGCCTGGCGCTGGAGGCGGCGTTCGGCGTCGCCGAACGGCGGCCGCCGCTTGGCGGCGACCCGCCATGACCCGGCCCAACATCCTGTTCGTCATGGCCGATCAGTTGGCGGCCTCCATGCTGCCCTTCCACGGCCATCCCCTGACCCGGGCGCCCCATCTCGCGGCCCTGGCCGAGGGCGGCGTGGTGTTCGACAACGCGTACTGCGCTTTTCCACTCTGCGCGCCGTCGCGCTTTTCGCTGCTGACCGGGCGGCTGCCGTCGCGCATCGGCGCCTTCGACAACGCCGCCGAGTTTCCCGCCGCCACGCCGACCGTCGCCCATCACCTGCGTCGGGCCGGCTATCGCGCCTGCGTCGCCGGCAAGATGCATTTCGTCGGCCCCGACCAGCTCCACGGCTTCGAGGAGCGGATCACCACCGATATCTACCCGGCCGATTTCGGCTGGACGCCCTCGTGGGAGGCCGGCGACGAGAGCCTCGAATGGCATCACTCGATGCAGAACGTGGTCGAGGCCGGACCCTGTGCGCGCAGCCTCCAGATCGACTTCGACGACGAGGTCGCCTTCGCCGCCGAGCGCTGGCTCTACGACCGCGCCCGCGATGATGACACGCGGCCGTTCTTCATGATGTTCTCGTTCAGCCACCCGCACGATCCCTACACCATCACCCGCGACTACTGGGACCTCTACGACCACGACGCCGTGCCGATGCCCGCCGTCGGGTTCGTGCCGCCGGCCGAGCGCGATCCCCACGGCCGCCGGCTCTTCGACAACTACGACGGCGGCCGCCATCGGGTGACCGAGGCGCATGTCCGCAACGCGCGCCACGCCTATCTCGGCATGATCTCCTACCTCGACGACAAGATCGGCCGGCTGATGAAGACCCTCGCCGCCAGCGGCGCCGCCGACGAGACCGTCGTTGTCTTCGCGTCCGACCATGGCGATATGCTGGGCGAACGCGGCATGTGGTACAAGATGAGCTTCCGCGAGCCCTCGGCGCGGGTGCCGCTGATCGTCCATGCTCCCGGCCGCTTCGCCCCGCGCCGGGTGGCGGCGCCGGTCTCGCTGGTCGATCTGTTCGCCACCCTGCTCGACCTCGGCGCGGCGCCGGCGGCGGCGAGCGATGGCCACGGTCTCGGCCCCCTGCTCGCCGGCGGCGACGACTGGCCGCACCCGGTTTACGGCGAATACCTGGCCGAGGCGACCGCCGCGCCGCGCTTCATGATCCGCCGCGGGCGCCATAAGTACATCCACGGCGAGGGCGATCCGCCCCGGCTTTACGACCTCGACGCCGACCCGTTGGAGCGGGTCGACCTGGCCGCCGACGCGGCCCTCGTCGCGCCCTTCGCGGCCGAGGTCGCGCGGGTCTGGGACGCGGATACCCTGAGAGACGAGGTCATCAACAGCCAGCGCCGCCGGCGGCTGGTGTTCGAGGCCCTGATGACCGGGGCGCGGACGCTTTGGGACCACGCCCCGCGACGCGATCCGGCGCGCGCCTACATCCGCAACCTCGACACCCTTTACGGCACCGAGGCCCGCGCCCGCCTGCCCGACCGCCGACCGCCATCACCAACCATGGGAAAGAACGTATGACAAAAAAGAAGCCCACCGTGCTCGTCACCCGCAAGCTGCCGCCGGCGGTGGAGGCCCGGCTCGCGCGCGACTACGATGCCCGGCTCAACCCCGACGACCGGCTTTACGACGCCGACGCGGTGATCGAGCTGGCCACCGGCGCCGACGCCATCCTGCCTTGCCATACCGAGCGCTTTCCGGCCGAGGTCATCGCCCGCCTGCCCGAAAGCGTTCGGGTGATCGCCAATTTCTCGGTCGGTGTCGATCACGTCGATCTCGCCGCGGCCAAGGCGCGCGGGCTGATCGTCACCAACACGCCCGACGTGCTCAGCGACGCCACCGCCGAGATCGCCATCCTCTTGATGCTGGGCGCCGCGCGCCGCGCCGGCGAGGGTGAGCGCCTTGTGCGCGGCGCCGAGTGGCGCGATTGGAGCCCCACCTTCATGCTCGGGACGCAGGTCACGGGCAAGCGCTTCGGCATCGTCGGCATGGGCCGCGTCGGCCAGGTGGCGGCCCGGCGCGCGCGCGGTTTCGACATGACCGTCCACTATCACAACCGCCACCGTCTCGCGCCCGAGGCCGAGCGGGGCGCGATCTTTCACGCCTCCGTCGAGGATTTATTGCCCCATTGCGACGTCTTGTCGCTGCATTGCCCGGCGACGTCCGAAAGCATCGGGCTTTTGAACCGCGCGCGGATCGCGCTTCTGCCCGACGGCGCCATCGTCGTCAACACCGCGCGCGGGGCGGTGGTCGACGACGCGGCCCTGATCGCCGCCCTGCGTTCGGGCAAGCTCGCCGCCGCCGGCCTCGACGTGTTCAACCACGAGCCCGCCATCGACCCCGCCTACCGCGAGCTCGCCAATACCTTCCTGTTGCCGCATATCGGCAGCGCCACCCGCGAAACGCGCGACGCGATGGGGTTTCGGGCGCTCGACAACCTCGACGCCGTGTTCGCCGGGCGCGAACCCGGCGATCGCGTTGCGTGATAATCTATAACGATGATGCTCGCGATAATACCCATCGCTGAAAAACGGTTGCGGCCGGTGGGAAAATGTTGGACCTTTCATGCCAATGGTTCCGGACCATTTCGTGTCCTTGGCATGCCACGAGGTGGGTCCCGAAACCGGTCGAAACTCAGTCGCCTCGGCGGCCCGACGTGCTCATCGCGGGATCTGTTATAAACCAAGTTCAACCAACAATATCAAATCAGTAGATCAACCCAAGTCATCCAGCCAAGTCAAGCAAGGGAGGCTCGAATGTCAAAGTCAGCCAAGAAAACCAGCAAGAGCGACGCGGCGCCGTCGACCAGCCGGCGCAAGTTTCTCGCCGTCGCCGGCGCCACCACCGCCGGCGCCACCGCCGCGCTCGCGTTTCCCCAGGTGTCGCGCGCGCAAACCACGACCCTCAAGATGCAGTTGGCTTGGGGCGAGAAGAGCATCTTCGCCGAGATGGCGCGCCAATACATCGATCGCGTCGAGGCGATGGCCGGTGGCCGGCTGAAGATCAAGGCGCTTTCGGTCGGCGCGGTGGTCGGCTCGAAACAGATCGCCGACGCGGTCAGCCGGCGCAACGTCGACGCCGGCCATAGCGTGACCGCCTACTGGTACTCCAAGAACCCGGCCGCTTCGTTGTTCGGCACCGGCCCGGTGTTCGGCTCCAACGCCCAGCAGATCATTTCCTGGATCCTCAATGGCGGCGGCAAGGAGCTTTATCGCGAGCTGATCCAAGACGTGATGGGGCTCAATATCGTCGGTTTCTTCGCCATGCCGATGCCGACCCAGCCGCTCGGCTGGTTCCAAAAGCACGTCACCAGCATCAACGATCTCAAGGGTCTGAAATATCGCACCGTCGGCTTGGCCGCCAACGTCATGGCCGAGATGGGCATGACCGTCGCCCAGCTTCCCGGCGGCGAAATCATGCAGGGCATGCAAACCGGGCGCATCGAGGCGTTCGAGTTCAACAACCCGACCTCGGATCGCGAATTCGGCGCTCAGGACGTCTCCAAGTTCTATCACATGAGCAGCTACCATCAGGCCGCCGAGTTCTTCGAGATCACCTTCAACAAGGACGTGTTCGAGGGCTTGCCCGACGAGCATCAGGCAATCCTCCAGTATTCGGCCGAGGCGGCCAATACCGCCAATTACGCACTGGCCATGGATCGCTACTCGAACGATCTCCAAACCCTGATCAACGATGACGGGGTCAACGTCTACCGGACCGACGAATCGATCCTCAAGGCCGAACTCGACGCCTGGGACAAGGTGCTCGTGCCCTTGATGGAGGACTCGTTCTTCACCAAGGTCGTCGACAGCCAGAAGGCCTGGAGCGAGCGGGTGGCGTTCTACGACCTCCTCAATTCGGCCGATTACAAGCTGGCCTATCACCACTACTTCCCGGGCAAGCTCCCGTTCTAGGGGTCCCGCTCGCACGCTCGATCGCCGCCGCGAGGCGGCCGGGGGCGGCGCCGTTCGCGCCGCCCCGCGTGCTTGTGTCGCGGGCGAGATCCTGTTCATCGCAATTCGAGACTTCCGAGGCGAGGGATGGAAAAATTCCTGTTCTCGATCGACAAGATCAGCGCCTGGGTCGGCAAGGCCTTCGGCTGGCTGATCATGGTCGCGGTTTTGGGCGTCAGCTACGACGTCACCATGACCAAGCTGTTTCGCATGTCGACGCCGTGGGCCTACGACCTCAACTACATGACATACGGCGCATTGTTCATGATGTCTGGGGCCTACGCCTTGTCGCGCGACGCCCATGTGCGCGGCGACGTCATCTTCCGCCTGTTGCGGCCGCGCCGTCAGGCGATCATCGAGTTGATCCTTTATTTTCTGTTTTTCTTTCCCGGCATCACGGCGCTGATGTACGCCGGCGCCGATTACGCTTGGCAGTCGTGGACCTACAAGGAAACCAGCGTCATGAGCATCGCGCGGTTTCCCATTTTCCAGCTCAAGTTCGTGATCCCCATCGCCGCCTTCTTTCTGTTCCTGCAAGGGATCGCCCAGGTCATACGTTGCGTGATCTGCATCCGAAACGAGGCATGGCCGAACCGCCTTCACGACGTCGAGGAGTTGGAGACCATGCTGATCCATCAGCATGAATACGAGCAGGAAGGAGAGGTTTCCGCCGCGCCGGACGCGCCCCACGGCGGCGGGGGTAAGCCCGAATGACCGACCCACAGGTCGCGATCCTGATGCTCGGCATTTTCATTTTCGTGATCATGCTGGGCTTTCCGATCTGCTTCACCCTCATGGCCATGGGGGTCGCCTTCGGATACTACTATTATTACGACGCCACGCGGGTGATGTCGTTTTTCGATAATCAAATCTTCGATCTACTCGTCAATCGAACCTATTCGGTCATATCGAACGATATCCTGCCCGCCGTGCCCATGTTCTTGTTCATGGGCTATCTAGTCGAACGGGCGAACATCATCGATCGCCTGTTCGTCAGCCTACAGATCGCCGCCCGTCGCATGCCGGGCTCGATGGCCGTGGCGGCGCTGGCCACCTGCGCCATGTTCGCGACCGCCACCGGGATCATCGGCGCCGTCGTCACCCTGATGGGGCTGCTGGCCTTTCCGGCCATGCTCAAGGCGCGCTACAACACCAGTTTCGCGGCCGGGGTGATCTGCGCCGGCGGCTGTCTCGGCATCCTCATCCCGCCGTCGATCATGCTCATCGTCTATTCGGCGACGGCGGCCGTCTCGGTGGTCAAGCTCTATGCCGGGGCGATGTTCCCGGGGATACTGTTGGCCGGGCTCTACATGCTCTACGTGGTCGGCCGCGCGACCCTCAATCCGAAGCTGGCGCCCAAGCCGAGCGAGGAGGCCGTGGCCGAGATGTCCCAAGGCAACGTCTCCTTGATGTTGCTGACCTCGTTCTTCACGCTCGCCTTTCTCATCATGACCGTGCTCGGCGCCATCCTGCTGGGCTGGGCGACGCCCTCGGAAGCGGCGGCATTGGGCAGCCTGGGCGCCATTTTCCTGGCCGCGATCTATCGCTCGCTGACCTGGCAGCGGCTGCGCGAGGCGATCTACCTCACCGCCCGCACCTCGGCCATGGTCTGCTGGCTGTTCGTCGGCTCGTGGACTTTTTCCTCGGTCTTCTCGCTGTTGGGCGGTCACGACCTGATCCGGGACTTCGTGATCGGCCTCGATCTGTCGCCGATCACCTTCCTGATCATGGCCCAGATCATCATCTTCCTGCTCGGCTGGCCGCTGGAGTGGAGCGAGATCATCATCATCTTCGTGCCCATCTTCCTGCCGATGCTGGATCATTTCGGGATCGATCCGCTGTTCTTCGGCATCCTGGTGGCGCTCAACCTGCAGACCTCGTTCCTGACCCCGCCGATGGCGATGGCGGCCTACTACCTCAAGGGCGTGGCCCCGCCCCATGTGCAATTGATCGATATCTTCAAGGGCGTATTGCCGTTCCTGTCGATGGTGCTGGTGGCGATGGTGCTGGTCTATGTCTTTCCGCAGATCGTTCTCTGGCTGCCCGATGCGATTTACAGCGTCCGCTAGGCCGGCGTCGAACCAGGGAGGCGGGCGATGAGCCACGCGGCCCTCGGCGCGGCCGAGGCGGCGGCGTTGATCCGCACGGGAGAGCTCGACGCCGAGGCGCTGGTCGGCGATTGCCTGGCGCGGATCGGCGAGGTCGATCCGGCGATCGAGGCCTGGGCCTATCTCGACCCCGACTTCGCCCTCGCCCAGGCGCGCGAGGCCGACCGGACGTGGCGCGCCGGCGGGTCGATGGGGCCGCTCCACGGCGTCCCCGTCGGCATCAAGGACATCATCGATACCGCCGACATGCCGACCGAGAACGGCACCCCGATCCACGCCGGGCGGCGGCCCGAGGAGGATGCCTGGGTGGTCTCGCTCTTGCTCCGCGCCGGAGCCGTGATCCTGGGCAAGACGGTGACCACCGAGCTCGCCGTCTACACCCCCGGCAAGACCCGCAACCCACACGACCCCGAACGCACGCCGGGCGGCTCGTCGAGCGGCTCGGCGGCGGCGGTGGCCGCGGCCATGGTGCCGGTGGCGCTGGGCACGCAGACCAACGGCTCGGTCATCCGCCCGGCGTCCTATTGCGGTGTTTTCGGCTACAAGCCGAGCCACGGGCTGGTGTCGCGAAGCGGCGTGCTGCCGCAGTCGCGGGCGCTGGATACGGTCGGCCTGTTCGCGCGCGGGATCGACGATCTCGCCCTGCTGGGCTCGGTGATCATGGGCCATGACGGCCGCGATCCCGACATGCGCCCCTCGGCGCCGCCCGCGCTGCGCGAACTGGCGGCCGCCGAACCGCCGGCCGGCCCCGATCTGGCCTTCGTCGAGACGCCCGTCTGGGCCGAGGCGACGGGCGATTGCAAGGCGGCCTTCGCCGAACTGGTCGACGTTCTCGGGCGCCATTGCGAGCCGTTGGCGCTGCCCGAGCCCTTCGCCGAGGCGGTCGCTTGGCACCGCGATATTCTGTGCCCCGATATCGCCCACAGCTTCGCGCCGTTTTACGCCCGCGCCAAGGAGTCGTTGAGCGCCCGGCTGGTCGCCATGATCGAGGACGGCCAGGCGCTGCCGGCGATCGATTACATCGCCGCCCTGGAAGGTCGCAAGCGGCTCGCCGCCATTCTCGACGCGGCGTTCGACGATTACGACGCGATCGTCACTCCGGCCACCACCGGCGCCGCGCCGCGCGGCCTGGATACGACCGGGAGCCCGATCTTCTGCACCCTGTGGACGCTATGCGGCAACCCGAGCGTGAGCCTTCCCTTGCTTCGCGACGGCGACGGCATGCCGATCGGCGTGCAGCTCGTCGGCCGGCGCGGCGACGACGCCCGCCTGCTGCGCACCGCGCGCTGGTTGACCGGCCAAGTCGAAAGCGCGGCATGATGGCGGCGGCGTTGGCGATGTCTTATGATGACGACACGGTATTGGAGGCCAGAACGGACAATGTTCGATAAATTTTGGGCCGTCTTCTCACTATCGATGATCATCGCCTTCCTCGGCACCATCATCTATTTCGTCACCGACATCGACCTCGTGGTCGTCGTGGCGATCGTGGTGGTGATGGCGGTTTACGATTTCTGGCGGTCCTTCGCGCTCGACAACGACCGTCCCAGTTCGTAATCGGCGCCGCGGCGCGTCAACGACGTTCAGATCGCCTCGCCACGCAGCTTGGCCCGCAGGATTTCGGATCTGAGTTTGATGAACGGCATGTGCGGATTGACGGCCAGGGCCTGGTCGTACCAATCGAGCGCCGCCTTGTCGTCCTTGAGCGCGGCGCTGATCAGGCCCATGCCGGAAAGCGCGCCGAAATGCCGGGGTTCCAGGGCCAAGGTATGCTCGACATCGGCGATCGCGGCTTCGTAGTCACCCATCAGATAATAGAGTGTCGCCCGCTTGTTCCAACCCTCGGCGAAGCTGGCGTCGGCCGCGATGATGGCGTTGAAGCTTTTGAGCGCCAGCTTGAACTTGCGCTCGCCCATCGCCCGGGTGCCGGTGGCCATCAACACGTCGATTGCGTCGTCGCCCGATTCGAGCCAGATATCCCAGATCCGGCGCTCGATGGTTTGCGCCTTGGCGTCGTCGTCGGTGGCGAGAAGGGCCTTGAACAATGGATCGAGGCGCGGATCGTCCT
>Ga0114931_10000834_pt1 | contig 38515 bp, 43 predicted proteins | sample 2SBtaG_FD_89579 | JGI IMG/M metagenome (GOLD analysis project Ga0114931, IMG submission 89579) | Deep subsurface microbial communities from Kolumbo volcano to uncover new lineages of life (NeLLi) - 2SBTROV14_V59a metaG | ecosystem: Environmental > Aquatic > Marine > Volcanic | place: Kolumbo... | reverse complement strand
CCGTTTCATGTGGCACGGTTCTTCCGCCCTACCCTGCTGGATGTATTTAACCTGACCAATACCCAACTGGGTGATATTATTGCTGTTTACGGAATTACGGCCATGATTGCTTATTTTCCCGGATGTGCAAAATTTGATCTTCTGTGATAACTAATCCCTCAAAAAAACTTCTCAAACCCCGGATAGCTTAACTTTTCACGGGCTTCTTTTTCCGGGAAAGTATAATAAGTTACTTCTGCCGTGGCGCCCAGTTGCCCGTCGGGACAAAACAGTTCCACCTCCACATCGGCCAGGTTACGGCGTATGCCTTTCAGCCTTGCTTTAAGTTTGATTTTCCCTTTATTGGTTGGCACAGCCCTTAATAATCGCATATTGATCGTCGAGGTTACACCACCGGTTTTCAGCTTGACCTGTACTACCCAGGCAGCTATCTCATCCATCAGCGTGGACTGTATGCCCCCATGCAACACGTTGAAATAACCCTGTAAAAAACCACGGGGTTCCCAGTCACAAAGCAGGTAATCGCCGTCCTCAACAAAGTTCATCTGAAGGCCGTTTTCGTTGTCGGGGGAACATCCAAAACAGTTGTAACCCTCAAGATGTGTGTATGGATTATTGATCTTTCTCATCTGGCCGTGCCGTTTTTAAATTTAGTTGTTTTTACCAGCTTGCCCTCCTTATTATATTCCAACCACTTACCCTGTTTCAGTCCTTTTTTGTATATCCCTTTTTCTTTTAGGTTCCCATTTGGATAATACATACTTTTTTCCCCATTGGGGACATTCATCTTATAAAACTGCTCAGAACGCAATGTTCCGTCAGGATAATAGCTCCGTTGCCACCCATAGAATTCCCCTTTTTTATATTGATAAATGGCAATGGCATTTCCTTTTAGGTCAAACCATGTGGTTTCCCCATCCCTTAATCCGTTGAGGAACTGTCCTTCTTCCTGGAGGGTACCCCTTTCGTAATAAAGTTTTCTAATGCCATGGAGTTTGCCGTTCAGGTAGTTTTCTTCCCTGATCAGTTTTCCGCCATGGTTAAACTCAAGTCGCTGCCCGTTCAGGCTGTCTGCCTTGTATCCGGCTTGTTCCTTCAGGTTGCCACGGCGGTCAATACGCAGGAATATCCCGTTTTTTTGTCCATTTTTATAATAAGTAAGCGTATTTAACTGTCCGTTGGCAAAGCGGGTTGTCCAGTTACCGGTCATTTTGTAATCTTTAAAATAGCCCGTTACCTGCAAACGCGCATGCATGGTGTGAAAAGGCCCCGACTGAATGGTGTCGGGTGCAATTTTGGCCAGATCCTGCGCATTAGTTAGCAGGGCGGATAAAAGACTGATGATAATAATTCCTGATGTTTTTAACATGACATGATATTTTTAACAAAATTATAAGAATGATCCCAGGAAACAAAGTTATTTTTCGGAGGAGTATAGCACCCTTTTATCAGCTCGTCCGTATTTGCAATCAGGAACAGCTATTTTGGCTGACCGTACAGGTCAAAGAAATCGGCTTTGGTGATGGTTATATCGTAGAATTCACCAACTTTCAGATTATTTCCGTCAACCGGAATTAATACTTCATTATCCACTTCAGGCGAGTCGAATTCGGTACGGCCGATGTAGTGGCCCCCTTCACGGCGGTCAATGATGGTTTTAAAAATTTTGCCTTCTTTTTCCTTGTTCAATTCAAAGGATATTTCTTGTTGCAACATCATCAGCCGGTCAGCTCGCTCCTGTTTTACATCTTCCGGAATATCATCTTCCAGCAGATAGGCTTGCGTGTGCTCTTCAGCTGAATATGTAAAAACGCCCAACCGGTCAAAACGGTATTTTTTCACAAAATCCATGAGTTCCTGAAATTCTTCTTCGGTTTCGCCGGGATAGCCCACAATCAATGTTGTCCGTATAGCGACATCAGGCACTTCGGTTTTGATTTTTTCAATTAATGAAATGGTTCCTTCCGAATCAATCCGGCGGTTCATCGAACGCAATATCCTGTTGCTGATGTGCTGGAGAGGGATATCCACATAATTGGCTATTTTGGGGTTTTTGGCCATCACCTTCAGCAGTTCCTCAGGGAAAGCATGGGGATAAACATAATGCATCCTTATCCATTCTATGCCTTCCACTTCCGATATCCGCTGCACAAGATCTGACAATTCCCGCTTATGATAAATATCAATCCCATAATACGTTAAATCCTGGGCGATGAGCAGCAATTCTTTCACTCCCTTTGAGGCAAGATACCGGACTTCTGCAATGATATCTTCCCTGGTTTTGGATTTGTGTTTGCAACGAATGAGTGGAATGGCACAAAAAGAACAGGTGCGGTCGCAACCTTCGGAGATTTTCAGATAAGCATAATGAGCCGGTGTTGTCAGCTTCCTTTCACCGACGAGCTCTTTTTTGTAATCCACATGCAGGGTTTCCAAAATTTCAGGGAGTTGATTGACGCCAAAAAATCCGTCCACAAGGTCTATTTCTTCCTGCAAGTCTTTTTTATACCGCTGCGACAGGCACCCCATCACAAAAACCTTTTTCAGATCACCGGCCTTTTTTGATTCAACCGCCCGGAGTATAGTGTCCACCGATTCCTCTTTGGCATCATGAATGAATCCGCAAGTGTTGATGATCGCCACATCGGATTTTTCATCGGAATCGTGTATAATATTGTAATGATCTCTAAGCTGTCCCATCAGGACTTCCGAATCCACAAGGTTCTTCGAGCAGCCGAGGGTGATGATGTTTATTTTTTGCCGGGTCATAGTTAACGTAGTTTTTTTCTGTTTCAAGAGTGAGCCCTACACCTGAAGGTGTGGGAAACTGATGACTAATCAATGTGGAATAGTGTTTCCACAAATTCTTTTTTATTAAAAACCTGGAGGTCTTCTTTTTGTTCGCCAACACCAATGTATTTTACGGGTATTTTGAATTGGTCGGAGATTCCGATAACCACGCCGCCTTTGGCAGTGCCGTCCAGCTTGGTCAGCGCGATGGCATTTACATCGGTAGCCGCTACAAACTGTTTGGCCTGTTCAATGGCATTCTGGCCTGTTGAGGCATCAAGAATAAGCAGGGTTTCGTGCGGAGAATCGGGAATCACCTTCTGCATCACCCGTCGCACTTTGGTCAGCTCGTTCATCAGGTTGACTTTGTTGTGAAGCCGGCCTGCCGTGTCAATGATGACCACATCCACATCTTTTGAAACAGCCGATTTCAGCGTATCGAAAGCCACCGAAGCCGGGTCAGCACCCATGCCCTGACTGACGATGGGCACATCAACACGTTCAGCCCAGATGGTGAGCTGGTCAACGGCTGCCGCACGGAAAGTATCTGCAGCGCCAAGCAGAACTGATTTGCCCACCCTTTTAAAATTATAGGCCAGCTTGCCGATGGTGGTGGTTTTCCCCACACCGTTGACACCCACGACCATGATTACATAAGGTTTTTTGTCAGTCGGCAGTTCGAAATCGGTACCGTCTTTCGTGTTGTTTTCGGAAAAAAGATTTTCAATTTCTTCTTTGAGCATGCTGTTCAACTCTTCTGTTCCCAGGTATTTGTCACGAGCAACACGAGCTTCAATGCGTTAGATGATCTTCAGCGTGGTGGCAACACCGACATCTGAGGTTACAAATGCCTCTTCCAGATTGTCCAACACCTCATCATCAACTTTCGATTTCCCGACTACCGCTTTGGAAATTTTGCTGAACACGCTCTTCCTGGTTTTTTCCAGCCCTTTGTCGAGGTCTTCTTTTTGTTTCTTGCTTGAGAATACGGAGAATATGCCCATTGTTAGTTTATTTTATGTGTATTAGGAGTTGATCTTAACTGATTTGTTTCATATCCACAAAAAAAGCTTTCTCCCAGGTAAAGGAAAAAGCTCTTTCTCTGCAAATAAATCTTTCGGTAATTATTTTTTACTAAAATAATCTTTTACCTGATCTGTTGGGATAATATTTTCTTTAAAGGCGTAAGCACCTGATTTGGGTGACTTGACCAATTTAATTACACGGGCAAAATCTTTTCCTGTACTTTGTAATGTAGCAACTACTTTCTTAGCCATGATTCAAATTATTTAATTTCTCTGTGAAGGGTCATTTTTTTCATGATCGGGTTGTATTTTTTCAATTCCAGCCGATCGGGTGTGTTTTTCTTATTTTTTGTGGTAATATATCTTGATGTTCCAGGCAATCCACTGTTCTTGTGCTCAGTGCATTCCAGTATTACCTGTATCCTTGCATCTTTGGTCTTTTTAGCCATTTGTTCTTCCTGTTAAATTTTCGGACGGCAAAAGTACTAACTTTTAGTTAAACGTCAAAAGTTTCATCTCAAAAAATCAAAATTATTTTAAAATAACTTTTTATACCTTTATGCAAATTTGTATAAATTATTAATGAAGCATCGCCTGTACATAAGGTGTTACACCTGAAAAGAAGAACTCCACGGCAATGACCATCACGATCAAACCCATGAGCTTCATCATGATCTTGTTGCCCTTGTCACCGATAAATCTGGTGATGCCGACAGCGCCTAGAAAGACAAGCAAAACAACGATCAATACCAAAACAATGGAAAGGATCACCAACGCTTTGGAGGTGTAATTGTTGGCATCGCCCATCAAAACAATGGCATTGGTGATGGCTCCCGGTCCGGCGATCATTGGAATACCAAGCGGTGTTATAGAAATATCGTCCGCGTATTCCTCAGCTTCTTTTTCGGTCATTTTGATCCGGCTTAAACGGGCATTCAACATATCGAAGCCGATGAAGAAAAAGAGTATCCCGCCAACTACTTTTAAACCGGCAACGGATATTCCGAAAAAGTCAAAAAGATATCTTCCCAAAAATGCGAACAGTATCAGGACGAAAGCAGCGGTTAAAACCGCCTTTACGGCAGTGGCCCGGCGTTGCTTTTTCGTCAGGTCGGAAGTCATGGTCAGATATACCGGCATCGTCCCGATGGGATTCATCAGGGTAAAGAAGGAGGTGAAGTAGAGGAGTATGGTTGTGAAATTCTCCATAATCGTCTGTAATAAACAGGTTTAAAGAAATTTATTTTATATTCACAATTCATTGATTCTCTGTTCCACAGTTTCCATAATCAGATCACGGCAGGATTTTGCTTTTTGGGCAATTTCTTCTCCCTTTTTGATCAGATTGTTTGTAAAAGCTTTGTCGTTTATGCCGGCAGCATTGATCTTTACATTCAGGAAAGCGCCTTCAACAGCTGTTAAAGCACACATGGTGCCTACACCGGCATCGGAAACCGAATTGGGGTTACCGTTTTCAGCCATGGCCCGCATTACTTCAATGGAATGGTAAGCAGTGTCCATTACCTTGAACGGGATTTCCATGGCATATTTTGAAGCTTCCTCAATGGCCTGTTGTCGGTTTGCTTTTTCTTCATCTGTCTTTTTCGGCAGGCCGAAAGCGTCCATAATTTTATTGAAGGCCCGTGTATCTTCGTCAACGAGATGTAAGAGTTCATCCTTAAATTTTTGTCCTTTTTCAGCCCAGTCGGAAAATTCTTCCCAGCGGTCGTCCCACCCACGCTTATGGGCAGAAAGATTGGCTACCATTGTCCCCAGCGATGCTCCAAGTGCTCCTACTGTTGCTGCAATGGAACCACCTCCGGGTGCAGGCGACTCGGAAGCCGTTTCATTGGCAAAGCCTTTCACCGTCAGATCAATTAGTTTCTTCTCATCTCCCTCAAGGATATATTCGATGATCTTTTCTTTGGGATCAAACGGTTTCAAATCATCCAGTCCCATGGATTTGCCGGCAATCTTGATGAGTTCATCATTATCAACACCAACTGAACGTTTTTGTTTGCGAAGAAAATATTTCCCCGCCTCCAGCATGGCCTTCAAAGGGATGAGCCCCACCAGTTCCGATCCGGTTACCCGAATCCCACGGGCATCGGCTTTTTTACACACTTCATCGAAAGCCACATGAACCGGGGTGATGCTGATGTTGGTCAGGTTCATGGAAATCTGGGCCACTCCGTATTCTTCGATAAACCATCCGATGGCTTTTACGGCTTTCAGCGTACCCGGAATCATTACAGGATTACCCTTTTCATCCTTTACAATTTTTCCTGTAATCGGGTTGCCTTTCCGTTTTGTCCTTCCCCGCTCACGAACGTCAAATGCAATGGCGTTGGCTCTGCGGGTTGATGTGGTGTTGAGATTGACATTGAATGCAACCAGAAAATCGCGGGCACCCACGGCCGTAACACCCGTTTTCGCTACAAATTCCGTGAACTCACCAGGACCAAAATCGGGTTTCCATTTTTCCGTTATGATGCGCTCCGCCAGGGCTTCATATTCGCCTGCACGACAGTTGGCCAGGTTTCTTCTGGCTTCCGTAAAGGCTGCATTTTCATAACAGTAAACCGGAACGCCAAGTTCTTCTCCTATCCGCCTGGCCAGTTTTCGTGCGTATTCCACTGTTTCTTCCATGGTGATGTTGGCAACCGGCACCAACGGGCAGACATCGGTAGCGCCAAAGCGCGGGTGTTCTCCCTTGTGGTGACGCATATCAATTACCTCAGCAGCTTTTTTAACAGCGACAAGGGCAGCTTCCACAACTTCATCAGGGGTGCCGACAAAAGTGACTACGGTACGGTTGGTTGCAGCTCCGGGATCAACATCCAGCAGTTTAACACCTTCCGTTTTTTCTATTTCTTCCGTAATTTGTTTAATTACAGCCATATTTCGGCCTTCGCTAAAATTGGGGACGCATTCAATGAGTTGTCGCATTGTCTTCTGATTTTGAATTTAAAAACAAGGTGCAAAAATAGGAAATATAAGGAGTAGGACAATAGTCCATACGTCTGTTCAGTTTTTTATCCCCAAAAAGATGGTTGTCATCAAATGGAAGAACTTATGCCATCAGGTATTCAATTCTTCGGACAGCTTTTTTAAAGAGAAAAGGTTGAGTACCCTGACTGATTTCCTTTCCAACCGGATAGGTCATATTCCCTCCAGGACCGTTAAACCCAAGCATCTGTTCCTTTGTCAACAGGCACAATATCCTTTCTTTATGATTGCCAAAAAAGGGGCATACAGGCAATAAAAAAGCGCCTGAAGGCGCTTTGATATTTTTAACGGGCGGCTGAAGTTACCAGTCTGTGCGGCGATTAAAGCCGCCGGTACGATCGCCGGTACGGGTTAACCGAGATAAGATTTAAGGATCTTGCTGCGGGAGGTATGTTTCAGCCTCCGGATAGCTTTCTCTTTGATTTGCCTGACACGTTCGCGTGTAAGGTCAAATTTCTCACCAATTTCCTCAAGGGTTATGGGATGTCCGCCGTTTAAGCCGAAGTAATACCTGACAACATCCATTTCCCGTTGGGTGAGGGTAGAAATAGCCCTGTCAATTTCTTTCCTTAATGATTCATAAAGCAATCCGGTTTCCGGTGTTGGCCCTTCGTCACTTTTCAGGACATCGTACATGGTATTGTCTTCATCCTGAATCAAAGGGGCGTCCATAGAAACATGCCTTCCGGCATTGCGCATGGATTCTTTGACTTCAGTGTGGGTCATATCCAGTTCACCGGCAATTTCTTCAATATTGGGTTCCCTTTCAAAACCTTGTTCCAGCCTCGCCGATGCTTTATTGATCTTATTGATGGACCCGATCTTATTCAGTGGCAAACGAACAATCCTCGACTGTTCTGCCAAAGCCTGAAGAATGGATTGTCTGATCCACCAAACGGCGTAAGAAATAAATTTAAAACCCCGTGTTTCATCAAACGCTGTGCGGCTTTAATTAACCCCAAATTACCTTCATTGATCAGGTCAGGGAGTGTCAACCCCTGGTTTTGATATTGCTTTGACACAGACACAACAAAACGAAGATTTGCCTTGGTCAACTTTTCCAAAGCGATACGGTCACCCTGTTTTATCCTTCTGGCCAGTTCAACTTCTTCTTCCGCAGTGATCAGATCAACTTTACCTATCTCCTGCAAATACTTATCAAGAGAAGCAGTTTCACGGTTTGTAACCTGTTTTGTGATCTTTAATTGCCTCATACCTGAATTAAAATTATGTCCTAATTTTTTCTACGATAAACTCCACTTATGGTTTCCTTATCTGCAGACAACTTACTAATGACTTTGGTTGTCTTTACGGTCATCTTTTCGTGGTGGACGATCTATCAGGACTTTACGTGATAACTTAAGTTTTCCCGATCGGTTGTCAATTCCGATGAGCTTAACTTTCAGTTTATCGCCCACCTGCAATACATCTTCCACATTTTCAATCCGTTTCCAGTCAATTTCTGAAATATGCAACAATCCGTCTTTTCCCGGAAGGATTTCCACAAAAGCACCAAAAGGCACGATACTTTTAACAGTTCCGAGATAGATTTCGTTCAATTCGGGCATGGCCGTAATTCCACGGATCCAGTTTTTGGCTTTTTCGATGGCTTCCTTGTTGGGTGACATGATCTCGATAACCCCAAAAGATCCTTGTTCTTCAATTACAATCGTCGTATCCGTTTCGGCCTGAATTTCCTGGATTACTTTTCCGCCGGGTCCGATAATAGCACCAATGAACTCCTTATCAATCATCATTTTTTCAACCCGCGGTACAAAATCTTTGTAATCATCACGTGGTTTTTCAATGGTTTTGGCCATTTCACCCAATATGAACAACCTTCCTTTTTTGGCTTGCTCCAGGGCTTCTTCAAGAACCTGATAAGACAAACCATCAACTTTGATATCCATCTGGCAGGCAGTAATACCGTCTTTTGTTCCGGTAACTTTAAAGTCCATATCGCCCAGGTGGTCTTCATCGCCCAGTATATCGGATAACACGGCATACTTGCCGGAGGCCGTATCAGTGATCAGGCCCATGGCAATCCCTGCAACAGGTTTCTTGATTTTGACACCGGCATCCATCAGCGCCAATGCTCCTCCGCAGACCGTTGCCATGGATGAAGAACCATTGGATTCGAGGATGTCAGAAACAATCCTGATGGTATAAGGATTGGTGTCATCACCGGGAATTACTTGTTTCAGTGCACGCTGGGCGAGGTTACCGTGGCCAACTTCCCTTCGTCCGGTACCCATAAATTTCCTTACTTCACCCACCGAGAAAGGAGGGAAATTATAATGAAGCATAAAATTGTTCTTGCCTTCTATGACAGCTCCGTCAATGGTTTGGGCATCCAGTTTGTTACCAAGTGTAATGCTGACCAGGGCCTGGGTTTCGCCACGTGTAAAAATAGCTGAACCATGAACTGAGGGAAGATAATCCACTTCACACCAAATAGGCCTGATCTGGTCAAGTTTCCTTCCGTCAAGACGCACACGTTCGTTGAGAACTGCATTACGGACAGCTTCCTTTTCAACATCATGAAAATAACGTTTGACAAGCGCTTCCTTTTCTTCCAGTTCTTCTTCGGGGATGGTTTCCATAAATCCGTCACGAATGGCTTCGAATTGTTCACTGCGTTGGTGTTTGTCATCATTTCCCGAAAGGGCTACGTCATAACATGGCTGATAGGTGGCTTTATGCACTGCAGTTTTTAATTCTTCCTCGTTCCTTTCGTGCGAATATTCTCTTTTCTTTTTTGCTTTTTCAACCATTTCGGCTAAGGCTAACTGGACTTTACATTGCTCTTTAATGGCATCGTGAGCAAATTTCAGGGCTTCAAGCATTTCTGCCTCTGAAATCTCTTTCATTTCGCCCTCAACCATGTTGATGTTGTTCATGGTAGCCGCCACCATTAGTTCCAGATCTGCATTTTCCAGATCAGACAGGTTGGGATTAATAACCATTTCGCCGTTAACGCGGGCAACCCTGACCTCGGAGATGGGCCCGTTAAAAGGGATGTCGGAAACAGCCAGTGCCGACGATGCAGCAAGGGCGGCAAGGGCATCGGGCAAGATATCGTTTTCGCCGGAGATCAATGTGATCAGAACTTGTGTCTCGGCGTGATAATCTTCAGGGAACAATGGCCGCAGGGCGCGGTCAACAAGGCGGGAAACCAAAATTTCATATTCTGAAGGCCTTCCTTCACGTTTAAAAAAACCACCGGGGAATTTCCCGGTTGCGGCATACTTTTCCCTGTAATCTACCGATAACGGCATAAAGTCAACATCTTCACGGGCATCTTTTGAAGAAACAACGGTTGCCAGCAACATTGTTTTTCCCATGGTTACTACGACAGAACCGTCAGCTTGTTTGGCCAGTTTTCCGGTTTCAATACTTATTTCTCTTCCGTCTTTTAATTGAAAAGACTTTTTCACTACATTTAATGACATAATTTTTAATAAAATATAAAAAGTGTTTAGCTAAACACAAAAAAAGGCAATCGGTTTTAATTGCCTTAGATTGTCTAATTTGTAAACCTGGTTATTTTCTTAAACCAAGTTGTTTAATAATCTCACGATATCTTGTGATATCTTTTTCTTTGAGGTAGTCGAGTAATTTTCTTCTTTTTCCAACCAAACGGACCAGCGACCTTTCTGTAAATAAGTCTTTCTTATTCTTTTTCAGGTGATCCGTTAAATGTTTTATACGATAAGTGAACAAGGCAATCTGACCCTCTGCGGAACCAGTGTCCAAGTTTGAGTTACCGTATTTTTCAAAAATTTCTCTTTTCTTTTCAGCAGTTAAATACATACTTACGTCTTTTTCTTATCTCTAAATTTTCGGGCTGCAAAAATACAATTTTTATTACAGGTGACAAACTTTTTAGAAAAATTCTTCTTTGGGGCAATCTTTTGATTTAACGACTATTTTACCATCAATGAACCCCACACGGATTTTCAGTATACATCCTGTTTTCGTTTAAACAGCAAATACAGGCCTGCAGCGGAATAAATGATCATGATAAAACCCATAAAATAGACTGCCGTATTTGTGCCTGCACTTTTCAGATCAAAATTAACAACAACAAAACCCGTGACTATACTTATGATACCCGACAACGCATATTCCCACAGGAAGGGTTTGTTTTTTCTTCCATCAATGCGGCAACCAGGTAAAGACCTCCCATTATGAATATCCAGAACCCGAAAACGATGAACAGGAAATGCTGTTCGAAGTTTGGATACGTAAAAAGGACCAGACCGGCAAAACCGTCAGCAAGCATTTCGAGAACAACCTTTTGATTAATGTTTTCGTCAAAATGCAGAAAAACATAGATCAGGGTCAATGCCGCCGAAACGACAAGTATGATACCGAAAACAACGGCATAACCCGTCATAATCCGGTTCAGGGCCACTGCCAGTACACCGGCAAGCAAAAGCAGAAACGAACGCAATATCCTTAATCCCATGATGATAATGAAGTTGTTTAATAGACATACTGCAAAGGTAATAAAACCAATAACATCCGGGCCTGACAGGTTTTGAAAGCCTGGCAAGTCCGGGTTTATTTTTAAAACGACCATTTCAAATCCAAAAAGTACATCTGGCCGATATTTCCGAATTCCGTCAGGTTATTGCCCCAGAATAACTGGCCAACCAGCATCAGTGAGATGTTATCGGTCAGGCTGAATGTTACCGAAGGGCCGACGAACACCGATTTATCGTATGGATTATAGATTGAAGCGAGGTCAAGATTGATCAAGGGGGTAGCCGGATAAGAAATTTGCCCGAAAATATCAAACCGCGACCGGGTGAGTGTTTTTGCATTCAGGTTGTTTGAAAATACTGAGACAGGAGAAGTGAGAAAATCGCCGGTTTTAGCATTGGCAGGGCCTGTTTGTCCAACACTGTTGTAAATGCCTGAAAAATTGATAAAAATACTGTTTGAGAACGTGTAATTGATCCCTATTGAAGCCACCCAAACCCCGGTGGTATCAGCAAATTGTTTCTGATCCCTGAACCAGGACACTTCAACGGTAAATCCGGCTCCGGCAATGGAACCGGCCCATCCCAGCCCGGCGGTAACATCATTTTCCATCACACCACCAAATAGCTGAAAATCATAATTCCACAAATTAAAACGGTACATGGCTGCAGCCGTTAGTTTGAGTTCTTTTTTCAGTGTGTTTGAATCACTCAATACCTGAATGTAACCCAATTTCCCGGCCAACTGAACCGATGAAAAATCGCCGGTGTATAATTGCATCAGAACAGCATCGCTTCCAGGACGTTCCACATAATTAAAATCAAAATAATTGTATGCATTAAAGATGTCGTTGGGGTTCCAGATCAGGTTAACACCCCAATTGATACGTTGGCGGCCGACCGTTAACTCAAATTTTTTCAATGTCCATTTGAAGTTGGCCCTGTCGAAGTTGGTGAAAAAATAATAGGAGTTGCCATCGGCAATCATAAAGGTCAGATTGAAATAACCGGGATCATTAGTCGCCAGTTCATTATAATTCAGTCCGGCCATGTTAAACAGGTTGTTGTATGTGGCATTCAGCGGACCGAAGATGAAGTTGTTGCGCATCCCCACGTAAAACTCGAAATTTTTAGCTGGGGCATACCAGAAGTTGAACCGGTTGTATATGCCCGACTGATTTTGCCAGTTGTCAATACCAAAGGTTTTGTAAATCTCACCCTGTGGAACCCAGGTGTTGTTCAGGTATTCGAGATAACCGGAGAATCGGAACTTTTTTGGTTTTTGGGCGAAGGAAGGGGCTGATAATGTTATCAGTAAAATAAAAATAATGAAACTGCTCTTTCGGATTTGCAATCCGAAAGTATTTAATTCATTTGTTAACAACCTTTTTAGTGTCATTTATTCATTTCATTTTTCATTCATCTGCCTCCGGATTGCAAATCCGAAGGAGCAGTAAAAGCGAAAAGTAGCATCCGGATTATAAATCCGGATGAGCAAAGACAGCTCTTTCGGATTTGCAATCCGAAAGAGTATTTCATACCAATACAACATCCAACAAACCCGGCTCATCAACATAGTTCCTTGCTGAGCTATACAAATAATCTTGTGCATATTCAACAATCTCAGCCTTGACCGGATTTTCGTGAATATATTCTAATTTTTGTTCCATGAATGGTGTTGAATGTATTTCCTTGGCCTCATTCCCATCCTACCAGAATTTATAATTTTTGATTTTCGGATTCTCCTTTCCTGCCAATTTAAATTCTTTCAACATCCATTTTTTCCTGCTTTCACCTGGATTTTCTTTAATCTCCTTCACAATGGCTTTGCTTGTAAATTTTTTGAAATCCCTTAAAATAACAGATAGATTATGACCTTCCTCTGCTTCTGCTATTATATGTAAATGATTGCTCATCAAACACCAGGCAAAAATGATAAGCCCTTTGTTTTGTTGATTGTATTGAAGTGCATCAACAATTATATGCTTGTAAACAGGTCGTGTGAATATATCAATCCAGTTTACTACTGTCATTGTCAAGAAGTAAGCATATCCATCAACTATTTTATTTTTAATTCCCATTTTAATTTTTATTTATTGCACCGCTCTTTGGGATTTGCAATCCGGAAACAAACCACGCTCTTTCGGATTTGCAATCCGAAAGCAAACCAACGCTCTTTCGGATTTGCAATCCGAAAGTGTTTAAATCATCTTCTATCAACCTTTTTAGTGTCATCTCATTTTATTTTTCATTCATCTACCTCCGGATTGCAAATCCGGAGTAGCAGTTTGGAGCAGTTTGGAGCAATTTGTCGGGAACGAGAATTACCGGACAAACTTTTCGTCCTTCAGCACCTTCCCGTCCTCAATGGTGACAATCCGGTGGGCTTTGTCCATCACGCGCTGGTCATGGGTGGCAAAGATGAAAGTAGTGTTGTATTTTTTGTTCATTTCTGCCATCATTTCCAGCAATCCGGTTGTTGCTTTTGAGTCCAGGTTGGCTGTGGGTTCATCGGCCAGGATAAATTTCGGTTTTGAGGCCAGTGCCCGTGCCACTGCCACCCTTTGTTGTTGTCCTCCGGAAAGTTTACCGGGACGGCTGTTGATACGGTCACCAAGTCCCACAGCTTCCAGTAATTCTTTGGTGCGTTGTTGCCGTTCCTTTTTCGGCCTCCCCTGCAAGTGCATGATGAACTCCACATTTTCCCCTGCGGTAAGGACAGGGATCAGGTTGTAAGCCTGAAAAACAAAACCGATGTTGTTCATCCTGAAATCTATGAGTTGCCTTGATGAAAGAGTCCAGATATCAGTGTCGTCTATGAACACCTGCCCTTCCGTTGGCCTGTCCAGCCCGCCAACCATGTTCAGAAAAGTGGTTTTCCCAGATCCGGATGGCCCGACAACTGCCGTGAATTCACCTTCTTCAAAATGTGTAGTGATGCCGTTTACCGCCTTAACTTTTACTACACTTGTGTTGTAAATCTTTACAAGGTCTTTTATTTCAATTACGTTCATGACGTTAAAGTTTTTTGTTAATTCCTTATTTTTTATTTAATGTTTTTCATTTTCATTGACCAATAACTAATTAGGCAATAACTGCTGATAATTTATTCAATCCTCAACGCATCCGCCGGATCGTTTTTCAGGGCTTTATAAGCCGGGTACAATGCCGCAATTATTCCGGTTAGGATTACCAAAAGTGTAACGTTGATCAACATTCCCGGATCAACACTGGTGTAAACAAATGCATCATAACCCAATTGTTCATAGCCCTGTGCCCATAAACTCAGGTCAACAGGATGTGTCTCCCCAAATTTGGAAGCAAGTCCTCCAATAATAACACCCACAATACCACCGGTTAACGAAAGCATAATAGATTCGAGGACTATCATCGAAAAAACCCTGAATTTGTTCATCCCTATGGCCATCAGCATGCCGATTTCCTTGGTGCGTTCCATAACCACCATCAGCATGGTGTTGATGATACCAAAGAGCAAAGCCAGCAAGATGATGATGATGAAAATGTACATATACATATCCATGGCTTCGGTCAGATAATTCATTTCGGGGCTCAATTCTTTCCAGTCCAGCACTTCAGAACCTTTGGCCAGTTTCTTTACCTGATCCAGAACCTCCGGTAAGTTTTTATTATCGTCAATATTGATGGCAATCTCGTGTCCTGCTTTTTTCGGAAAGTCAGACAATGACCGGAGGTCGGAAAAACGGACAAATACATGCGATTCATCATACATGTTGTTGTCTGTCGAAAAGATTCCCGCCACACGGAATGCTCCCGAGGTAATGTTGTTGTCCATATCCTGCAGGGTGATCACTACTTTGGACCTCACCCTGACATTCAGTTTTTCAGCCAGTTTTTTTCCGATGACTATGGGGTTGTGGCTGATACCTTCAAAGTATTTTCCGTCAATGATTTTGTCTTTAATGTTGGTCACCTTCGTTTCCCTGTTGGTTTCCACACCGCCTATGACAACACCTGTGGCCGTTTCGGCAGACGCGATCATTGACTGGATGATCATCCTCCTGCTAACCCCTGTTATGTGTGGAATTTTGGCAATTTCATTTACCAGGCTTTCGGCATCCGGAATGTAGTTGTTAAAATCAGAGGTTTGTCTGAACCCTTCTTTGTGCACCTGGATATAAGACAATTCGGTATTGATCACCTTGTGTATCCGCTGATCGGCCATGCCTTTGAAAAAAGCCGTTGAAAACACACCGGCAAAAATACCGATAGCAATGGAGAAAATAATTACGGCACTCCGCACTTTATTTCTCCAGATGTTTCGCCAAGATATTGAAAATAACATTGCTCTGTTTTTTTAAATTTCTTAATAAAATCAAGCCCTCAATGCTTTTATTACACTAAAGGTAAACGACTTGTATATAGGATATGCGGCAATGACCATAGTAATAACTAAAACGGTTAATGCCTGTGTATAAAACACAAAAGGTGAAACCGAGAAGTACATATAGGGTTCAAAACCCATGTTAATGTAAGTCTGCGCAGCATCGCCCGAAAGCATGATGGGATTGTAATAATAATAATAAACAATGGGCAGGCTGCCAACCAATCCGGCAATGGCGCCGACCAAACCAATAAAAAGCGTCTCAAAAAACAAGATCACACCCAAACGGTTCCGCTGCATACCGATGGCCACCATCACCCCAAGTTCACGTTTCCGTTCAGCCACCATCATCAGGACGGTGGCAAAAATACCAAAGGCTATCACCATGTATAGAATAGCTTTCATAAACACTCCCCCTGCCCTGTCGGCTTCAATCATTGAAACCAGTCCGGGTTGTAACTCCCTCCATGATTTAACCACAAAAGGATGTTGAATTTTCTTTTTCAGGTGACGCATGGCTGTCGGAAGGTGATAGTGATCCTGCACCATCAGAACCAAATAGGAAATACGGTTGTCCGCCGTAAAAAAGTTTTGACAGGCAGATAAATCCATATAAACAAATTGTTTGTTCAGCTCGGGGGAAGGGAATTTTAAAATGCCTTTCACCGGATAAAGTCCGGCCGCCATTACCCCATGATATCCCTGGCCATACAACACCAGCGTATCTCCCACTTCCAGCTTCAAATAATTGGCCAGGTCAATTGCCAACATAACACCATTATCGCCTTCCTTAAGGTATTGTCCTTTGTTTACCCACTTCTTTAAGCCGGTTACTTTGTTCTCCTTTTCCGGGTCAATGCCGATAACGGCGGCCCCTTTGGTGATGTTTTTTGAAGAGGCGAGTGCATAATATTCCAGACGCGGTGTATAGACTGTCACTTCCGACTCGGATTTAACTTCATTCAGCAATGAATCGGATAAAACAAAGGAATTGTTGATGGTCTTATTTTCATCATAATCCGTGGTAAAAACCTGCATGTATCCGGTATAATATTTCACCACGTTGTCTATTATTTTATCATAGGAACCGAACTGCACGGATGTCATTACGGTAGAGAAAATCACTCCGAAGAATATGGAAGCACTGGTGATGATCGTGCGACGCTTGTTTCTCCAGAGGTTTCTCCACGCTAAGCTCAGATTTTTCATTTTCTGTTTATTTCAAATTTTCAATTACGACCGTAAAGCCTCCACGGCATTTAGTTTAACAACATACCAAAACTGATAGATTGTAATAATGGCAAATATGACAAATACCGTCAACGCCGGCATCAGAAATATTTCAACGTTTTTGCTAAAAGCCAACAAAGGTTCAAAACCCATTGAACGGTAGGTTTCGGCCATCTTACCGGTAACATGTACGGGGTTGTGAAACAAATACCAAACCAGCGGGAAACTGACTGCAATCCCCGCCACAACACCGATCAGTCCGATGAACATGGCTTCGGCAATCAGCATGAACAATATCCTTGTCTTTTGGAACCCCAGGGCAATCATCACGCCCAGTTCCCTTTGGCGTTCATGCATCAGCATAATGATGGTGGCGAGAATCCCAAAACCGATGACCATAAACAATATGCCCTTGACAATCTTCGCATCGGCCTGTTTTCCCTGGATGAGGTTGACCAGCTCCGGCTGCATTTCCTCCCATGAATACAGGCGCTGGCCTTTTTTCAGCGTTGGACGTATCGAAGACATCGTTTTATTCAGGTGATCCACATCATCCACCATTATCACATAGGAGGTAATCCGGTCTGACATGGAGAAAAAATCCTGACAGCGGGTAATATCCATGTAAATCACCTGCCGGTTTAATTCGGGAAGCGGGAAATCAAGCAGTCCGGCCACCTTGAAAATACCTGCCGAGCTAACACCATGATAACCCCGGCCAATGAGGACTGCCGTATCGCCGACTTTAATACCGAGGTTTTCAGCAAGTACCTTCCCAAGTAAAATGTCTTTTGATCCGGGTTTCAGGAACTGGCCTGCAGTCAGCCATTTTGACATACCCGAAATGGCTTCTTCCCGGTCGGGCACCACGCCAAACACCATGGCAGGAATGCTGTTGTTTTTATAAGAAGCCAGGGCAAAGGATTCAACACGCCGTGTGGTTTGTGTTACCGCTTTCCGGTTTTCAATGAATTGGGACTGCTTTTTATCAATTACAAAACTTTGATTCAAACTCCTGTTCTCTTTGAACCCCTTTTCCTGAATTTGAATGTAACCGGAATAAAACCGCACCACGTTATCCACCATATTTTTGAAAGATCCCACCTGCAGCGACGACATAAAGACAGCGAAAAACACTCCGAAAAATACAGATGCAACCGTAATGAGTGTCCTTCTGCTGTTTCGCCATAAATTCCGCCACGCTATTTTGAGGTTGTCTTTCATATAATCATTCCGTTTGCGCTCTTCCGGATTTTAAATCCGGAACCTATAGTCCATTGTTTCTGAACAAATTTCAAAGGATTTAAAATCCTGTTAATTTCATGTTATTAAGGTTCGGGATTACAAATCCCGAACAGCAGTTAGATAATTTCAGAACAAATTCTAAAAGGATTTCAATTCCTTTTAATTTCATGTTGCCTAAGTTCGGGATTACAAATCCCGAACAGCAGTAGGTTACAAATCCCGAACAGCAGTATTTGATGTAGTGTTTAGATGCTATCATCTGACTTGCTTCATGTTTTGTTTCGAGAAAAAGGAATTATCAATGGTTTTATTAAATGCGACATTGATGATGTCCATAACCGTCTTTTTCCCTTCTTCACCGGCCGGGATCATTTCGATGTGCGTCGGAATGTCACGGTCACCCATGTGTTTGATGTCGGATGCAAATTCGTTATTTTGCAAATAGCCGTCTTCGTCATAATATTCCGATTGCCAGAGGTTGTATCCGTCTTTGGTAATCCATGAAATGATTTTTCCCCACACCACCGGTGCATCGGGATGGGGTGTCAGCACAATCTTGTAACAGTCCTTCCCCCTGACCGTTTCTTCACCTTCCAGCACATGATCATAATCTTTGACAATGGACGATTGTTTGACCAGGTCATCATTAGTAAAATCGGAGCCCATCCACGATTGCATCATCATAGAAGGCGGGATTTTGATCATCCGCGAAATGGTGGGCACATAGTTCCACATTTCTTTTCCGACTTTTAAAAATACCTGCCCTTTTTCCTTTGCAGGTGCTGTGATGTAAATCAGAAAATAATCATCCCCTTTCGACCAGTATTTCATGCTGACCGTGCGTTTCCATTTTGGGCGTATAATGGTCATGGTCATTTCACCCTCGCTGGTTGTCCCCCGGTTTTTCTGGTCTGCTTTGGCCACAATTTCTGTAGCCGTAAGTTCCTGGGCTTTAACGGTCAAATCCGGAATAATAATAATGGTCAGGATAAATAATGAAATCAGAATTTTAGTTTTTTCCATATCTAATGTTTAAATCAGTTTGTCAATAATAATGTCAATGGATTCCTCAAAGGGATAACCTTCCGGGTCAACCATAAAGTTCATACCGATGCCATCAAGCGTTGCACCCAACAGACGGGCATGCAGCATGGGGTCTTTAAATCCCCGGTTTTCATAATAATTCGCCATCTTCATCAGTACCGGCATGGCAATCTCCATCATCTCCTTCTCAAGCATTTGCATGACGTTGGCCTGCATCATCACGGAAAAATACATCTTCCAGTATGGCAGGTTATTTTTAAAGTCAGTCATTGATTTTTTTATAAAACGGGCAAAATTTTCCTTTGTTGGTATTTTATCCCGGCTTTCCTCAAAACCACCCATTAATTTGGTCATGGCATCAATAAAGATGGTTTTGATCAACTCTTCCTTGTTTTTAAAATAGTTGTACATCAAGCCCTTTGAAACGCCTGCCCTGGCAGCGATCCTGCTTATGGATGCCTTACCAAACCCCTCCTCGCTGAAAACCTCAAGCGCTGCCTGCATGATCAGGGCGCGCTTTTCCGTACGTATTTCCTCGTATTGTTGTTGTGTTCGTGGTGACATTAGTTCTCTTATGACTGAACGGTCGGTCAAAGATAAAAATAAAAATCCATTTGTCAAGTTTATCAGAAAAAAATTAATAAACATTATAATCGGATTTTTTAAAAGGGTCAACTACTAATCTTGCATCCAAAAAGGCAACATTTTTCTTGAATCGTTGTATAATGGAATTGGGTTGTTTACATGGGTATTTAACCATAGGGGCAACCCATTAAATACACAAAAAAATGAAAACAAAAATTTTAATTGTGAGTTCATTGATGCTTTTAAGCCTTACAATTTTTATGGCTTCCTGTAAAAAGATATTGAATGACTTGAATGACCAGAATTCTTCGTTGAGGATTTTACCCTCTCAAACGATAAGTGCAAATATTGATAAAAATGGATATCTTAATTTCAATGCACAAACAGTGCTTGCGGACGGGGGAAGCCCTCTTCACAATTACGACTGGTCCATCGAGATGAACCCGGCACCTCCTTCGGGGGTTACCATTGAGCCATTAACGGGTGTCATCAACAGGATTGGCCATTCGTCAACCGGTCTTTCTGTTGGTGTCCATAATATTGCATTAAAAGTTTCGGATGGCAGTTCTACCGCAACCGGAATGGTAACGCTCAACGTTACGGATTATACTCCCGGCCCGGCTGCTGAATTTCAACAATATCCACTTGACTTTGAGCTAAAAGACGGGCAAGCCAACAAAGCGTATGGGGCCTCTTTGTTTGCCATGGGCGGAACACCTCCCTATTACTGGAAGCTGGACGACACCTACCCAGGAAGTACAGAACTTACAAATTCAGGACTGGTTGTTGACAGGACAGCAGGTATCGTCAGAGGGACTATCACAGAAAGCGCATCCGGTAAAACCATTAACTTTAAAGTTATTGTTACCGACAGTGCGGGAAAGGTTGCCATTAACAACAATGTTTACACCATCAAAATAAACTGACAGAAATAAAGAACGCTTACGAACACAAGGGGGGTTTAAGCTTACTTAGTGTTTGTTAAGAAATAACCTTATCATTTTGACTTGACATCTGTAAATTAGCATCCTGATTTAAAGTGCGAAACTTTAGTAGTATAAGGTTAATTTTAGATAGAATATATGATAAAAGTACTTATTACAAGTGTAGGCAGTCTGGTAGGACAGAATATTTTAGATGCTTTAGAAAACCGTCGTAAATATCTGACCATTATCGGTATCAATTCAATTGTAGAAAGTCAAAGAATATACAGATGCGACCGTGCATACCTTGCTCCAAAAACGTCAAGTCTAGATTTTGAGACTAGGTTTCACGATATTGTACAAAAAGAAAATCCAGATTTGATTCTTGCTGGACGTGATGAAGATGTTGTTTTTCTGGCAAACTATCGTAAAAATGTTGTAACTTCAAAACATCTTATCCCGGTTGGTGAACCATATCTTGCTGAAATGATGTTAGATAAGTTTAAAACTCATCTTTTTACCGAAAAGCATAACCTGCCTTTTGCTGCAACTTTATTATACCAGAATGATTCAGATTCAAGCAAGCTTGAAAGATTTATTGCGATTCATGGTTTTCCATTACTGGTTAAGCCTCGTCAAGGATTTGGCTCTTTAAATGTTTATATCGTTACAAATCAAGAGCAAGTAAATAATTTAATTAAAGATAATCAGGAGGTTATGTTTCAAGAATATCTTTCTCCTGCTAAAAACCTTGACCTTTTACAAGAGCAATTAACCAAAGGTATTCCATTATCCTTTCAGGTTCCAAATGATGAGCACATGGTGTCTCAGGTTTTAATATCACGAAAAGGGACTATTTTGGATTATATATCAACCAAGCAAAGCCTTGTTATGGGACGTACTGAGTATGCTCGCGTATATAATGATCCAGCCCTTAATCGCATGATAGAATTATATGCAAACAATTTAGCAAAAAATGGATGGTGGGGATTCTTAAATATTCAAAGCCGTCTCGATCGTTTTGGCAAATGGAAAGTATTTGAACTAAACCCCCGTTTGTCAGGAGCTACATCCACCCGACTTAATCTTGGCCTCGACGAAATTGGTCTTATTCTTAAGGATGAAAAACCAGAATGGCTTTTCCCCATTGAAGATAATCCATCTCGCAGGCAAAATCATATATTTAAATACCTAACAGACCACAGTGTTGCCGATTGTGATATGGAACAATTAAGAACAGAGGGCATTTGGAATAAGCATAACAAATAACAAACCATTGAAAATTCACGATACTATTAGCACACAATTCGCAAAAAGGTTGAAAAACCCAAGTATTCCAGCAATAAAGATAAACCTGTATAACGGAAAAGAAGTTAAGGCCGTTAAGAGCGCCATAAATCATTTAAATGGCTTATCTGGATTTACCAGCCCTGATTGTTTTATGGTTGGGGATTCATTGCTTACAACGCATATGATGCAAGAGAATACGCATTTAGAGTCAGTCGAAGAACAGGATGCATTTATTAAGCGTATGCTAGATGCAATTGCGGATGTTAGGTTTGCAATGGATAAATACTTTGAAGATGAGGAGCGTCCCTATCTTATTGGTGATTTACCCGATGGTTCTTCAAGTTCAAAGGAAAGATTACTACAAGTTTCAAAAAAAATGATCACTTCAGGGGAGGATGTGATTAAATTGGAGATTGCAACTAAAAGTGACCTTATTTTAATTAAGCATCTTGTAGTGAATAATATACCGGTGGCAGCACACGTGGGATATGTTCCTCAAAAGAACAAGAACAGAAAATATGGTCAAACATTAGATGAAGCCCTTGAGCTAATTCATTTAGTGCACCTAGCAGGTGAATATGGAGCCTGTGCAATAATTTTAGAACGAATTGCTGAAGAACTCAACAGTTTACTCTGCAATCCATCAAAAAATAAGTTGCCGATATACAGTATATTTAGTGGTAAAGCACAAGGGGGAGGACAAAGTCTTAATGTGTGGGACTCAGTTTATAAACCTGGATTTAAGTCTAATTTCTTCCCTCCCACAGCCCAATTCACCACTGATACGTATCCTAATTCTTATACTCATGATAAAATTGCTGAATGCTTCTACAACCTGCTTAAAATGACATTGGAAGGTAATTTTCCTAAATCACCTTCTAAATGTCTTGCCAGTGAAGACATTTTATATCTGGAGTCGATGGATCCATTATAGCGGTTCATCAATATTGATGGTGAGAGTTCTTTGTAATTATGAAACGGCAATTCTTTGCAACCTTTACAGCCCTTTGCTTAAAAACCAAGGATTAGCGAGAAATAAGAATTATATATTATGCAATTAAAATTCAACCGATACATTTTGTATAAGTAATGGCAGGTAAAGTGCTAAATATCAAGGCTTGTAGCCCGCTCAAACAGCGTAGTGGTTTGACAGGAAATTACCACGAAACCTGCCACTACTCATACAATTTACCGTTGTGTGCCATGCCAACAACAATTATTTTTTTAAAGACTAAAAAAATAACCACGCTATACCCGTTCGGGTACAAAATTCCACATTAATAAATTATTATACCCGAACGGGTTTATTTAAAGAAAATATACTATCTTTGTACCCGTAAGGGTATAAAACTTTATAAATATGCAGAAAAAAACTTCATATACTATGCTTCCTTTGAATGATTTTGTAAAAACGAAAAGAAAAGAATTGGGATTAACTCAGAAAATGCTGGCGGATAAGTCTGGGGTTGGTTTGCGTTTTATACGCGAATTAGAGAATGCCAAGCCTTCTTTACAAATGAATAAAGTAAATCAGGTGCTTATGCTATTCGGATATAAATTGGGACCCGTGCCACTTAATCGCAAAAAAATGATATATGAGAATAGCTAAAGTTTATATGCATGATAAATGGGCAGGAACTCTATTTGAAGATGAGGAAGGTTATCATTTTCAATATGAAGAAGATTACTTGTCGGACAGCGATCCGGAACCTGTTAGTTTAACTTTACCTTTACAAGAAGAAACATTTCACAGTCAGGTAATGTTTCCATTTTTTGATGGGCTTATTCCTGAAGGATGGTTATTAGAGATAGCTGAAAAAAGTTGGAAGTTAGATGCCCGCGATCGTATGGGTTTACTTTTAAAAACATGCTTCGATTGTATAGGAGCAGTAAGCATATTACCATTTGAAGAACAAATATCATGAACAATAAGCGGTGTTTATATTGTTATGATAGAATTCAGGATAGTGATTCTGATTCTGATTTCCATAAAAAATGCAGTTTGAAATTTTTCGGGATACCGAGTCCTCCGGTTTTAGAATATACTATTGACCAAATGCCGGAGTTAGGAGAGAAAATTATAAAGGAACAAACAACAGTTACGGGGGTTCAGCCAAAATTGTCATTGGGTATTAGAAATATTGCTCAAAAAGACACTCCCAAAAGATTAACTATAATGGGCATCTGGGGAGCGTATATTCTAAAACCGCCAAGTGAGTATTATGAAAGCTTACCTGAATTGGAAGATTTAACGATGCATCTTGCTCAAATTACAGGAATTCAGACAGTACCTCATACACTTATCCGACTGAAATCCGGAGAATTATCCTATCTTACAAAACGTATAGACAGAAAAGGAAAACAAAAGTTTCACATGGAAGACATGTGCCAACTAACCGGAAAACTTACCGAAGCCAAATATCGTGGTTCTTATGAACAAATAGGAAAAGCAATCGTAAATTATTCGGAATTCCCGGGGCTTGATATTATCAATTATTTTGAACAGGTTGTATTTAGTTTTCTAACCGGCAATAATGATATGCATTTAAAAAACTTTTCACTGTTCAAAGATCCGGTTCTTGGTTATAAACTCAGTCCCGCCTATGATATGATTGCATCTGAATTAGTAGTAGAAGGAGATGATGAGGAATTGGCATTGACACTAAACGGCAAAAAAAAGAAAATTAAGAAATCTGATTTTGAAATTGCATTTCGCCATTTTAATATTGACAATAAGGCTTTAGAGAATATTTACAGGCGTTTTAGAAAAGCTATCCCAGAATGGCATGAGTTTGTTAATATAAGTTTTTTACCGGAAGATTTAAAAAATTATTATCATATAATGATAGATAAGAAAGCAAAACAAATTGAATTATGAGTAATGATTAGGCACGGGCATACAACAAAAGCTATACGGTGGAGGATATACTTGTGTTTATAAAAAGATAAACGGAAAATGGGAATTTGAAAAAATAACGAGCAATCGGATATCATAAAAACGCTTTACAACAATGCTTATACCATCAAAGTCAATTAACGGTTATAACTTTTCGGCGACCCATAGTTACACAAAAAATTAGACAACGAGTTAATTTTGAAAATTCATAGCTTTGTCACACATGCCACAAAAAAAAACCATACTGGTTTGTCCGTTGGATTGGGGATTGGGCCATGCCACACGCATGGTACCGGTCATTGAGTTGCTGACCGAGCGGGGTGCAAAGGTAATCATCGGAGCCGACAACCGCCCTTTGAATTTTTTAATGCAGCGTTTTCCCTCCTGCGAATTTGTCAAACTTCCCGGATTTTCACCCACCTATCCCGTAAATGGCTCCATGGCACTGGTCATGTTGAAATCATTTCCGCAAATGGGGGCGGCAGCCCGGAAAGCCCATGACCTGCTGCAGGAGATCATCACCGGAAAAAAGGTGGATATCGTCATCTCCGACAACCGTTATGAACTGCATTCCAAAAAGGCATATTGCGTTTTCGTGACCCACCAGCTTGACATTGCCACGCCGGGCCTCACGGTTCCTGCCAAACCTGTCATCCGGGGCATTATCAACCGATACATCCGCAAATATGATGAACTGTGGATACCCGATTTTGAAGGGGAACCCAACCTTTCCGGGAAGCTTTCACACATCAGGTATATGCCCCTGGACAACTACCATTTCATCGGGCCGTTGAGCCGTTTTAGTCTTGTGGATGCCGAACTTTCATCGGAAAAAACAGAAATCCTTGCCCTGCTGTCCGGCCCGGAGCCCCAACGTACCATGCTGGAGCAGTTGCTCATCAGCCAGATAACTGATTCCGGCAAAAAAGCCGTGATCCTGCAGGGCAAACCGGAAGAAACCTCCGGACAAAAAAACGGCAACATCCGGATCATTCCCCATCTGCCTGATGAAAAGCTGGCGGCCCTGATCAAAAGCGCCAAAACCATCATCACGCGGCCGGGATATTCAACCATCATGGACTTGGCTGTACTGGGAAAAAAAGCGGTTTTTATCCCTACTCCCGGCCAAACGGAACAAGAGTACCTTGCCCAACGGTTTAAAAAAGAAAAAATATTTTATTCCGGGCAGCAGAAATCCTTTGACCTGAACCGGGCACTGAAAGCACAGGAAAATTATTCGGGGCTGTCTGTTGAATTGAATGCTGATGTGCTTGTAAAAAGAGTGACAGGTATTTTGGAGTAATACGTCATTCTCCTGAGTGCGAACTTCATGGATTTTGATTTTTCCTCAAAATTTCGTATTTTTCAATTTGAAAAGGCAACCCCGTACTTTTCAACGACAACCTTTCAGGTCCGCAGTGACGGACTCCGGAAGCGTTGTTTTATCAACACCATTTCTACAAGAAAATCTGGGTTTGCAGCGTCAGTGTATTCTCCCTTCCCGGTTTGGAAGAAGTACTGTTATACATGTTTTGCGTTGACCCGTATTCCAGGGTAACTTTGGCATGCTGTCCGTTGAGAAATAAATTTAATCCCGTACGTAAGGCATTACCAGACTGATCATAACCTTTAAATTTTGCCGTGTTAAAGGCGGTATAAAACTGCAGACTCACTTTATCGCTGAAGTGCGGGAACAGATAACCGGCCTGCAACAGGAATGAATTACCGGTTCCATAAGTCAGACCATAGGTATAATCGGGGCCGTAATCAAAGTTATAATAAGCTCCGTAAGCCGTCAGCCCGCCGGTTCCCAACGGTGTGTCGTAGAAAACATCCACAGCATAAATAAACACATTGTTTTGATCAACCGTACGATCAGCAGAATTATACATAACCGTACCATTGGGATGGGCAAAGAAACCGGCTCCTACATTGAGCACTTTCTTTTTGCCGAGGTAAGTTCCGGCCCGGTAAGGCAGTTTGTTGGATTCTTTGTCAAATATCTGATATTCGAAATACCCCTGATAGGACCATGCGGCTCTTTTTAAATCTTTATAAGTGTCTTTATAATTTTCATACATATACCTGCCGGTATAAAGTACTCCGTCCCAGTTACTTTGTCTTTCCGCAAAAGGTATCCTTGAAACATCAAGTGAATTGATAATCGGGGAGTTTACCGAAACCCGGTAAGCAAATCCACCGGCCATCCCTTTGGCATATATACCGAGATGCCGGGCATACTGGTCAGACAACCCGAGTGTAGCCCAGGCACGGCGGTAATTGTCGAGCGTCATAAAACCCAGAGTGCTTTGGCTGGTAATTCTGGATATACCATTCCAATAATGCAATCCCCCTCCGATATACAAATACTTTTGTACAACTGCATATTCCATCCACAACGCATGCACAAATAGTTGGGGACCGTTGGAACGGTTACCTACCGGATCCATATTTTTCGGGGTTAAACCGTTTACGCCAAAATGCATCAGGATGAGAAAGCGCGGTGAAATCTGGGCATAAGTCAGAAAACGTGCCCTGCGCAACATGGGATTTACCTGAAAGTTGCCATCTGCATTTTTGTTTCCGGTCAACCAAAACTGTCCCCATAATAAAAAACGGATGTATTTTTTACCGTCCTTCGACAGTTTTAAGGTAAGGGGTTTGTACTTATTGTCAGTACGGGGTACTGTAATATCACCTTTATCCTGCGGATAAACATTAACCAGAACAAAGGCGGACAGTACAAAAAGAATAAGCATCTTCTTCATAATTAATCATTTAAGGGTTTAACATGGAAAGTGTATTGATTTTAATTTTAAAGTTTTTAAAAAACTCCATTAAGAATCAATAAAAATTGCCGGTTTTTCTGTTTTTTTTTTAACAGTACTCCGGACAAAGCAAAAAAACCGGGATACTTAAAGAGCATCCCGGCTTATCTAAAACAAACTAAAACACTAATTTTTAACAAATTGACGGGTTATAACCCCTGAATTTGCCGGTTGTATTTTAAGGGTGTACAATCCACTTTGAAGATGGGAAAGATCAAGACTTACTTTTTGTTTCTCGCTGACAAGGTTAACTGTTTTTTTAAACATAAGCTGTCCGATCCTGTTATAAACGGTGATTTCAGATGTGCCGGAGGTATTTGACACAAAATCAATATTCAGCAGGTTGTGTGCAGGATTGGGATAAACCGTTACACTGTAACTGTCTATTGTCTCCATAACGCCTGTACAGTTATCAATGGTCACCAAAAAGACTTCTGACGTATCTGAACATCCGGCAGCTGTTTCTTCACTGACCGTTACCTCCCCGTCGCCTGGTTCTCCCCAATCAACGGTAACAGCTGATGTTCCCTGTCCGTAAGTGATGGCTCCTCCGGTAACATCCCAGATGTAAGTACTTCCTTCATTGTCTTCGGTGGTATAGTCTTCCGATGTGTTGTCGCACACTTCATTTTCACCGTTGACAACCGGCGCCGGGATGGCACCCACTTCCACGTCCAGCGAAGAGGGATTGCCTTCGCCGCAATCATTCACCCCGGCAATGGAAACAGTGGCCGTTCCTGAAAAATCACTGCTCCACTCAACCGTTGCCGACAAGCCGTCGCCAGTGATGGTTCCTGCCTCTGCCGGATCCAGCGTCCATACATAGCTGTCAGCATCATCCGATCCTGTAGATTCATAATCCGATGTTTCGTCGTTGCATACTGTTTCCGGACCCGTAGGGTTGCCGGGCTCCAGCGGAGGGTAAAGAATGATCACCTGAACCTGTTCATCCATCACCTGGTTGCAGTTGCCATTGGAACCGAAGGCCGTGTAATAACCTTCATCAGTGACCAGACCGAAGCTGATTTCACCACCTGTTCCGTCCACAGTGTTTCCTGTAGGATCGCCATCCAGATAGAGTTCATAAGTAACGCCCGTCTCTGAACCATCAAGGGTGATCTCCACGCCATCGCCGCCGAGGCAATAACTTCCACCGCCACCAACGGTAAAAACAGAAGGGCTCTGAAAGATAGTCCCTTCAAAATAATCGGACCAATCGCCATCACCACATACATTGCTTGCCCTGACCCTTAAGGTAAAATCACCGGTCCAGTTATCAGCTACGGTCATTGTGGCCAGTGTATCTTCCCAGGTTATTGTCCCCGCATTGGCGGGATCAATTTCCCAATCGTAGGCCTGGGCATATTGTACGGCATCCGTTGTATAATTATAGGTCATTCCTGTACAAACCGAATCATCACCGTCAGGAGTATTGGCCTGTCCGGGTGTTTCAAGAACAGTGATGTAGTTGTATTTTGTCTCGGTTTCAGAACTGTTGCCGTCAGAAACGGTTAGCGAAACATCATATACTCCGGGTGTATTGTAAACCACCGAAGGATTCTGATCCGTTGAAGTGGAAGGAGTTCCTCCTTCAAAAGTCTATGACCAGGAAACAGCACCCGTTGACAAATCCGTAAAATTCACAGTACTGCCGGTGCAGGTTGTTGTGTTGTCTGCTGTAAAATCAGCAGTAAGGGGAGCTTCCATTCTGATGATATAGCCCTGCGAACCACAGGCAAAACCGGTTTTGTTTTGGGTATATTTTATTTTATAGATGGTGGACGACCCGCTACCATTGTACTCCATGGTCCAGTTGGAGCCACTGTCGGTAGTTTTATAAATGTTTTCATCAGTACCGCCAATGTAAGCACTGTCAGAATTAAACACATGCACACCATAAAGATTTTCATATCCTGTGGAATAGGATGACCAGTTATTTCCTTCATCCGTAGTAGAAAACATATTCCCGTCTTCACCCCCAACAACTCCGAAATCATCTATAAAATCAACACCGAAAAAGTAATATGTAGGTGTACCTGAATAAATCTGCGACCAGGTTAACCCGCCATCAGTAGATTTGGAAATCTTCTCATCACTACCAACAGCATAAAGTGTGGTAGCATCAGCGTAAGCAACATCCTGAACATTCTGGCTTATCCCTGTTGCGGTTGTCCATGTATCGCCACCGTCACTAGTTACATAAATGGCATCACCACCTGCGTTAAGTGCTGCAACAGCAATCCCGTTGTTTGAATCCCAAAAATCCAGATCATGAAAATACCAGTTTCCGGAACCCACGGTCATTGTTGTCCAACTGGTTCCTCCATCTGTTGTTCTGGCAAAATAGTCATTCCAGCCGGCAATAAATCCGGTATCGGGTGAAATAAAAGAAACGACTTCGATACCGTCCAATGAATTACCTGCGCCGCCAAGCAGTGTTGTCCACGTATCACCACCATCTGCAGTTTTTATAACCACACCGTTGGAATTGTTAGTGTATTGCATGCCGGCAGCATAACCCACGTCGTTTTGCCCCGGGGGGAAACTGATATCATATAAAATGTAACTTGTTCCTGATGTCAACTCCTGCCATGTCTGGCTGTTGGCCGGACTAAAGCCGCCCATAATCATAAGGGCTATAAATACTAAGTTTTTTACTGCTCTCATTTTTATTATTTGTTATTTGTTATATCCTGCGCTTTTTTTTTAAGATCATCATATATTTTTTTTAACGCCTTGTTTTCATTCTTTTTCGCATCAATTATCTCATCCAGCTTTTCCGAAATTTTTGTCTTTTCGTTTTTATTACTTTCCATTTTGCCAACATTTTATGATTTGCAAAACAAAGAAGCAAATTTTATGAAAACCCTAAAAATAATGGTGGCGCTACTTTACGGGTACAAAGGGGTTACAAAGACTGTACATAATTATGTTTTAAATTACAAGCCAGCGTTTTACAAGTGTTAAAAACGTGCCAGGAAGGCATTCAGGTTATGTTCTTTGGTCAATCCCAATTTTTTACGAAGGCGGTAACGGGCCACCTTAATGCTGTTTAGCGACTGATAAGTAATGGCTGCAATTTCTTTGGTGGTCATATTCAGTTTTAAAAATGCACAAAGGCGTATTTCATTATTGGACAATTCAGGGTAACTTTTTCTCAGGTTTGAATAAAAATCAGTATGTACTTCCTGAAACCTGATTTCAAATTCTTCCCACGAAATCATCCCGCTATTTGATTCCAGATTATGGATAAGCTCGGAAATAATTTTTTTGTTTTCAGTTTTAGCATCCAGCCTTGCTTTTTTTAATTTGGTGATAACCGTCAGGATAAATTCATTTTTTTTCATCAGGTAAAGCACATGGGTTGCCAGTTCTTTGTTGGTATGCTCCAGTTTATCTTCCAGTCTCTTTTTTTCAGCTTCGGCTTTTCGCTTCCTGTTATTTTCCAGTTTTAAAAACAAGACAACAATGATGAGCGTAAGAAAGAGCAAAATGGAAACCGTAACGAAGATCCAGATTTTTCGCTGTTGTTTTTGAGCCTGAATTGTGTTCTTGAGTTCTTCTTCCTTCATTTTTTTATCAAACCGGAACTGCATCTCAGTCTGTGCCAGTTTTCTCACATTTTCTTCGTTGAAAACACTGTCGGAATATTGCTTGTACAACACATAATATTCCAGGGCCTTATTATATTTTTTATTGATTTTATATAATCTGCTCAGGTTTTCGGCAGCCAAAGAAATGATTTCCGTCTGGCCGTTTTGAGAAGCCAGGTCAAACCCTTTATTCAGATATAACAAAGCATTGGCTTTCCGGTTTAAATTCAGGTAAACTGCACCAAGGTTCACATAGGTTTCGGCCAGGAACATGGATTTTGACATGATCTGCATTACGGTATCGTTTTTCTGGATATCGAGGGATTGCAGCAGGTTTTGTAAAGCGGATTGAAATTTTTTCTGTTGTTGGTCCACCTCTGCCATCTTAAACAAGGCATGTGCCATCCCTTCATCGAGCCCGATGGTTTTAAAAATCCCAAAACCTTTTAAATAATATTGCCGGGCGATGGAATAATTTCCCATTTGAAGGTAAATAGAACCGATGTTGGTTGTTGAACCTGCAATATTTATGGTGTCATGCAGAGCCTCAAATCCTTTCAATGCTTTTTGATATAATTCCAGTGCCTTGTTAAGATTGTTCTGGTTAAGATAAATTACACCGAGATTATTGTATAACCTGGGAAGGATTTTGGAATAATTGTTTTCTTCGGCAATAGTAATGCCTTTCAGGTAGAAATCCATAGCTTCGGGATAATTACTTTTTTCCAAAAGCCGGTTACCCAAACTTATATAAAGTTGAATTAACTTAAGGGGATCACCATACTTCTGTAAAAGAGGAATGGCATAATCATATTCTTTTTCAGCACGTTGTAAACTATCCTGCAAAAAGGCTATATCCCCAAGGTGCGCATACAACAAACCCATTAACTCCTTATTGTTCTCTTCCCTGGCAAGTTTTAAAGCTTCCCTTGCAATTTTTTCCGATTTGTGTAAATCAACGGTTTTGTATTCCTGGCTTAATTCCAGAAACAGCCTCGCTTTTTTTGAAATATCATGTTCCTTTTCAATAGCCCGGTTCAAACTGTCAATCTTGTCTGTTGCGGATACAACATAACCTGACAGCATCAACAGAAAAACCATAAGTATTTTACCGGAAATTATCTTCACAACAATCTGGGAAATGGTTTAACAATGTTCAACTTTATTGTCCAAAGGTAACAAATAAAAAGCCGGAAGACTTTTGTCCCCCGGCCATTTCACTAAAATAAATTAGTTCCATACTCAGTTTTTTAGCATGGCGGCCTTGTAAAATATATTATTATCTCCCTTGATAACAATAAAATAGAACCCCTTTGCCAGATGTGAAATATCAATCCGGTTTGTATGGCCCCCTTTTGTAAATTCAACTTGTTTTGAACTTAGTGCTTGTTAATACAAACCGTATCTGTTGAGGCCTGTCAGAAACATTCTTTCTGCCATTCCATTTTCCCTCTGTTCCATTAAAAATATTTCCTTCGCCTTTCAACATTTCCATGTATTTTTGCCCCTATAAATTTAATCTTGAATTCATGGAGCCAATTGGAATATTTTACGGATCAACATACGGCATGACAAAAAAAGCTGCCGAAAAAATAAAGCAGGCATTTGGCCGTATGAAGGTTGATGTTTACGACCTGGGCAACGCCACTCTTGAAGACATGAGAAAATACAAAAACCTCATCTTCGGAACTTCTGCCTGGGGCATAGGAGAGATGCAGGATGACTGGGAAAACTTTATTGACAATCTGAATGATCTTGATTTTTCCGGACGCAAGGTGGCCCTGTTCGGCCTGGGTGACCAGAAAGAATATCCTGAAAGTTTTGTTGACGGACTGGGGACGCTTTATTGCCGCCTGCCTGACAAATCGTTAGTGGTTGGAAAATGGCCGATTGATGATTATGATTTTTATTTTTCGCTGGCCAACAAAGATGGGGAATTCGTCGGGTTGGTTCTGGATGAACATAATCAAAAAAAGGAAACAGAAGACCGGATTAAAAAATGGGTTGCAATCCTTAAAAAAGAATTCGTATAAATTAGTATTATTCAATGAATTTTATTACTCAATGCTATTTAAACCATTATGTTTGCAGCAATGAAAAGGTTCTTTTGTAAAACCGCATGCAATAAGATTGTTTTCCAATTTATGGCCATTGCCTTTTTCTGGTTGGTTATTGGTGATTTGATCACTTTACACCAGAAATTGATTTACGGTTTCGATCCTTTTGGAATGCACCAGCCTTTTGCAAAACCGGGCCATTCGGGAAACAATCTATCAAAGAAAAATCAAAAGGTTTTTAAGGTAAAGGACGGCCTTCATTTTTATTTTTTCTTAAATGTTCATAGTGAAACTGTAAGTCGTCCGTTTTTTGTCAACTATGCATATAACAATACTCTGCCCCTTTACAAATACCGGAAAGACTATTTGTTTTTTGGTTTAAGGTCTCCTCCTTCACTCTAAAATTTCACATTTTTTATTTTTTTATCAACCTCACGCTGGTTTGACTAGCGTAAGTGTTTGTGTAAATATTTACATGAAGTTTTAGTTCATCTTATATTTTAAAATATTAAATCATGAAAAAATTATTTTATTCATTTATTATTATAGTTGTATCTGTTCAGGCCGTATTTAGCCAGCCCCTTCCCACAAGGGATTCGTTAAGCATGGGATCCGGATACGCCAACGATATTTTTTACAGCATGGAAAACGGCCAGGTTTCCACAGCTCCACGCAACAATTGGGATATTGCTTTTTATACTGCACGGTTTAGTGCCGGCATCCTGGTCAACGACAGTTATGGTGTGATGTTGTACACCTATCCTGATGGTGATACCTCTGACTGGAACCAGATTGATACCACGGGCCTGTCAACCTGGACCCCGATGTACAATTCACATACAGTATGGGAAGACGGCGCATTCAACGCACACGCCAAGGGCCATCCCGACTACGGTTGGGGTATATACAATCCGGTAAACCATAACCTGTATGGTGATTCATTGTTCATCATTAATATTCCTGAAACCGGTTTTAAAAAAGTCTGGATCAGGGAAAAACTTTCTGTTGATAACATTTATGTTTTCCGGTTTGCCAATCTTGACGGAACAGACCAACAGGATGTTCAGCTGGACATAAACCCTTACACCGATAAAAGGTTTATCTATTATTCACTGACTAAAAATGAGGTTGTTGACCGTGAACCGGTGGCTGATAGCTGGGATATCCTGTTTACCAAATACATTGACATGGTGCCTGATAACGAAGGTAATTTCTCTCCGTATCTGGTAACCGGGGCAACGAACAATGTCGGAACCAAGTCCAATCATTTTTATCCTGTAAATCCAGTATTTAACGACTGGGCATCAAAACCGATGGATTCGGCAAAAAACAGCATCGGCTATGACTGGAAATCCTTTGATATGGAATCGTTTTCATGGACTGTTACCGATTCCAACTATTACTTTCTCAGGAATTATAACAACGACATTTACCGGCTGAGATTTATTGAATGGGATGGGTCGCAGACCGGTAATTTCGTTCTTGAAAAAAATCTGGCCTCACTGGCTTCTGTCCATGAACAATCTGCCCTGCAATTGTCACTGAACGTTTATCCCAATCCGGCTTCAAATCATTTTACGGTCAGGAGTGATGAAAATTTACAGGGTGAACTTTTACTGACCATCACTGATCAGTCCGGGCGGCAGATTTTTCAAAATCAGTATTCGGGTTCCGATCTGAAAAACGGGATCAGCCCTGGATACTTAAACCTGTCGCAGGGCCTTTATTTGCTGAAGATCAGTTCTGACAATTATGTTGGTGTTGAAAAACTATTAATTCAGTGATTTGAGACTTTTCTGGATTATTATCATAACAACCGGATTGTTTCTGGCTGCCGGATTTCCGGCAGCCGGCCAAACCGGTGGCAAGGGTAATGAACAGGTCCGGTTAACCCTGATTGATTCCATTACCGGCAAACCCGTTGCCTTTGCTCATGTGTTGATTGAAAACCTGGGTAAAAACCCGGGTATTGAGCAGGGATTTACTTCCGACAATAACGGCCTTGTTGTTTTTTCGACAAAAAAACCGGTCAGGATAACTGCCACATTTGTCGGCTATCAAACAACCCATGATACGCTAATGCCGGGGGAACACAGAAAGTTGTTCATGGCACCGGCTGTTTATAACGTGGATGAGGTTGTTATTACGGCACAGTATCAACCTGAAACGGTTGACAAGTCCATTTATAAAATCACGGTGTTGGGTTCACAAATTATCAATCAGAAAGCCGCAGTTAACCTGAACGAAATGCTGGCCGGCGAGTTGAACATCAGGAGTACGCATGACAATGTGCTGGGCTCGTCCATTACCATGCAGGGCCTTGATGGAGAGAACGTAAAATTTCTGGTGGACGGTGTACCCGTTATTGGAAGGCAGAATGGGAACATTGACCTGCAACAGCTAAATCTTCAGAACATTGACCACATCGAAATCATTCAGGGCCCCATGTCGGTGGTTTACGGAAGCAATGCCCTGGCCGGTGTTATCAACATCATAAGCAAAGAGAGTGACAAGCAGCGTATGTCAGTCAATGCCGATACCTATTATGAAAGTGTAGGCCAGTACAATTTTTCTGCAGGGGGTTCCTATGCGAAAAAAAGGAACAGTTTTATACTGAATGCCGGAAGAAACTTTTTTGATGGTTTCAGCACGAGCTATCCCGTAACCCGGTTTTTGCAATGGAAGCCAAAGCTGCAATGGGTTGCAGAAGGCAGTTACCAGTATAAAAGCCCGAAAACGAAACTAAAAATAGGCGGGAATTATTTTTATGAAAAAATCCAGGACAAAGGGAATCCCCTGGAGGTTTTTAACTACGACAAAGCTTTTGACAAATATTTTTATACAAACCGGTTTGTCGCCCGTGTTGAATGGACACAGCAATTTAACAAAAGATCAAACCTGAATATCGTTTCCGCCTATTCCTATTATTCAAGGATTAAAAACACATTTCTGAAAGACCTTACTAACCTTGATGAATCATTGGTTCCGGAATCTGCAAAACAGGATACGGCGAGTTTTGATAACTGGCTGCTAAGGGGTGACTATAACAACAGCCTCCGGAATGGCAAATTACAGTACAAACTTGGCATTGACCTGAACCGGGAAAGTGGCCATGGTAAACGCATTAAAGATACTTACCAGGAAATCGGTGATTATGCAGCCTTTCTCAGCCTTAATTATATGCCGGCACCTGTACTCAGCATACAGCCGGGCCTCAGGGCCATATACAACACCAAGTACAGTGCCCCGCTGGTTTATTCACTGAATGTAAAATGGAACATCACAGAACCGCTGGCCATGCGCTTATCACTGGCCAAAGGGTTCAGGGCCCCATCGCTGAAAGAACTGTACCTTGACTTTGTTGATATCAATCACAACATCCACGGCAATGAAAACCTGAAAGCAGAAACTTCACTGAATATAAACCTGGCCCTGAGTTATAACCCGCAAAGCCCCGCCAAATACAACTGGGGTTTCGACCTGGGTTTGTTTTACAACCACATCAGGAACAAGATAAACCTGATGATGATCACACCCGAGCCGTTGCTTTATTCCTATGTTAATATTGATCAATATTACACCCAGGGGTTAGAACTGAACTTCAACAACCGGATTTATCCGTGGCTCAGGCTTAAGCTGGGCCTTGCCCTCACCGGCCGTAAGCAGGTGGATACCGAGTTGGCAGGCAACCAGTCTTTTATTTATAGTACGGATGTTATTCTTCAGGCCAATTACTGGTGGCAAAAACCCAATCTTTATTTTACGGTATTTTATAAGTACAACGGACCGTATCCCCAACTGATCCTCAACGATCAGGATCAAACCGAAGTGGTTACAATGGCTGCTTACAACAGCCTTGATATCAATATGAACCGGTGGTTCTGGAAACGGCGCATCAATGTACAACTGGGTGGAAAAAACCTTTTTAACAATACGGATATTAACGTTTCGGGCGGCAGCGGAGGTGGTGGTGGCGTCCACAGCGGCGGCGGTGGAGTTGTTCCCGTCAACTGGGGACGTACTTTTTTTGTAAGGGTCCGTTTTAGTTTTAACAAATAATGAAATGATAAAAAATATATTTATACTTGGCATTGTCTTGTTTGCCCTGACTTCCTGTTTCAAAGAAGACGACCCGATTGCCCCACACGACAAGGGGCCTGTAAAACAGGAAATCATTCCTATGACACAAAACTATATTTACCAGGTGTATTTTAACCTGGCAACAGGAGAACAGGTGAGTAAAAATGTTAAAAATGATTTTGACCTGACGTTTGCCTGTGCTGATACTGCTTTTCTCATCCGGTTGAACACAGCCACCTTTATGAAAGCTGCACAAACAGATTTTTCTGACCTTACAAAAGTGAACGACACTACAGGACTGGACTGGAAATTTGACAAATCTGACGGCAACCCCGATTCCACAGCCTTCGTCAACTGGATGTCCATTGATGGTTTTGACACAATATACTCAAATAAAGTCTATGTAATAAACAGGGGCATTAATGAATTGGGATTTACGCTGGGATTAAAAAAAATTGTTTTTCACAGCCTGAAAAACGGGATATATTTTTTTACCACGGCAAATATGGACAATTCGGAAATGAAAGATGTTTTCGTCAGGAAAAAGGAAGGATACAACACGGTTCAGTACAGTTTTGAGGAAGGGGGAAAATCTGTTGAAACGGAGCCGGAAACGGACAACTGGGATTTGTTGTTTACACAATACACCACTCTGCTGTTTACCAATGAAGGGGATCCCTATCCTTACATTGTTACCGGTGTATTAACAAATCCGGGGACTACGGTTGCGTTTGATTCAACCATGGTGTTCAACGACATTAAACTTGATGACATTATTTATATGGATTACAGCACCGCCACCGACAAAATTGGATATGACTGGAAAGAATTGTTCGGAGACATCAACGGCGGGGATTATTATTACAAAGCCAGGTCCAACTATAATTATCTGATCCGTTCAAAGAGTGGTATTTATTACAAATTAAGATTTACAGGCTTTTACGATTCCACAACGGGCGAAAAAGGATATCCCACTTTCGAATACCAGCGGTTATAAGTATTTGCTACATTTGCCGCATTATGATCCTTAATTTTATTACCTGGAATGTAAGACCGGAAATCTTCACGGT
>Ga0114931_10000833_pt1 | contig 38552 bp, 37 predicted proteins | sample 2SBtaG_FD_89579 | JGI IMG/M metagenome (GOLD analysis project Ga0114931, IMG submission 89579) | Deep subsurface microbial communities from Kolumbo volcano to uncover new lineages of life (NeLLi) - 2SBTROV14_V59a metaG | ecosystem: Environmental > Aquatic > Marine > Volcanic | place: Kolumbo... | reverse complement strand
GTGCCGGCCACGAAGTGCTCTATCAGTTTGCTTTGTTGACTTGGGGTAAGTCTGCTTTTTCGTTGGTACATAGTAGCTATTTTAGACTTCTTTCTACTCCTTAGCTACTTCAGCCCCAAAATTATAATCTATAAAACGGTCGAATACATAAGGAAGTATTAGCTTTTTAGCGATAAAATAAGCCACGCCCACATATAACGTTCCAATTATTAGGTCAATTATATAGTGATGATTCAGATAAACGGCTGAAAACCAGGCGCTTATAGGGTACAACACGAATACCCAGGTCCACCCCTTGAAGCGGAGCCATATGAATAGCGCAATCAACGTCGGATAACCCGAGTGAAGAGAGGGAATTGCGGCAAAGTAATTGGAATTAAAAGTACCCCAGAAAGTCTGAAGGAAATTTCCCCCGATTAGGAGGTCAAAGTTTATGAGCGACGCTGAGGAATCATAGAACTTTAGCGAAGGCTGCTCGAATCCGTAGTAAAATACATACCAAGGAGGAGCTGAAGGCAATATCATAAATGTAATTAGAGCCATTAAGTTCAGCGTGGTGAACGTATAAGCGAAAAGATAAAAAGTCCTTCTTTCGTTGATTGTGTGCCAGAATATCCATCCCAGGATTAGGGGAGCTATAAAATGGAGGAGATAGGTGGTCGTGGTGAAAATATCAAGCGCCGTCTTTATAAATGCACCTTCATATTCCACTTGAAATATCTGGAAATAAAAAGCAGGCACAGTCGAGCTTGTCATCCACCCGAAAAGCTTAACTTCAAGATCAAAGGGCTCAAAAACGAATATGTAGCCTCTGAGCGAATCCACCAAACCCCTCATACTGTCATAAGCGATCCAAAATATAATAAATGGAGACCAGTCTACTAAAAACATCCTGCCCTACTCTCTTCCGAAGAAGACGAAAACCAAAACGAGCGTACACAAAAAGAAATGATCGGGCCTCACGCCAATGAATACATGCATCAGGTAGATATACAAGAGAACAACTGCCAGGACACCCGCTCTCCATTTGATATCTGTCAGGTCGAAACCGGAAAAAGTAAGTTTGCGTAAAAAACCTCTTAGCATACCACGAGCCTAAAAACACCGATAAACCGGTGCGCCATAATGTAAAAGTCCTATCGGATTATTGCCGAAGAAACTACTCTATACAGGCTTTGAAATAATATCAATCATGTAAATCGATAATCACTAGGGACGTATAGTCCGATAAGGTGCTCTGTATTTACTAATTAAGTGCTTAGGATCACACATATCCTGGGATTCTAAATTTAGGTTCTGAAAATTTGACATATATATTATAGTGGCCTATTTCTTTTTAAGCCTTTCGAGATATTCACCCGTCCTCGTATCTACCTTTATTATATCCCCTATATCTATAAAAAGAGGGACCTGTATCGTGGCTCCGGATTCAAGCTTAGCGGGCTTGGTGCCTCCGGACACCGTATCCCCTTTCATACCGGGCTCTGTTGCCGATACCTCTATTTCAACAGCCGTCGGAAGCTCTACACCCGAGGGCTCTTCGTTAAAATAAAGAACGCTTACTTCCTGTTGCTCTTTTAAGAACTTGGCGGAATCTCCCACCTGTTCGGGGCTTAAAGTGTACTGCTCGTACGATTCCAAGTCCATAAAATTAAATCCTACATCGTCTTTATAAAGAAACTGCATATTCTTCCTTTCCATATCCGGTACGGTAAAACTGTCCCCGGAACGGAAATTTTTCTCCTGCACGGCACCCGTGGCCAGATTTCTCATCTTCGTCTTCATCACGGCGCTGCGCTGCGCGACTTTTGAGTGCCTGTATTCTAGGATCTCCCAAATTTCCCCTTCGAACTCTATCTTAAGGCCCCTGTGAAACCGATTTGTTTCAGCAACTCCCATTTTCAGTATTACCTCCTTGGACGCTTTGAATTCTTAAAATGCGGAGACTATATCAACCCGCCGTTTATACCCCCTTTCCCCTCTGTTTCTTCCTCGTATTCATCTGTTTCACCAGGCATTTTATAGTCTCCCGACGCCCAGGCTCCAAGATCCAACATTTTACAGCGTTCAGAGCAAAAGGGTCTCCATTTATTCCCCTCCCACTTGATTTTCTTTTTACATTTGGGACATTTCTTAATCTTAGAAGTCTGTAAATTCATAGCAAGATGTTTGAAGCAGAAATTTACTTTTGAGAATTTTCATTCTTTGAGGATTCTTTTTTTTCACTAAACGCATCCTCTATAAGCTCACATACTATATGTGCGATAGTTATGTGAAGCTCCTGTATCCTGGGTGTAGATTGTGACGGCACGCTGATGCAGCAGTCCGTAATCCTCCTCACCTTAGACTTATCAGAACCCACAAAAGCCATAGTTTTCAGTTCCATCGACTTTGCGGTTTTAAGAGCCTTAATCACATTAGGGGACTTTCCCCCTGTGCTAAGACCAAGAGCGACATCTCCTTTTTTCCCGAGAGCCTCAATCTGTCTTGAGAATACATTTTCAAAAGAGCCGTCGTTTGAAACAGATGTTAATATAGAGCCGTCGGTCGTAAGAGCGATTGCAGGAAGCGCTTTTCTCTTAAGAGCATATTTATTAACAAGCTCAGCCGCTATGTGCTGTGAGTCAGAAGCGCTGCCGCCGTTTCCGAATATCAACAGCTTATTGCCTGACTTAAGGGCTTTCTGTAAAATTGTCGCAGCTTGTGCAACGTCATCTGCGGACTCTTTTGCAAAACGAAGCTTTAGATCGGCGCTTTCTCTAAGTATCGATACTATACATTCCTTCATATTCTAGGTCCTCTTAAACATCCTCTCTATCTCTTGGTACGTCAGCTTCTGCGCAACGGGCCTTCCGTGAGGGCAAGAGTGTGGAAACTCCGAGCCGTCGAGCTCAATTAATAGCGATTTCATTTTCCCGTAATTGAGCTCAAAGCTCGCCTTAATTGACGCGTGGCAGGCCATCGTAGAGATTACCCTTTCTATTCTATCACTCAAGCTCTTTTCCCCTCCGCCCTCACCCATTTCAGCAATTATATCCTTAAGGAGCCCCGGGTAATCTGTAGATTTAATAAGCGCCGGAGCCGAGCGAAGCACAACAGAGTTCTGACCGAAACCCTCCACTCTGAGCCCAAGTGTAAGAAGCTCCTCTTTGTGCTTCTCTATCAAATTAGCCTCGTATGGAGAAAGCTCTATAACCTCGGGAACAAGCAGCTCCTGTATCTCCAGAGAACTTAATTTCAGATAGGCGTTCTTTATTCTCTCATAATTTATTCTCTCATGCGCCGCGTGCTGATCAATAAGGATCATGCCCTCCCCGTATGCGCATACTATATAAAGATCCCCGAGTTGTCCAATTATCTTTAAACTCGAATAGAACCCGCCGCCGAAAAGCTCTCCGGATTCATCTTTGATTTTCTCATGACCCATGTTCTCTTGCACTTGTGAGCTATGCGAAGCCATGTCTCTTATGCCTTGGAAGATAAAACGTCCTTTACGGGATAGGTTATCCGAATAACCGGTGTCTGCGTCCCGGTCGTTTTCGTATGCGAGACTGCTCGTCGTATGTGAAGTATAATGCGGGCGAAACTCTCTTCCCGAGAACTCTTTACGGGTAATACTGTCTGCTTTTGCCCGGTAATCCTTTAACCATGGGGCGGACTTCAGTATTTCTTCGATTGCTGATTTTATTAAGTCGCCGATTAGCCTTGTATTCTGAAACCTCACTTCGCTCTTTGTCGGGTGGACGTTAACATCTACATCTCCATACGGAATCTCAACGTATAACGCTCCTTGCGGGAACTTGCCCTTCTCAAGCATTTTACCATACGCTTCTATCAGGATACGAGTCAAGAAGCGGTCTTTTACGCCTCTTCCGTTTACGAAAGTAAAGAGTTTTTGAGTGTTCGATCTGGTATCCAAGGGGCTGCTCATATATCCTTTTATTTTAATTCCGTTTGCTGCCGAATTGACTTCATGGAGCGTGCATTTTGGAAAGATTTCAGCTACTCTGTCCGAGGTTTTATCCCGCCTCTGAAGACGAAGCAGTGTTCTTCCTTCGTGTGTAAGTTCAAATGAACAGGCCGGGGTCGATAGTGCCAGGCGCTTCGTAACAGCCAGCACGTTGCTAAGCTCGGTCTCAGTTCTCTTCATAAATTTATGTCTTGCGGGTGTATTGAAAAAAAGATTTTTGGCTTCTATGGTGGTACCTTTGGGCGCGCCTGTTTCCTCTACTCTTTTTATCACCCCACCTTGAATCTGAACCCCGGTCCCTATAACTTCGTCTTCCGGCTTTGTTGTCATTTTGAATCTGGAAACGCTTGCAATACTAGGGACGGCTTCACCTCGAAACCCAAAAGAGCTTACAGAGAAAAGGTCTTCCAAATCCTTAATCTTACTCGTGGCGTGTCTCTCGAGCGAAAGTAGCGCCTCGTCCCTCCTCATTCCCTGCCCGTCGTCTGAAACCCTGATCAGTCTCTTGCCTCCGGCTTCAAGCTCGATCTTAATCGCTTTACTGCCTGCGTCAAGCGAGTTCTCGACCAATTCCTTCACGACAGAGGCGGGTCTTTCGACTATCTCGCCCGCTGCAATTTTTGAGACAAGACTATCAGGGAGTATCCTTATCTTTCCCATCTTCAAGCACCCCGGTAAAACGCCATTCTACATAATCAGCAGTTATGCGTCAAAACCGATACCACCTACTCCTTAGTTCCAATTCTCAGGGACTACGCCCGGTGTAAATAATTACCGTTCAGAAAATCTGGAATATCAGGACCGTTATAAAAAAAAGCGTCGGCACAACAACACATGCAATCGACAATATAGTATAGAGAGAAAGCGTTGTTTTAGCCCTAACCCCGTATACGTCATTTGCATGGTTCTTTAAAATCTTTAAGTATTGATTGAGCATAGACTGTATATATATTACACGAATCCGGGCGCTTGATATATACTACGGACCTATACCGATCCACTCACGTAAATTTTTGCAAAAGGGCATATCACAAAAGATTTTATTTCGGAAAAACGATATGCTACTATTTAAATTTCTATTATGTATAATCATAATCTGTACCGGCATATTAATCCAAGGAGTTAAAATGCATTTCAAACCCGTATCAACACCTAAAATATTGAGCGCATTTATATCTACTCAAAGCATTTTTATTATGATACTGCTAACTATATTCGCGGCAGGACTGTACGCAAATAAGGCCTACGCGAAAAGAAAGGTAAACCCCGAACAGGCCCAAAGAGTTATTGTGGTAAAGGATTACAAATGGGCCTCGGGCGGCAGGGGGCGTCCTGGTATCATGCAGGAAATCACACTTGAAAATAAAGGAACAATGGACTATCAAAATATTGAAATTGAAGTCGATTTCTACACTACAAACGATATCCCCCTGGGCTCACTCAGATCAACTGTCAGAGAAGTACTTCCTGCAGGGAGTGAAAAGACATTTTACAATCTGAATTTCGGCATGATGCACTCTGAGCTCAAGAACAGCATTGCCAGAGTCGCCGGTGCGGAAGTGATCGAGAAAGGCACTCCAACGCAGGCAAAAGACCTAATACTTGTAAAAAACTGGGAGTGGACCGGCGGTCAGTACGGCACAGAGGGAATTATAAAAGAAATAACACTGGAAAATAATAGTACGGATAGCTGGAAAGACATTAAGATCAGGATTGATTTCTTAGGTCTCAGCGGCGGTAAGGTAGGGGTAAGGGGTTTTACCAGTAGAGCCATAATACACGACATACTCCCAGCAAGGAGCGAACGTACGTATAAGGATATTAACGTAGGATTCCGTCACCCGGACGCAAAAGAAGTGTCTATCAGCGTCATGAGCGCAAAACCAATTTCCGAAAAAGAGGTCAGGTACCGTCAAGCCAAAAAAGACGGGAAATCCCCAAAGCTAGTTAGAAAGAAGAAGGGCTCATCTAAGGGCAGCAACGGTGAGGATGTTGATTTAGAATTTTACTCCTCCGACGGGGAAAAACTTTCCCTTTCCCAAAGATACAAAAAGAAGCTCGAAAAAGAGCAGGGCCTTCCGGAGGGCAGCCTGAGCGATGACACATCAGGGGAAGTTGCCCGCTACGATACGGGCAATCAAGAGTCTATGTCGATCAGGGATATTATAACAAAGCCTTCTGCCAGGGGGTACACTACGGCACAGGCCGGGGACGACAAATATGAGGACTATGGGGACGGGGGGGAGTACGAATATGAAGAAGAGGTGCCTCTCCCCAAGGATGATATACTAGTTGAGGACTTTGTCTGGGGCGGCGGAGTGACTCAAACAATAGGTTTCTTCAAAGAGATTACGCTTCAGAATATTAGCGGCATCGACTACACTACAATAAGCCTCAAAGTAGATTTCTTTTCCTTTAGTAATAATACTCCGATGTTCTCAAACAGGGCAACTATAGTAGATGTGCTACCGGCTCACAGTAAAAAGACTTTCAAGAACGTTAAGGCCGGATATCTAAACACAATCCCTGAAGAAGTGAGAGTGGAAATTCTGGATGCAATACCGTTTAACCAGTACTAGCCCTCTGAATTTTCAGAACTAGAATAAATCAAGCTGAGCACCACCCGGCCTTTTGAATTGATCAATCGATAAAGCTATCTGCTGTCGATTCAACCCGGCCTTCCTGCACGCTATATCGAAGAGATTCTTTACCTGCTCTGCGTAAATTCCTTCTCCCCTCATTCTCCTGTGGAACTGAGCGCTGTTCAGATTGCCGCACCTGACAGACTTAATCCTATTCAGCACCTTGTGTTTTCTGTCAGGTAAATACCGCTCAAGCCAACTGGTAAAGATATCTGAGACCCCGTAAGGCAGCCTCAGCATTATGTAGCCTGCGCTCCTTGCACCCGCATCGGAGGCGGATCGAATTATATTCGGTAGCTCATGGTCAGTGAGTCCGGGAATCACAGGGGCCACCATCACGACTGTTGGAATCCCCTCACGCGAGAGTTCCTCAATTGCGCGGAGTCTAAGCTTTGGCTCCGAGGTACGGGGCTCCATAACCCGCTTAAGCTCGGGGTCCAGTGTCGTAATCGATACTGCCACAAGCACGCCGTTCCACTCAGCACTCTCTTTCAGCATATCTATATCACGCGTTACCAAATAGTTCTTAGTGACAACTCCCACAGGGTTTTTAAACTCGGCCAGGACTTGAAGACACCGACGTGTAAGCTCAAAACGCTTCTCCGCAGGCTGATAGCAGTCTGTATTGCCGCTAATTGCGATAGTCTCGGGCTTATAATTAGTAGAGCTAAGCTCATGTCTGAGCAGCTCAGGGGCGTCTTCTTTTACAAAGATATTTGTCTCGAAATCAAGACCCAGAGATAAGCCCAGAAATTCATGAGAGGGTCTGGCGTAGCAATAAATACATCCGTGCTCGCACCCTCTGTAAGGGTTAATCCCCGCGTTGAACCCCACATCGGGGCTGTCGTTATATGTGATTATCGATTTTGCGGTGTCTTTGTAGAAAACACTCTTTGGTGATATGCCGTCCCTGATCTCTTCCTTTGAAGGCTGAAACTCCAGCTTTTCAAAACGGTTAGCTGGGTTCTCACCGGAACCCCTGCCCTTAATGCCCGGAATGTTTGTGCGCAATTATAATCCCCTATGGATCAAATAGATAAAAACCTAAAGAAAATTATAAAATATATGGAGGAATCTTTATATAGGGTTTATAACAAACCGAAAGGAAAGTTGAGTATTAAAAAATAGTAAGTTAGACAGGCTCTGCAAATGTCCCAAGCTCTTTTACCAGCTCGTCTACAATCTGGCTTTCCTTAAAAGAGCGTACGAGCTTGCCGTCCTTATAGAGCATCCCCTTACCTCTTCCGCCGGCGATGCCGATATCAGCTTCAGACGCTTCTCCGGGGCCGTTTACGACACAGCCCAATATAGCTACTTTAACGGGCCTTGGCAGATTAATGTTTAATATTCTGTCCTCGACATCTTTCACGAGCTTCATTAGGTCTATCTCGAGCCTCCCGCATCCGGGACAAGATATAAGCTCGATGCCGTTTTGTCTTAACCCGAGTGATTTAAGGATATTCAAACCGACTACTATTTCATCAACCGGGTCCCCGGTAAGAGACACCCTGATAGTATCGCCTATCCCTTCTGCCAACAGTGTACCAATGCCTATGGAGGATTTAATCGTACCCAGCTCATAAGTACCCGCCTCCGTGACTCCCAAATGAAGGGGGTATTCACACCGCTCGGCCAATAGCCTGTATGCGGCAATCATCTTTTTTACGTCCGTCGACTTAACTGATATTTTTATATCCCTGTAATCAAAGCCCTCAAGTATATTTACGTGCCGCATTGCGCTTTCTGCAAGCGCTTCGGCAGTAGGCGAGCCGTGTTTTGTTAGTATATCTTTTTCAAGAGAACCCGAGTTCACACCGATCCTGATCGGCACTCCTCTTTCTTTAACTGCGTCCACAACGGCTTTAATCCTGTATTTGGCCCCGATGTTGCCTGGGTTGATCCTCATTCCGTCTACACCCCGGCGTAGGGCTTCGAGCGCTAGCTTATAATCAAAGTGAATGTCTGAAACAATTGGAATGCGAGTCTGTTTCTTTATCTCGCCAAGGGCTTTTGCAGCGTCCATGTCGGGTACCGCGAGTCGCACTATATCGCATCCCGCAGTTTCTAAACGTTTTATTTCTTCCACTGTGGAGGCCACATCACGCGTATCCGTTTTAGTCATAGACTGGACAGTAACGGGCGCACCTCCGCCTACCTTTATTCCTCCCAAATCTATCTGTCTTGAAGCTCTATTCATTTCCTCATTTCCGCCTGAGAATTTTTAATATTCTCAATAATAATATACGCGCAACGGTCTATTGTAAAAGGTAATTTAAGCGCTCTCGTTATTCGCCTGTGGAGTTTGAGGTTCCTCTTTTTTAGCACCTTTTGACTTTGGGTTTTGTTTTCCCTCGACGATATTCCCGTTCTCATCGATATTCTTTATATTCCTGCACCTGGGATACCCCGTGCACCCGAGGAACTTCCCGTACCGGCCCTTTCTGACGGCCATCGGCTTACCGCACTTCTCGCACTTAACATCTTCCCGGATCTCGGGCTCCTCTTTTTCTATAACCTTGATGTTGCCTTCGGGGTCAAGCTCAAATGCCTTAGCGTTCTTACATTCAGGGTATCCGGAGCATGCCAGGAACTCGCCGCGCCTCCCGGTTTTTATCACCATCGGACGGCTGCACTTCTCGCACTTAATATCTTCCCGGATCTCAGGCTCGGCCCTTTCTATAATCTTAATCTTTCCCTCGTCATCATACTCAAAGGCCTTGGCGTTTTTGCACTCGGGGTATTTGGAGCAAGAGAGGAACTCCCCGTTTCTGCCCCACTTAATAATCATATTCGAGTGGCATACATCACACTCAATATCGGTCGCTATGCCGTCTTTCCTAAGACTCTTCATAGAATCATCCGCGCTGTCAAGCCTCATGGAAAAACCCTCATAAAACTTTTTCAAAAGCTCTACCCAGTTAACGCTGCCTTCTTCGACATCGTCAAGCTTCTCTTCCATCTCTGCGGTGAACTGTACGTCCATAATCTCAGGGAACCCCTGTACTAACAAATCACTCACCGCACAGCCGAGCAGCGTGGGCTTTAGTCTCTGCTTTTCTCTCTCCACGTACTCTCGGTCCTGAATAGTGGACAGGATGCTCGCATAGGTTGAGGGGCGGCCGATGCCCTTTTCCTCAAGCTCTTTTACGAGCGAGCTTTCTGTAAAGCGGGGCGGAGGCTGGGTAAAATGCTGCTTGCCCTCAACTCCGAGAAGGTCCAGGTTGTCACCTTTATTCAGATCGGGCAGTTTCTTTAAATCGTCTTTCTCCTTAGCTTCCTCTTCTTCCTCTTTGCCTTCCATGTAGACTGCTGAAAAGCCCGGGAATTTGATAATCGACCCTGTAGCCCTGAACACCCCTGGACCCGCTTTAATCTCAGCCGTGGTCTGGTCATAGACCATAGGCTTCATCTGTGAGGCTACGAACCTTTGCCATATAAGTTTATATAGCTTGTACTCTTCCTCATTCAAATAACTCTTAATACTATCCGGGAGCTTATCGACAAATGTCGGCCTAATTGCTTCGTGAGCGTCCTGAGCCGATTTCTTCACTTTAAAGGAGTTGGTGTCCCGGGAAGATAGTCATCTCCGTAGGATTCTTTAATCAGGTGTCTCGCTTCTTCAATTGCGCTTGGAGATATTCTGACAGAGTCTGTCCTCATATACGTAATAAGACCGACCGGGCCTTCATCTCCGAGACTGATACCTTCATAAAGCTTTTGCGCAATTGACATCGTCCTCTTGGGGTTATATCTGAGCTTTCGGGACGCCTCTTGCTGTAGTGTGCTTGTTATGAATGGAGGTAAAGTGTTTCGCTTTTTATCTTTCCTTTCAACAGATGTAACAGTGAATGTCTCGTCTCTTACTGCTGCCAGTATTTTATTCGCCTGCTCCTCATTGGATATCTCAGCCTTCTCGTCCTCGAATTTGGCCAGTACTGCTGTAAACGAAGACTCGGACTCGTCCTGCGCTCTTTTTAACTCTGATTCTATAGACCAGTACTCTATCTTTTGAAACGCCTCGATCTCACGTTCCCGCTCTACTATTATCCTGAGCGCAACGCTCTGTACTCGGCCCGCGCTTAGGCCTTTTCTTACCTTTTTCCAGAGAATCGGGCTTACCTTATAGCCCACAAGACGGTCGAGCACCCGGCGCGCCTGCTGCGCTTCAAAACGCTCCTGGCTGAGCTCTGTCGGGTTGTCAATCGAGTCTCTGACAGCGCTCTCAGTGATCTCATGTATCAGCACCCTGTGAGAGCGGTCGTGTATGCCGAGCTCATTTGCTATATGCCACGCTATAGCTTCCCCTTCCCTGTCAGGGTCAGAGGCGAGATAGACCTGATCCGCATTCTTCGCGGCTTTCCTGAGCTTATCCAGGAATTTCCCTTTTCCCCTTATAACCACGTATTCGGGGTTAAAGTTATTATCGACATCCACACCGAGCTTACTACTCGGCAGATCAATAAGATGGCCTGAAGAGGCCTCGACGCTAAAGTCATCACCCAGGTATTTTTTTATCGTTTTAGCCTTCGCTGGAGACTCTACTATAACAAGCGATTTAGGCATTTAACCTCCGTAAGATAGTAAATATATATTAAAGATTAATCACAATCGGAATAGATTCAACGTGCTAATTTATTTACCCTGGCATTTTACCTGAATTTATATATATGCAAATAGATTTAAGCTTTTTATCTAAGTTTACCGATCGTAATTCAAGATTTTACACATCCTAAAACAGTCAGAAATTGGTATTTTACACCTTTTATATAGTAAAAATGAATGTCCGCTGTCATTAACAAAAAGATGCTTATTTATCTGCCATAATTTGTATAATTTAACAATTTTCTTCCAGTCTTAAATGTAACCGCCCCCAATAAATAGGAATTTACATTAACTCCTATCGGCATTATAATGCTAAGAGGGATACATCCGTATTGTATGATAGGAACGTAACCTATATAGCAGACAGTTATTATGTCGAATAAAAATATAGAAATATTACTCGTATCGGACTCAAGACTACTAATTGACGGGCTGCGCAAAATTCTTGAGTCAGAAGTCTGTATAAGGGTTATAGCCCATTTCTCAGATTTAAATGAATTGAGCGCATTTTTAAAAGAAAAGAGCCCTGACTATATATTCCTTGATAAAAGAGTGCAGAGCTCAGATATAGAGAAATTCCTCCTCTCCAAAAAAATTAAATCCAAGGGTACTGAAATAATTCTTTTATCCGATGAGGATGGAAACGAGAACTGCCACGGGAGCTTTATAACAGTGAATCAGAACACGAGCGCCGTTGAGCTAATAGATATAATTAAGAACAGGCGGGAGCTTCAAAAAGACTTGATTATAAAGAACACTATTATAAAGGAACCCGAGATAAAGGTGACCAAGGCAGAATCGAGAATTATTAATCTAGTAACTTCCGGACATACGAATAAAGAGATTGCAGAGAAGCTAAAGGTAAGCGAGAAAACCATAAAAGCACACGTTACGAGCATATTCACTAAGCTCAATGTTCAAAACAGATACCAGCTCATGGTCTACGGAAGAAGAAATATGAAAAGAATTTAGTAAAAACTCGTCAATTCCCGATACCCACACCAATATATTTAAATCCGCACTCAGTAAGCCTCTCAGGGTTGTAAAGGTTCCTGCCGTCGAATATTACGGGCTCAGCCATAATATCTCTGAGCTTCGGGAAATCGGGCTGCCGGTATTCGTTCCACTCTGTATTTATCACGAGCGCATTGGCACCGTGGCAGACGTCGTAGTTAGAATCTGCGAAATAAATCTTATCTCCGTAATGCTTTCTCAGGTTATCCATTGCGGCGGGGTCGTGTACTGAGACCAGGGCACCTGAGGCTAAAAGCTTTTCTATAATGTATAACGAAGGCGCCTCTCTGATATCGTCTGTTTCGGGCTTAAAGGATATGCCCCAGAGTCCGAATTTTTTATCTTTGAGCTCGCCGTGGAAGTAATCTTCTATCTTTTTCCAAAAGAGCTCCCTCTGTCTTGTATTAACCTCGTCCGTAGCGCCGCATACTTTAAGCTCATAGCCAAGCTCCTCCGCTGTGCTTATCAGGGCCTTTACGTCTTTAGGGAAACACGACCCCCCGTAACCAATGCCCGGAAAGAGGAAATGTCTACCTATCCTTACGTCCGAGCCTATCGCTTTTCTCACCTGAGAGATGTCCGCCCCCACAATTTCACACAAGTTAGCTATCTCGTTCATAAAAGATATCCTGGTAGCCAGCATAGCGTTCGCAGTATATTTAGCTAGCTCGGACGATTTTGCTGAAACAACAATAGCCCTGTCGCTTGAGCGCATAAACGGGGCGTAGAGCTCTTTTAGCACCAGTGCCACTGAGGGTTTGTCCGCGCCGATTATTACCCTGTCGGGCTTCATAAAGTCCTCCACGGCAGCCCCTTCCTTTAAAAATTCCGGATTTGACGCAACGTCGAACTCTACATCAGTGCATTTTTTAATTTCCCCTCTAATTCGCTCTGTTGTTCCGACGGGTACAGTGCTCTTTGTAACCACTATCTTATAGTCGTCCATGCTCTTGCCAATAGAGCGCGCAACGCTTAAAACAGCTTCCATGTTAACCGAGCCGTCAGAGTTGGGCGGAGTGCCGACAGCTATGAATATTACAGGTGAGTTTTTAATCGCGTCCTCTATATCCGTGGTAAAATGAAGTCTTCCCTCTTTTAAATTCTTTCTCACAACGTCTTCGAGTGAGGGCTCATAAAATGGCACTTGGCCTTCATTGAGAGCGTTTATTTTCTCTTCATCTATATCCGCACAAATTACATTATTACCGCTGCCCGCAAGACACGCGCCGGTCACAAGACCCACATATCCGGTTCCGATCACACTTAAATTCATATTAAAGACTCCTTTTACAACGAATTGATTATAACCTCACAAACGCAATGCCGGCTTCAGTACTAACATGGACTAATTTATTTGCTTGTAGGAGTTTATTCAAGAATTTGAATAAGTTAATGCCTATGACACAAAACCGTGTCTGAAACCGAACAAAATAAGCTCCGAGCGGTTTTTAACACTGAGCTTTTTAAATATCTTATATAAGTGGAACTTCACGGTCTTTTCACTAATGTACAGCTCATCTGCAATACTCTTATTCGTATACCCGTTAAGGACAAGCTTAATTATCTTGATTTCACTTTCCGTAAGATCATATATCTGCCCCTTACTCTTCTCCGTCTTTTGCGGGTAGGAGGTGCCGTCTATTACTTTACCCATCAACTTTCTCTCAACCCACAGCTCGCCGTTGTAGACCGAGCTTACCGACTTAATCAGATGGTTTGAGTCTGTATCCTTGAGCAGATAACCCCTTACCCCGGAGCGGATTGCGTTAATAAGAAGGCTTTCGTTATAATCATTGTCTATAATCAGTATCAACTTGGCCTTGTTATTTTTTTTGATAAGACTCAGTATCTTTGTCAGATTAAGCCCCTTAAGCTCGACGTCCAGAAGCAGGATGTCAAAATCATGCTCTTCGCACGCTCCGATCAGATCAATCAGGTTTGAGACCTTCGATAGAACCTCTATTGCTTTATCTTCCTCAAGAATCTTTGCAACCCCGTCTCTGACCAGAGGATATCTACAGGCAACTATAGTCCTTATATTCTCGGCTCGGTTTTTTGCAGCTGCTTTCATACTCGCTATGTTTTCCGTTCCCTGTTACAAAAGGGGGGATAGTTTAAACCCAAGCGGGCTAATACAAACGTTATATACTATAGTATTAATTAGAGTGCCGGGCAAGCGAAAAGTCAACATACTTTAGTTCTAAAAGTTTATCCTACTAAAGTATGCAGTAGAACTCTGCTCTACATGCTTAGTTGAAAATATTTTCCCTGTAGCTGCACTACAAAACCGTTAAGCTCAAGCAGTAGCAGAACGGAAAGCACGTTCGAGGGCTCCATACCCGTTAGCTTTATTATCTCGTCCACATGTAAAGCCCCGGTTTTAAATACGGAATAAACAGTCTTTTCATTAGAAGACAACGAGTCCATAACAGACTGTCTATCAAAGGTAACATCAGCGCTTTCACGCGGAGCTATCCCGAGCTCACTAAACACGTCCTCTGCATTTTCCACAAGCTTGGCGCCCTTTTTAATGAGCCAGTTAGGTCCATGGCTCAATTTCTTGCCGACATCTCCCGGAACGGCAAAGACCTCTTTATTCTGGTCGAGCGCAAATGAGGCTGTAATAAGAGAACCGCTCTTGTGAGACGCCTGAACCACTATCACCCCGAGCGCAAGACCGCTGATCACCCTGTTTCTCTGAGGGAAGTTTTGCCCGAGTGGGCCCGTGCCAAGCGGGAATTCGGATATTACGGCTCCATTTTGGGATATCTTGTCATAGAGCTTGTCATTCTCCGGCGGATATATTACATCCAGACCAGAGCCAAGCACCGCAATCGTCCTTCCTCTGCGCTTAAGCGCTTCCTCCTGCGCTATCGAGTCTATGCCGCGCGCCATCCCGCTCACGATTGTAATCCCTCTTGCCGCAAGCTCCCCCGAAAGTCTCTGGGTAACCGTTCTCCCATAACGATCAGGGATTCTTGTACCTACAATCGCCACAGAAAGGGAGTCTTCGGGCAATATATCGCCTTTCATGTATAGAATCAGAGGGGGATTATAGATATTGAGCAGGCCCCCGGGGTACGCAGGGTCGTTCAGCGTGAGTATGCGGAACCCAAATTTCTCAATAGCCCTTATCTCCTCTTCGACAAGTATACAATCAGAGAACCCGCTAATGGCCTCTACGATATTTTCCGAACCCCTTTCGAATACTTTCTTAATACGTCCAAGCTCGCTCCTACTCGCCTTAAATAAATTCTCCGGGTTCTCAAACTCTGCCATAAGTTTTTTGGCCGACACATGTCCGACTCCTTCTACCATGTTTAGAGCTACCCAGTACTTTAAGTTCTCATTCATAAAGTTCTCATTCATATCGACAAATTCACCTTTTATAGCAGAATCTGTAATTATGTCTTTATGCGCAAAATAAGGGTTTACCCCATCTTTTCTTCAAGACTTCTCATTTTCCCGGACATCGTGTAGGGCTTATCGGTCCTTTCGCTTATCTTAAGTGAAGTGCTTATTCTCTGAACACCTTTTTTTCTTAGCTCAACATGACACTTTTTAACAAGCGGCGTTATATCGTCCCACTCGCACTCAATGTTAGTCCCCATGGAATGGGATTCATACTTAAGCCCGCTGTCCGTAATCACCTTCATTACTACAGCCACATACTCGGAAAGTGAAGTCCCCACACCTATGGGTATAACGCTCAGCTCGACAATCATGTAACCCTCCGTCAATAATCGTTTAATCTTTTGCCAGAATATATATGATATTACACAAGAATTGCCCCCTTTGGCATACTACGTCACTTGGGATAATATCTAAATAGAAGATACTGTAATTAAATCTTATTTGGGGAGATCGCTTTTACTAATAAAAGCCTGACCGAGAATCCAGGTTTGACACTGAAAAGAAATTTGACACTGAAAAGAAAAAGGAGATTATTCAAATAACCGACACATTAAGAAGCGTGCGGAAAATAGCAATATTTACGAAGGATTCGTGCCCGTACCAACTATGCACATTACGGCAGCCGCAGATGCGAACGATTTGGAAAGCGGTTTAATAGAGGATATATAGAGGATATATGGGAATGGCTAGAGGGAATTACGCCTTAGAGTTCCGGATATTGCCACTACACGACCCCGAGAGGATACGGCGACTCCAATTTGAAGAACCTCATTAGTGCATAACCATGCACTTGTGCCGATAACGAAGGGAGACTTCGACTTAGGCCCCGGCAGAGGAGAAAGAGAGCGGTCGTTAAAACGCCGGGCGAATAGCTCATTGCTATAAGCTATACAAGGAGCGTCCTTTTAATTAATTATAATTTGAGATTAGTTATAATAAGGATACTATGGGTAAGAAGACGGGAGAGCCGCGTGTATTTATCGACAACAGAGGTAATTGGTTTCAGGACGGGATCGAAATAAAACACAGGCTCACGTATCTATACAACAATAAACTGCTGGACCGGGACGAAGAGGGCAGATATTTCCTGGACGACGGAAGCTGCAGGCTTTATGTCCGTGTCGAAGACACCCCTTTTGTCGTGAAGATGCTCCGAAAAGAAGGCGAGGATTACTACATTACCCTTAACGATGAGACTGAAGAAAAGTTAAGCCTCACGACTCTTCAGATAAATAACGAGAACGTTCCGTATACTAAGGTAAAAAACAATAAATTCGACGCCAGATTCACAAGACCCGCCTATTATGAGCTCATGAAATACGCAGTACAGGACGGAGAGGATTTCTACATCGAATCCAAAGGACAAAAGCACTACTTAGTTAAAAGCTAGGTAGAGCTAAGTGAATCCAGAAACCTTTCAATAACTGCATTGGATAGCAAGTTACCTTTCTCTGTCAGCCGCACCGAGTCACCTTTTATCTCAATCAAGCCGCCTTTAACCAAATTCCCGATCTTATATTCGTCCGGAACAACATTATAAGACTCTCTAAGGGATTTAAACTCAAGCCCCACGCTAAGCCTTAGTCCCATAAGTACCGTATCCTCCAGAGCCTCGTGCTTTTGAAGCTCCTCACTGAAATCTATAGGCTTCTCACCCGCCCTTACGGATTTCATATATAGCCCCGGGTTTCTGATATTCCCGTATCTTTTTCCCCATCCTTTGCCAGCATCCCTCAAATGCGAATGCGCGCCCGCGCCCGCGCCGAGATAGTTATCCCCATTCCAATAGAGCATATTGTGCCTACACTCATATCCCCTCCTTGAATAGTTAGATATCTCGTACTGACTATATCCGTTTTCCTCAAGGTACTCAGTCGTGAAGGTTATAAACTCTGAAAGCTCGTCCTCCTGCGGAAGTATCAGTTTCCCTCTTCGGTAGAGATTTCCGAACTGAGTACCGCTCTCTATCATTAGACAGTAGGCCGAAATGTGGGTCGAATCAAACGAAAGGGTCTCTTCTAAATCTTTTTTCCATTCATCCAGTGTCTCGTCCATAGTCCCGTACATAATATCTATGTTAATATTCTCAAACCCGGCCCTCTTTGCGTCCCCGAGTATGGATCTACTGTCAGAGGGAGCATTTATCCTACCAAGAAATTTAAGCTTTCTTTCCGAAAACGACTGTACGCCGAAACTGACCCTGTTGACTCCAGCTTGTCTTAAACCCTTAAGCTTCTCAAGATCCGCAGTCTTTGGGTTTATCTCCAGGGAAACTTCCAAACCACTCTGCGGTGAAGTCGCTTTCTTAATTTTCGTGATGATTTCCTCAATATTCCGTGCCTCAAATAAAGAAGGTGTCCCGCCGCCGAAGAATATAGAGCTCAGGGGCGCCCCATTGAGTACATCGGCGTGTAATTTCAGCTCATTTAAGACCGATTCAGTGTAATCTTGTTCCGGGAAACTCTCGCCCACACCATATGAGTTAAAATCACAGTAAGGACATTTTTTTATGCAGTAAGGGATATGAACGTATACTCCAAAGGCCATACGGATATTTTACGCCATGAGATAAATCTTGCAACGACTATGTTTTAGAGTCATATTTATTGACTTATAAACATGGAACAGCATATGATAGCGCCATCCACAAAGCTTTTATGCTTATGCATAATACTTAGTTTCTTTGCCTCGCAGGCAGAGGGGAATTCTATTCTGACTCTGGATCAGGCAATTCAGACCGCACTTGATAACAACCCGGGAATCGAGGCGTCGGATGCGGATATCGACATAGAAAGAGCAGGTGTAAAGAGGGCTAAATCCGCCTATTACCCGGAGATCAGCTCTAGGCTGGTAGTACCTTTTATAGGCCGTGAATCGGAGTTCTTTCTGGATCAGCTATTATATGATTTCGGGCGCACTTCGAACCGCGTGAAATCGAGCAAAGCCAGACTAAGATCATCAAAATACAACAGTGATGCAACTAGGGAAGACCTCATTCTGGATACTCAAATTGCGTATTACACAGTTCTTGCCAAGACACATTTTGCCCAAGCCACAGAGAAGAAGGTCACAGAGAATGAGAAACGTTTAGAGCGGTCCAAGGGTTTCTTAGGGGCCGGGCGGATATCTCCTATCGATGTAACCAAAACAGAGGTTGACTTGGGTAACTCAAAGCTTGAAGCGATCTCGGCGTTAAATGAGCTTGAGATTGCAAAAGTCAACCTAATGACTGTTATGGGCTTGGAGGGTGAATTTAACTATGATCTCGAAGACACACTCACATACACGAAAGAGATAATTGATCTCGAGTCCGTAATAGATCAGGCTCTTCAAACCAGGCCCGAGCTTAAGAGTCTTAAAGCAAAAGAGGAAGCAATGAGAGCCAATATCAAAGCGACTAAAAAGGAGTTTTATCCGATCATCTTCGGAAGAACCGCTTACAGATTCGAGGGTAAGGGAGCTCAGACGCCGGGGTTTATAGCGGGCGTAGGACTTAGGTTCCCAATATTTGTAGGATTCTCAAGGTTCGCCGACATTGAGAGCGCCATAGGCAATCTTAAAAGGGTTAAAGCGGAGATAGCTCAACAAAAAGCCGCAATTATCTCAGAAATAAAAAAGCTATATCTGGATCTCGAGTTTTCAGAAGAGAATATAAAAGTTATAGAGAATACAAAAAGATCGGCTCTGGATAGCCTTGAGCTTGCGAACGAAAGATATAGATTAAAAAGGGCGGCAGACGTCGAGCTTGCCCAGGCACAAGCCCTCTACGCTGCAACTAACGCTACATACATGCAGTCAATATATAATTATAATATAGCAGCCGCACGATTAAAGCGCGCAATAGGTGATAATGGATATACTCAAAAATAACAAGCTCGCCGCAGCAATAATAATTTTAATTCTTATTGCTGCCATATTCGTCGTACCCCGGTTCTTGGACAGAGGTAACGAGGGGATATCTTACGTAACCGAAAAGGTCGACAGGAGTAACGTGACCTCATACATAGAGGCATCGGGCACTATCAATCCGCTCACGACTATAGAAGTGGGCACATTGGTGTCCGGGACTATCAATACAATTCAAGCCGACTACAACACCGAAGTGAAGAAAGGAGACCCTCTGGCAGAGATCGATCCCACCCCTCTTAAGACCGCAGTCAAAAGCTCTGAAGCAAACTACCATAAAGCACAGGCTGATTTGAGCATTGCCGAATCTCTCTACAAAACGAATAAAGAGCTCTACGACAAAAGACTGATATCAAAAGAGGAATTCGATGACTCAAAATCCCGTTATTCATCCGCCCTTGCTGCCTATGAACAGGCAAAGGTCGAGCTTGAAGTCGCGTCAACCAACCTTGAGAATGCTACCATCCGCTCCCCGATAGACGGAATAGTGCTGGCTAGAAATGTAACTTCGGGCGAGTCGGTGCTTGCGAACACTAAGACATTGTTCACCGTAACGGGACATTTACAGCATATGCAGATCGACTCAAGAGTAAGTGAATCCGATATAGGCAAAGTCAGAGAATCTCAGGAGGCACTCTTTAATGTAGATGCCTACCCCGGAATGACATTCCGGGGAAAAGTAGAGCAGGTCAGAAACGAGCCTATTAACGAGAACAATGTAGTCACATATAACGTTGTAGTGCTAACGGATAATAAGGAGCTAAAATTAAAACCGGGAATGACTGCGGAAGTAAAAATAGTGGTAGCGGATAAAGAGAACGTGCTCAGGGTCCCCACTTCAGCTATAAGGTTTACTCCCCCTCCTGCAGCAGATATCCAAGGCTCACCCGACTATAAAGAGAATTCATCTTACGTGTGGATACCCACTAGAGGCGGTCTCATCAAACCCCTTCCGATCGAGACCGGGGTAAGCGACAACAGATATACCGAGATTAAGTCCGGAGATATTAAAGAAGGGCAAGAAGTGATAGTTGAAGCATTTGTTAACAGCGGCTCCAATATCAATTCCTCATATTTACCGCAGCCAAGAAGATTTTAATTCAAATTAGAAGATTTTGATTAATCAAAGGAGATTTTTGATTGTATGAGTGAAAGCGCCCCTGTTATCTCAGCAAAAGATTTATATAAAATATATCAACTAGGCGATATTGATGTACATGCTCTAAACGGTGTCTCACTCGATATAGGGGAAGGTGAGTTCATATCGATAATGGGGGCCTCGGGCTCAGGCAAGAGCACGTTCATGAATATTATAGGATGCCTCGACAAACCTACCAAAGGGATATATTGCCTGGAGGGTGAAGAGGTGTCCGAGCGAAGCCCCGATGAGCTTGCGGAAATAAGAAACAATAAAATCGGCTTTGTATTTCAGAGCTTTAACCTCCTCTCAAGAACCTCAGCGCAAGAGAACGTTGAGCTTCCGATGATCTACAACAACACGCCGCGTGAGAAGAGAGCCGAGCTTGCAAATAAAGCGCTTGAGATTCTCGGTCTTTCAGGGCGCGAGAATCACTTTCCCTCCCAGCTCTCCGGAGGCCAACAGCAGAGGGTCGCTATCGCAAGGGCTATAGTCAATGACCCTAGCATAATATTAGCCGATGAGCCTACCGGCAACCTTGATAGCGCAATTAGTGCAGAAATCATGGAGATATTCAAAACCCTAAACTCTCAGGGAAAGACAATTGTTATGATTACGCACGAGCGGGAAATAGCAAAATATGCTGAAAGGATTATAGTATTTAAGGACGGTCTTGTAGTCCAAGAGATTAGAAATTAGATATAGCAAGGAACAACCATACACAAAATGGTGCTTATTGCTTATCGATCAGTAAACGATCTGTATAAAACCTTCTCCGCCCAAAGCGAAATCAGATATTTCGTCACCGTTAACATCTCCCATTGTTAATACTTTCTGAGCGAAGTCCACATCCCCCGGTTCTCCGACAACATTTAAATCTGAATCAGCTGCCGATACTTCTGCCGGCAGACCATTCTGACCGAAGAATAAATAAACGGTCCCGGGGTCTGTACCGGGAGCGCCTGCGGCAATATCCGCGTTACTCACTTTAAGCTCGAGCACAATTGCCGTATCTTTCTTCTTCTTTTCGATTATCGGAGTAAAGCCGTCAAGAACGCTTACCGAGCTTCCAAACATGTCCCCCGGACTAATGCCACTGAATTCTGTCTCAAAAGTTGTAGTAGTACCGTCTTCAAAGGCTGTAAGAAGATCTTCACCCGAATACAAGAACACAGCACCCGTATCAGAATCGGCTTCAGGCGCGCCGACAATGACGTCGGGGGTACCCTCTCCGTCCTCGTCTATATCCCCGTCCCCTGAGACCGAAGTCCCGAAGCTCGGAACCCCATCGACCTCAAGCACTACGACACCCGTGGTATCGACTGCCAGGTCTTGGCTAGAAAGACTGTTTTGTCCGAATATTATATACGCCTTACTCAATCCGGGCGCTCCTACGCCAAATTCATCCTGACTGTTTCTGTTTATGCGCCCGAGCAGAGCTATATCATATCCGAATAAACCGCCCGCCGCCTGACCAGTAAAGTTAAAATCGTCGTCAGTCGCCGGAAGCTCAGTGTTCTGGTCTAGTTTAGCGCCCCTGTATACATAGACCCTGCCGGTATCTCCGTCAAAGAACGGCGCCCCTACTAAAAAGAGCCCACCGCCATTCGTCACGCCATTTGCGTCAGAGACTTCAAAACCGAATCCGTCCCCTACGTTTTCTCCTACCACTTCTATACGGTCAACGTCAGGGTCGCTCAGATCTATTTCGCTCGGAAGATCCCTGCTGCCGAATATAACGAACACTTTTCCTCTCCCTCCGTCAAAATCTGGCGCTCCTATCAAAAGCTCCTCCGCCCTTACATCGCTTTCAAAATCCGGCAGTGTGGCAAGTGATGAGCCAAATCCGTCACTGGCACTGCCTATAACAGTTACATCGGCCGCCGATACGTTTATCACTACGCTGCCGTTGTCGGTTAAATCATTTTGTCCGAAGAATATATACACTCTCCCGGCGCATGGGTCTCCCACCGCTATATCGTTTATACTGACACCCTGATCGTTTTCGTCGCCGTTTAAATTCCCTGCGGCAACAGCCTCTCCAAGACATGTCTCTGCTTCGTCGCTCACATATCTGACTGATTGCAATGGTGTCGTCAACTGCGCAACGTTTGAAGGCTTTGACGAATCCCCTACCTCATCGTTCGTGACTATCGCATAAAAAAACGTAAGCTCCCCTGTAATATCGACTCTGGGGGTGAGGAAGCTCTCCGGGCTTCCTGCGGGCTCAGGCCGCTCAAAATCAGGTATCTGGGTCGCGTCTGCGAAGTTATCCTGCACGGCTGCCTGTATTTCTGAGAACGGTACACCGTCCAGGTTAGGCACTCCCAAGATTTCAGCTACCTCGGTGTTATCTAAAAACCTGGGGAAGTATATGGTGGCTCTACCCGTATTGCCGCTGTCGCCGGGGGCGGTCCAGTTCAAGTTCCTGGACACCTCATCGGCTGATAAGTCGTTTATTTTACCAGGAGATTGGCTGTCCCCCACGCTGCAGGAGATTAGCGACATGACTAAAAACAGCGGGATTATTGCGAGAAGCGTATTAGAGACGTGATTAAATTTCATATAAAGCACCCTTTTCCATATTTTTAGAATTTAAGATTGTACCGAACTAATGCCACTTTTCCAATACGTAATATATAGACCGTAAAAATAGTCCCGCCCGGAGCACACAAACTACGGAGCTTGAATAACTCCGTACATAATTCACATAATAGTTCGAGGCTTAACCGATTTGATAGGTATTGAGTGTTATGGTAATTTCCTAAGCATAATTTGATTCATAGGGAGGTAGTTAGGTGTGGCTAAAATAACTTCTATAACAGCAAGGGAGATAATCGATTCCCGTGGCAACCCCACGGTTGAAGTAGATGTACGTGCGAGTGACGGCTCATTGGGCAGGGCGGCCGTGCCCTCGGGAGCCTCCACCGGAGAGCACGAAGCGATCGAGCTCCGTGACGGCGTAAAAAAGAGATACCTCGGCAAAGGAGTGCAAAAAGCTGTAAAGAACGTTAATGACAAAATAGCTCCGAAGCTGAAAAGAATAGACGTTACGTCTAAGAAAAAAATAGACGAGATTATGATAAAGCTCGACGGCACCCCTAATAAATCTAGGCTCGGGGCAAATGCGATTTCAGGCGTGTCCCTGGCCGCAGCGAAAGCGGGAGCCGCCTCAAAAGGGCTTCCCCTCTACCGCTACCTCGGAGGCGAATCGGCTGTTACTCTTCCGGTTCCTCTCATGAATATCATTAACGGAGGGGTCCATGCAGATAATAACCTCGACTTTCAGGAATTTATGATTGTCCCTATAGGGTTTAAAAAATTTAAAGAAGCGATAAGAGCCGGAGTCGAAGTATTCCATTACCTAAAAGCGACCCTTTCAAAAAAGGGTTATTCAACCGCAGTCGGCGATGAAGGCGGTTTCGCCCCCAACCTTAAATCAAACGAAGAAGCCATAGAGTGCATACTCGAGGCTATAACGAAAGCGGGCTATAAAGTTGGCCGGCAGATTTCACTGGCGCTCGATATGGCGTCGAGCGAGTTTTTCAGTAACAGCAGATATAAGGTCGAGGGTAGGCGCATAGGAAGACAAAAACTTATCAATATATACTCCCATTGGATAAAGAATTACCCAATCATTTCCATCGAAGACCCGCTCGCCGAAGACGACTGGAGCGGATGGAAAGAGATTACGGACGAGCTCGGGGACAAGGTACAGATTATAGGTGACGACATCTTCGTCACGAATACGGCGAGACTCCAAAGGGGCATAAAAGAAGGCGTGGCTAATTCTATACTCGTTAAAGTCAACCAAATAGGCTCTCTTACAGAGACGCTTGAAGCCATACGTATGGCACGGGAGGCGGGATATACATATATAATATCCCACCGCTCCGGAGAGACGGAAGACTCCACCATCGCGGACATTGCAGTCGCCACCAATTCAGGCCAGATTAAAACCGGCTCGGCCTCAAGGAGCGACCGTATTGCCAAGTACAACCAGCTTCTCAGGATCGAGGAAGAGCTCGGCAAAAAGGCTGTCTATCCTGGCAAATCGGCTTTTAAGGTTTAGAGCAACTCTGACTTGAAAATAGCGGTTTTCATACCGAGGTTGTCTGTAGGAGGCCGATACTTCTGGTATAATTTAGAGTTAAGCTCCAAATATTATTTATGAATAAGATTCAAGTATCATTTGTCATTAAGATAAAGGTAAAAGGAAAAAAATATGTCAGCTAGAACACTATTCGATAAGATATGGCAGTCCCACGTGGTCTTTGAAGAAGAGGGACAGCCCACTCTACTCTACATAGACCTCCACCTCGTCCACGAAGTCACTTCACCCCAGGCGTTTGAAGGATTGAGGCTCTCAGACCGTTTAGTCAGGAGGCCCGATCTCACGTTTGCTACGAAGGACCATAACGTACCCACGACAGACCGCGCGCTCCCTGTTGAAGACCCCGTTTCCGCACAGCAGATGGAGGTGCTCAGAAAAAACTGTGAAGAGTTCGGTATCACACTCTTCGGCCTCAGCGTAAACGCCGACATGCAGGGAATTGTACACGTAATCGGCCCTGACTTGGGGCTTACCAAGCCCGGCATGACAATAGTCTGCGGGGACTCCCACACATCCACTCACGGCGCGTTCGGCTCGCTTGCGTTCGGCATAGGAACTAGCGAGGTCGAGCACGTACTGGCAACTCAGTGTCTCAGACAAACCCGTCCGAAAGAATTTGAAATACGCGTCGAAGGAGAGAGGGGCTACGGGGTAACCGCGAAGGATATAATTCTAAACATAATAGGCCATATAGGCACCGCGGGCGCCACCGGTACAGTAGTCGAGTACAGGGGATCCGCAATAGAAGCCCTCACGATGGAAGAGCGCATGACCATCTGCAACATGTCCATCGAAGCGGGCGCCAGAGCCGGAATGATAGCCTCTGACGATACCACGTTTGAGTACGTGAAGGGAAGGAGGTACGCCCCCGAGGGAGCTGAGTATGAAGCCGCGCTCTCGGAATGGAGAGAGCTTAAGACAGACCCAGGGGCTCACTTCGATAAAACGGTAATACTTCAAGCTGAAAAGATAGTTCCGCAAGTAAGCTGGGGCACAAACCCCGGGATGGTAATGGGTATAACAGACAAAGTACCCGACCCCGAAGATATTGAAGACGAGAATAACAGAAAGGCCACGGTAAGCGCGCTTGAATACATGGGACTCAAGCCGGGAACACCCATACAAGACATTAAGTTAGATAGGGTGTTCATAGGCTCATGCACCAATTCACGCGTGCGTGATCTGACCGAGGCCGCAAAAGTCATAAAGGGTAAGAAAGTAGCCCCCAGCGTAAACGCGATGGTAGTGCCTGGCTCTCAGCTCATTAAGCTTCAGGCAGAGAAGCTAGGGTTAGATAAGATTTTCAAAGAAGCAGGGTTTGAATGGAGAGAATCCGGGTGCAGCATGTGCCTCGGTATGAACCCCGATATTCTGATGCCCGGTGAGCGCTGCGCAAGCACTTCCAACCGTAATTTCGAGGGACGCCAGGGCAAAGGCGGCAGGACCCACCTCGTAAGCCCCGCCATGGCCGCAGCAGCAGCGATCGAGGGACATTTCGTAGACGTCAGAAACTTAGACCTAGATAAAGAGATATAGAGAGGAAACAGATATGGAACCGCTTGAAAAAGTCGCAGGTATAGTAGCCCCGTTAGATAGAATGAACGTCGATACGGACCAGATAATCCCAAAACAGTTCTTAAAGAGGATCGAGAGGACGGGCTTCGGGGAGTTTCTGTTCTTTGACTGGCGCTTCCACGAAGACGGCACGCCAAACCCTGATTTCGAGCTTAACCAGGAGCACCTTGAGGGAGCAAATATACTACTTGCGAGCCACAACTTTGGAAGCGGAAGCTCACGTGAGCACGCCCCGTGGGCATTAAGGGAATACGGCTTTCAGGTTATAATCGCCCCTTCATATGCCGATATCTTCTATAACAACTGTTTTAAGAACGCTATACTTCCGATAATTCTGCCCGAAGAGACCGTAAAAGAGCTATTCGCCAAAACGGAAGAGAAAAAGGGTTACCAGTTAACGGTCGACTTGGACTCACAGACTATTACCGGTGAGGACGGCTGGACCACCACTTTTGAGATCGACCAGTTTAAGAAACAAAGCCTGCTCGAAGGCCTGGACGATATCGCCCACTCTCTACAGCACGAAAGCAAGATAGACGAGTACGAGAAGAAGCACACAGAGCATATGAAATGGGCTACGCCTAATCAGGTACAGTAAAGTTAACATTATTTAACCGTGTTAGCTGAATCCAATTCAACTCCTTCCGGAACGACCTCGACTTTTGTCCATCCTACGTCTTCACCATTTCCAGGGAATGGGCAATATTTAGTGCCAGTCGACTTAGAAGTCAGGTCTTTGCGGCTGCCGTCTCGCAATTTTTTATAGACTTTTAATTGTGAAATTTCATGGTTTGTAAAACGAGGTTTACTTGCTGTAACCGCTAGGCCTGGTCCGGGTCCAATAAACTTTAGCACAGTGAACTGTTGCGATGCCTTCTCATCTCCATTATTTACACCGATTATCGGATCATCAATTTCCCCATCCCATATACCGGTATTCCATAAATCTATACATGTTATTTTCCCATCGGGCTCATAAACTAATGCGCCTTCATTTGTAGTAAAATACTTTGTTCCTTCGGGCGTGTTTGAGACACCAACTTCAGTACCGTCTGGTAGATTCTTAATTACTTGTAATTGTTTTGTCTTTCATACTCCAAGTATTGGAATACCTGCTTTTATAGTAAGCGGACAGTCATTATCAGTGAAGCATGATGAGGCACTAACAGCTAGAAATAGACAAATTGCTATAACCGTGGCTTTCAATACGTCATAAGTTTACATCTTGACGTTATAAGTTTACATCTTGTTTAACTATTTTCCCCGCAGTAAAAAATTAACCACCAGTGTCAGTATCACACTCAGGATGATTGATGTGGCAAGCGGGAAATAAACCGAGAAGTTGTCCCGTTTAAAGACGAAGTCACCCGGCAGTTTTCCTATAAACGGGATTTTGTTTGAGAACGTAAGCAGGAGTCCGAATATTACCAAAAAGACCCCGACGAATATTATTATCTTTCCCAGGTTTTGAAATTCCATGTCGTCTCGCCTGATACTTATTTGCCGATTAAAATTATATAGTGCTCCAAGTCTAATTCATAGGCGATTTAGCATCTTCAAGTATTCTAATTATAAAAAAAACTCCAAAAATACTGGTAATTTAGATAAATACGCTTTATGATTGTAGTATAAATAAGAAATGGCACAAAAATTGAAGTGTAATTTTAAAGGGTCAAAATAATATCAGATCATGAGCATTAATCTATCTCAGACAACTTCTCAAAGACAGGTACTGCAGCAGCGTCTCATACTGACTCAGGAGCTTCAGCTCTTCCTGAAGATGATCCAGATGACCACCCTTGAGCTAAAAGACTATCTGGAAGAGCAGCTCATTGAAAATCCCACACTCGAAGAGTCCGAAGTGCAAGAAGAAAAGGGAGAGGACTCATCGACGGAAGAAGATTTCAGCTTCGATACTTTTGAGGACGGGCGTTTGCTTAAAAACCGGGATGATGATATCCCCCACTACATGTCACGCGAGTTTATCGACGACAGCAATGAAGACACTACCTGGGAAAACAGAGTAAGCTCTGCCGATTCGCTCATAGACCACCTCAGGTGGCAGCTCAAGGTATCCAATTTCACAGAGGGAGAAAAACAGATCGCCGATATCATCATCGGCAACACCAACGAAGACGGTTACCTTGAAGCGGATCTAACCGAAATCGAGCGGAATGTGTTAGCGGAAAAAATTCCTCTCGAAGATGTGGAACCATTTAATCAGGATGCAAGTTGCGGTGAAAAAATATACCAAGTTCTTCATATGATACAGTCTTCGTTTGACCCGACAGGAGTATGCGCAAGGGACCTGAAAGAGTGTCTCAGAATACAGGCGCTCGACATGGGCTATAAGGAAAGTGACCTTGTAATCAAGCTCATCGACCGTTATCTGGAGGAGCTTGAGAATAAAGAGATTTCGGACATTGCGCTTGAGCTCAGCTGTAAGGATGCCGAGGCGGAAGAGGCTATTACAGTTATTTCAACCCTTGAGCCCAGGCCCGGAAGGCCGTTTTTTAATAAGGACACTGAGAAATATATTGTCCCTGATTTCTTTGTGTATAAAGTGGGCAATGAGCTCCAGATACAGCTAAACCGTGATTTCCCCAAGGTCAGGATTAGCGCGTATTACAGAAACCTTATTAAAAAAGAAAAAACCCTGCCGCCTGAGGCAAAGCAATTTATCCGGGAGAAACTGGAGGGGGCAAAGAGGATTATCAAATGCCTAGACGAAAGAGAAGAGGCGGTAAAAAAAATAATCACCAAAATAGTCGAGGTTCAGAAAGACTTTTTCGAGCACGGAAGAAATTATATAAAACCGCTCATTCTTAAGGATGTGGCCCAATCCGTAGGTGTCCACGAATCCACCGTGAGCAGGATAACTAGTAAAAGGTATATGGAAACCCCCCAGGGAGTTATAGCGCTTAAATCGCTTTTCTCAAGAAAAATCGAGACCTCTCACGGCAAGGAAATATCTTTTGAAAAAGTAAAATCCATCATAACAGGCATAGTTTCGGGAGAAATACCCGAAAGCCCGTATTCTGACGAGGATATATCCAAGATCCTCCAGAGAAGAAATATAAAGGTTGCCCGCCGGACTGTTGCAAAATACAGAAAAATCCTTAAAATACCCTCATCCTCAGCTAGAGCAAGCCAACATAGGAAATTGAAAAATGAAAGTAACGGTAACCACAAGACATATAAGCAATAAAAGAAAGTCCGAAGAACTTAAATCCTACGCACTCGAAAAATCAAAGAGAATTGAAAGGTACCTGAGGTCCGAAAGGGATCCTTCAGAGCTCCGCATAATCCTCTCGTCCGAGAAATACAGAAACAGAGCGGAAATCATAATCAACAACGTTAACTTAAAAGCCGCAAGCTCTGTGGAAACAGAGGATATGCATACGTCGATCGACCAAGCTGTTGAGGCTATAATCAAGCAGCTGCGGAAACAGACCGATAAAAAAATTACATCAAAAAGAAGAAACGCTCCGAGACCAAAAGACGAGATACCGGATACCAAGAGCTACGGCGATTTCCCCCCTACCTCGTATGATTATATCAGGATACATAAGCTTCCGCCCAAGCCCATGTCGGTTGAGGAAGCTTCGTTGCAGCTCAAGGTGTCGGATGCTAATTTTGTAGCGTTTAAGAACAGTGAAAACGGCGCTATGAATGTCGTATACATAAACCGTAGAGGGCAAGTAATTCTGATCGAGCCCTAGAGTGACAGCAGAGCATGATAAAAATTGCAGATGTACTCGAGCGAAATACTGTCATTCCATCCCTTAAGTCCACGGACAAACCAGGAGTTATTAAAGAGCTTGCTGATGGTTTAACCAGAGAGCACCCCGGTATTAATAACGAAAGACTTATTGAAGCATTGACGGAGCGCGAGAAGCTCTGCAGCACTGCCCTTGACTCGGGTGTAGCAATCCCTCACACAAAGCTAAGTGGAATATCAGAAATTATACTTGGCTTCGGCAGGAGCGAAAAAGGCATCGATTTTGACTCTCTGGACAGAAAACCGACCCATTTCTTCATATTACTCTTATCGCCCGAAAACACGACCGGGAAGCACATTGAGCTTCTGGCCCGTATATCTATGATCTTTAAGGATCCTGAGTTCCGCTCGCGTCTAATGAAAGCAGGGTCTAGAGAAGAGCTATATGAATATATAATATCAGAAGATGAAAAGCTCGAGTGATACATTAGAGATTCCGGTAAGTGAGCTGTATAGCAACTGGGGTAAAGATCTCCGTCTGGACATTATAACAGGTCAAAAGGGACTTACTCGAAAAATTACCTCTGATGAAGTACTAAGGCCCGGCAAAATCTCAATTGACACCCAAATTACTAAAAAGGGCAAAGTACAGATATTGGGCAGAGTGGAGCTTAAGCACTTTTACACTATGTCCGCCGGGGGGAAAAAAGAGTTCACCGATTCCCTCTTATCCGGTCAGCCACCCTGTTTTATATTATCAAAAGGACTAATCCCTGAAGCCTTACTAAAAAAAGCGTGCCAAAAAACTAACACCCCGTTTTTTATTACCGGACACTTTACGGGCAAGCTCATAACAACCCTGGAATCATTTCTCAGAGAAAGACTCACACCCTTCGCAACAGCTCATGGTGTGTTACTCGATGTTTACGGAGTCGGGGTATTGGTCCTCGGAGAAAGCGGTATCGGCAAGAGTGAAAGCGCCCTTGACTTAATTAACAGGGGTTCTAAACTCATTTCCGATGACATAGTGGAGATAAGAAAATCCACTTCTTCAAGACTCTCGGGCAAAGGGCCCGAGCATACAAAGCACCTGATGGAAATAAGGGGTGTGGGCATCATTAACATAAAAGACTTATTCGGCAAAGCGTCCGTAATGGCCAAACGGGAGATAGAGATGGTTATCGAGCTTGTTCAGTGGAACCCGGATACCGAATACGACAGACTCGGTCTAGATGTTAATACCTTTTCTATTTTAGATGTTGAGTTGCCTTATCTTCAGATTCCGCTTAGCTCGGGCAGAAACACAGCCACAATCATCGAAGTCGCCGCCAGAAACCAACTCTTAAAACAAAGCGGAATTCATTCAGCCGAGAAATTCAGAGCCGAACATAGCGAATTGTTGTCGAATAAAAAAACCCCATGACAAGCCTCGTCATCATAAGCGGCCTTTCAGGCTCAGGTAAGAGTACGGCGGTTAACGTGCTGGAGGATCTCGGATATTATTGTGTAGACAACCTTCCTCTGACATTACTTCCCAAATTCATAGAGCTTTGCGACAATTCGGAAAAAGACATTCAAAAGGTAGCGCTTGTTATAGACATACGTGAGGGAATATTTCTAGACCGAGCCCCTGAGCTGATAAGAGAGTTTAAGGACCGGGGTTATCCACTCGACATTATATTTTTAGACTCATCTGAGGAAACGCTCATAAAACGCTATAAAGAAACCAGAAGAAAACACCCTTTATCATCAGACGGCAACATATCTGAAGGCATATCCAGAGAAAGAGACAAATTAAGAGAGATTAAAAACCTTTCAGACCTTACGATCGACACTTCGGAATACAATGTGCATGATTTAAGGGAGCTTATAAGAGATAATTTTGACAGGCCCGACTCCCAACGCCTGTCCTTAAACATTTTCTCCTTCGGACATAAACACGGATTCCCGAATGAAGCTGACATGGTTTTTGACGTAAGGTTTTTACCAAACCCCCATTTCGTTGAAGAGCTTAAGGAGCTTGACGGCAGGAGTGATGAAGTTATAGAGTATGTTTTGGAGAATGAGATCACAAAAGAGTATCTTCAGAAGCTAAAAGGGTTTCTTGAGTATCTAATACCTAAATACGATAAAGAGGGTAAATCATATCTCACGATAGCAATCGGATGTACCGGTGGTAAACACCGCTCGGTTGCAATAGTCGATACGCTGTCTCAGCATTTCAAACACTTATCGCCAAAAATAAGGCACAGGGATATACTTAAGAAATAAGGAGAACGTATATGGTCGGGATAGTAGTTGTAACTCACGGGAAATTAGCTAAAGAACTGATTGAAGCAGTGAGATTTGTTCTGTCCTCAAACCCTCAGGTAAAAATGGTCGGCGTATGTCTCGACCCGGACAGAGAGTTTGAAACTTTCAAACAAGACATTAAAAGCGCAATAAAAAAAGTAAAAGAAAAAGATGGCATACTTCTGGTAACGGATATGTTCGGCGGTACCCCCTCAAACATAAGCCTGACCTTCCTTGCAGAAAATAAAGTTGAGGTTGTGTCAGGCGTAAACCTGCCTATGCTTCTCAAGCTTGCCACATTGAAAGACAGTGTAACTCTTGAAGAAGCGGTTAAAACAGCCGAGTCCGCGGGCAAGGAAAACATTATTATAGCAAGCAAGCTCCTCCATGACAGAAACAGCTGAATTAACAACTAAAAACTCGTCTTACAAATACCATATCAGCCTGTCTTTATTTGAAAAAGTCAGCTATCCTGTATATTATCTTATGTTTTAAATCCTGTGGATCCAGATCAAATAACCGAGGTAAAGATATGACAAACGAAGAAATAGAGAGAATTATAGAGTCGTGGAAGAAACACATGGCGACGGGCGGTATGGAGGATTTCAAGCTTGAAATAGAGGATAACGTGCCCAAGGAATTTGCCGCTATCGCGCTTTACATGGATTCTAAAACTGTCAAAGCGTCCGGCGAAAATGAGGATTATTACGAAGGATACCGCCAGGCTTCAATTGATGTTTTAAATGTAATAGGAGTACAGATGGCTCAGGACGATCAGACGAAAGTAATAACACTATTCAGAAAAGAATCCAACGATGCGAAGCAGGAAGAGTTAAAAAAGCACATATGGGGCTAATGCGCCTATATCAAACTTTATTCTCAAATTCTCTATACTTAACTTATAAAAGCTATAACTTTAAAGACCTTATGAAGCTAATAGACAAGTTTAATTGTTTTCTTATTGATCTGGACGGCGTCGTATATGTTGAGAGCTCTCCTACAGAGGGCTCTGTAGAGACCATTAATTATCTAAAGAATATAGGTAAAAGCGTCCTATTTATAACAAATGACCCGAGAAGCTCATCGTCCGATTACACTCAGAAATTAAGGGGGATGGGGCTATTGGTAGAAGAGAACGAGGTAATTACGTCGGCAATGGCAATAGCACGCCATATACGGGCCCATACTGAAAACTCGGATAAAAAGAACGCTTATGTAGTTGGCAGCGGCGCGCTTAAGAAAGAGATTGAGCTTGCCGGCCTTACACTAGTGGATGGCGAAGAGGCAAAGAAAGCGGATTACGTCATACTTGGCGGACACCCGGAGTTTCACTACAATGAACTAAAATTGGCAACTCTGGCGCTCAGAAACGGAGCTGAGTTTTTCGCTACCAGCCGCGATCCCGCCTATCCGAGCTCTGAAGGGCACATCCCTGCCACTGGGGCGATGCTTGCGTCCATTGAAGTTGCCTCCGAGAAAAAGGCTGTAGTCGCAGGCAAGCCCGATAAAATAATATTCGAGGAAGCCCTTTCTCACTCCAAATGCCCGGACAAAAGCAACACTGCCATCATAGGCGACAGACTGGATACCGACATATTGGGCGGCCACCTAGCAGGTATCTCCACAATTCTCACCCTTTCAGGATCAACGAAAATTGAAGACGTCAAAATTTCAGAAATCAAACCCGACTATATCATCAATGACTTAAGGGACCTTCTTAAAGAAATAGATGATTGAGTCTTTTTGCGGTCGCGATTGAGAGCGTACCCACGATGCCACTCATAAAAGTAAACTCTGTTAACATAAACTATGAGCTTGAGGGCCGGGGTCCTGTAGTAGTATTCATAAACGGCCTGACTATGACCAAGGCCGGCTGGGCTAATCAAATTAAGCCCTTTACCGAAAGATTCAGAGTGCTCAGGTATGACTGCAGGGGGCAGGGCGGCTCCGACAAGCCTGAAAAAGAATATTTTCAGGAAATTCATGCGGAAGACCTAAGCCTATTATTAGAGAAACTGGACATAAGTAAAGCACATATAATCGGCTTGTCGAACGGCGGTATGATTGCTCAGCATTTTACGCTCAAATACCCTGAGAAGACCGGCGCTCTCGTTTTAGTAGACACATGCAGCTACGTGGACAAGCTGCTAGAGCTCACTATACACTCCTGGATCAAAGCCACAGAGGCGGGCGGCAACGATTTACGTTATGATGTTTTGCTTCCGCAAATTTTCTCAGAGAGCTTTATCGAGAATAATGAGGAGCTCATTAAAAACATGAAAGAGTTTAGCTCCGAAATTAATTCTCCCAGAGCTGTAATAAACCTTGCAAAAGCTTCAATTAAGCACGATTTAAATGCCGAAGTGTCAGATATCAAATCCCCAACACTAATTATTGCGGGTGCGGAGGATATACTCATTCCGCCCAAACATTCTAAGATATTAAATGAAGAGCTTGAGAATTCAGAGCTTGTCATTATGAAAGACTGCGCTCACGTCCCGCCTATAGAAAAGCCAGCCGAGTTTAACTCCCTAGTATTAGATTTCTTATATAAGCACGACTATTTAGCTCACTAGAATTTTTGCAACTTGCACGGCCCTCACCCCAAGACTCACTCTTATATGATCAGGTAAACTATACCTATAAGCCTAGCTCACTTAAACACTCCCCCCTAACCGGAACTAACAAATTCTTCAGGACGGGAATTTCAGGTTTATCTAATAATCATGGTAACTAAAGTCATACAAATTGCGGCTAAAAGCACACCTCACAACAATGCCCTGCTTTTGATGACCTTTGGCGGATTTATGTTCGCCTCAATGGGAGCGCTCACACATGCGCTCGGAAAAGAGGTCGATTGGCTTCTTATTGCTTTCATCAGAATGGGCCTCTCCTTTGTGATCACTCTTGTATTAGCGCTAAGAGCGGATATCAACCCTTTTTTACTCAGTAGGCCGCTCCTTTGGTTCAGAAGCCTTGTCGGAAGCTCGGCAATGCTGGCGGCTTTCTACGCGCTGACCGTTCTGCCCATTTCGGATGTTGCGGTTATTACCGAATCACGCCCTATATGGGTTGCTATATTAGCAGGGTATCTTCTGGGCGAGACCTCGGGCAAAAAGATATGGATTTCTATAGTATTCGGCATGATCGGCATCATCCTTGTCGAACATCCTATATTTACAAGCGGGAGTTTTGCAGGTGCCGTAGCGCTCTATGCTGCTGCCGGAGGCGCTGTTGTAATGATCTGCCTGCGCAAGCTAAGGGATTTAGACCCGAGGGTGATCGTCACTCATTTCTCAGCTACAGCAACCATAATCGCTTTTCTGGCGCTCATAATGGTACGGGGCAAAGCCGATTTTTCTCATCTTGGGGATATGCGCATATTGCTTATGCTCCTAGGCGTGGGGGTTCTAGGCACGTTAGGGCAGCTTGCTATGACAAAAGCTTTCTCTATGGGCGAAGCGCCGAGCGTTGCCTCGGCGGGGTTCGTCAAAGTCGGCTTCTCGGCGGGTTACGACATCTTTATCTGGAAATACGTTTTTGAGTATCCGACAATTCTGGGAATGCTTCTTATATTGGGTTCTACTATGTGGTTATTCAAGAGAAAAAAGGAGCCTCTGGAATTTAAGCTCCCGCAGAAGAAACTCGACATTAAAGACGGTGGTTAGCCCAGTGGTTAGAAACCTTCTAAATATCCCGTCTATTCAGAGGATTTCCAGACAAATCTTCCTTTTTTGTCTATATACCCCCACTCGCCGCCGCCTAGCTCAACAATCGATAGCCCCCCCGAAAAAGTTACGGCTGTCAGATATTCGGGCTCGATCACAACCTCCCCTCTCTTATTAATAAAACCCCACTTTGCGCCCGACCTAAAGCTGGCAAGCCCCTCTGAGAAATTCCCCACCTCATCATATTCGGGCTGAACGATAATTACTCCTCTCCTATTTATAAAACCCTGCTTACCGTCCTTAGTAAAAGCGGCGGCGCCGTTGCTGAAATGCCTTATAGCCTGAAAATCCGTTTCGAGCGCAACATCCCCGAACCTGTTGAGGTATACGAATTTTCCGTCTTTCTTAACGCTCGCAAGCCCTTCCGAGTACCCCTGAGCCCAATCAAACTCTGGCTCAATAAACATCCTCCCGTTCTTTTTGATATAGCCCCCCTTCCCGTCCACAATGACCAGCCCGTAACCGTCTGAGAAATTAAACGCTTTCTCAAACTGTGGCTCGATCACCATTTTCCCCTCTTTATCAACATAACCCCATCTGCCGTTAACCTTCACACTCGCAAGCTGCTCTGAAAAGGGCTTCGCTTTCTCAAACTGTGGCTCAATCACCATTTTCCCCACTTTATTTATATAGCCGTAACGCCCGTCTACCTTCACACGGGCCAGCCCCTCGCTGAACTTATGTGCCTCCCTGTATTCAGGGGTAATCACAAGAATACCGAACTCATTTATATACCCCCAGAGCCCGTCCTTTTTCACAAGCGCCCTGCCGTCTGAAAAATCAACAGCGCCTTCATATTGATAGGTTATCTTCAGATCCCCCACCCTGCTCATAAACCCCCACTCCCCGTTCTTCTCCACAGGATATAGCACCTCTCCTCTTCCCACTGAAGTGACGGGTAAGGTACTCGCACAGGATTGGAGGAATAGTAACGAAGCTAAAGCCACGAATAATGTAAGGTAATTAAAGTTCACTTTCACAACTTCTGGCATAAATATAATTTAAATCTTATAATAAAAACCAGTAATGTTAAGATCCTCAGCTCGACGAAACTAAAGTAATACGACATCTAAAAATCAAAACCAAACTTATTACGGCTTAACCAAAACTTTAATCGCATTATCTATTCTCTGATCCATCAACTCGTAACCCCTCGGTGTTTCTTCCAAAGGCAGTTTATGAGTAAGGACAAGCGTCGGGTCTAAGCGGCCGTCCTCTACATGCTTCATCAACGTAGGGATATACGCCCTTGAAGGAGCAATCCCTCCGTGCATATGAAGATTCCTTAAGAAAAAGTCCGTCATATTCATGGGAAAAGGCTCCCAGAAAAGACCGGTAATAGACACAGTACCGCCCGGTCGAGTCATTTCCAAGCACGATTGTAATGAGTCCGTATTACCGACACATTCTACGATAACGTTAGCCCCGAGTCCGTCCGTCAAATTATTAATGATTTCTCCAGCATCCTCGTTCTTTGAATTAATAATCGTATTTGCTCCGTATTTAGTCGCAATCTCCAGTCTGTAGTCATGATGCCCTACAGTTATAACCTGCGCAGGCTCAAAGAGGGTTGCGGCATAAGTTGTGAATAACCCGACCGCTCCGTCTCCGTAAACTACGACAGTGTCGCCGGGTTTTATATCTCCGCACGAAGCCCCGTGATACCCGGTGCTTGCATTATCTCCCAATAATATAGTCTTCTCGTCATAGCTGTCATCCGACAAGCTTTCGGGAGCCTTAACTAAAGTACCCTCTGCGTTTGGCACCTTTACAAACTCGGCCTGACACCCACCAAGCCCGCCCAGCAAGTCTCCGAAGCCGAAACATCCGCCATTCATGCACGAGGTATAAAGCTCAATCCCGCAGTAATGACAATCACCGCAACTCGACCAGAAAGGGCCTATCACCTTGTCGCCTTTTTTTAGACCCCTTACATCACTCCCGACCTCTTCAATACGGCCCACGAATTCATGACCAATCGTATCACCTTCGTTTAGTTGAAAGTGCCCTCTGTAAATATGCAAATCAGAGCCGCAAATTGCTCCGTTAGTTATTTTCACAATCACGTCCTTGGGATCTGTAATAACCGGATCCGGAACATTTTCAACTTGAACGTTATTTAGTCCCTTGTACACTGTTGCTCTTATCGTATATAACCCCCGGCGTACTTTACTTTAATCTATTTAAACTACATAAAACGAAAGTCTTTATCAATGCGGATACTAACTCGACACCCGCAGGGTTTTGATAGAGAATTTACATAATGGTACTATTTAATAATCAAGTTTCATAGATTACACGGATAGACTATAGATAAATTTAGGTGATTAGGACAATTTAGGACTAAAGTGTATTTTGACCAACAAATCTAACAAATTCACCTTTCTGTAATTATACCTAAACTCCATTTCTTTTAGATACAAATTAAAATGGTTT
>Ga0114931_10000832_pt1 | contig 38553 bp, 30 predicted proteins | sample 2SBtaG_FD_89579 | JGI IMG/M metagenome (GOLD analysis project Ga0114931, IMG submission 89579) | Deep subsurface microbial communities from Kolumbo volcano to uncover new lineages of life (NeLLi) - 2SBTROV14_V59a metaG | ecosystem: Environmental > Aquatic > Marine > Volcanic | place: Kolumbo... | reverse complement strand
TGATCGTCAACGTCACGCCCCTCGAACCCGAATGGCGCGGCAAGGTGACCCTCGAGATCAGCAACACAACGCCGCTGCCTGCGAAGGTGTACGCCAACGAGGGCATCGCGCAGTTCATCTTCCTGAAGGCGGACGAGGTGTGCGAGGTGAGTTACGCGGACAAGGCCGGGAAGTACCAGGATCAGAGCGGTTTGACGCTGCCGAAGGTGGATTAAATAAATGCATAAATTCCAGATTCTTGAGTCAAATCATGATATTTCCTTCTAAATAATAGTGTGGCCATGTGATTTATATGGCACATATTACAAATTATTTCTGAAAGGAATAAAACATGAACAATATAAGGAACAAAACAAAATTCACGATTGGCTTTGATATAAAGGCAAAGAAGCCATCGAGCTATGCGAAGCTCAACAAGGCGATTGAATCTATTTCGGGAGCCAAGTGGTGCCTTGGGTCGCAGTGGTTCGTAGAAACATCTTTGACTGCATCTCAGATTTATGGACTGCTCAGCCCTTGCATAGACCATTCTGACAGGATAGGCGTTTGGGAAATTGGCACCGATAGAGCGGGTCAATTTTGAATATGACTTAGGGCGATCTCCGCAGTAATGGGGCGACGATTGATTTGTCTTTGCGTGCTTGGAAGGGCGCGTGAAGGTTTTGGGAAACATACTTCGGCGAAAGAGTTTGTTATGCGATTGGCTCAGTTCGGAAATTTAAGACAAATCGAGCTGCGCGTTTATGGAGTTCAATATCTGTTGTGGAAAAGTAGGGAAACTGGTTCATGAAAATCACACGCAAGTTCACAACCGCAGGGACCTGCCCGTTCGACACCGTCGAGTGGACAACGCGGTCAACGCGCATCGCCAACCCGGACGGATCGGTTGTCTTCGAGATGGACGACGCCTCGGTCCCTTCGTCGTGGTCGCAGCTCGCGACGGACATCATGGTCAGCAAGTATTTCCGCAAGGCCGGGGCGCCGCAGATTGATGCCGATGGCGAGCCGATCCGTGATGAGGACGGGAACGCCGTCACCGGGCCCGAGCGTTCGGCGCGGCAGGTGATCCACAGGCTTGCAAACTGCTGGCGCCACTGGGGTGAGGGGCACGGGTACTTCGATACGAAGGACGACGCCACGGCGTTCTACGACGAAGTCGCGTACATGATGCTCCACCAGATCGCGGCGCCCAACAGCCCGCAGTGGTTCAACACCGGGCTGGCCCAGTCGTACGGGCTCACCGGCCCGGCGCAGGGGCACTACATCGCCGACCCGAAGACCGGCGAGGTCACCCCCGCGCCCGACGCGTACACCCATCCCCAGCCGCACGCGTGCTTCATCCAGCACGTCGAGGACACCCTGGTTGGTGAAGGCGGGATCATGGACCTGTGGACGCGCGAGGCCCGGCTCTTCAAGTACGGCTCGGGCACCGGGACGAACTTCTCCGCGCTCCGCGCCGAAAACGAGACGCTCTCGGGCGGCGGCAGGTCCTCGGGGCTGATGGGCTGGCTCAAGATCGGCGACCGGGCGGCCGGCGCGATCAAGAGCGGCGGCACCACGCGCCGTGCGGCGAAGATGGTCTGCCTGGATCTCGACCACCCGGACATCCGCGAGTTCGTCAACTGGAAGGTCCGCGAGGAGATCAAGGTGGCCGCGCTCGTCGAGGGCATGAAGCACCTGAGCCCGGAGCAGCGCGAGACGGCGCAGCGGCTGGACCTGACGCTCGATTACGATTTCAACGGCGAGGCGTACCAGACCGTCAGCGGTCAGAACGCGAACAACTCGATCCGCATCCCGGATTCGTTCTTCGATTCGCTCGACGAGGGCAAGTCGTGGTCGCTGACGCGGCGCACCGACGGGTCGGTCGTCGAGGAGATCGAGTCGGCGTCGCTGTGGAACGACCTCTGCTTCGCCGCGTGGCGGTGCGCCGATCCGGGCGTGCAGTACGACACGACGATCAACGCATGGCACACCTGCCCGGCGGACGGGCGGATCAACGCGTCCAACCCGTGCTCGGAGTACATGTTCCTCGACGACACGGCGTGCAACCTCGCGTCGATCAACCTCATCAAGCTCTACGACCGGCACGAGCGCCGCTTCGACACCGAGCGCTTCGAGCACGCGGTCGATCTGTGGACGATCGTGCTCGAGATCTCCGTCCTGATGGCGGCCTTCCCGAGCGAGTCGATCGCCCGCAAGAGCTGGGAGTTCAGGACGTTAGGGCTCGGCTACGCCAACATCGGGGCGATGCTGATGCAGGCCGGCATCCCGTATGACTCGGACGAGGGACGCGCGTTGTGCGGGATGCTCAGCGCGACGATGACGGGCCGTTCGTACCGCATGTCGGCGCTGCTCTCCAAAGAGCACGGACCGTTCGCCGGGTTCAAACGCAACCGCGAGCCGATGCTCCGCGTCATCCGCAACCACCGCAGAGCGGCGCACGGCGTCTCGCGCGGGGCGACCGGCGAAGCGGGCTACGAGGATCTCCGGATCCGCCCGGTGCCGATCGATCACGAGTGCTGTCTGACGCTGGCCGGCCGGATCAACGGGGCCGACCACCTCCTCCGCCGCGCCTGCGAGAACTGGGATGAGGCGTTGCGTCTCGGTGAGCGGCACGGCTACCGCAACGCGCAGGTGAGCGTCATCGCGCCGACGGGCACGATCGGGCTGCTCATGGACTGCGACACCACCGGGGTCGAGCCGGACTTTGCGCTCGTCAAGTTCAAGAAGCTCGCCGGCGGCGGCTACTTCAAGATCGCCAACGCCTCGCTGCGCCCGGCGCTCGAGTCGCTGGGCTACTCCGAGGAGCAGGTCCGCGACATCCTGACGTACGTCCTCGGCACGCTGACGCTCGATACGCCGATGCCCGCGCATGATGGCGCGATGGGCGGCGCCGGTGAGCGCGGCGACTTGTCGCACTTCCTCAGGGCCAAGGGCGTCACGAACGAGGAGATCGCGAGGATCAGCGATGCGCTCCCGGGCGTCTTTGAGCTCCGGTTTGCCGTCTCCCCGTGGATGCTCTCGGATGAGACGCTCCGGGCGATGGAGATCGATCCCGAGTCGGCCCGCAACGATCAGTCCTTCAGCCTCCTGCACGCGCTGGGGCTGACGACGGCGCAGATCACCGCGCTCGATGAGCGCATCAGCGGCTCGGGGACCATCGAGGGGGCGCCGCACCTGTGCGACGAGCACCTGTCCGTCTTCGACTGCGCCAGCACGTGCGGTCGCCACGGCGTCCGGTGCATCTCGCCCGAGGGGCACATCCGGATGATGGCCGCGGCCCAGCCGTTCATCACCGGGGCGATCAGCAAGACGATCAACCTGGTTAACAGCGCGACAGTTGAGGACATCGCCTCGGCGTATCGGCTCAGCTGGGAGCTGGGCCTCAAGGCCAACGCGCTCTATCGCGATGGGTGCAAGCTCTCGCAGCCGCTCTCATCCAGGAAGGAAGACGACGCGGAAAAAAAAGACCCGGACTCGATTGCGGACGATGCGGCTGAGCTCGAGCCGGTGCGCGAGCTGGTCGAGGCCGCCACGCTGGCCAAGGAAGCCGCCGACGCCGGCGACGACAACCGGGTCATCATCGTCCGCAAGCCGCACCGCCGAAGGCTGCAGGACACGCGGCGTTCGGTCACGCACAAGTTCAACATCGCCGGGCACGAGGGGTACCTCACGGTCGGGTGCTACGACGACGGCGCGCCGGGCGAGCTGTTTGTCACGATGGCGAAGGAGGGCTCGACGATCGGCGGGCTGATGGACTCGCTGGGCACGGCCACGAGCGTCGCGCTCCAGTACGGGGTCCCGCTCGAGAGCATGGTCAACAAGTTCACGCACCAGCGCTTCGAGCCTGCGGGGATGACCTCCAACCCCGAGATCCCCTTCGCCAAGAGCCTCATCGACTACATCTTCCGCTGGATGGGCATGGAGTTCGTCCCGGGCTAACGCGAGGCCAACGCCCCCCGGCGCGCGGAAAAACCCGCCAAACCCGAGGTCAACCCGGACATCGAGCCGGTCGAACCACCCACCGTGAGGCAGGGCGGCGCCGACGCCAAGCACCGCACTGAAGCGACGCCGCGCATCACGGTCGCATCGGCGAGCATCGAATCACACACGGCCGCCGGGGACCGGATGCTCGTGCAGGAAACGCGGACCGAGGCGTCGATGCTCTCGGTCGCCATGCGGGACTGTCAGGGCGATGCACCGGCGTGCGAGGTGTGCGGCACGATCACCGTGCGCAACGGCACGTGCTACCGGTGCCTCAACTGCGGGCAGAGCATGGGGTGCAGCTGAAGACAGGTCGGCGGGGTTCGAGCTCGCCGTGTACGGATCACGGATAACTCACTCGGATATCAAGCACGGACTCGGATAACAAGCACGGATAACAAGGCCGCGTCCACCGCGCGGCCTCATGAGGAGGCAAATCCAACGCCCGGTCTTTGATGAAGGATCAAGCAGATCGGGCGAGCAGGACTGTCGGGGAAGCGAGCCAAGCGAAGCCACAAGAGCACGTCGGCGAGTGGATGGATCCCGGTTCGCGGGGCCGCGATGGAAAGTCGGCCTCGCCTCAGGACTCCTCCGCCAAGGCCGCCCAAGTGGGGCCTGACTCAGGCCATGGATTGGCGGCCCAGGCGTAGGGCTCCGAAGCTCGCTTCGCTCCCCCGATGGATCAACCTTGGCGCCGAGGCTCACACCCCGGCGCCGACAATCCCCACCTGAGGGGCCGGCACACCTCGCAACGAGGCAAGCGCCACCACCAACGCCCCTCGCCTCCTCATGCCCCTGAGCGGAACCCACCACCGCTCAGGGGATTTTTCTGCGCGCACCAACATCGGGACGCCCGAGCCCCACGCCCGGGATGAGGCCCCGTAAATCCCGGGACTCCAACAACAATGGCCTTTTCAAACGTCGTGCGAAGCAGACGAGCGCTCAGACTTCCATAATCTCGGCGGATTTTTCCTCGAGCAGCTTCTCTGTGAGCGCTTCGTGCTTCTTGAGGATCTCCTGGATCTCATCTTTGAGTGTCTTGATCTCGTCCTCGGGGACCTTGAGCGACTTGTCGTCCTTGAGCTGATCCGCGTGCTTGTTCGCATCGCGGCGGACGTTGCGGATGGCGACCTTGGTGTCCTCGCCGACCTTCTTGGCGTGTCCGACGAGCTGTTTGCGGCGGTCGGTCGAGAGCGACGGGACGTTGATGCGGATCTGCTTGGCCTCGACCTGCGGGTTGAGCCCGAGGTCGGAGGCTTCGATCGCCTTGCGGATCTCGCTGACGGCCGAGGCGTCAAAGGGCTTGATCAGAATCTGCGTCGGCTCGGGGATCGAGAGCGCCGCGAGCGCCTTGAGATCGGTCGGGGCGCCGTAGTAATCGACCTTGATGTATTCGATGAGCGCGGTCGAAGCGCGGCCCGTGCGGATGCCGCGGAGCTCGCCCTTGAGGTGTTCGATCGCCTTGTCCATGCGGTCTTCGGCGTCGAGGAGGATGGTGTCGGGATCCATGGGATGGTCACTCCGTCGGGTGCGACAGGTTGGTTCGTGTTGATTGTAAGCGACTGACTGAACGGAGTTGAGACAGTCGGGGTTTAGATTATTTGATGCCGTGCATCATCTTCTTGAGTATCGGTGAGATCGCCATAATAAGGACTCCGGCGGCGATCGGGAAGACGACCAGCATGAGGTAGAATCCGGGCAGCCCGGGGATGAAGAACGTCAGCTCCCCGGACTCGACCTTGGTCGAGATGATCGCGACCTGGGCCGCGAGCAGGTTCGCCAGCGAGAGCGAGAAGAACCAAACGCCCATCATCAGCGATTGCAACCGGATCGGCGCCAGCTTGGTCACCATGGAAAGCCCGACGGGCGAGAGGCACAGCTCGCCCCAGGTGTACACGATGTAGGTGATGGCCAGCCATTGCGGGCCTGCGAGGGCGCCGCCCTCGGCGCGCATCGAGCCGACGACCATCGAGATAAACGCCAGCCCCAGCAGGTAGAGCCCGAGCGCGAACTTCATCGGGGTGGACGGGTTGAGCTTGTGCTTGGCCAGGAAGATCCACAGCGCCGAGAAGAACGGTGCGCAGATCACGATGGTCAGCGCATTGACCGATTGGTACCACGTCGACGGGAACTCGGTCATCTCGGACAGCCCGGTGAGGTAGTCCTGCCCGGTGATCTCGCCGACGAGCTTGGTGGCGCCGATCCCGACAAGCAACAATCCGATCGCGGCGGTTGACCACGCCAAGAGACCCGCGAGGAACTTCTTCGACGCGTTCTTCTTCATGTGCAGCAAGAGCGGCAGGAAGAGGAGGATGCCCACGACGAACGCGATGGCGGTCGCCCCGATTCCCTGATCACGGAGGAACGCCCGCATCCACTCGGGGATGGGGAACGGCCGCGCGGTGTTCTGCTCGGCGAAGACATTCAGGGATGTCCCGGCCTGCTCGAACGCGGTCCAGAAGAAGATATTCCCGATGAACGCGAGGATCAGGATGACTCCCAGCCGTTGCCAGTCGACGGAGGTCAGCTTCCGGTGCTTCTCGTGGTGCTCTTCCGCGGTGAGCTCCTTGCCGTTTCCTTCCTTTGCCGGGGGCTCACCGATGTGCCCGAGGTACTTCGGGCGGTAGAGCTGGTAGAAGAACAGGCCAAGGATCATGCCGACCGCGGCAGAGCCGAAGCCCCAGTGCCAGCCGACCTTCTGCCCGAGTGTCCCGGCGATGAGCGGCGACAGGAACGCGCCCAGGTTGATGCCCATGTAGAAGATGGTGAACCCGGAGTCCCGTCTGGTGTCGCCCTGCTTGTAGAGCTGGCCCACCATGACCGAGACGCAGGGCTTGAAGAACCCCGTCCCGATGATGATCAGCAGCAGCCCCGACATGAACGTCAGGTAGGCCCCCGTGCTGGTCTGCATGGTGACCGCCTCACCGGCGCTGATCCCGAACAACTCGGTCATCGCCAGCGTGATATGCCCGGCGGCGATGATCCAGCCACCGACCAGAAGAGAACGGTGTGTCCCGAGGAACCGGTCCGCCAGCCAGCCCCCCGCGATCGGCGTCAGGTACACCGCCCACGTGTACCAGCCGTACAGGGCGTAGGCGTTGTCCTTCGCCCAGCCGAAGCCCGGGTTCGCGTTCACATCGCCATTGGCCAGCGTTTCGTTCGTTGATGCAATCAGGTACAGCACCAGCAGCGCCCGCATCCCGTAGTACGAGAACCGCTCCCACATCTCCGTGATGAACAGGACCCACAGGCCCTTGGGGTGACCCTCTGGGATCGGTTGGCCTGTCATCTCGGTTTCGCCCGGGCCCCGGCCGAAGCGGATCTCTTCAACATCCCTCGGCTGGTCTCCGAGCGAGATGTTGTCATCGGTCGGCATCTGCGGGTCGTCGTGGTCGGCCATCGAGGGGTGCTCCGGGCGGGTCGGGTCGGCCGCGCCGGTGCGCGGGTTCGAAGAGCATACAGGACTCGGATGCTCTGGCGGCTGCACGATCCCGGATCCAGACACGTCCCGCCGGCGTCAACCCCCGGAACGCGCAATCCGTGCCGGTGCGTTAGAATGGGCCCCTTCCCGAACCAAGCCACGCCGAACGGGTGTCAAACCCATTCAGCGCAGGAGCGACGCATGCCAACAGCCCAGCCAACAGCCCAGTTTGCCACGCGATTGACCCGTGGCCTGACGAAATATCGGACCTGCCACGCCCTGATTCTCGCCTTCGCCGTGACCCTCGCCGGCTGTGCGGCCGATCAGCAGGCCACCACCGACGGTCGGACCCGGGGGATCGCCGCCGTCAATCGAGCAGACCGGTCGGGCGGCGCCTCGGATGAGTTCCTGACCAGGTACGTCGAGACCGGCGGCTTCCGGCGGGGAACCCCCACCAACATCACCCCTACGCCCGAGGGTGACGCGATCCTCTTCCTACGTTCACAGCCGGACAGCCTCGTGCGGGATCTGTACACGATCGACACCGCCACCGGCCGCGAACGCAAACTGCTCGGCGCCGAGGATCTGCTCGGTGGCGCCGAAGAGAACCTCTCCGATGAGGAGCTCGCCCGCCGCGAGCGACAACGGCTGAGCGCGCGCGGGATCGTGACGTACTCGCTCTCGCAGGACGGCTCGACGCTGCTGGTCCCGCTCTCGGGGAGCCTGTACCTCGTCGACCGCGAATCGCTGGACGTCAACGAGCTGACCAGCGAGAACGGCTACCCCCTCGATCCCCGCCTGAGCCCGGACGGACACTGGATCGTGGCCGTGCGCGATGGCGATCTCTACGCGACGGACACCGAGTCCGGGTTCGAGCACCGGCTGACCACCGGCGCCGGCGGGCCGATCACCCACGGGCTCTCCGAGTTCATCGCGCAAGAAGAGATGGACCGCGACCACGGCTACTGGTTCTCGCCGGACTCATCCATGCTCGCCTACCAGCGGACCGATGTCTCGATGGTCGAGACGGCGCGCATCATGGATCCGTCCAACCCGACGGCGCCCGCCAGGGAATGGCCCTACCCACGCGCCGGGACCAACAACGCCGACGTGACCCTCGGGATCATCCCGATCGATGGCGGCACGACGATGTGGGTGCAGTGGGACCACGAGCGCTACCCCTACCTGGCGCGGGTCGTCTGGGCGAAGGACGCGCCGCTGACGATCCTCGTCCAGAACCGCGCTCAGACCGAGGAGGTCCTGCTCGCGGTCGATGACTACTCGGGTGAGACGACGGAGCTGCTCGTCGAGCGCGACCCGGCGTGGGTGAACATCGACGCCTCGATGCCGCACTGGATCGAGGGCGGCGAGATGTTCCTCTGGACCACCGAGCGCGACGGCGCCTGGACCCTGGAGCTCCGCCGGCGCGACGGGGGCCTGATCGGCAGGCTGACCGACCCCGACTTCGGCTACCGGGGTTTCGTCGCCGAGGATCACGACAGCAACTCGGTGGTCGTCGCCGCGAGCGCCGACCCGCTCGAACGGCGCCTGTGGCGGGTGTTCCTGGCCCCGACGGCCGGCCCGCCCAAGCGGCTGACGTTCGAGCCGGGCCAGCACCACGCGACGTTTGCCCGCAACGGCTCTGTCTGGATCCACACCGTCACGGGGATCGATCGCAAGACCCACCGGCTGATCAAAAACGCCGACGGCGTCCAGATCGGCGAGGTTGCCTCCCTAGCCGAGGACCCTGGGCTCGAGATCCACGACGGGTTCCTCGCGGTGGGCCCGGACGCGATCCGCACGCACGTGATCTATCCCGAGGGCTTCGACGAATCGAAGAACTACCCCGTGATCGTCCACGTCTACGGCGGTCCACACGCGCAGATGGTGACGCGCGGCTCATCGCGCGGATCGCTCCTGAACCAGTGGATCGCCAACCACGGATATATCGTCGTTTCGTTCGACGGCCGGGGCACCCCCAACCGGGGCCGGGACTGGGAGCGGGCGATCAAGTACGACCTGATCTCAATTCCGCTCGAGGACCAGATCAGCGCGCTGCGCGCCGTCGCGGCTTCGATCCCGCAGATGGACCTGCTCCGCGTGGGGATCTACGGGTGGTCGTTCGGCGGGTACTTCTCGGCGCACGCCATCTTGCAGCGGCCCGACATCTTCCACGCCGCGGCGATCGGCGCCCCGGTGGCGGATTGGGAGGACTACGACACGCACTACACCGAGCGGTACATGGGCCTCCCGGACGAGAACCCGGTCGGGTACGAGCACGCCAGCGTGCTGACGCACGCGCGCCGGGTCGACCGGCCGATCCTGATCTTCCACGGCACCGCCGACGACAACGTGTACTTCACCAACTCGTTGAAACTCTCCGACGCGCTCACCCGAGCCGGGCAGGAGCACGAGTTCGTCCCGCTCATCGGGCAGACACACCACGTCCACGACGAGGCGCTCTCCAAACGCCAGCGCGAGATCATGATGGCGTTCTTCGATCGGTCGCTGCGGCCCGAGTGATTACAGGCGAGAGGCGATCTGCGCCGCGAGCGCCGCGTTGGACTTGACCAGCGCGAGGTTCGACCGGAGCGTCTCACCACCCGAGAGTTCGTGCAGCCGGGCGAGCGCAAAGGGCGTGACGTCCCGCCCGGCGACGCCCTGTTCACGCGCTTCACCGAGCGCCCGGTTGAGCCACATGGCGAAGCGTTCCTCGGGGATCTCGTCGGCCTCGGGAACGGGGTTGGCGATGATGATCCCCCGGCCGGTGCGGTCGAGCTCGAAGCGGACGAACCTGGCGAGCGTCTCGGGATCGTCGATCCTGGCGTCGACCCCGGCGACGGATTCACGGATGTAAAACGCCGGGAACGCGTCGGTCCGGTAGCCGACGACCGGGACGCCGAGCGTCTCGAGCGCCTCGCGTGTTGAGACAACATCCAACAGCGACTTGACGCCGCTGGTGACAACCGCGACGGGAAATCGCGAGAGGGCCGTCAGGTCCGCGCTGACGTCCAGACGTGTGCCGTATTCACGGTGCACGCCACCGATCCCGCCGGTCGCAAAGACACGGATGCCGGCGCCAGCGGCGATCTCCATGGTTGTGCTGACCGTCGTGGCCCCGTGACGCCCGCTTTGCATGATCAACCCGAGGTTGGCCGTGTTGACCTTGGGGACGTCGTGCGAGTCGAGCAGCGCCTGCAGTTCGTCGGCGGTCATGCCGGCGGTTGGCGTCCCGGCGTGGACCCCGATGACAGCGGGTTCGGCGCCCTCGGCGCGGACGATCTCGTCGAGCTTGCGAGCCAGCGGGAGCGCCGTCTCCGACGGGACGCCGTGCGCCAGGAGCGTGGTCTCGAGGGCCACACAAAGCGTGCCGCCGGCGCGGTTGTTGATCTGGGAAGGGTTCATCGGGGCCATGGTACCGCCGGCGGAAGCCGCTGTTTTCGGACCGGCGAATGGCTCCGACGGATTTCTCTTGATCCACGGACCCGGGCGTGGTCAACTCGAAGCCGAGGAGATCGTTGATGCACCCGAACCATGTGCTCGCGGCGGTGACAGCCATCGCGATCGCTGCGCCGATGGCGCTCGCCGGCGACCTGACGCCACCACCCGGGATCGTGGCGCCGACGATGAAGCCGCTCGATCAGGTCGAGCCGCGCACACCCGTCAACACCCTGCCGGCCGGCGTGGATTCCATCCACCTGATCGATCAGCCCGGTTCGTACTACCTGACGGGGAACATCACGGGCGCCGTCGGCATGAACGGAATCAGGATCAGCGCCGACAACGTTTCGCTGGATCTGAACGGGTTTGTGATCACCGGCGTCGCCGGGTCCGGGCACGGGGTCATCGCGCTGAGCGTCAACGGGCTCGTGCTCGGCAACGGCTCGGTCGTCGGGTTCACCATGCGCGGGATCGAGGCGGCGTCCGCCCGCTCGGCGGTTTTCGACACGCTGATCGTCCGCGACAGCGGCGACAAGGGGATCGCCGCCGGGTTTGATTCGGTCCTGCGCGGCTGCATCGCCACCGGCAACGGCTCGGACGGGATCTTCACCAACACCGGCGCTCTTGTAGTGCGGTGCATCGCCAACAGCAACTCGGGTGACGGCTTCGACATCAGCGTTGGCTGTTCGCTGATCGACTGCATCGCCGACAACAACGCCGGGAGTGGGTATTTCATCATCAAGGATGTCAGCGTCGATGGGTGCCTCGCTCGGAACAACGGATCGCACGGGCTCGACGCCGGCGCCGGGACGACCGTCCGCGGCTGTCACTTGCGTCGAAACGGCGATCGCGGCATCCGGGCGGGCTCGGGGTGCGTCCTCATCGGCAACCACTGCGACGAGAACGTCGGTCCGGGCATCAGCGCCGCCGGCCAGTGCCTTGTCAGCGAGAACTCGTGCGCGAGCAACGGGTTCTTCGGCGGTGACGCCGCGGGGATCCTGATCGAGGGCGCCCGCAACCGTGTTCACGCCAACACCGTCATCGCCAACGACCGCGGCATCGAGGTGACCGCGATCGACAACGTCATCACCTCGAATGTCGCGTCCGGCAACGGCGTCAACTATGTGATCCTCGCCGGCAATGACACCGCCCCGATCACATCGGCCGCCGTCGCGATCAGCCCGCTCGCCAACACCGAGAACTGATCGGGAAGACCCGTTGACAGCGTTCACCGGCGGCGCCATGCTGGGCGGGTGGCGGCGCTGACGATCAATCAACTCACCAAGTCTTACGGCGACATCCAAGCGGTTGCCGGTGTCAGCTTCGAGATCCGCGCCGGGGAATGCTTCGGATTGCTCGGGCCCAACGGCGCCGGAAAATCGACCACGATCTCCATGATCATCGGCGTCCTCCGTCCGGACTCGGGCAGCGTGACCCTCGATGGCGTCGGCGCCACCACGGCGCTCGCCGCTCGGCGGTCCATCGGGCTCGCGCCGCAGGCCCTGGCGCTGTACGACGAACTCAGCGCGCAGGAGAACCTGGAGTTCTTCGGGCGTCTCTACGGGATCACCGGCAGCGCCCTGGCCGAGCGTGTGGAGGCGATGCTCCGGTTTGTCGACCTGCTCGATCGGCGAAAGAGCCGTGTCAAGACGTTCTCGGGCGGGATGAAGCGCCGCCTGAACCTCGCCGCCGGGCTCGTGCACGAGCCGGACATCCTGCTCTGCGATGAGCCGACCGTCGGCGTCGATCCGCAGTCGCGCAACGCGATCTTCGAGATCATCGAATCGCTCAAAGCAAGCGGCAAGACTATTCTCTACACCACCCATTACATGGAAGAGGCCCAGCGCCTGTGTGATCGCGTCGCCATTATCGACCGCGGGCGCATCCTCGCGCTCGACTCGGTCCCGGCGCTGGTCAACGAGCACGGCGGATCGTCCGAGGTGGTCTACACCAGGTCCGGGAAGGCGGAGGCGCGCCAGGCCACCGGCGATCCGATCGCAGCCATCCGCGACATCATCGCCTCAGACGATATCGAGGATCTCCAGATCCACCGCCCCTCGCTCGAGGCGGTCTTCCTGAACCTGACCGGACGCACCCTGCGGGACTGACTCAATGACGCCGATCATGGCCATGGTGAAGAAAGACCTGCTCTACGTCATCCGTGACAAGACGGGGTTCTTTTTCGTCTTCGCGTTCCTGCTCATCTTCGCCGTCTTCTTCGGGTTGATCTTCTCGGGCATGGGCGGCGAGGTCAGCGGGATCAGGGTGGTCGTTGTTGATCTGGACAACTCGGAAGGCTCCCGGGCGTTCGTGTCGAAACTGAACGATCTCGATTCGCTCGCCGTGATCCCCCTCGCTGAGAACCCGGACAACCCGGCGCCGATCGAGACCCGGGCGACCCGCGCCGTCCGCAACGGGACGGTCGCCGCGTACATCCGGCTCGAGCCCGGCTTCGGGGACGCGCAGGCGAACATGTTCCAGGGCGAATCCGCCACCATCACCATCGGCGCCGACCCGTCCCGTGGCGCCGAATCGGCGATGATCGAGGGTGTTGTCGCCGAGCTGGCGTACAGCCGGCTGTCGGAGCTGTTCACCGACCCGGACGCCATGCGGGCGCAGAGCCGTCGGGCGCTCGAAGAGGTTGAATCCAGCGCGACACCGGCGATGAAGCTGGTCATGGTTCCCTTCCTCAAGAGCCTCGATTCGTTCGCCGACGGGCTCGAAACGATGGAGACCGATGATGCCCAGGGCGCCGGCGGGGGGTTCAACCCGGTGACGATCAACCACGCCGACATCCTCGAAGAAAACGAGCACCAGTTCTCGGCGTTCGAGCTCTCGTTCCCGCAAGGGCTCATCTGGGGGCTCATGAGCGCCGCGTTCACGTTCGGCCTCTCCTTCGTCGTCGAACGCACGCGCGGCACGCTGCTCCGCCTGCAAATTGCGCCCGTCTCGACCAACGCCATCCTCGCCGGCAAGGCGCTCGCCTGTTTTACGCTCATCGTCACGCTCTCGGTCGCGATGCTCGGCTTCGGCGCCCTGGCGTTCGGCGTTCGACCGGACTCGATCGCGCACCTGGCGATGGCCATCTTCGCAATCGCCGTCTGCTGGGTCGGGCTGATGATGTGCATCGCCGTCTCGGGAAAGACCGAGGCCGCGGTGGGGGGCATCGGCTGGGCGGCCCTGATGATCATGGCGATGATCGGCGGGGGGATGATCCCCAGGCCCTTCATGCCCTCGTGGATGCAGACCGTCGGGATCGTCAGCCCGGTGCGATGGTCGCTCCAGGCGTTCGAGGGCGCCCTGTGGCGGGGGTATTCGACCTCCGAGATGCTTGTGCCGTGCGCGGTGCTCGTGGGCATCGGGATCTTCGGTTTCATCCTCGGATCGCGTCTCTTCGACTGGTCGAGTTCGTGAGAACCTTCCATCGATCCCGGTTCTAGGTACAACGGGTGATGTCCCGGGCCTCTTTTTTCGTAGGTGCTCTGCATCCGTCTTGATAAAATCGCGTATTGAGTCCGCCTCACCCCCACCCGGAATCAGCCAACAAACCCGAAGCCGACCAGGAGCACGTCACATGGGTCATCCCCGCACCGTCTATCTTGCAGCCTTCCTGTCGCTCACCACGGCGGCTATCGTCACACCAGCGCTGACCGGGTGCTCCGGCACGCCCATGCAGGCCACCACCGGCGCCGACTGGGTCATCACCGAGGCCCGAGCCAACACGTTCACCGACAACCGGCAGACACGCCCGACCGTCGCGTCGACCGCTGACGGGGGCATGGTTGTCGCCTGGGCGAGTCGGCGTCAGGAAGACGGCGCCTTCGGTGTCTACGCCCAGCGGCTCGACGCCGTGGGGCGACCGATGGGGCCCGAGATCCACGTCAATCAGCAAACCCGCGGCGCCCAGGACGAGCCGGCGATCGGAGTCTCGCCCTCGGGTGATGTCTGGATCGTCTGGAGCTCCACGCACACCGACGGCGATGCGCGAGCGATCATGGCCCGGCGTTTCACACTGACCGGATCAAGCATCGAGCCGCGCAGTGATGCGTTCACACTCAACACGACTGCCAGCGGCGATCAGGCATCCCCCTCGATCGCCATGGGCCCCGATGCAGGTGTGCTCGTGACGTGGACGCAGACGGTTGGGGGCGCACCCGCGGCGATCATCGCGAGGTCGTTCTCCGTCACGGGTGAGCCCAGGTCAGGCGAGATCGCGCTGTCGTCCTCGATCAGCACGGCGGATCGAGCCGCGTCGGTGGCGCCGCTTTCCGATGGATACGCGGTCGTGTGGACGCAGCACGATCCGTCAACCGATGCGTGGACCCTGCTCGCGCGGCGCACCGACTTGATGGGACGACCCGCCGGCGCACCGGCCCCCGTGGCGCCATCGGCGGATCGCGTGCTCGTTGAGCCGGCAGTCACGACAGATGGAGCCGACGTGGTGACAATCGCGTGGATGCAGCGCGGCGCCGACGCCGATTCGTACGGGGTCTTTGCAAGGAGATTCAACAGCGCCCTGACGCCGGTCACGGACAGCTTCGAGGTCGCCACCGAGGCCGGGGCTCGCCGGTCCGGAGCCGCTGTTGTTGCAGCGAGCGACGGTCGATTCGCGGTCCTCTGGAACGAGGAGGGCGCGAAGGTGGCCAGCCCGATCCCCGGGAAGCGTCCGACCCGTCAGAGTGAGATTATGGCGCAACGATTCGACATCCACGCACGCCCGCTCGGTGAGCCGTTCGTCGTCAACTCCACGCTGGAAAACCGGCAGGCGATGACCATCGGCGCCGTCGCTCCGAGGGCGGTGTGGACCGATCGGGACCAACTGATCACGGTCTGGCACGGCGCCACCACGGGCGATTCCCGCGGCGTCGGCGTCTCCATCGCCAACCCACCATCGATCGCCGCCCTGGCGCAAACAACCCCGGCGCCGTGGAGCCCCGACGCGGGCACGGTTTCGCAAGCCGTCGCGGCGCCGCCCGTCTTTGATCCTAACTTCGTCCCGCAGCCGCGCGATGTGGCAACCCGCGGTGTTGGTCCTGATTTCGGCTTCCTCGGGATTCCCGCCACCGGGTGGACACCGCCCGATCCGGACATCGCGGTGGGCCCGACCCATGTGGTCGCGGTCGCCAACGGCGCCATCTCCTGGTTCACCAAGGACGGGACGTTCCAGTCCCAGCAGATGATCGAGGGCTCGACCGGGTTCTGGGGCGCCCAGGGCGCGCAGGGGTTCGTCTTTGATCCCGTCGCGCTCTACGACGTCCATTCCCACCGATTCGTCGTCGCCGCGGTGGAACGCGACAGCAATGATGTCAGCTTCATCGTGCTGGCGATCTCCAACACCACCGACCCCAACGACGGCTGGGTCAAGCACCGCCAGAACGTCGAAGTCATCGGGCAGGGGATCGATTTCCCGAATCTGGGCGTTGATGAGAACGCCGTCTACGTCTCGGTGGACTTCTTCGATCCCGTGATCGGGGCCAGCGTCTTCGCGTATGACAAGGCGGACCTCATCGCCGGGACGCTCTCGGGGCAGGTCACCCAGATGGCCGGCGGCCCGGTCGTCACCGCCGGTGTTTACGACTATGACACGGGCAACCCGAACTACTACACGCTCACGGCGTTCAACTCGAGTTCGACCCAGCTCCGCCTCCAGGCGATCGTCGACCCGCTCGGGGGGCACAATCTCAGCACCTTCTTCCTGACCGTCCCGTTCTTCACCAACCCGCCCGATGCGCCGCAGGCGGGATCCTCCAACCTCGTCAGCACGATCGACATCCGCATCAAGCACGGGGTGTACCGCAACGGGTCGCTCTGGTGCGCCCACGCCGTCAACGACGGTGGCGTGGCGCGCGTCCGGTGGTACGAGATCCAGATGAACGGCTGGCCGCAGAGCGGGCAGAACCCGACACTGCGCCAAACCGGCGACATCGACCCCGGTCCGGGCGTGGCCACGTGGTTCCCGGATATCAGCGTCGACAACGCCGGCAACGCCGCGATCGCGTACAACCGCTCGTCGAACAGCGAGTTCGTCGGGATCGCAAGGGCCGTGCGCAAGGCAGGCGATCCGCTCGGTCAGTTCCGCCCATCGGTCGTGGATCAGCAGAGCTCTTCACCCGAGTTGGGCGACCGCTGGGGTGACTACTCGGGGGTGCACGAAGACCCGGCCAACCCCGGCGAGTTCTGGAGCCACCTCGAGTACCGCACCTCGTTCTGGAACACCTGGGTCTCGATGTTCTCCGCGGTCAACGCGAACCCGGCGAACTTTAGTCTCCTGTCACCGGCGAACAACATGGTCCTCGCGACCACGACGCCGACGTTCTCATGGGAGCCGGCGCTCGACGCGGACTCCTACACCATCATCATCGCCTCCGACCCCGCGTTGAATGTGGTCGTCCACCAGCAGGCGGGCATCGTCGGGACTTCGTACACACCACCGATGGGCGCCTTGGACTGCGCCAGCCAGTTCTACTGGGGTGTGCTCGCCGAGAATGCCGGCGGCGCCTCGGTCTCGACGCCGATCACCATGACATTCACGGCTTCCCTGCTCGGGGATGTCTCCAACGACGGCGTCGTGGACACGGCTGACCTGGGCGGCCTGATCGGCGCCTTCGGGAGCAACGGCCCATTCGGAGATATCAACGGGGACGGCGTCGTGGACACCGCGGACCTGGGCCTGCTCCTCTCGGTCTTCGGTGATACCTGCAACTGAGCGAGCATCCACCCGGTGACCCTGAGCCGGTCAACGTCTGAAAACCATGCGGAGATACCTAATCTGGAGCCCTTTGCAGCCCCCAGAGTGTCCCAAATCCTCTGATGCCACGATCAATGCTTGTTGTGGGATCCCCGGGACGCGACAATCGAACAATAATCGGGCCCGATGACCGGGGCTCTGATTGTTCGCCACCACCCATGACTTCCCTTCCTGACCAGCATCCCGATCCGATCACGGCCGCCGCCAGCGATGGCAACGAGCGGCTCATGGTTCAGCTCTACACCGAGCTGCGGGCTCTGGCGGCGCGCAACATGGTCCACGAGCCCGGCGGCCACACCCTCCAGGCGACGGCTCTGGTCCATGAGGCGTACCTCCGGCTGAACAAGAACCCCGATTCACGCTGGGACTCACCCGGGCATTTTTATGCCGCCGCCGCGACCGCCATGCGGCGGATCCTCATCGAACGCGCCCGCCGGTACGCGGGACCCAAGCGGGGCGGCGGCCGGAAGCGGCTGAGCCTCGAAGCGTGCGACCTGACATTCGACGCTGACCCCAACGACATCATCGCATTAGATGAGGCGCTCGATGAGTTGCTCATTCAGGACGAGCGGACGCACTCGGTGGTGATGCTGCGGTTCTTCGCGGGGATGAGCGTGGATGAGACGGCCCGATTGCTCGATTGCTCGCCGAGGACCATCAAGCGCGAGTGGAGCTTTGCGCGCGCCTGGTTGCACCGGACAATCCACGGCGACACCGAGACCGAACGGCGCGATCACGACACGGTCGTACAAGCGCCCGAGTGAGCGTCGCGAGCACCGTTTTTTCAACAAGAGATCAAAAAAATCGGGCTCAACGCCTTGCAAGGCGGTGAGCCCGGAGAAGGATGGTGAGCCGTTCCAGCCATCGCGTGTGCGGGATGCAATGGCGATGGGTGGAGCCTGATGGCGCTGACCGTTGGATCGGGGGTGGCAGCCAGCGCCGTGGCTCACCGGGTACTGATGCGATTCGCGGACCGATCAGGGGCCAGAAAATCGGCCATTCTTCGGACACTCCCGGATCCCTGATGGGAAAGGGAAATCAATAGCCCCGGAGGGATTCGAACCCCCGACCTGAGCGATTATGAGTCGCCTGCTCTGACCGCTGAGCTACGGGGCCGCGTTCAACCTCAGACTAACACCGAACGGCTTGTCCTACTTGATGAACAGCATCTCACGATAGCTCGGCAGCGGCCAGTAATCAGCCGAGGTGCCCGATTCCAGCGCATCGCCCAGCTCACGGAGCCGCCCCATCGCCGGGAGCACGGTGTCGCGTATGCACCGGGCCCTGGCATCCGCGTCGTCGGTTTCCGGGATCGCATCCAGTGTGGATTCGAGGCTTGTCGTCGCCTCGCGGAACCGGGCGGCCAGCTCCGTGTACGAGGTCAGCCGCTGGCGGAGCGAATCAACGTTGACGCCGGCCTTCTCGGTGGCGACAACGGTCTCGGCGAACTCGGCCTGCTGCCGGACGGTCGCCGGGGTGATCATCCGGTGCGAGATCGAGGCCATGGACCGGGCCTCGATGAGCGCCTGCGTCCCGTACTGCTCGAGGTAGATCGACGCCCGCGCATTCAGTTCGCTCGGATAGAGCACCTTGAACCTGGAGAAAACATCGACCGTCGACTGTGTGCGCAGCTCGGCGAGCGCGTCGACGGCGTTGGTCAGGTTGGGCAGACCTCGCCGGTCCGCCTCTTCGAGCCAGGCGTCCGAGTAGCCATCGCCATCGAAGAGGACGCGCTGGTGCTTCTTGACGACGCGCTGGAGCAGATCGCGGACGGCGCTCTCGAGCTCGTGCCCGGTCGGGCTGGTCCCGACGGCCTTCTCGATTTCATCCGCCATGAACTCGAGCGAATCGGCCACGATCGTGTTCAGGACGCAGTTGGGCCACGCCACATTCGCCGAAGCGCCGACGGCGCGGAACTCGAACTTCATCCCGGTGTACGCGAACGGCGAGGTGCGGTTCCGGTCGCCCGAGTGCTTGGGGATCTGCGGGAGCGTCCGCGCCCCGAGGTTCAGCGCCCCGCCCTTGATTGTTGACTTGGCGCTGCCGTGTTCGAGCTGATTGATGATGTCCTGGAGCATCTCACCCAGGTAAATCGAGATCACCGCGGGCGGCGCTTCGTGCCCGCCGAGTCGGTTGTCGTTGCCCAGCGAGGCGACACACGCGCGGAGCAGCCCCGCGTGGATGTCCACCGCCCGGATCACCGAGCACAGGAAGACGAGGAACTGCATGTTCGTGTGCGCCTCGTCCTGCGGGTTGAACAGGTTCACGCCCGTGTCCGTCGCCAGCGACCAGTTGTCGTGCTTGCCGGAGCCGTTGACCCCCGCGAACGGCTTCTCGTGCAAGATCGCATGGAACCCGAACTGCAGCGCCATCCGCGACAGCATCTCCATCACCAGCATCTGCTGATCCGTCGCGACGTTGGCCGTCCCGTAGGTGACCGCCAGCTCGTACTGCCCCGGCGCCACCTCGTTGTGCCGTGTCTTGACAGGCACGCCCTGCCGGAAGAGCGCCAGGTCCACGGCGTTCATGAACGCCAGCACCCGCTCGGGGATCGAGCCCCAGTAGTGATCCGAGAGCTCCTGATCCTTGGGGGGTTTGGCGCCGAAGAGCGTGCGGTTGGCGACCTGCAAGTCCGGGCGGTCGCGCCAGAACGATTCATCGATCAGGAAGTACTCCTGCTCGGCGCCGACGGTCGCGATCACGCGCGAGACGCCCTTGTGCGAGCCGAAGAGCGTGAGGATCCGCAGCGCCTGCGTCGAGACGGCGTCCATCGATCGGAGCAGGGGGGTCTTCTTGTCGAGCGCTTCGCCCGTGTGCGAGACGAACGCGGTCGGGATGCACAGCGTGACGCACGTCGCGTCTCGGTGCAGGAAGACGGGGCTCGTCGCGTCCCACGCGGTGTACCCGCGCGCCTCGAACGTGGCGCGCAACCCGCCCGACGGAAAACTCGACGCGTCCGGCTCGCCCGCGAAGAGCTGCTCGCCCGAGAACTCCAGCAGCGCCCCGCCGGTCCCGTCGGGCGACACGAACGAGTCGTGCTTCTCGGCGGTGCCGCCGGTCAGCGGGTGGAACCAGTGCGTGTAGTGCGTGGCCCCGTGCTCGATCGCCCAGTCCTTCATCGCGGTGGCGACGGCGTCGGCGACGGACGGGTCCAGCGGCGCGCCCTCGCGGATTGTTTTCTGCACGCTCGTGAAGACGTCCTTCGGGAGCCGGAGCTGCATCACGCGCTCGGAAAACACGTCGGCGCCGAACAGGGCCTCGAGATGATCGCTGTGGGCGCCTTCTTCCCAGGTGTCGAGCATGTCCGTCCTGATGGTTTGATGGTCGTGTCCCGCCCGCGGCATGGTCGCTCCTCTCGGCGCTTGTGCTATCAACGTCCCGGCAGGGTCGCCCACCGGGCGCCCCCCGATGCAATGCTTACTTCGGCGTATTGTGCCCGGTTCGCCATCGAGGGCAACCGGCCCGGGATCATCCACACGCGGCGGTCAGCCCCCGGGCCAGTCCGGACGTGAACGAGGCCGCCTCCGCCGAGGGATCCACGCCCTCATCGATCGCCGATTCCATCCTGCGGACCAGCGCCGAGCCCACGATCGCCGCGTCGGCGTCCCGGGTCACGCTCGATACGTGCTCGGGCGTCGAGATCCCGAACCCGCAGGCAATCGGCAGGTCCGTCATCGCCCGGATCTGCTCGACCCGGGTTCGGACCTCCGGAGGCCCCGAGGATTCCCCGGTAATGCCCATCCGCGCCATCAGGTACACGAACCCGGTGCAGGCGCCGACGATCCGCTCGAGCCGCTCTCCGGTCGTTGTCGGCGCCACCAGCATGGTCAGCGTCAGCCCGGCGTCACTGGCGGCGCTGGCGAGCCCGGTTGATTCTTCGACCGGGCAATCTGGAACGATCAGCCCGTCGATCCCGGCTGATCTCGCCTCGCTCGAAAACCGCCCCAGACCCATCCGCTCGACGATCGACATGCTCACCATCGCAACGAGGCCGAGCTCAACCCGCTCTCTCGCGGCCCGGACGGCCCCGAAGATGCCCTCGGGGGTCACGCCATCGAGCAGCGCCCGGTGCATCGCCGCCGCGATCACCGGCCCATCGGCGATGGGGTCGCTGAACGGGAACCCGATCTCGACGATCGAGGCCCCGCCGCGTTCGAGCTCTGTCAGCAGGCCCGGCAGCGCCTCGAGTGAGGGTCGGCCGCCGCAGACGAAGGGCATGAGCAGCTTCCGCCCATCTGCGCGCGCCGATTCGAAGATGCGGTCGATCCTGTTCATCCGTCCGGTCATCCCTTGAACCCGGTCACCCGGCCCGGCTCGGTGTACTTGGTCAGCGCCGATGTCAGGTCCACGCCCGTGATGTTCGCGATCGTCGAGAGCCACGCGAGCACGTCGGCGAACTCCTCGGCGAGGTTCTCCTGCTGCTCGGGGGTGGGGGTCGCGCCCGGGCGGTTGTCGTGCAGCGCCGTCGCCAGCTCGCCGACCTCCTCCATCAGCAGCAGGAACGTCCCGGCGGCGCCCCGGGCGTGATCGGTGGCGAAGTACCGCTCCCGGATCAGCTCCTGGAGATCCGCGATGGTCACGATGGACTTGATTTTCGAGGGGGGCTCGCTCATCGGCCCAACAATAGCAGGGCAACCGTCGCCAGTGCCACTACCCGCCGATTCGGCGCGTGGTGTCATTGACGATAGCTACAAGGCAGCATTCCGCGCCGAAGCGGCGGATAGTGGCGCGAGGGATCTTCCGTGATTCAGCCGTTGCCGCGGATCTCCCGGTCGGTCATCGGGCCGGACGCTCCGCCGTTCCGGCGTTCTTCCCGCAGCTCTTTGGCCCGGCGCTCAAGCTCGCCCCACGCCTCGCTCGACCGGAGCCGGGTCTCGAGCTCATCGATCGCCTTGGCCGAGTCGAGCACGCTCGCGTCGATCTCGCGCGGATCGAGCTCCATGAGCACGAACGTGCGGTAGTTCCCGTTGTCTTCGAGGTACGTCTCCTTGCGGACGACGTGCGAGCCATGCAGCGCGGTGGAGGTGACGACCGTGTTGGCGTCCTGGAACCGCTGGATCAGGTCAAGCTCGTCGTCGGCTTCGAGCTGCTCCTGGAAGTTGCGCTGGAGGACATCGACCCGCGCATCGACCGAGAGGGCCATCGCCTGCCGCGCGAGGTTGATCGCCAGCGACTCAGAGATCGTCTGGTTGGCGCCGACCGCCTGGGCGGTCTTGGAGATCCGGCCTTCGGCATCCCGAGGCGTGACCTCGTACCATTCCGGTGAGAATGCCCGGATGACCTGGGTGTGTTCGGCGATCTGCCTGGGCTGCCTGGGGCGGTCCGTGGCGCAGCCGGAAAGGGCGGCCCCGGTGACGCCAAGCAGTGAAAGACCGATGAAGACCACACCCCACGAGTTTCTGTTGCGCATTGTGTCCGCTCCCAAGACTGTCGAAACGGCTCCGTGTCCGAGCCGGTAAACCGAAGTGATTACTGGAGTTATCATATAGCGATCGCCATGTCAGCCAGAGTAAAAAACCCGATATTGCGGCGGATTTCATCGAGCCGCGCCCGCGTGATCGGCGTTATCGGATTCTGTGCGCTCACCGCCGGCTGCGCCACGCCCTTCCAAACGCACCGGGATCGGATCGACGATCTGGCCGACAACGGCGCTTACGACGAGGTGATCCGGATTCTTGAGAGCGAAAAGGGGCGGAAGTTTTACGCCGATCGGGATCGGTTGCTGTACTACCTCGACCTGGGCCTCGCCCGGTTCGCCGATGGCGACGACGAAGGGGCCATCGGGGCGCTGACCACGGCCGAGATCATCATGGACACGCGGTTCGAGGAGAACGCCGGCGACGTCTTCGCCAAGCTGGTGCTCAACGACACCTTGTCCAACTACCTGGGCGAGCCCTACGAGGACATCGACACCAACGTCTTCAAGATGCTCGCGCAGCTCGAACAGGGCAACATCCAGGGCGGCGCCACCGTCGAGGCCCGCCGCCTCGCCAACAAGGTTGATCTGCTCCGCGAGCAGTACCTCGAGATCACGCAGAAAATTGTCAATGATGACCGGGCCGATCACAATGTCAGCCTCGCCGGCGCCCCGAGCGTGGTCGCCACCGACGAGGCGGGGCGGTTCATCGCCTCCCCGCTGGGCGAGTTCCTCACCGCGCTGACGTTCATGCTCACCGGTGATGCTCCCAACCAGGGCGTCGCGGCGCGTCGGCTCCGGCAGGCGATCGAGGCGCAGGGGGATCTCATCGGGCCGGTTGATCCCGAGCCATTCGCAGCCCTCGAGACGATGCGGCCCGGCGACGCCAACGCGCTGGCCGTCGCCTTCGCCGGCCCCGGGCCCCGGAAGGCCGCCCTCCGCGTCGGGCCGATCCCGATCTACGAAACACCCGTCTATTTCGAGCTGCCGATCCTCAAGCACCCTCGCAGCGAGACGAAGCAGGTCGTCGTGGTCGTCGAGCGCGAGGACGGCTCGACCACCGAAGCCTCGCTGCACCTGATCGAGGACATGGCCCGCGTTGCGCAGGTCAACCACGAGCGGCAGCTCCCGCAGGTGTACCTCCGCACGCTCCTGCGGGCCGCGGCCAAGTCCGTGGCGCTGACGGTCGCCGCGCGGTCGACGGACAACGACACGGCCAAGGTGGCGATCGTGCTCGGCGGGCTGGCGTTCCTGACAGTCACCGAGAAGGCGGACCTGCGAAGCTCTCGCCTCCTGCCCGGGCAGGCGTACGTCGGGCTGCTGGACCTGGCGCCCGGGACACACCGAATTGTCTACCGGTTCCTCGATGGACAAGGCGGGCTGCTCTACGAAACGGCCCCGACGGATGTCACCATCAGCGATCGGCCAGACGAGTTTCAGACGGTGATCGAGTGGTTCTGGCGATGAACTCCCCGATGCGATTCTTGCTGCGGTTCGTCTTCGTTGCCTGCCTCGGCTTGCTGGCGCCGGGCTGCTCAGCCCCGTTGACAGGGCAGCCGCGATGGGTCACGCATCCGAACCTGGATTTTCCATCGAACCGGTACTTCGTGGGTGTCGCGAGCGGCGGGACATGCGATGACGCCGTGGACCTCGCCATCACGCGGCTCTCGCAGCAGATCGAGGTCGAGGTCTCTTCGATGGAGTCTCACCGGCGCCTGGTGAACGACGTCTCGGGCATCAGCGCCTCGAACTCGCTGATCTACGATTCGCAGGTCACGCTCGTCTCGAACACCACCCTGCTCGGCGTCGAGATCGACGAGACCCTCCCGCTCCCGTCGGGTGAGTGCGTCGCCCGGGCGGTGCTGGACATCGACCGCTCGCTCGGGCTCTACGACGAGGCGATCGCCCGGCGCGGGGCTTCGATCGAGTCATCACTCACGCAGGCGGACCGGGCGGACCGGATCTGGGGAGAGTTCCTCGCCGTCGCGGCCGCGTTGCGATCGGCGATCGATCACGACAAGCTCGCCCTGACGCGCCGGGTCATCGCTGGCAGGGCGCACCGGCGCCTGCCGGCGCTGACGCTGCGCACCGGCCCGATCGCCGCCCGGTACGAGGCGCTGCGCGAGCGGGTCTCGATCTCGGTCGTCCCGGTCGGCGACTGCCCGCCCGAGCTGATCGACGTGGCGCAGGCGGCGCTCCTTGAGCACGACCTCCCGGTCGAGCGGGACCATCCCGGCTCGCTCCAGCTCCGAATCGGGCTTGGGATGGAGACGAAACAGACGTTTGATCCCCGTTGGTGGTCCGCTCGCTGGAGGTTGGGCGTGACGCTCTACGACGCCGAACATCAGGAATCGATCGCCAGCAACGCTCCGAGGGGCTCGACCGCCTACGGTTTGAGCGAAGCAGCCGCCGAGGTCCAGGCCCGCCAGAGCGCCGCCGAGCAGCTCACCCGCGCGATCGACACCGCGCTGAACAACCCGGGCACGACCTCGTTCTGGTAGCCTGTGGATCGTCAGCATCATAATAAGACTCAAAGGAACGCACCCGGCCATGATCAAGCGCACCGCAACCCCAGCCTTACTCCTCATCGCGACCCTCGGCCTGACGCTCGCCGGCTGCGAGAAGTCCCAGCGCATCGAGCGTGTGGACCCGAGCGAGGTGCTCGATTACCAGGTCAAGTTCGATGAGGACGACGCCCGGGAGGTGGCCGACGCCATGATCACCGACGCGCTCTCGCGCCCGTGGATCGACACCTGGATGGCCGAGCACGCTGGCGGGCGGCCGACCATCATCGTCGGCGACATCCTCAACAACACCAGCGATTACATCGACTCGGGCATCTTCACCGTCGCCTTCGAGCGCGATCTGCTTAACTCCGGGCGCGTCGCGATCGTCGCGTCATCGAGCGAACGAGGGCAGCTCCGAGGCGAGCGCGAGCAGGGGCAGGACTGGTCGCGCCCCGAGACGGTCAAGCGCATGGCCTACGAGCTGGGCGCCGATCTGATGCTCATCGGACGCATCAGCGAAAACCGCGAGACCCACCGGAACAAGAAACGGTTGATCCGGTACTACCAGGTCTCGATGGAGCTGATCGACATCGAGAGCAACCAGAAGGTCTGGATCGGGATCCACGAGATCGAAAAACGGATGAAGAAGATCAACTGATCGGCGTCCCGGCCACCGGCCTCGTTCACTCGTAATCGAACAGCCTGTTGTCGTCGTCGGCGCCGAACCAGCCGATGCCCAGCGGCTCCGGATCCGCTTTGAAGACGCCGCTCGTCCTGGTGTAACTCATCTGTTCGGCCCCGACGTGGCCATCGAGCCAGACGACATTCGCACGCCCGCGGTGGCGGAAGTGGATTGACGGGTCGGGGCGCAGCCGGGGCCGTTGTGGCCATTTCCTGGGTTCGACAAAGCTGTATTCGATCAGCTCATCGCCCGCCAGGGCGGCATCGGCGAACGCGATCGTTGAGCTTGGCGAGGCGAACTTGGAGCGCCTGGCCCCGGTCGCATCGCTCTCGATCATCCAGTTGCCGTACTTGCTCAATCGCCGTTCGACACCAACGAACGCGTTGTTGTATCCGTACCGCCTGCGCCGGCTTCGAACCCGGCGCCTCGGGAATGCAGATCGCCGAGGGTGTGCGCGAACGACGGGCAGGCACGGATACACCGGCTCGGGCCCGAGCCGTCGAGGTACGGCGTGATGTCGCCGAGCGCCGGGTCAAAAGTCTCCCTGGTGTTCTGGCGAACGCCGTACCAGCGGTGCAGGTTGGCGCCGGTGAGGTCGACAGCGCCGGCGACACGCCGGTCGCCGTGATCCTCGGCAAAGAGATCGTTCGCCAGCTGGATCTGCCGGATGTTTGAGGCGCACACGGTCCGCCGGCCGGCCTCCCGCACACCGGACACGGCAGGCGCAAGGATCCCGATCAGCAGCGCGATCAGCGCCATGGAGACAAGCAACTCAACGAGCGTAAAACCGGACACCGACCGGGCGCCGGAGCGAACCTCAACTAAACTGCGACAGGAGCAATCCCAGGTCCGCGGTGTCAACGATCCCGTCTCCATTCAGGTCAGCCACTGCGTCGGAAGATCCGAACGCCGCGAGAAGGATACCCAGATCAGCGGTGTCCACGACGCCGTCGCCATTGAGATCCCCAAAGACAAGCACCGGCCGCACATCGGCGACACCGCCGATTTCTGTTGATATTTCGCCAAAACTCCCGGTATCAAACTGGACTGCCGTCGTGATCCTGATGAAATCAAACCCGGGAAGATTCGCCGCGACGCCGGTCACCGGATCGACCGCCCAGGCGATGTCGAAGGCGTCCCCGCCCCCGCTGCCGGGGCTGACCCCGACGGCCATCGGGTCGTCAGGCGTGGTGAAAAAATCCTCCGGCGTCATGCCCCCCGGCAGGGTGAGCGTCGGCGAAACATCCGCGTAGCCCCAGTGCGTCTCCTCCGTCGCACCGGGGCCTTGCGGATTGATGAGCACCGACGTGCTGAACTCCGGGGGGAGCTCGAACGCCCCGGTGGTGTAGGTCGAGCCGATCCCGGGAAAGAACATCGGATCGGGATAATCCTCAACAAACTCCGGCGGGATCTGGGTGGTGTTTGGATCGTCGTCCCAGGTCTGCGTGCGCCAGACCGTATCGGGGACCGATGGCAGGCTTGAACCGGGGATCACGTACCACGCGTCATCGGCCAGCCCGTTGCCGTTGGCGTCGAGGCTGATCTCGATATGCCCGGCCTCGGCGAACCTCCGCGTCGGATCGTTGGAGGACCAGAACGCGTTGCCGAATACGATGGCGTCCATCCCGAACGGGTTGCCCGGGTGATCGAGGACCGTCTGGCTGAACCCGAGCGTGATCGACCCTCCGAACCCCCCGAGCGTGACCAGCTTGGTGTTGTCCTGGGAAGACGTGCCCCCGCCAACAGGGGCCCCCAGCGCCTTGCTCGGATCATTGAATGCGACATCGTTGATGAAGAACCCGGGCGCCGGGGTGTAGTCGATCATTATCGAGGCAAACTCGCTGCCAGCCAGCGCGGGCAGCGCGCCCGCGCCCAGCGCGGGCGCCACCAACCAAAGAGCCCGGCGACGAAACCGTCGGTGATGCAATGCGGTGGATCGGTTGTGGTCGCTTTGTTTCTGTTTCTTATGCTGCACGTTGTCTCCTCCAGAACATTGACAGCGCAGACACGGCCAATGCGGCCGCCGGTCCCGGGGTGGGCACGGTTGCCCACCACGTTGCGCCATCGGTTACAAAAAGTTCCCCGGTGACGGGGTTAAAGGAGGAGCCAAAGAATCCGAGCCCGGTCCCGAGCGGGTCGACCCGCAACAGGTCCTTGGGGTCATTGATGTCGACCGAACCGACGCCCGTGAGGGCGTCATCAATCGCCAGGGCGCTGACAACACCCAGGTACCCTGTTTCGCCTTCGGAAAAATCACCACCACCGACAAAGAGGTTGCCCGAGGTGTCCATCGACAGCGACCCGGCGCTGAGGATGTCGCCGAGGAAAACGCCGTCGGTCTCAAAGTCGGCCGGGGAGGTGGTGGTCCAGTCGCTCGGCTCAAAGACCTTGAGCCAGCCGGTGTCAGAGCCGGGGGCGCCGGATCCGAACCCGTTGCCGGTGTACAACCGGCCATCGGTGTCGAACGTGATCCCGCCCGAGGCGCCGTTGATATTGCTGATGATGATGGGGTTGATCGGCGCCAGCGTATCGCTGGTGACGTCCAACAGGGACACAAACGCAGGGGAGCCGAACACGCCGGCGGTGAGCGCCAGTTGGTTGTTGTCCAGCCACTCGGCCTCGAAGTGGTTGACGTTGAATACGTCCGTGTTCGATCCGGCGATCAGGGTTGGTGTGGCGGCGGATCCGAGTTCGGCAGTATCAAAGACGGCCAGCGGCTTGCCGAACCCGCCGCCGAGCGCGACTTTGGAGCCGTTGGGGCTGAGACGGACAAACGCCGGATCGGGCGCCCCGCCGAACAGCCCGGTGTCCAGCGTTGAAACAAGCTCGAAGGCGCCGGTTCCGACGCCGGTCTCGAGGTACACACCGTCGCCTGTCGTCGAGAGAATCCGCCCATCGGGCATCACATCGCCGACGGTGAAGAACGAGCCCCCGCTCGCCGGAGGGAGATCGACCCTGCGGAAGCTCTGCCCATAGCCCGCGAAGCCGCTTCGAGCGGCCGCAGCCCGGGACTGTCCCGTGATGCCGAAACACATCAGACCGACCACCCCTGCGACGAGCACGCTGGGGCGAGCGCGCACCTGGCGCGCATGAACAAAACCAACCATCTCTCTCTCCCCTCCGGTTTCTTCCTCGCTCCGAATCGCGCAGAGCGTCCCCCGACTACAGATTCTTCTCAGTCGTTCCTCTCGGGATTACGCCTTGCCGGTGGGAGGTTCGCTGGGGGTCAACGAACCGACAGCATCGGCGCCCCTTTTCGCGAGGACGACACAGTACGTCGTGGCAGGTCTTCCGGCTCCGGGTCTTCCCCGAGATCTACCTTCCCTCGCAAGGCTTCTCCTCCAAGAGCAACCGTGTGGCGAAGTGGTGTTACGATCTCGCGGTCAGCGACCCGTTACGGCGGCGCGTCCGCGGCGGCTTTTCACCGCACTTCCCTTTTCAGCCTTCATGCAGGCAAAACCCGCACTTCAGCAACCATCGACTGGCGCACAGTACCAAACTTTGGCCATTTGTCAACAATCGAAATGGATGATCTTTTCGAATACTCTGGCCGCCGGGGTGGTTCTCATGGAAAGGAGTCCTCAATGATTCAAACCTCGCCCCGATCTCTGGCCGCCGCCTCGTTGCTCACTGTCGTCGCGATCGGCTCTGTGATCGCCATCGGGCTGTCCGCCGATGTCGATGCCCAGCCTGTCCCGCCTCAGACCATGAAGGCGCAGCTCCTCGATCTCTACGACCTCTCCAACCCGCAGATCGACATCGACAAAATCATCGCTCCGGGGGTCTGGCAGGACGGCATCCCGCCGCTGACCAACCCCGAGCGGGTCGCCGTCGCGGACGCCGATTACCCGGCGCCGACGGGCCGCGTGATCGAAGTCGTCATCAACGGCGAGGCCGTCGCCTATCCGATCGGCATCCTCAACTTCCACGAGATCGCCAACGACACGGTGGGGGGCGAGCCGATCGCGGTGACCTACTGCCCGCTGTGCGATTCCGTCGCTGTCATCAGCCGCAATATCGAAGTCGATGGAACATCCCAGACACTCGAGTTCGGCGTCTCCGGGTTCCTCTACAACTCCAACGTTGTGATGTACGAGAAGACGACCAACGCGCTCTGGTCGCAGGTGCTCATGGAGGCCGTCACCGGGCCGCACGCGGGACGCTCGCTCAAGCACTACCCGGCGCGCGTGATCCCGTTCTCCGAGTTTAACATGCTGCACCCCAGGGGCGAGGTTCTCACCACCAACACCGGGCACGATCGCGACTACCGCAGCAACCCCTACCAGCGGTACTTCGATGACCCCGACCGGGTGTTCGGCGGCTTCGAGTTCACCGATGAGCGCCTCGCGAACAAGACGCTCGGCATGGGCGTCGTGGTCGGCGACAACGCCTACTTCATCCCCCAAAGCGCGGCACGCAAGGGACCGATCACCATCGAGACCGACGCCGGCGAGGTTAAGATCAGCGCCGATGAAGCCGGGATGCAGGCCGTTACGGTCCCCGACGGCGCGCGAACCATCCAGACGTTCTGGCACTCTTGGGCCGCGTTCCACCCCAAAACCACGATCGTTCCCAAGCCCGAGAGCGCCGACACAAAGTAATCTCCCGCAACGAACAACTCCGGGGTTTCCCCCAGCGCTACCGACACCGGTGGCGCTTTTTCATGCGCCGTGACGATAATATGCCAAGCAAGACACATCGCCCGTGACCGCCATGCTCATTCGTGGGATGCAGCGCCGGGACCGGGACCAGGAGCATCACCGTGACACCGCTGACTGAACTCTGGCTGCCCATACTCGTCTCGTCTGTTGTCGTCTTCATCCTCGCGATGCTCGCCTGGACGGCGATGCCGCACCACAGGGCCGACATCAAGGAGCTGGGCAAGGAAAACGAAGACAAGGTGATGGATCTGTTGAAGTCGACGGGCATCAAGCCGGGGGTGTACATGTACCCGCATTGCACGCACGACAAGGAGTACGCCAAGAGCGAGGAGTTCAAGGCCAAGTGGGAAGGCGACTGTATGGGCACGCTCAACGTCTACCCCGGCAAGCCGAACATGGGTCGGAACATGCTCCTCTCCATGCTCGTGTACCTCGCGATCGGCGTCTTCGTCGCGTACCTCACCGGTCTGTCCAGAGCGCCGGGCGCCGATGGCATGGCCGTCATGCAGGTCGCCGGGACCGCCGCGTTCGGATTCTACTTCTTCGGCAGCCTCTGCGGCGGCATCTGGTTCGGGCAACCCTTGCGAGCCTTCATCACCAACGGCGCCGACGCCCTCGTCTTCGGCGTCGCGACCGGCGCCATCTTCATGTGGCTGTGGCCGGGCGTAGAAGCGGCGGTCAACGGCTCGATCCCATCGGCGCCATAATTGATCGATTCGACACCGATCAACCTCTCCTTCATCATCCCGGCCTGGAACGAGCAGGCGCTGATCGGCGACACCATCCGCTCGATCAACAACGCCGCCACGGATTGCGGTGTCACCCATGAGATCATCGTCGCCAGCGACGGCTCGACCGACGACACCGTCACGACCGCGCGTGACTTCGGGGCCACCGTTGTCGAAGTCGAATACCGCCAGATCAGCAGAACACGAAACGCGGGCGCCGCCGTCGCCACCGGCGCCCGCTTCGTCTTTGTCGACGCCGACACCACCATTACCCCCGAAGCCGTCCGGCAAACGCTCGAAGCCTTCGAGCAGGGCGCCGTCGCCGGTGGCGCGCTGATCAGGTTCGACGGCGCCATCCCGGTCTGGGCGAAGTGCATCCTCTTCGGCGTCCTGATCCCGCTCTACACCCTCGCCCACCTCGTCGCCGGCTGCTACCTGTTCACAACCCGCGAAGCGTTCGAGGCCGTGGGGGGGTTCGATGAGACCATGTTCGGCGGCGAAGAAGTGGATCTCGCATGGAAACTCAAAAAGCAGGGCAAGTTCCGCGTCATCCGTGAGCGCGTCACTACATCAGGCCGGAAGCTCCGCGATCACTCATTTACGGAAGTGATGTCGCCGCTTTGGAGAGGCGCCTGGAAAGGGCGGAAGTTCGCACGGTCGCGGGAGGGGTTTGGGTTGTGGTATGAAGAGGAACGCGGTGACGAGCCACCGCAGGGTTGATCATGAATGCGACAATATGATCCGATCTGATACGACGTCCGAGCGGCGCCCCGGTTTGCCTGTCCCATTCGATTCAGGGTGCAACATTGTTCTTGTCACTGGTTGTGAAACCGTGCTACGCTGCGCGGAGCGTTGGCCGACGCCTTTGTCGGACAGCATCAACACAAGACACGCCGTAGGGGGCATCAAAATGCGTCATCAAGCAATCACGGGGATCTCGATCATGGCAACCGCTGCGCTGGCAGTGACCGTCGCAAACGCCGGTCCGCTCTCGCCGCCTGCCGGACCCGTGTCGCCGACATACAAAACGCTCACCGAAGTCGAGCCCCGCACCGCGATCGGCGCGGCCAACACCCCCGGTGACACCGATTCGATCTACAAAATCACGACCTCCGGCTCCTATTACCTCACCGAGAACCTCATCGGCGAGAACAACAAGCACGGCATCGAGATTGTGGCCAGCAACGTCACGATCGACCTCAACGGGTTCACGCTCGACAGCCCGGGTGGCGCCGTCACCCTCAACGGGATCAAGACCATCACCTCGCTCACCGACCTGACCGTGATCAACGGTTCGATCAAGGGCTGGGACGGGAGCGGGATGGATCTCTCGTTCAACAACACCATCGAGGGCGTGCGCATCGAGAACGTCAACGTCAGCGGGAGCGCCTCGGCTGGCATCAGGGCCGGGACCAACTCGGTCATTCAGGGATGCAACGTGTACGACAACGGTGTCGATGGCATCGTCGCCGGCGACCGGGCGGTCGTCTCGAACTGCGTCGCTGACAACAACCTGGGTGATGGCATCGAGACCGGCAACAACGCCGCCATCTCCAACTGCGCCTCGATGGACAACGGGAACCGGGGCTACAACGTCCTCGATGGCGTGGCGTTGACCAACTGCAGCGCCGTCAACAACGCGTTCGCCGGATTCAAGGTCAACGCCGGCGGGACGATCTCCGATTGCAACGCCCGCAACAGCGGGGGCAACGGGTTCCAGATTTTCCGTGGCGCCACGATGTCCAACTGCACCGCCGAGTTCAACACCCAGATCGGCATCCAGGGTGGCGAGAGCAGCTACATTTTCAACTGCACTTCCAACTTCAACACCCTCGACGGCATCGTCGTCAGTTTCCACTCGACGGTTCGCAACAACAACTGCAACGGCAACGGCGCCGGGATCGGCAACGGCGCAGGCATCCGCGTCTCCAACGACAACAACCGCATCGACGGCAATAACTGCATCAACAACGACCGGGGAGTCGAGGTCACCATTGCCGGCAACATCATCGTCCGAAACTCCGCCAGGGGGAACAGCGCCGCCAACTACGCCATCGCCGCAGGCAACAGCGTCGGGACGATCTCGGCCTCGCCAGTCGGGGCTGGGGCTTGGGATAATATGATTTATTGAGGAAGCAATGGAGTCAGATGGAGACAGACTATGAATCTCCCTGCTCCAAAACCGCCAAAAACGCCTCCTGCGGCACCGACACGCTCCCGATGTTCTTCATCCGCTTCTTCCCCTTCTTCTGCTTCTCCAGCAGTTTCCGCTTCCGGGAAACATCGCCGCCGTAGCATTTGGCGGTGACGTTCTTGCGCATCGCCTTGATCGTTTCGCGGGCGATGATCTTGCCGCCGATGGCGATCTGGAGGGGGACCTCGAACTGGTGCCTCGGGATGGCCCTTCTGAGCTTGATCAGGATCGCCCGACCGCGCTTCTCGGCGTTGTCCCGGTGCGAGATCAGGCACAGCGCCTCGACCGGCACGCCGTTGACGAGGATTGCCAGCTTCACCAGGTTGTCGGCGCGGAAGCCGATCAGCTCGTAGTCCATCGTCCCGTAGCCGCGGGTGATGGACTTGAGCTTGTCGTAGAAGTCATAAATGATCTCGGCCAGCGGCATCTCGTAGGTCAGGATCTGCCGCGTCTCGGAGACGAACATCTGGCTCTTGTAGATGCCCCGCCGGTCGCCGCACAGGCTCATGATGTCGCCGATGGACTCCATCGGGACGACGATCTCGACCTTGACGATCGGCTCGCGCAGCTCGTCGATCTCGCCGGCGTCGGGCAGGTCGGCGGGGTTGGTGACGTTGATCACCTCGCCGTTGGTCTTCTTGACCTGGTACGACACGGTCGGCGCCGTCTGGATGATCTCGACCCCGCCCTCGCGTTCGAGCCGCTCCTGGACGATCTCCATGTGCAGCAGCCCGAGGAACCCGCAGCGGAACCCGAACCCGAGCGCATCGGAATGCACGGGCGCAAACGTGAAGCTGGCGTCGTTGAGGCTCAGCCGCTCGACGGCGTCGCGGAGCGTCTCGAACTCGGCGCCCTTGCCGCCCCCGCCATCGCCGCTCGACGGGTAGAAGTCGCAGAAGACCATCTGGTTGGGCTCTTCGTACCCGGGCAGCGCCTCCTCAGCGGGGTTGTGATCGATGGTGATCGTGTCGCCGATGCGCACGTCCTTGAGCGTCTTGATCGCGGCGACAACGTACCCGGTCTCGCCCGCGCTGAGCGACTTGACCTTCTCGCGCTGCGGGCGGTGCTTGCCCAGCTCGGTGATGGTGAACGTCCGCCCGACGCCCATCATCCGGATCTTGTCGCCAACGGTGAGCTTGCCGTCAAAGACCCGGACGAAGATCACCACGCCGCGGTAATCGTCGTAGACCGAATCGAAGATCAGCGCGCGCGTCTTCTCCGTGACCGGCTCTCGCGGCGGCGGGAGCATCTTGCAGATCCCGTCGAGCAGCTCGGTGATGCCCTGCCCGGTCTTGGCCGAGCAGAAGATGCAGTGATCCGTGTCGATGCCCAGCACGTGCTCGATCTCGAGGGCGACCTCCTCGGGCTGGGCGCTGGGCAGATCGAGCTTGTTGACGACCGGGATGATCTCGAGGTCCTGCTCGACGGCCAGGTACGCGTTGGCGACGGTCTGCGCCTCGACGCCCTGCGTTGAATCAACCACCAGCACGGCGCCCTCGCACGCCGTCAGCGCCCGGCTGACTTCGTACGTGAAATCGACATGCCCGGGCGTGTCGATGAAGTTGAGCATGTACGTCTCACCCTCGTAGACATGCTCGACGGTGACGGCCGACGCCTTGATCGTAATGCCCCGCTCGCGTTCGAGATCCATCGAGTCGAGCAGTTGCTCGCGCGCTTCGCGGTCCGAGACGGCGCGGGTGGACTGGAGCAGCCGATCGGCCAGCGTGCTCTTGCCGTGGTCGATGTGCGCAATGATCGAGAAGTTCCGGATGTGTTCGGTCGGGATGGTCATGTGGAGGCGTTGAGCGTGCGGGTCCCAGGTGGACGATCAGATCGTTCGCTCGAGCCATCCGTGGCCCGAGAGCGAGGATTGTAGCGGTCCGCCCGCGCCAACCGAGCCGGGCAGGAAACGCCGCGACCCGGCCGCCCGATCATTCATCCTCGTTCACTCAACGATGCCGCCCACGCTTGACGGCCGGGGTGGCCTCGAAGATCAGCTCCACGTCAACCGCCGGCTCCGTTGGGAGCGGGATCCAGCCCCAGAACGCCGGCGCCGAGTTCTCGTCCACCGTCGACGGGGGCACAAAGTGGAACGTCACCGGGATCAGGTGATCGAAGCACATCCCGCCACCGAACCCGTCCCAGGGGCGATCGATCCGCTGCATCCGGCTCGACGACAACCGGAGCATCAGGATGTCCACCGGGATCCACCCGCCCCGGTTGTTCGCCTCGTCGTAGAGATAAAACTCGACCCAGGTCCGCATCCGCGCAATCCTCGCGATGTCCGGATCGAAGTTCGCACGGCAGACCTCGTTCGGCGCCGGCACATTCGCCCGCCCCCCAGGTGAGCCCGCAATGTCCCAGCCGATCACCACCCGCGCCGGGATCCCAGCCGCTCGGTAGACCGCGCACAGCAGCGCCGCCATGTCCGATTCCGTGCCGCGCATCCGATCAGCGGCGATCGACGCGCCCTCGACGTTCAACCCGGCGAACCGGACCGGCTGGTTGGTGCGGATCTGCGTGCCCGAGGGCTGGAAGCTCTGCTGCACCTGCCCCGCCAGCGCCTTGGCGACCAGGTACGGGTTCGGCCCGTGCGGATTGTTTGACGTCCATTTGTTCATCAGCCGGATGATGTTCTTGGCGTCCGACTCGACAAATCGCTGCGGCTCAAGCGACGAGGCGATCTCCTCCGGGTAGTCCGACTTGGGCCAGGGCACCCGCAGCGCGGCCTTCTCGTCAACGCTGACGTCGAACGTCGTCGCCGGGCCCGTGATGACGACCGAGAAACGATCCGTGTCGATGTCGTGCGCATCCCACCGCGCCAACTGCTCGCCGTCCGGGTACCCGGGGACAATCGTGGGCTTGTCGACGACCGTGTGGTGATCGACCTTGAGCACCGCCTTGAGCCGGTCCGGATCGATCGACGCCGAGGCGCAGCCCGTGATCATCGGCGCCACCACGGTCATCTGATTCAGCACGATCCGGCTCGTGACCGTCTGCCGCGTGCCGCCCGGATACCGATCGGTGAACTTCGCGCGGAAGACGTCGACCTCTCGCCGCGTGTCCCAGGTCGTGGGGTTCGTGACCTTGAGGAACGGATTCCGGGTCGGATCGTTCCCCTTCCCGGCCGCCAGCGGGCTCAGCGACAGGGCAAGTGAGACAGCAAGAAAGCCGAGCGTGACGGCGGATCGTGGTCGAGACATCGGATTCTCCGAAAAAAGCGGGCGCAGGAGCGGCACAGCCTAACAGGCAAAACGCCGGCGGCGGGGCGCGAGGAGCCCAAAGGACACCAGAACAGCGCCGGCGCCCGGTGATGGGATCAGCGTGGCCATGTAGACGCCTTCCACGCCGTCGGTGAACCGAGCATAGAACGCAACGGATTGGCCCTCGAAGCTCTCGGACGTGATCATAAGGAATTCGATCTCACGACCCAAGAACATGTCCCCACTGCCGATCACGCGGTGGATCTCACCATCGATCATCATCATGATCGACACAAACCCAAAGTTTGGGAATCGATCGTCCAACCCGACCGCCCCAAACGCGAGATTATCTCCGTCGAGCGATGGCTCCAACACACCGGTGACGGTCTGCCCGGGCAGTTCAGGATAGACCGTCTCGTCATCGACGTAGGTGAACACCTCACCGGTGCTCAGATCCCTGCCGTAGATGCCCTGGCCGTCCGGATTGACCGAAGCGAACGCGACGGTGTCGCCGGTGATCGACGGCGCAACGCCGATGAAGAACCCGACCTCGGATTCTCCGCCATCGAGCGGCGTATCCCAATCGGCGACCAGCTCAATATCACCGTCGAGAGTCACGGTGTAGGCGCCGAGCTTGTCTGGTGGATCGAAAGGCTGTCCGCCTTTAGCGTAGAACGCGAGCCGCCCGTTCTCGAAGCCGCCAATTCCATCGAACGCGAAGGCCGGAACATCTTGGCCCGGGAACGATGTGCTCTCGTCAACCAGAATCCGGAAGTTCTGACCATCGAGCGTGGCGGCCAGGATCGCGCTGGAGAGTTCTCCCGTCTGTGGATTACTGAGCAAGGCCTCGAACGCCACATTATCGCCATCGGTTTGGATTTTTTCAACGCCAAGAAGAACCAGGTCGCTGTCGAGAATCGGCATGGTCGCATCGATGACAGTGGTCGCTTTTCCATCAACGGCCTTGTATACCCCCGGAGTGTTGACTCCATCCTCGAAAATGGCGCCGCCGAAGACCAACTTGTCGGCTTTCACGTCAAAGAATCCGTGCGCAGAAAAAAACCCGTCCCCCCCACTAGGCGTTACTGAGTTCAGATCGAAGACATTGCTCAGCACGCCGTCTTTTAGTTTGTAATACCCGCCGCCCGAGCGTGGTGGGTTCGGGCCGCCTGCGGTTGCGCGAACATAGACTGCGCCGTCTTTGAGACGAATCGTGCCACCGGAGAGTCGGTTGAAGATACGCGTGCTGTCTTCGGGCGTCGCCGTGGTCGTATCGGCGAGTGTCTCAAAGTCGAACTCTGGCGACGACGCCCATGATACGGAACATGCGAACATGCCGGCATGAAAGACTGATGAGATGACGATTGCGTTACGCATCCTGATAATCATGCCGCGCTCTTTTTCATCGGGAAGTGTTTTCGATCGCTTTGGCGACTTCGAGAAGCGGAACGTCTGAACAAGCCTCCAGAATACTGCAAAAAGCCGGACTACGCGCCTATTGACGCCAGAATCTTCCGGAATCCCCGCGACGTTCTCCGTTCCACCCCGCGATCCGTGTCGACGCGGGC
>Ga0114931_10000831_pt1 | contig 38600 bp, 40 predicted proteins | sample 2SBtaG_FD_89579 | JGI IMG/M metagenome (GOLD analysis project Ga0114931, IMG submission 89579) | Deep subsurface microbial communities from Kolumbo volcano to uncover new lineages of life (NeLLi) - 2SBTROV14_V59a metaG | ecosystem: Environmental > Aquatic > Marine > Volcanic | place: Kolumbo... | reverse complement strand
GTCGTTAATTGTCAAACCTCCAAATGTCCGCAAATTACAACTGTGCCCTACGCCTCTCCCATCAATGGCCACATACTAACTAGCTGATTTTATATATATATTTCATATTGCGATATGAAATATGAAATATTGTGCTATACTCAATTCATGCAAAGTCGCTCCGGCATTAAACCTCAAGATGTTCTACTTCTATTGAAGCTGGCGAGCTCGCGGGATGTTCACAAGTTAAACCAACTTCAACTCTCCAGACAGCTTCATATGAGCCAGTCGGAAATAAGCGCCGGGCTTAAGCGAGCAGCTGAAGCAAGGCTTTTAATTCCCGAATCCAATAAAGTGATGAAACTAAATTTTACCGACTTTCTCATCTATGGACTCCCCTTTGTTTTTCCTGCAAAGCCAGGACCAGTTGATCGAGGAATACCAACCTCTCATTCAGCACCTCCTCTCGATAAAAAAATTATCTCTGGTAATAACGACAAATACGTATGGCCCGACGCTGACGGAAAAGTGACAGGCCAGACGATTCAGCCCATCTATTCTTCTGCACCAGAAGCCGCCAAAGAGGATCCCAAGCTCTATGAACTTTTGGCGATGGTCGACGCTCTACGGGTAGGCCGAGCACGAGAAAAAACTATGGCCCGTAAAGAAATTAAGAAAAGACTATTCGCATGAACAATCCTGATAGCATCCAAGATCTTATTCGTATTTCAACCAACCTAAAAAAATAGGACTAAAAGACAAATTACGCAAAAATGAAGTCACCGCCCATTTCTCTTTCAGAATTTTCTTCTTCTTCTTCATTTTCAATTTTTTTGACATATTGACCAGTTTTTGGATCTTTCATATATAAATAGCTATTGTCAAAAATTTCAGATTTATACATTCGACTTAACATTTCAGCAGAAGGCGCTTGATTGATTGTTTTTCCGTGTTTATCGAATCCAATTTCATAATCAGTACCGGCGATTTCACCCATATCAATGCCGGCTTTATGAAGATCATGCGCTAGTAAATATGTACAAATTGCAGTTACATCTGCGCAATCGTCATGTCCTCCATTAGGATGGCCAATTCTTACAGTTCCTGTTGAACTCTGTTCAACTTGTAATTGCTTAATTTCTTTAATATTTTGCTTATGATCCAATAAATCAACTTTTTGATTATGAATCATAGTTTTTAAATTATAATAAATTTGCTTTTTAAAAGTATTGGTGAAAGGAGTTTCTAACAAAGTCAAATTATATTGTTCAAAAATTTCTTTTAATGGTTGAAATGCATATTGATCGGCATGAATTTTAAAAAGTCCATATTCTTTACAAATATTTCTAATAAATTCAGCTATTTCAAATGCTTTAACCGGTTTTATTCGACTGCCTTCCCATGCTTTTAATACATATTGCTTAAATCTTCCATTTACATACCCCATAATACTGAAAGAAAAACGGTCTCCTTTAAAAGCTGCATCAATTGCTGCTACATATGCAACTTCAGTTTTCTTATCTTCAGGAGGAGATAAAGCAGCATTTTTAATAACACAAAGATCGACCATATCAGACATTATAAAATCTGATAATGAATCCACAAATTCTGCGCGATATTCTGTTTGAAACCCATTTGGATCTAATTTATATTCAATACCTAAAAACTTATCATCTAGAATATCATTCCATACCCATGAAGGGGCTTTAAAAATAATAAATGTTCCTGGTAAATCTTCTTTATTTTGATATTCGTCATATAAAACACCTTGTTTGGTGCCTGGAGATGAAAGTTTAATCATCATTCCTTTACCTTTAAATTGGCCCAATGAAGGTCGGATAGCTCGAATAATGTCTTCATCGGTTTCAGCATATTTATCATCGGTTCCCCAATATGCAATTTCATCATTAAGTGAAAAACAAATAGCTGCACCCCGTGTTGTTCTTTTACTTGCTGCGCCAACTTTAATTTGAACTCTAGAATCTTCTATTAATAATTTGCCATTTTTTTCTTTTAAAAAAGGAATTTTCATATTAAATGTAGTTTGTGTATTTTTCTTTTTCTTATCAATTAATCGATTTAAAATAGGAGAATCCATTACTAAACCACGTATAATTTCTAAAATTTCTTGTGAAAATTCTTTACCATGAGACAGAATCAATACTGTTGCATATCTAGTTTTATTTAAATAAGGTTTCCAATTTTCTTTTAATGCACCAAATGTTGCTAATATGGCAGCAATTGTTGATTTCCCTCCTCGACGACCAATTATTAAATCTACATCAGATATCGTTTCTCTCATTACAGTGGGGGCTACAACATATTGTTTTCCAGTCATATACTCATAAATTTCGACTTCAGTCAATTCAACTTGATTAAGACGAAATGCGCCTTCTTTGTCTATATATTCAAAATTAATAATATGAGGATTTAATGGATCTAATTCTTGACCAAATATAATTTTCAATGCGACTCTTTGAGCTGGCGTTGGTTTAAAATTAATGAATCCGCTTGCTTCTACGAAGTTTTTTACAGGATCTTCGATAATCTTTTCTCTAAGATCTTTAAAAACTTGAGCAAATTCTAAATTATTAAGTTGTTCAATTCGTTTCATTATCATCATTACTTTTTAAAAAATGCATGTATTCTGAGGATAATTTTTTCTTTTCTTTTTCAGAATTAATATTAATTGCAGTTGTTTGATTTTGTTGTGTTAATTGTCCTAGAGTTAATAAAAGTTCCATATTATTTTTTCTAGACATTATATCTTTAGGTGTATTTGGTATTCTTAAAGGTATTGGATTTCCAAATCCATCCATAATTATTTCACCTACACTATTTCTAGAAAATAAATCACCATACTCATTATAATATCTAATTAAATAATCGACATGATTGCGAACTTGTAAAGTCATTAAAGCATTAATTTGCATTTCTAAGTTAAATGCATCTTTTACATGTTCTAAAACAAGTTCTTGTGCAACTGTGCCAGCATCTTCTCTACTCTTTTCTCTTAAGTTTTCCCAATTTTGTTCTTTATAATATTTGAGTAAATGAGAAGCTGAAATTTTATAATTTTCACAAAATTCATCTAATGTTTGTTCAGATGTAATAAATAAAGTTTTAAGGCAACCTAGAGGATATCTCTTCTTGTTTTTGGCAATAATTGAAGTGTGTTCCAATAACTTTGTTTTTAGTTCGTCTTCCATCTAAATATCCTCTTTTATATTTCTTAATTTTAGCATGTATGGCTTCTATTCGTTCTTTATATGCCTTTTTTAAAGAAGGTGTTTTAGAGTGATATCTATAAATCCAATCCTTGTCTTTCTGTGAATATTTTTTCTTATAATGATTTATGATTTTTGCACTTATTTCTACAGAGTAAGATATATTTTTAAGTGCTTTTATTGGTTCTAAATTTATCTTTTTACCCCAAATAATATAGTTCACTTGTCCTATTCCAAAATCATGAGTACAGTTTTGGGGTCTTTTTAAACAACTTTTTGGGTCGGTTTTTAAAGAAGATTCTTGAAATAAAATTGATAAAAATTCATCTTCAGGAAGATTATATTTTTTACATAAAGATTCTATTGAAGTTGCTAATTCAATTGCTTGACAAACTTTTAAATCAGGTTGAAGTTGTTTCAATACATAATAAGTTTGTCCAATATGAATTGGATTAATATTAAATAATAAAAGATGTAAATATAACAAAAACATTAAATGTTCCTATTTTCAATATAAAGTTCTTTTTTAGAACCAATTATTTTTTCAGCAATTTTTAATGATTTATCATAAATAGCTCGATTAAAAGTGGCCCGAATATCAAAATTAGGTAAAACTTGATGTAACTTATTAACAGCGATTTGTCCTATTACTTCTTGTGATAAATCTATTTCTTTTTTCAATAAAACTTTAATTTTTTTCATTAATTTTCGAAAGAAATTATTTTCATAAAATAATTCAATAAAAACTAATATTCTAAAATTTTGAGAATCACATATAAATTCAACATCATTTACTTTGTCATCAATCATCAAAATATTTAACATCAAAACTTCTTGAACATCGGGGTGTTCAATTATTCCAGCTTTTAAAAGCCATTCAATACCCTGAGCAACAAAAACTTCTTGTTCATTGTTTTTACTTGACTTCATAACTATACTTTATCACTTTACATCTTTAGAGTCAATACACGCTTTTATAATCATAATTTAAGTTGTTGAACTACGGAAAAACCACAACAAATTGCATCACAAACATCAACATATGTGGGCGAATTCTCGTATTTGAAGTCTAAACTATGGGTTTTATTGAATGTTTTATTAACAAACCGAACTGCGACATGTTTCTTATGAATTATGGGTTTTTGATCCTTTTTACTGACTTTGCTGTTAAAGTCTCGAATTTGTTTGTTTTTTAATTTATCATCTTTTGAAAGGTTTAAATCCAAGTCTTTTCGCCAACCAGATAAACCATCGGAATCTTTATAAATTATCTTAGCTCTATGATCTTTAAATTTTTGAAGAAAAATCCAATGAAGTCCATCTAATGTTTTTTGACCTAAGCGACTCACTCCTGAGTTTATTTCCTCAATGACTATGAAATCTGGGTCAATTTGGTCTATTAAAGCGCTTAAAATGCCCGCCATGGCCTCCATTTTAGCAAGTTGACGTCTTGGGTAGGTTAACTTGGATAAACCCTTCTCTGAGCCTTTTACGAAACCAGAATCTAATAATTCTTTAGTATCAATATCAAATATCGCCCAACCTGAGCAAGAAGTTGATAAATCAAAAGAAATAAGAATCTCTTGTTTCAGTTTCTTTTTAAATATCGTCAATTTTTCGTCTTTTTTGGCCATCGGGATTAATCCACTTATTTTTAATAACCTGCTCTTTGCTTGAAGTTGCTATATAGTCATTAATTTCAAAATCTCTAGCATGTTCTCTAGAACGTTTCTTAAGAATCTTTTGTTGATCTTTTAAATTCGATTTTCCTTTATATTTATTAACAGGTTCAAGAATTTTTGCATTTGGAGTTTTTAAAACAAGCTCAGAAGATACACCACAATGTAATGGAGTATCTTTAAATGATCTAAATTCCGTTTTGCATTTTCGGCATTTCCAATGTCTGAGTGCCATAATTTGATTCTACCATTTTACTAGTTCCATTTCGAAGTTCAATTCGAACTGAGTTGTTTACAATATTTTTAAATAAACTATTGTGTTCAATTAATAATGTCGTTCCTTGAAGACCCTCAAGCAAAGAAAGAATATTTTCCATTGAATCTTCTGATAAATCTTTAAAAATTTCATCAAGTATTCTAAAATTAACTGGTTTATATGCTCTTGATGAAAGTATATCAGATAATGCCAAATCTACTGCTAATTGTATTCGTCTTGACTGTCCTCCTGAATAAAGCCCTAAAGGACGTTCATTTCCATCAATTGTTACTAATACTATAATTTTTGACACTTCACCATTGGTCCCAGTATTTAAAAATTTTATTTTTACTTCTTGATTAAATAAATTTGAAAGATATTTATTAGATCGAAGAGTAAGATCATGAAGAATTGTTTGAAATACATAAGATTTTACAGCTTTAAATGAATCTTTAAGAACAGATAAACGAGAAGAATAATCTTTTAATTCATTAATTTCTTTTAAATATTTTTTGATTTTATTCTCAATTTTTTCAACTTTAATTTTCTTTGTAATTATCTTATTGTCTAAAGAACTATTGTCAGGAATTTCTAAATCTTCATATTCATCTAATGTTGCTTCTAAGCGGCCTTCTAATTTTTGTAAATCATTTTTTAGAGACTGAATTGATAATTCTTTCTTTTCTATCTTTTTTAATGAAGATCGTAATTCAGCTTCTTCAGTACATAAATTATCAAGAATTTTTTCAAGTTTAGATTTATTTATATTTTTAAATTCTTTTAATTGTTCAGTAATATCATTGCCCTCATTTTTAAATTCTTGAAATTCTTTTTCAATTGCTTTTAAATATTCTTTTAACTTATTTTTATTTTCGAATGAACCACCACATGTGGGGCATATAGGCGATTTAACTTTTTCTATAGAAGAAATTTCTCGATCCAATTTAGTTAATTTTTTATTAATATTTTCAAGATTTAAAGTTAACTTTCGTTTATTTCGTTGTTCCTTTTCTATGTGATCGATTTTCAATTTTAATTCAACACGTTCTTTAATAAAACTTTCAAGTTCTTTTTTAATAGAATCTTTATTATATTTGGCATTCATTGATTTTTCTAAAACAATAATTTCTTTACTAATTTGTTTAATTTGATTTTCAAATTTACTTATATTTTTATCAATAACTTGTTTTTTAATTTTAAAATTTTGTATATTTTGTTCTTTCAGCTCTTTCATATTAGATATTAATTCAAAATTATTAACTCGCTCAGCTTCAAGAAATTTTAATTCAATTGATAATTCATTTAATATAGTACTTGTTTCTTTCAATTTCTCATGTGCTATTTTTTTAGCTTTATCAAAAACTTCAAGTTCTTGTAATTCAGATAAAATCTTTGCTTTCTCTTCTTCTGTAGCAGTTATGAATTTTTTAGGATAATTTTGAGCAAAATAGATAGTCTGACAAAAAGTTTCAAAACTAAAACCAATTAATTCTTCAATCATTTGTTGAGTTTCACGAGCATCTTTACCTCGGATAGTATCATCCCTATTAGCATTTGTATATCTAATGTATAAATCATTAGGTTTTCTACTACGATCAATACATGCGCCATTCTGTAATTGAACTCGAACATTACATGACTTTTCGCCTTCTTTAATTACATCATTGATATTTGCATCTTTAGGTAGTTTTCCATAAATAGCCCAAACTAAAGCATTAGGAATTGCAGATTTACCAGATCCTTCTGGATTTTGGTCATCATAATTCCATCCCTCAATAAGAGTAACACCAGATTCAAAATCAATCTGAAGATCAGACCAAGAAAGAAAATTTGTTGCTTTGATGCTTTTAAACATAGTATTTCTAAATCTTCATAATTTCTAAACCAAGATTTATTGTTTCCTTTTCAAGACCTTGTGCATCTGCCCACTTCTTGAATTTTACTTCATTTGACTCACTTTCGTCAACTACTAAATCATTGAGAAATGAAGATGGCTTTTCTATAAATTTTGTATTAGATCCATGATTAGTTCGATCAAAATGATCGATTGATTCTTGATTACCAGTTAAAATAAATCTAACATAATTTTCTTTATCTTCAACAAAATTGCTTTTTTTATCACAATCAATTTCAATTGTTACATGATTAGAAAATGGTGTTCTATATTTCTTCAATTTCAAAGTCTCAGTGTTTAATACACCAATATATTTAATTTGATTTGATTCTCCAAAAGTGTGCGAAAATGGTGTTCCTAAATAAACAAGATTACTTCTCTTTTGATATTTATGAAAATGTCCTGAAATCACAAGATCATATCCTTTAATATATGATAGTTCAGATTCATACTCAGCAATAAATCCATTACCATAATCAAAACCGGAAAATCCTTGATGAACAAAAGCTAATTTAGCTCTTCCTTTATTTTTCTTCATGATTCGTTTAAATTCATTATGATTATGAATATATGGAACCATAAGCCCATAAGATGTAATTACAGGCGCTTGCACAATATGAACGTTTTTTAATGCTTCTAAAGGTAGTAATGAATGATCTTTACATTCAAGATTGTGCCAATCATGATTACCCACAAGTATATAAAACATTAATTTAGATTCATTTAATCGTCTATAAATTAAATTTAAACAAGAAGAATGAACAACTTCTTTGGTATCAAGAAGATCTCCTAAAATAACTGTTGTATTACCAAGATTTTCAATAATATCAAATAAAGTTTCTATTTTATCGAGATTTGAAATCTTAACATGAGGATCGCCAATTATAGTAAGTTCATTACTCACTTATAGTTGCCTTTTTCTTACGAGTCTTTTTAGATTCTTTTTCATCAATAGTATCAACTTTTACATTACCCATCACTTCATCGAATCTTGATTTCGCATCATTTAATGCATTTGTATTTGATAAATAATCTACAGTATCACCACACATGAAAAGTTCAACAATACATTTAAAATCAGATAAATGACCTTTAAATGGTCGAAGTTTTGTTTTAACACCAATAATTTGTTGAACTTTGTTTTTAGTTCGAGTAATCCAGCCCATTTTCTGACATTTAATAATAAATGTACTTTGAAGCCCTAATTCTTTTCCACCTTTAATGATTTCTTTAGGTACTCCGTAACCACCCATTTGAAAATAACTATGATTAATCAATACAGCAGCAATATTATTACGTCTAATTGATTGCCTAAATTTTAATACTTCTTGATTATTTTGTTTTGCTTGTACAGCAACATGAGATTGTCCCGCTTCGCCTTCAAGAATAGCATCTGGAATACTTGCAGCTATACTATCCCAAACCATCATTATAAGTAAATCTGGTTCTAATTTACGAATATTCTTTACTTGTTCAATCATTGCATCAAATGCGGTCCACGCTTCTTCTAAACTATTAACAATCATTGGAACTACTGCATCTAAATTTCCACCAAAACGAATAAAACGTTTCCAAGGAAATTTATGTTCTGAATCAATCATAAAAACAATACCGCCTGCTTTTTGTGTTGCAATCATCATTTGAATAATTAATGAAGTTTTTCCAGTATCAGTTTCACCAATAACTTGTGTAATATGGCCGCATGGGATTCCTTCGCCTTCGCCTATCAACGCTTTAAACCATTCAGGCATAGGAATCCATTGATCGACTTGTTTAATTTTATCGACAGTTAAATCTAGTGCTACTTTTTTTCCAAGATCTTTATTAATTCCTTCTCGCAATTTATTTATAGTATCTTTTAATGAATTCATTTAGATAACCTTTCGCCTTTCTTTCTAAATGTCACTACTGCATCTGAAAATATTTCAATATGCGTTGAGATCCAACGAAATGCAGCTTCTGTTGCAATTCTTTCATCGTGAACTTTTAAATATTCTTTATCAACATTAGCTATATGTTCTTTTGCTGAAACTGGCAATTCTTTTCCTTTTTCACCCTTTGGTACATTTAAAACAGCTTGAGAAAAAGTTGCTTTTTCAACTGCTTTTAATGAACCAGATTGTTTTTCTATGACTTCCAAACAATCGGCTAAATAAGATTTAGCTAAGAGAAAACCATTTGATAAATCTTCAGCTTCAGATGCTTTTTTTGGTGTCTTAGAAATATTTTCAAGATCTTTTTTAATTTCTTTTCTAATGACATTCAAATCAATTTTCATAGTATCTCCTATACTAGAATTCCCAACGAAGATAAAGACCAGCATCTGCATTTGAATCAATATCAACACCAATCCAACTTGGAGTAAATGCTATTTTAGGAATTCTAATTTCTCCACCGATTACAGTTGTATCTGGTTTGATTTTTAAATCTTTATAACTTATAGAAAATCTTTCACCCAATTTAAGCGCATAATTTTTTTGAGTTTTTTCTTTTGTAATAGTTTTGTCTTTATTTTGTTGAATAGTATTTATTGCTGTTTCTTTTGTTCCAGTTTCAGTCGTTTTTTCAATTATTTTTCCAGTTTTTGAATCATATTTTTCAGTAATTTTTTTATTTTCTTCTTTCATTGTTTTAGTTTTATAAACAATTTTTTCTTTATATTGAATTTTGACTTTATCTGGAGAATAATAATAACCCACAGCATAAGCGACTACTATAAGTAATAGTGCAATTATATATTTATTTTTTAAGAGATTTACTAGCATTTTTACTTTCCTTTGTTGCATCTGGACTATCTTTCCATTTTCTTGCAACATATGCACCAAGTGTCGGTGTTAAAATTGCCGCCATGAGCATAGAATCAATTACACCAAAATTATAGCTCCAGCTTCCAATTATTAAAATTGTTCCATTCATTAAAAATTTAAAAAGAGCAGTTAATACTGCCCAAGTAGAAAAAGTTAACATTGTATCGGGTTGTTTACTTCTAGGGTGTTTGATCCAGGGAAAATTCATTTTACTTCTCCAATTCTAAAATTAGGGATTGTGATTTCATTATAAAATTTTAAAATTTGTTTTTTAAGATTCTTTAATGTTCCATTATTATCAATTGTTCGACATTTAGGTGCTATTTTCAATACTTCTTTTTCTGAAGAATGATTATCTAAACTTGTTTCAGCTGCATTATTTTTTATATAAACCGGAAAAAAAGAATCATCAAAATTCTTTTTAAAATATTCAAATTCACTAATAAAACGTATATCAGTAATAACAAAAATTCCTTCTGATGGAAGATCTAAAACAGCTCCTCTACAATGAATATTATCATCAATTGATCGCATCATTTCAGTTCCAATATATTGTGCAGCTCGACGAGCTGTTTGAAAAACTTGTCCAATATGAGGTCTTACATTTTTTTCATAATCAGGTGTTACTCCAAAATATTCAATAACTTTTATAATATTTTCAGACGTCAAATGAATAAAAGTAGGAAGATCTTTTTCTTTTAATTCGGGCATATAAAGATATTTATTAGGAATTCCTAAACAATCTCGACAAGCATTTTTAAGACGAGCAGCTAAAGTAATTTCAATGATATTAGGATCATATTCTTTTAGAAAATTAAAAGCTGTCGTTTTTCCTGCTGTTTTTACACCAGTTAATCCAATGAATATTGTCATTTTACCACTCCTACTGTGATAATATCATTATCAATGTCTGATGTCAATAAATTTTGAAGTAACTGCTGATTTTTCTTAATATAATATTTAATAAATAATTTTTCAATTGGTAAAATTGATTTGAATACTATAGCTGTATCATATAGTTTCTTTAAAAGCTTAACTACATTGTAATCACCATCATAATCTTCCACTAAACATAAAGAATTATCTGATTTAAAAAAGAAATAAAATTTATCGCCTTCTGAATAATCTTTTCCTTGAATTGCTTCAAATATTTTTTCTTGAGCAGTTTGTTTAGGATTTAAAACTTTTTCAGTAATTGTCTTTTTTGAAGCCCAACGATTTATATCGGGCATGTCAATAATTTCTTTAACATATGATTCATAAATTTCTTTATAATTATTAGTTTTATTTAAAATAGCATCAATTATATCTTTTATAAATTGTTGTAATGCTTTTTCTTTTGTAGTCGCTTTAATAGCTGAACCTTTATACTTCAATTGTTTTGTAGGATTTTTTTCATTTTTATCATGCATAACATAATTTTTAGCTTTAACTACAATACATGTTGAATAATAACCGTCATCTTCCCAATTAATTTGTTCAGGATAAAGTGAATTCAAATCTTCAAGAAGTTCTTTTCTTTCTTCACTAATAATTTCTGAAAAATCAGGTTTACAAAATGAAATTGAATCAGTGTCACCATTTACAAGTGTAAATTTATTTGGATTAGTATTATAAATTTTAAATTTTGATTCTCCTTTTTTAACATTTTTAACACTTTTCAAAGTTCCATCTGTTGCCCATTTAACTGCTTTTACAAATACATCTCTGCCTAATTCAGTAATATAAGCTGCGCCAGCAGGACAATTAAAATTTGAAGTACCTGAACCTAAAAAACCATAACAAGAATTAATGAAAATCTTTTCAGCTGCTGACATATCTTTATAATATTGATTAGTTTTTCCTAATTTTTTATGTTCTAAACGCATTTTAGTAAATGCTTTTACTATTTTTAAAAAGTAAGCATTTGGATCTTTATTTTCATCATAAACTTCTCCCCAGATCATAATAGAAGGATAAAGTGAAGCAACATCAACTTTAAAAACATTTCTATAAATTCCAGGCATACCTAAAGAAATTGCACCTTGATATTGAGTTTTTTCTGATTTTTTAGGAATCGACCAATCTTCTTGTAAATAAGCTCGCATCATAACTGAATTTACTTGAGAACCTGAAGCAGAACAAACTATTTCTTGAAAAGGTTTCGGAATACTTTGTGTTAAATAAAAGAAAGGTGGTGACATTAATTTATATAATGCCAATGAATCATCTGCATCATCATATGCATATTTTTTGATTTTAGACAATTCTATTGGATCTTTATAATTAAATCTTATTTTACTTGCATCATAGAATTGTCTATCAGGCTTTTCCAATCCTTCTTGAGAAATAATATTTTTAAGACGATAATTTATATATTTACGATTTGAAACATCATATTTATAAGAAAGAAATAATGTGTCAATTATTTCTCTTCCATAAATAAAAGCAGGAAGATACTCTATTAACATAGATGAATCTTTTCGAAATTTTCTTCCTTTTTTGGAATAATACATAGTAGAACCATCTCTACCAAGATCCAAAGTAACCCCAGCCCTATCTGCTATATATTTTAAATAAGGAATATCATAACAAAAAATATTGTGCCCACAAATAACAGATGGATTAACTTCCCTGACCCATTTACACCAATCCTTAATCATTTCTCCTTGAGATTCATATTCATCATAACAAAACATCTTTTTAATCGTTTTTTCACCCTTTTTAAGGGTATTTGAAATAATTATAAGAAATGAATCTTTATTGTGTTTTAAACCAGTTGTTTCAATATCAAAAGATAAAACTGAAATTTCATTATGTTTCATTCCTTTGAAGTAAGTCATTCCACTTCGAAGCATTGCTCGTTCTTTAACATTATATATTTGATTTGAATCTTTTTTCTTATACCAAACTAATTTAGATGCATACTCATATTCTTCTAGTGTTTCATATTCATGTAAAAAAGAATAATGAAGATTTCCTTTTAATTTTGTACAATTTTTAGAAAGTTTTACACTAGATAAAAACCAGTGTTTAAAAGGTTTTATAAAAGATTTAACTTCACCATTTTTATTTTCAGTAAAAATTTCAATATTTGAATCACCAACTTCTATTGAAACAATTTTTTGTGTATCATTTTTACCATAAAGTAATTTATCATGCATAATTAATAATAATTCTATCTTTTACTAATGTCACTAATATTATTTCGTCTTTTATTAAAATCTTTTTTCATCGCCATAAGAACTTCTTTGGTTGGAGAATTTTTATAATTCGGTCCTTTAGGTTTACCATTTGATTCATCTTTTTTATCATAAACCAAATTAAGCATTACATCAAACTCTCTGCCTTCTTCTTTCTTTAAAGGTCTGTAATTACCAGTTTTTCGATCAAAAGCTAATTGATTAGGAACACCTACTGAAATAATATCTTTTTCACCTATTTCACGAACTTTACAATATTGCCAAGTAGTTACACGTAAATCTGTTTCATCATAAACACTTATAAGAGGTTGCCAAGCTGTCATCATTAAATGAACCATATTTGCAAATTTTGCAGTTCCATATGCAGAATGTTTACCTAATGGTTGATCACCTTCTCCATCTTTTGCAGCAGTTGTTTGAGATTGTATTATTATAAAAGTATTGGTAATTTTTGCAATTTCTTTTACTTTTAAAACAAGTGTTTCATATGTTAAATTTTTGATATATGATTTTTTATTTCCATCTTCTATTTTTGAACCTTCTACATTAAATGTGGGCTTTTTTCGAAGATTTATAGTTGTACTTAATTCAGCCATATAATCAATTGCAATCGTAATAACTTTATCTCCAGTAGCTCTCTCAATATCTTTTGTAATCCAAACGATTTCTTGTAAACCAATTGATCTAACATCATTATCTTCTGTAGAAGTATCTACAACATGAAACCGCGAAGATAATTCTGGTTCATTTTTAGTTAAAGTTTTCCATCTACGAATAATTGCCGATTTAGGCATTTCAAGAGAAAAATAAATAGCTCTTTTTGTTGGATTATTTTTAAGAATTTCTTTAAACATAAAAAGAGTTAAAGTTGTTTTTCCTATTCCAGTTCCCATTACAAGACCTAAAACTTGTCCAGTTTCCCAAAGATATTCTTGGCAATCCATAAATTCAGGGCCATTTACTGGAATTCCTAAAATTTTATATTTATTAGTTAATTCATTAATGGGAGGAACATAATATTTAGATCGATCTTTATAAACTTTATCTAAAATAGCATTGGCATATGACATTCTAGAATTAGAATCACGTTCTGATGCTTTTTCAGTATTAATTATCACCATTAATGCTTCTTCTTTTGTATAATTAAGATTAAAAAGAACATTACACAATTTCATATCAGCACTAGAACGGTCTCCTTTATATGATTTAGGATCATCGAACAATTGCTTAACTTTTCCATTTTTATAATAGTCTTTTACAAATTTTTCAGGAAGTTTATCAAAATCAACTTCATGAATTACTTCAATAATTTTTCCATCCATTTTAGCAATATGATTATGTGCTTTCTTTTCAATTTTTTCTGTTATTGGAGGAAGATTAGCTAAAAGTTGATTAATGCTATATGCTTCATCTGTATTTGGAACTGAATCAATAATTTTTGTTTCTTTATAATCTTTATATTTTTTAGTGTTAAATGATCCTGGATATCGCATTACTTGCTTGAGTGTCCAAATTGATTTATCTGTATCAAATTTTTGAATCAATAATTTTTGAACAATTGGAAACATTTCTTTTTTCAAATCAGAAATTAACCAATATACATGAACACCATTTCCCGAATCAATGACCATGTATGGTTTAATTTTAAATTTTTTAATTTCTTCATAAAAAGCTTCTTTTGTTGGATAAATACCATCTTTTAAATCCATATCAACAAATACAAATTTAAATACATCTATATGTCTTCCATGTGCATATTTTTCATTATTTGGCATTTTACTAGGATAATTTGGAAAGAAATATACATTAAATCCCTTTTCATTCATTTCTTTGATGTATTTTTCAGAAAAATTTCCTTCTTGTCCATCTACACCAACAATTTCTTCTATAAATTCAGAATTTGTTTCACCATTTTTTAAAAGTCTTTGCGCCCATTTAGGTTTAAGTAATTTAAAACGCATTTTCTTCACCTTGAAAAGTGAGCCTTTTTAAGCCATGCTCAGGGCTGGAGGGTGCCTTCAATGAGACTAGAAAATAACTTAATCTTCGCATTTAACAACAGCATCACTCTCTAAATTTAATCGAATGACTTGTTTAACAAAATCAGGGGCCGAGTCTAACGGTTCCATTAATGCTGCGGATTTAACTCTATATGTCTTTTTAGTTTCATTATCTAAAAAATAAAGATCGCCATAATAATCTTCTACATTGAAATAATTATTTCCCTTTTTTGATTCAAGAATACTTGCTATAGTAACCCAAGTACTTTCTCCTGTACTTTTTGAAGATTTTTTCTTTTTTGAATTTCTTTTAAGTGTCATTATATTCTCCTAAGATCTATTATATGACTTAAATTTACTGAGAGGATTAGCTAATACTTCTTCTTCATTTTCATCTGAATCATCTTGTAAACTAGCCCTACGTTTGCTATTCCTTAATAGAATTTTTGATCCAGTATCTGATTCTTCTTCAGATTCATCATAATCATTTGTAGTATCTTCAGTGGTATTTTCAGTGGTATTTTCAACTTTTTGATTAAGTCTTCCTCGACGTGTGCCAGTTCTTCGAGAATATCGAGTTTCTTCTTTAACATCTTCCATTTCTTCTGCTGAAGCAATTCCTTTATCAGCGGCAAATCCGGCAAATGCTAATGCTCGACCAACTGCTTTTGTTTCTGTCTTTTCAAGATTATTATCACCAGCATCAAGAGTTTCACAATTTGCAGTACCTGTTGCCAATGTAGTGACAGTGCCGTCATTATTCGTCACACTAACTGTTGCAGTAACAATCACAGTTCGGACATCCCCATCTTGATCTTCAACAGTTGGAAGAACTTGATAGTGAGTTCGAATAGTTAATTTATCTTGATATTTAGCACGAGCCAATGCAACTCTTTCATGAACACCTACATAATCGTCTTTATTTCTAGTCATAAGTATCTCCTTTCTTTTAAGTTAACTTAATATAAGAAACATGTCAATAAATTTTAAATTATTTTTTTCTCCATTTGCCGCGTATAGAATTGATAAGTTGTCTTGAACCATTTGGATATAGTAAACAGCTTGTATGTAGCCAAGAAGATGCGCCAATATTATAATCTAATCTAAGTTTACTAGTTGTACCTACACGGTATACATTACGTAAAATTCCAGGTGTATGAGCATGACCAATTATACATGAACCATAAGCTTTTTCAAAAGCAGTCATAGATGCTCCTGCTCCATTTGGTCCTTTATCACCATGTGCTCCACATTCAACTCCTGCTATTTTATAATCATGATCTCTACATAACCAAATAATCTTTTTAGGATTTTTAATTTGTTCAATTTTTAAACCTTTTTTTAAATGTGGACCTTCGCAAAGTTTAGTTAAATTTTCCATAGCATATTTTAATGGATCTAATCCATCAATCATTGGTCTTATAAGTTGAGATGCTAATCTAAGATTAATATCATCGTCTAAGTATCTTGCCTCTTGTAAATATCTATCTAAAACTTCATCATGATTAGATTTGACCCAAATAAATTTTCCAGGAATCCAAGAACATATTTCATTAACTTCTTTACAAGTTAATTCAAATTCTTTTTCTAAAGAAATTTGTTCAGATAAAGCTTTTTTAGCTCTAGTAATTCGCTTATCTTTATCATGATGATTAACCGAACGACCATTATAAACATCATGGCCAATGATATTCTTAACGCCGACATAATCAATTACTTCTTTCCATGTAGCTTTTGCCGTTTCATCATGTTCACCGGAATGATAATCTCCAAGAATAAATGCTTCAGCAGGTACTTTTTGAATTTTTCCATTTGAAGTATATCGAATTCCTAAATCAATAAAAGCCCCAGACTTAGGCTCGGCTTGAACTTGTCGAAAATAATATCTTTCATCTTTATCAATTTCTACAACAACTGCGCCTACTATATGATCGAAATTTGCTAAATAAGCTGTTCTTTTGCTCATATATTTATCTGTATCATAATTTGATTTTGTTATAGCTCCAGGTGTCATAATGGAATGTGGTAATTTTTCACCTGAAATAGGTACATATTCAAGAAATTGTTTTGGTGAAGCATAAATAAATGCTCCATCTTTTTGACTTAATCTTTGAAGCCCAGTCGTTGGTTTAATTTGTTTTGCACTTAATTGAATCATTCTGATATGAATATTTTTACTTAATGTAAGATCATGTCCAACAAAATATTCATTACTAAGACGAGTATCAAAATTCCAAGAAACGTTGGCCGCTGGATCAGAACAAGGAAGAATAAGAAGAAGAGCTTTATTTCTCTTACAATAATTTTTAAGAGCTTTATAAAAATTTTCATGTAATTCACAACCCGTTACTGCTGTTGTAATAACAAATCTATCATAATTATCTATATCTTTCTCAATTTTTGTAAATTTTTGTGGTTCAAATAAAGTTTCATCAATAATTTTATTAAATATTTTTGGATAATTATTTCTAGCTTGTTCTTTAAGTTCCGAAATTGAACCATAATGATGGCGAATTTTGTCTCTAGATACTCCCATTTTCAACATTTCAGAAGTTGATGGATGTCTACCATTCTTTTTAACAAACTTTAAATATATGTCTATTATGAATTTTTTTGAAGAATTCTTCTTAGTCATTTCTCACCTTTCAGCATCTTCCTATATTATACAGGAAAAAAAGCTTAAAAGTCCAATTATACGTTATAAAGTTGTGCTAAAACAAAACCAGACATATTAAATATTGTTGACCTTTTTCCTCTACTATCTATTTCTTTAGAAAAAGAAAAATATAATTTCAAATTGTTATACCAATTTCGATTAAAATCATCCAATAATGGAGAATTATCATTAACAATTTTAACAGCTAATTTAATATCATTATTCAAATGAATTTTGGCTATTGTTCCACATAAATCAGATATATTCTTTTTTTGTTCATTTCCAAGACTTCGATTTATCACAAATGATTCACATAATAAAAGAAGTTTTAAATTTTCTTCATATCCAAGATATTTCTCATATTTTTTACAAAATTCCAATTGTTTTTGAGTATCACTTTTTCCTTGAGTTTGGATTTGAATACTTTGAAGTTCATCGAAATTTTTAGCTTCAACTTTTAAAAATACTTTAGAAGCCAATGGATGATTTAAAAAAATGACTCTACTTCCATCTGGAGCTTGAAATTCAAAATCAATTAAATAAGTAATAGTTCCATTTATGTTTATTAATGGATATGTAAAAAATTTACTACTCATGACTTTTCCTTAAATAAGTTATTGCACCACCACAAGTGGATAATAATGCAGAAATAGATGTTGCATTTTCTAATGCTGTTCTAGTAACTTTTACAGGGTCTACAATGCCGGCTTCTAATGCTTCTACAACTTTTTTATTTCTTGCATCATATGTCATTTCATGATTTTTTAATTGAACTAAATATTCAACCAATTCATCATTAGGTTTAACTCCAATATTTTCAATAATTTGAAAGAAGGGAGATTTTAAAGCTTTTGATAAAATTTGATCTCCTAGATCTTCAGAATCTTTTAATTTTTCTGCCAAGCGATAAAGAGTAATTCCTCCACCAGGAATAATTCCTTCATCAATTGCAGCTCGAGCTGAATTCAAAGCATCTTCAATTCTATGATATTTTTCCTTAATTTCAAGTTCAGTTCTTCCGCCAACACCAATTTTAGCTATACCTCGAGATAAACTTGCAATCCGATCATTAAATTGTGAACGATCATATTCACTAAAAGCTTGTTTTCTTGATGCCTTTAATTGATCGATTCTTTCTATAATAGTTTCTTCATCTGCCAACCCGCCATAAATAGTCGTTGAATAACGATCTATAACTACTCGATCGGCCATACCTACATCACCTTCGATAGAACCATCGTCTAGAATTTTAAATATTGCTGATTCTAAATCATGATTTCCATTTCCCAATCTAGTTGATCCTAAAACAGTTGCTAAATCATCAAGTATTGCTGTTCTTACAGTTGTAACATTTGGAGAACGAACAAGACAAATATTCAAACCAGCTTCTGCTTTATTTAATAACATTAATTGCAAAGTATCTTGACTAAATTCATTTGCAATAATCAAAATAGGAGGAAGTGATTTCTTGCCAATTTTTCTATGTTGTTCATCAAATTGTTTAAATAAACCAAGTAATTGTCCATGATGAGTAATATTTCCATCGAATGTTACAACTAAACAATTTTCAGCATCAAATTTAGTTTTTTCTTGATTATTAAAGAATCGATCAGTTCCTTCAGCTCCTCTATTAAATTGAAATCCTTTAACAATTTCAATTGTTGTTTCAATACTTGACCCTTCATCAATTGTAACAACGCCTTCAGAACCAACAGCTTGAAAGGCTTCTTTAATAACTTCTCCAATATCATTAGCTCCATTTGCTGAAATAGTTGCAACTTGTTTAATTATTTCAAAATCATTTCCTATAGGTATTGATAATTCTTCAAGTTCTTTAATTACATTTTGAACAGAAGATTCAACAGCTTCTTTAACTATTTGTGGATTTAAAGAAGAATCTGCTTTAACTAAATCTAATGTTGTATTAAATATAGCTTCACCTAATACAATAGCAGTTGTAGTTCCATCTCCAGCTAAACGATTCGTTTTTCTACATATCGCTTTTACAGTTTGAATTGCTATATCAATTTGTTCATCCTCATGAGCGCATTCAGATGCGACTGTAACTCCGTCTTTTGTAATCATAGGTTCAATTGGATCACCTTCGAGATTTTGACCGACTCGTTCAATAAGAATAGGTAATCCACCGGGACCTAATGTTCTTTTAACAATACTAGCAATAATTCCAATACCTTCACTAAGCTTTTCTAGAATTTTATCTTTTTCAGCAATTGTTTTGGGTCTAAGTTGCATTTTATTCCTTTGTTAATTTAAGAACACGAGTCCAAAAAGAATATAGTTGTCTTTGTAAAGTATTACTAACTTTATTTTGATTTTTTGCATGAACTCCATATTTAATTCAAAAGCTTTTTGATGCATTGGACGGCAATGACTATCATTCATAATTTTACTTATATTGGGAAGATCGTCTGTGACAAAATCCATTTTAGTTTTACTTATTCTGCGTTTTTCCAATTGTTTAACCATTTTTTCAGCAACCATCCGCACAATGCCTAAATTATCACAACGTATAACATATTGTTCTGGTGTCATGCTACTCCTCGATCATTTAAAATAGAATGAGCTAATTTAATTTTCAAATTATTTAATTTTTTAATTTCTTTAAATCCACTTTCAAAATATGTCTTATCTTGAACTACTTTTACATAATTTTCATTTGAAAGTAGTTCGGATTTAGTTTCAAGTGTTTCTCGACTTGCTTTAGTAATTAATTGTTCAAGTTCATGAGAATCCATTGATTGAATCTCACTAATATATTCTTTACCGAATTGTTTACATGCTTTATCTAACAAAGATTGTTTCGGTCGTGCCATAATCATCTCCTTATTTCAATCAATTTCTAATTATTTTTCATTCTTTACTTGACTATACAAACAATTCATGAAATAGTCAAATAATATTACAGAGAGGTTTTAGTAATCCAAATGTCAGGTTTCCTCTCAGATAAAGAACCAGGATAGTAGATAAGTATAGAAAGATTGATCTTCGTAGAACTGACTTGAAGCCGAGTAAGATCAGTGAGTATATGCTTCACATATATAATAAAATTAAATCACAGAAAGTGATAGGACGATTAAGGTCTAACTAGTTCTGTTCGGTCAGTTCTCTTTCTGGACGTGGATACACTTAAATGTGTTGGTAGTTTATCCCGCTGCATTCATATAATGTGATTTAAGAGAGTTATAGATTAATTAATTTCTTTCTGAAGACATTATTATAATAATGATATCCCGTAGAAAGAAGGCTTCTTATGGTCTAAAGCATTATAAATATAATATTTTGACTTTATTTCATATATATGAGATTCTTTAATTAAGGAAATATGATTTTATTTAATTCAAAAGCAACAGAAGACTACAAAAAACATTTTAAGAAAGCTTTAAATAAATTTTTAAAAAAAGGTGGAGAAATTAAAAAAGTTAAAATTACTGATGAATTTGTTCGAGAGAGAATGAAACCTAAACCAAGAAAGAAACGATGAAATTATTATTAATAATTATATTCTTTTTTTTTATTGCAAGTAGCTTTGTTTTAACTACATTTTTTGATTATATTAGAACCCATAATGTTTCATTTATTTCATTTATAGTTTCATTAGGATTCCAACTTATAACTATAAGTTATGGAATTTATTACTTTATTAATGTTTATAAGGAATATAAAAATGAGTAAAATTCCATCAGCATTAAAGAAGATTGTTAGACAAAATGAAATTAAAAAATCTTCAAAAAAGAGAAGAAAAACAATTAATTATTCAGGTAAACCTAAATTTATTATAAGAAATTCTTTTATTCAACTTCTTGGATTTTCTAATGATATTTTAGATGAAATAGTTAAAAATCTTTCTTATCACAATAAAGAAGCTGAATTTGAAAAGAAATTAATTCTCAAAACATTGAAATATGTCGCTTATTGTAAGAAAAATAATACTGTTCCAAATTGGATTATTAAACGTTGTAATCAGCTTCATATGAATTTAAATGAATATTATCAGCATTTGAAAATTAAATTAAATAAAGCTAAAGATGCTGAAAATGTTTGTTTATTGGATGAAGATGGATATTTTCCCACAGGTCTATTCTACAATGTCATAGAAACGCTTAAAAATGGCTTTAAAGAGCTTAAAGTCGAGGTGGATGACTTACGGGCTATCCCTGAGCAAAAAGTGCGTTTTAAATGGAAATCTGAGCCTTTTATGCCACGTTATTATCAAGAAGATATGCGAAAATTAGCAAAAGAACATGAAAGAGGCGTATTCGAATCTTGTGTTGGATCAGGTAAAACCTTAATTATGGCAAATATTGTTTTTGATAAAAGAGTAAATGTGATGATTGTATTGCCTTCTAAAGCACTTTTAAATCAAACTTATAATGTATTTAGTAAATTATTTGGAAAAACAAAAGTTCAAAAATTGAGTTCTGAAAAAATTAAAAAAGGCATAAAATTGGCTCCTATTAGATTAATTACAATTCAATCATTAGCGTCTTTACAAAAAAATAATATAGTCAAAAAATTAACACAGAATATAGATATGGTAATGATTGATGAAATTCATCATTCAGGTTCTAAGACATATCAAGATTTAATGTCTGAAATAGATCATGTTTATTATCGCTATGGTTTTACTGGAACATTTCTTCGTAATGATTCTAAAACCATGAATATGCATGGATTTTTAAGTCATGTTCTTTATTATTATCCTTCAAGTAAAGCAATTGAAGACGGATATATAACAAAAGTAGAATTTATTATTCATCAATTAAAAGGAAAGAAATCTGGAAATTATCAACAAGAATACAAAAACAATTATTGTGGATCAGAAAAAATCTTGAAAGAAATTGCTGAAATTGTTCGTAATATTCCTGAAAATCAACAGATTCTTATACTTACAAAACAGAAAGAAGGTTCTGGAAAATTGATACATAAATTCTTAAATAAATTAAAGATTTCAAATACTTATATTTCTGGAGATGACAAAAGTAATGATATAGATTATGCTATACAAAAGTTCAATGATAAGGATATTCGTATTTTAATCGGAACTAAGGTTATAGGTGAAGGTGTTGATGTTCATTCGACTCAGCATTTAATACTTGCAACCGGTGGAAAGTCTGAAGTTGAAATTGTTCAAGCTATTGGAAGATGCGTCAGACTTCATGAAGGAAAAGATAAAAGTTATGTATATGATTTTCAATTTGAAAGAACAAAATATATGGAAAAACATTTAGAAGAAAGACTAAGAATATTTCAAAATCAATTTGCCGGTGAAATTAAATATGCTGGACGAAAGGATTTATGATAGATAATATAAAAAATGAACTTCAAATTGATTCAAATTTAGATCATCAAGAACAAATTGAAGTCAATAAACAAAATGAAGAAGTTAATAAGAAAGATATTGAATTTCTCGAAATTGAAGTCAAATTTAACGCAGATAATATAGATCGATTCATATTTAAAGATCTTGCTAAATCTTTGAATCCCAAGGAATTTATATATGTTGAATCCACAGATACCTATTACGAGAAAGAATTAAATGAGTTTTTACGATATCGAGCTGCATCTGAAAGTAGCAAGTCAAAAAGAGCTGAATTAACTTTTAAGAAGAAACATAAGGAAAATAATAATATTGTAAGAACTGAAGTTAATTTACGCGTTGATCCAAGTAATCCAGAAACCGTTAAAGCTTTTGCTGAAGGATTGGGATATAAAGAAAATTTTGTCATTTGGAAGGCATGTGACATTTATCGTTATGATGATGCAACACTAGTATATTACAGCGTTAAAGATACGAATGGTAAATACAATCATTTCATGGAAATAGAAGTGATAGAAGGTCTTCCTGAAACTGAAGAAGAAGCTTGGGAAATTATTCGAAAATATGAGAAAATTATCGAACCTTTAGGGATTACACCTCAAGGTCGTTTAAGAAAAAGTCTTTACGAAATGTATAGAAAGGATTTTTCCAAATGACACCTAATTTTAAAAAACATCTATCAATGATATTAGTCGTTTTATGTTCAAGTGCTGCTGGAATGAATATTATGTTGGGTAAAACTGGTTTATCTTTATTAATGGGATTTTTAGCTGGATGGAATATTGTCGCCACTTTTTATTGGGCGAAGAAAGAAGTTTTAAATGAAATCAATAACAAAAATAAATAAAAAAACTACAATGGATATACGTTCATGGTCTTTTTGGTTGGGAATTGCCGCATTGTATTTAAATTGTTCTAATAAACAAAAATAAAAGAATATTAATGATTATTATTGAATCATCCAAATCTATATTTGTAGACGTAGATGATACTTTACTTATTTGGTCTTATGATGATGATGAAGAATCTGATGCAATTGATATTTGTGTTCGTGGTTCTATTATTCAAAGAGCAGTACCTAATGAATATAATATTAAATTTGTAAAAGAATTTAAAGCCAGAGGTCATACTATTATTGTTTGGAGCGCCGGGGGATGGGAATGGGCAAAATATGCTATAAAAATTTTAAAACTTGAGGATGTAGTTGATGTTGTGATGTCAAAACCAGACTGGTATATTGACGATAAACCTGCTGAATATTTTATGGGTCAACCAACTTATTTCGATAGACGAACTGGAAAAAAATTAACTGGAAATAAACGGGATATTGAAATATAAAAATTTTATTTCTTTTGATCTTGAAATGAATCAACCAAGTAGAAAAATTATTCAAATTGGTGCATGTATAGGAAATATTCATACTGCTAATGTCTCAAAAAAGATTCGAATTTATGTAAATCCTCAAGAAGAAATTACAGAATTTATCACAAATCTTACAGGTATTACAAATAAAATAATTAAACAAGAAGGTATAAGTATTCAAGATGCTTATAAAACGCTTTGTGAAATTATTAAAATAGAGAAACCTTTTATGAATCCAATTACTTGGGGTAGAAGCGATTCAATTGAATTAAGAGATGAATTAGGTATTACAAGTGATGAATTTTTTATTTTTGGTCGTAGATGGATAGATGTAAAAACTTTATTTATTTCATAGAGACTGTCTCAACGAAAATCTTTTAAAGGTGGATTGGCTAAAAGTATGCTGAAATTAAATCTTAAATTTGAAGGTCATAAACATGATGCAACAGATGATGCTTATAATACTTTACGCCTATATAGTGCTCTTTTAAAGAAATTAAGAAAATAGGATAAATAATTGATTTTACTTTACTATTAAAAAGTTATATATGAAAATGCTATACTTAATAAATGGGCAAATGGGATAAATTAAGTGCCAAGGTGTCTGATAAGATATCATCTTTTGTAGGAACATGGACATTTGTATTTTTATATACTCTTAGTATGGGAATATGGATTGGTCTCCATTTACTTGGAATTCTGCATATTGATGGCCCTGATTTTATCAAATGGAATCTCTGGCTTAGTTATTTCGCGGGCACGCAAGCTTCTATCGTCTTAATGAGTTCTGAACGACAATCTGAACTTGATCGAAAAAAAATGAGAAATTTATTACAGCAAGTTGACATGTTAGAGGAAATTTTAAATGAATTTTTAACTGAAGAAGAACAGAAAAAGGAACCTAAAAATGACAAAAGAAAAAAACAAAGAAAAAAACAAAGAAAAAAATAATAAACGTTCAGATCCTATTCTGAATGAACTTGAGACTCGTATTATCGATATGAAAAAACGATTAAATTATCATATTCAGGCGAATGGTTCTAGTCGATTATTGAAAAAGAAAAGTAAAATTTACACAGACTATAAATAATTTTGATTTTATTTTATTATTTATAATACGGATTCTCGAGCTATTAGAGAAATGGCTGTATTATAATTTCTTAAGTAGAAAAACTAAATAATTCTTCTTCGGCGGCTCTTCGTTTTATTAGCCCTGATAATTTTTTTCCATTTGCATTCACCCATTTTTTGAATTCTTGAGCAGCTCCCGCATAATCTTTACAATTAAGCTTTTTTAATAATGTAGAATTTTCAAGATTATTCAAACCTAAATTATAGGAAAAACTAACTAATGCGCTAAATTGATTAGATGTAAGTGGAACTTGTACAAGATGTGTTACACCAATTTCAAACTTATCTAAATCTTCATATAACAATTCTAAAGCCTTATTTTCATCTATAATCATGCCTTTTTCCACTTCAGGGCCAGTATGGCCATAACCTATGGTCCAAGGAGCACCTCCAGTTGCTGGGTCTGGATAAGCATTTAAATTAATTCCTTCAAATTTTTTAATCAATTTAATGCCATTTTCATTGATTCTCATGGGACCTTCTTTTAATATCTTCTTAAAACGTCCAGATTTCGATTCCCAGAGCTTTTTAGCGAGTGATGCAGGTATAGTCATAGGCTTATTGATTTGCGGCCGTCTGGAGCCAAATAGAGCGTTCAAAATGGTCTTTATAAATTTCACCATAAAACGTCTCCTTTAAACGTTATTTACAGCATTAAAGTCCAAAGTAAAGCACCAAACGCCCAACTACCGGCGTCAATGAAGTTCTTTGGTATGATTTTACCAAATTCTTGTGCATCATATCGAAGTTCTTTATAAAGAAATATGCCTAAAACTGCAACGGGTATAAACCACAGCCATGCAGTCGATAATCCAGCCATCGATAAACCAACTTTTAAAGTAATAGACGGTAAAGAAGTTACAACAAATCCACCTAAAAAATGCCAAAATTCTCGCCACCAAAATACTTTAGTCGAATATGCATAGTTTTCATTACCATAAAACTTATCAGCTTTATAAGATGCTTCATTATAAGCAGCTTCCCAACGAAGTTTTTTTCCATTAGTATGATCTATTTCTTCAAATGGATAGGTTATATTTGGAGCACGATTAATTGCCATTAATATGGCTTGTTTTTTGTCTTTACCAACATTCCACCACCATTTAATACCATTTACAGATGGTTGAGCTGAAGCCCAAGTTTGTAAATACAATAAAATATTCATAAGAAAATTTCTCATTAATATGGTCCAACTTTAGTAATTTCAACCCAATTTTTTTGAGTTCCACCTGTGTTAATAGCATGAGTTTGCCCTGAATTATTACTTCCTAAAAAGTTTAAAGTATCTCCTTTTAGCATTCTACGAGATGCAGTTCCTGCCGCCATTTTAATTTTAGAAGATAAAGTTGCTGAAGATTCAATGCATAATTCTTTTGCAGATTCTCCATTAATTCTATAAAGTATTCCTACAATATCACCAATAGTACCCACTGAAGCTGAATTAGTTCTCATTTTGCAAGAAATTGAATAAACACCATCTTCAGGTGCTGTAAAAGTCCAATTACTACCAGTTGTTACTGCATTGTGAGTATCTTCATCTACTGCATTGTAATTAATGATATTTCCAATTCCAACATTTTGAGCTGAAGTTATATAATATCTAGCATATACACTTCTTGAATGTCTTAGTCTTGTTCTTGTTATTGTCATTTTAATTTCCTTAACTTAATTTAGTAACTACACCTATTACGTTATTTACATTTCTTGATGATACACTTCCACCTGTAACTGTAATAATGGCTCTAGCTTTTATAGAAATCAAAGAATCTGTAGTGTAATATATAACTTCTCTATATTGATTTCTCATATTAGTAGAATCTTTAAGGGGCATTCCTACAGTTAAAGAAGTAGAATCTAACGGAGTATTACTTGAATCATTCCATCTAATTGAACAACTTGCACTAGATGGAGCAGATGACGCTACAACAGACAAATCTCCACTTACTTCTAGTAAATAAGTACCTGGAGATAAAGTAACTGAAGTATTAGGAATATCTGTTTGAGTATTATTAGTCAAACCGGTAAGGGCATCATTTTGAACAATAGTAGGAACTAATGATTGTGTTATTTTATTTGTAAAAGAAATTTTGTCAGTTGACAGATTTCTTTTTGTTGCTCTATTATTTGAAATTCTTTTTATAGCCATTTAAAATTCCCCTTAATCCCATTTTGTTGTTTTATTTGCATTTGGAAGTTTTCTAAGATTTATTCTTGTACCCAATGTAGTTCCATTTCCAAAAATACTTAAATTGGCCTCTATTTGTACGGCATTAACTTCTAATGTTGAATTTTCCATTTTACGTATAATACGTCCAGAACTTATGCCTAATGCTTTAGAACCACTTCCAGAATTAGAAATAATTGAATGTGCTCTTCCTAATTCAGTTCCTCCAATACCATCAAAAAGTTTAACAATTACTTGTCCTTCTGCAGTTGATAATAAAGAATTATCTGAAAGTGTAAAAAGATTGATTTCATAAGTTTCACCTATTTCAAGATTAGTAAATTCTAATTCAGAAATTCTTCCAATTGCTGTTACATTAGAAGAAAGAACATGTTCTGAATATTCAGTTAAAGTATTAATTTTGTCAGTATTATCTTGACTTCGATCAAAACTAAATCCGACTCTTTGAATTGTATAAGGCACTCCAACTACAGCATTATAAATTTTTATACTATTTGAATTTACATAATCCCAATCTAAAGTAGGAACTAGATAATCAGCACCACCAAATACATGAATTTCATCAGATGCGACCCCTAAATTATGCGTAATAAAAGCATCTTCAGGTGCACTAGGTAATTCTGTTGAAGTAAATGTTTTAATAAATTGAGAAGGTAGGCCATTAGATCCAAATAAAGCATTAAACATAATGGCAGCATTTTCAATTTGAGCGCCACTTTCAGCACTTATCATTATTCTAGCTTGCGGATATCCACTTGATAAATTGATCGGCAATGAGGTTAATTCAGCAATACCAACTGCATCAACTTTTTTTGGTGAAGTCCAATTTATAGAATCAGATGAATAAGATATATAAGCATCATGAGCTTTTAAATTTAAAGATGCTATGTATTCCCGAATAGGCGCTTTAGGAAGATATGGAAAATCTTGATTTAAAGACAATCTAACAAATTCCCAATCTGCAGTAAAAGAATCTCCTGCAGTCAGATTATCAAATCCACCCCATTTAATAGATGGAGTAGAAGTTGTATCTGCCGGAATATCTTCAATTGATGCTTCTTGTTGAATTTCACCATTGATTAAAAATTGAATATTATCATTCCCTTGCCGACGTAATTCAATGACAACAGATTCCTTTTCTTGAATAGTATAGCCTTCACCAGTACCAATACTATTATCTTTATTTGTTTCTTCAGTAGAACTAGAAAAATATCCTAAATGTAATTCACCTGAATTTGAATTAGTTGTTTTTTTAAATTGAACTCGAAATGTTTTATTTGAACCAATTAAACTTAAAATAGGTTGAATTATTGTATTATTTGTTGCATTAGATAAACTAAGTGTATTAAATGTTACTTTTGCTTGTACAGAAACGCTAGATCCTTCTAAAAGCATATTAGTAAGACCAGCATATTCACTATTAGTGATACTGTACGTTTTATTATTAGTTCCCGATTGGGCAATTCTTAAAGCTGCATTTAATTTGCCTGCATTTTGAGTTGTTACTGTTGCCGAACCAGTCGCACTCCATTGATTCCAAAGGTCTTCTAAAAATAATCCAGAAGATGAATCTTGAATTGTTGAAACTGAAGAAGTTGAAGTTGGATTTCCATCGCCTTCAAATGCAATAGTTCCTCTATAGTTGAGAACTTTTGTTTCTAAAAGATTAGTAAATGCATTTAATTTTATGTATTTCCAATAACTTATACTAGCATCTGAATTTGATAATCCGCCCCAACTAAATGAATAATTTGTAGTGCTTGAAAAATCAGATGTATTTACAACTAATGCCAATTCATTATTTACATATAAAGTTGTTAATCCAGCTCGTTTATAAAGTTTATATGTCTGATATTGACTCCAATCCGTATTATACACAGCTGAATTTCCAGTTCTAGTATCATTTACGATTGAAGAATTGCCATCTACAAATCCAACTTGCCTTGTAGTTCCATCTTCAAAGAATCTTAATTGAATACTATTAGATCCATCTTCAAAGAATAAACCTAAACTATAATCTGTTTTAGTACTATATCTGGTAGTACCAGCAGTCAATGTATCTAATTTCATTTCAGTTTCAATGAATAAATCACCTGAATTTAAATCAGATAAAGCGGATAAATCTAGAGAATAATTAGCAGGTCCATCTGTTGCATCTGTTAATTTTAAAGCTCCACTTGTAATAGAAGCTGTCGAAGAATTAGTTAAATTATTTGTATAAACAGTTCCAGCTTGACCAGAATCAGGTAAACGCCAACCATCCCAATATAGATTCTTTGATGCTCCGCCATTTAATGAATAAAGTCCATCTGCTGCATTTTGAGTTAAATTAAGAATAGAAGAACTTTTAACAATGCTTGTCGATTCACCATCAAATGAATCAAATGCAATTTCTTCCATTCCATTATCTGCTAATAATTGATATAAAAGTGCTTGTTCTACATTACCTGAACCTAAATTGATCCACTTATTATCTTGATAAAAACGAAACTTTTTAATTACTGAATCATAATAACTATCACCAGGAATTGGCGAAGAAGGTTCATTTAATTGTGGTTTAAGGCTTAAACCTTTATTGATCGTAAAAAAATTTTTACTCATTTTTACTCCTTACAAGTCACTTTCATTGAAGGTTAGCTTATTTTATCATTATATTAGCTTATTTATTGTCAAATTATAATAAAATGATTCATTTAGAACTGAATTTGAATTAGAAGACGGTAAAGTGAAAGTTAAACTATTTTTTAGAATAAAAAAGTCTTCTAGCATTATACTTACTTCCTAACATCCATAAGATAACAAAAAACGGGGATTTTGTCAAGATAGATCCCCGAACTACCATATATTTTAATTATGCGAGTATTTTAACTACTTCGGCATTCATTGTTTTATTATTTGCAGTTGTAGTATATCGAACTTGCATACTTGTGCCACTTAGATTCAAATCCCAAGTAACTCCAACATCACCAGTTTCACCACTAAATTCAACTAGATCTTCAGCTGTTGGACTAACTCCATTATCTTCATCTAAATTAATAAGCATAGTTCCACCTCTTCGATCTTTAGAAGAACTATCTTCAATCGAATAGTGAATAATTACAGTCTTATAAGTTTGAGAGTCAAAAGTCAATGCAGCGAGTGCTTGACTAGTAGAACTTGCAGTCAAAGTTTCATTGTGTAGATAATTTCGTTCTATAACATTAGACCCAGTACCTAAAAGTAAAGAGCCACTAGTTTGAATATCTTGAGAACCAAAATCAGGAGAGATTTTAGATCCCGCAATAGCTGCAGAAGAATTGATATCAGTATTAACAATACTATTAGAAAGATCAAGTTTAGAATAAGCGATAGCAGCTGAAGCTGAAATATCCGCATTTAAAATATTCCCTGTTAGATCTAATTTAGAGTAAGCAATTGCTGCTGAAGCTGAAATATCTGCATTTACTAAAGATGCTGCAACAATATCAGCTGTTAAAGAAGGTGTAGCGTCTACATAAGTTAAAGATACCTTTGAACTATCAGTAGCCATTAAACCAATAGCATCTTGGGCTCTTTCATCTGTAAAGAATAGATTTCCATTTTCAGAAAAATCTCCAGTATCTAATACAACAGCGCCGGTTAATCCATTAACAGAAGCTACAGCATTAGAATTAACTGATTTTTGCCAAACACTTCCACTATAAATAACCCAGTCACCTGCAGCAAAACTAATACTTCCAGAACCGAAATTAACACTTCCTGAATCACTTGATACATATACATCTCCAGCACTTCCTGTACCATCTGCAAGAGAAGGTGTATTGGTTGAAGCTGTCCAAGTTCCAAGGTAATCCATTATTGAATTTGGAAGTTGAGATGCCGGTACTTTTCCACCTGTATCTAGAGTAGCAACCCCACTATTTGAGCCTTTTTCAGAAGAAGGAATAGCTGCATCTGCAACACCTTTAACTTCTGCTAAAGCGGCTTCCGTATCAGTTGCTGTAAAGAGTGCACCAGAATCTTCAATTCCAATTAAACTTGCACCTTTTGCATTTGAAGTACTTGATAAATCAGCAGTATTTGATTTCAATTCAACTTCAGTTTCAAGCGATTGCAATGCAACTTTAACTGTTGAATTATCTGCAATTGTACTCCCTGTAAAAATACCTAAATTCGTAGAATTAGCAGCAACACCCGATAAAGTGATTAAATCACTAACATCAGCAGATGCTGCAGTTCCTTCAACTGCCGTTTCTAATTCTTGAAGAGCTTGTTTGACTGTATCATTATCAGTAATTGTGGTTCCTGTAAAAGTTCCAAGATCATCAGAATTAGAAGCAACTCCAGAAAGAGTAACCAAATGTCCAATACTTGTAGAATTAGTTGAAATATTCCCAGAATTAGTTGAAATGCTACTTGCATTAGTTGAAACGCCACTTGCATTAGTCGCAATATCACCAAGATTAATTGCCGTATTAGGCATTGTTATTGCTCTAGCTGCAGATAAAGCACTTAAATCAAAAGTAAGTTTATTTGCAGAAGCTCCTGTTTTAAAAATTTCAAAATTAGCTTCATCAAAACTAGTTGCACCTGCATTAGATAAAGCAGAATCAATTGATTCTAATACAGATTCAACATTATTAGAAGCTGGTGAAATATTTACCCAAGAAAATGTAGAATCAGTTCCTACACTTGAAGCACCATTAGCTGAATTAGTTGTATTACCTAATTGTGAAAAGTCAACAGCTTGAACAAAACCAGAACCATTATAAAGTCGGAATTCTCCAGCAGTTTGATTGTAATAAATTAAACCGGCTAAAGGGCTTGATGGATCTGCTGATAGACGTCCTAATTGTAATGCGCCATTAATTTTCATTGTACCTTTATTTGCCATATTTTTTCTCCTTATGATCGTCGTATTTGTAAAATATTAAATGTTCCATTTATACTTCTTAAATCGGTCGAATATCTAATTAAAACATTCGCCCCTGAAATAATTGCATCAAATGTTACTCCTACTCCAGAACCAATATCTGGCGTTCCATCGTCACTGAATCCAACATTTGTACCATCATTAGCCAACATCATTCGGCCAGTTCTATAAGCACCGTCTCGTTCAAGACCATACTCAATAATAGCATAACTGTATGTTGATGCATTATAAGAATATAGAGTTGCACTTATTTGATTATCTAAAATAGTAATAGGCGTTTGTGATTTAACAATTTCAGTCAATCCTAAAATAATTGAACCTAATGCATTGTCAAATTTAAAATCTGAACTAGCAGCTAATCCACCACCTGAATCTTTATATTGAACATCGCCTGTACTTCCAGCTGCAGTAATTGTAGTAGATGCTGCACCTGAATAATTAGGAACGCCACCTGAACCGCCATTAGCATCATTCCATCTAAAATAGAAAAATTTAAGAGTTGCATTATTTCCAGTATTTGTTGTAGTAGAAAGAAGTCTTAAATTTCCGGCATTAATATCGGCACTAAAATCAACGCCTGTGTTAGTAATAGTCGTACCACTTTCAGATACACTTGCATTTATTCCATCATGAGTTAAATGAAGTGTTTTAACTTCTTTATCAGTCCCTCGTGAAATAGAGCAGAATATCATCCAATTATCTGAATTTATTGCATTAGTTGAAAATACAATTTGGTCAACAGTTGCATCTGTCAAAGTAACTGTTTTGATGGATTCAAATTCTACATAATTTGCTCCATCGAAATATCGAGTAGTTTTATTAAATTCCCAATTAGTCCCAGTAAATTTACCTACTTGAATTGCAAATGAGTCACCTCGTTGAACTATAACTAAATCGCCTGCTTCAGGATCTAAGCCATTTACAAAAGAAAATTGAGCAGTCCAAACAATTGAAGATCCTACTCCAGATGCTTTATAAATTCTATTATTTCCAGAACTCAAATTAGAGAAAAGAACTAAATCTCCATCTATAATTGAAATATTGTCAATTGTTGCACTTGTCCCTGTTGGAAGAGTCGTTGAGAGAGGATCATGTAAATCAACTTTACTAACACCTTCACCTGAACCTGAAGCACCTAAGAATACCGATTGTCCTTGTCTTAAAACTTGTTTATGAAAAGGAATATGTAAGAAATTTCCAGCAGGTGCATCAATTCTTTGAAATAAAACAATAATATCTTTATTAGATTGAGTTTGAGCAGGCAATGAAGTAGCTAAAGATACTGATAAAGCGCCTGGTGACGTTCTATCTAATTCTACATAAGCCATTTCTCCATTTGTTAAAGATATGGGACTTTGAGCAGTTGAAACCGTATAAGTTGCATAACTTCCTGTTTTTGTATTAGGAATTCTTAATTCAATGTTAGAAATAAAACTTAAATCATTTCCATCCCAAATAATAGGATCATTTGATCTTAAAAATCCTGATCGATCTTCTTGTTCATCGCCTTGATTTAAAGTTAAAGTACTTATTCTATTTAAAAAACTTTCTCCCGCAGCACCACGAATATCTGAAGTATAGTTTGGAGTTGAATCATTTTCAGGTAATCCAAGAGCATCTAAAAGCTCAGTCGAGATTTCATCTCCAATTTGATGATTTTCACCCGGTTCTAATTCTTTTAAACCACGAAGATATAATTTAGCTCCACTTCTATAAGCAAGCCAATAATTACTATCAGTTGATATAAATGAATCTTTAGCAATAACTTTATAATTTGTAGATAAAGAGCCTACTCCTGAGTAAATTCTATTTCCAGAATTAGGTAATTCAATATAAACTACTTCTCCATCAGATAATGAAATCGAACTAGAACTACCAGTTCCATCTTCTCTAGTAAGAGATAATGTTCCAGAATAACCTAAAATACTTAATAATCCAACTACATCTGAATCATTAGGAGATCCATTATCGTCAGTAATACTTAAAGCAGTTCCACTCCATTCAAAACGGGCATTACTTGTATTTTGAACTAAAATTGAATTCAATTGGTCATATAAGCCAATCATGGACTGAGAAGCATCTTCAAACCAAAAATCAGTGCCCTTTAAACGCTTAATTTCAGTCATTATAGCGTCTAATATATCTTTAAAGTTACTAATGTCTTTGTCTGCACCAGAAAACGATTCTGAGGCTAATGAAAGCGTTCCAGACGCCCCTGAATTAGCACCTGTGACCGTATCACCAATAACAAATGAATCCGATGAAAATTTAATGGTTTGTAAAGGACTGGAAGTCCCACTTAATAATATAGCAGATGCTCCACTTGTAAAATTTAACGTTTCACCAGCTTGAAACGTTCCACTAACACTCGATAATGATAATTCAACAGAAGGTTCAGTTTGGCTATTCCAATTAAAGTCATTTTCAACATTTCCAGGTTGACCCAATCTAAAGAACATTGGTCTTTTATCTAGAATTAAAACTACATTATTTGATCCATCAGTATCAATAATTGCTAAAGGAATTCTATCTGCTGAACCCGTAAATGCGGAAGTATTTACTTCAATTGAAATATTTAAATCTGTAATAGTATCAACAGTTTGAGTAAATTCAATTCCATCTCCGCTATTTCCAGTAGGGTCCCAAAAAGCTCTGGTAAGAGGAGTATCATCGGTAGTACTAAGAACTAATTCAAGATAATTTCTTTGATTTGGTTGTAAAGTAACACTTAAAGGAGATGCACCATCTTGAGCAACAAAGAATGAAAAACAATTAGAATTATTGGCATTTATTAATGTCGCATTTGTTAATGAAACTGAAACAGGAGAAGGCGCGCCTAATCCTGAAATTTGAAATCCTTTTAAGATATATTGAGAAGCTGATAAAAACTGTTTGGTCCAAAATTTCCAATCTGTTTCAATTGCACCAAAAGCAGCATTCCAATCTTCCAAATCAAGCCGTTGCTGCGGATTCATTTTAACTTTTGACAAAATAGCCATTCTAATCTCCTGTCTCTTCTATTCTTATTCTATCATTCTTACTATGAACTGATTTCAAAAGGATTATGACAAAGATATTTATATTCAGGTAACAAAACTTTAAATACAATTACAATACCAGCTGCTTTTAATTTTTTAAGTAAATCTTGAACAATTCGTCTTGCATCTACTGGTGAAGTTAAATAAATCGGTAAATCACTTCCATTTGCATTTGGTTCAAATGCCATTCTATCATTTATATAATTAATTTTAGTATTAATTGCATGAGAAGTATTAAATATATAAGATGGATCTAATAAAATTGTATTATTATTAGGTCTACTTATATAAGGAACTGGAAATTCTTCATCAGACTTTCCAAAACCAAAAATTAAATATCCAGGTTCATTTGGAATATTAGAAGCATCATCCACAGTTATTTTAACTAATACATCAGATTTTTGAATGATTTCTTGAAGTGAAGTCGAATTGGAAGTAACAGTAAATGCACTTCCGCTTGGACTGAATAAAAATGATCCTTGCCAAATTCCATTATTTGGAGCCACAGCAGATTCCAATGTAGAATCAGCATGAAAATGATGAGAACCTTTTAAAGTTCTTCTTAAGGTTGGTACAACAGCTGGAATCTCAATAATTAATTCCCTATGTCTAATTTCATAAACTACAGTTCTTTGATTGAAATCTGTGATTATCACTTCATTTATATTAAAATCAATTTTTGAAGCACTAACCATTGTAGATAATGATTCATCAATATTTAATGAACCTCTTGGACCGGCTGTATTGGTTCGAATATTTACTGTTTTTGTATTTGAAATCTGATCTTCAATTACAGATGCTGTAATATTAGGAAGACGGTTTAAAATTGCAGTTATTTCTTCAGAAGTTGCAGAACCGGGAATTGCAATATCTCCCGATAAAGCAACTGTTTCTTGAGTAAGAGTTCCATCCACTAAAATAACAAAACGATCTCCAGCACTTATATTAAAAGGTTCAAAATTAGAAGCCGTAATATTGGCTCTTGAAAATAAAGGACCCCAAAATACATCCATTGTGTCATAAAAGATTTGACGTACTTGTTTAGCTTTTAAAGATAAATTTGGAATAAGTTGTTGAAAATCTTCATCTAATAGTCCAATTTCAGAAGGTCTAGAAACTCCTACACTTGAAGCTAAGCGATCCAAAAATTCTCCATCAGCATTTTTAACGAATATTTGTTCTTTAGTATTTTCAATATCAATCTGTATTTGATTATCACCTGCGGCCCATGCTTCAAAAAGAGCATGAACAATCGAATTCACTTGAGAAGGAAAAATATTTGGAGCATTTTTAATGTAACGATCTATTTTTGACATTCTTAACCTATTGTAATTAAACTAGTTCTTGTTCTTGCAATTTCATTATCATCAATTGTTATATTTGAAGCAGGTAATATAACTTGAACATCATTTACATTTGTAATACCAATAATTCTATCGCAAAATTCAGCAACGATAACATCTTCACCGACACCTAAATTATTGATATAACCTGTAATTGCTGATCGAACTTCTTGATCGACATTGGATAAAGAAGAACCTTCAGAAAGAGTGAGATTGACATTAATTTCAACTTCTTTAACTGTAGGCGCTAAAATTTGAGCTGTAACACCTGCCGCTAATATTCCGGGAAAAGAAACTGTATTTTGATCGTCTCCATAAAGAATTCTATGAACTAATTTAATTAGACCAATATAATAATTATAACCTTGTAATCCTTGAAATTGAGTTGTACTAAAACCAAGTTTTAAATTGGCTGTTCCACCTGTTACTTGGACATATCCATCAGAACCATTTAATTTTGATGATATTTGAAGTTTAGAATCATTTTCAGCTTCTTCAATATAAGCAAATCTAGGTAATGTAGTTATTTTTGTATTTTTCATGTAATTAACAAGATTTGCTAAAGTACTTGGTAAAATTGAAAATTCTTCACTTGCACTTGGAGTATTAGTAAATGCACTTCCTACAGTAATTTGACCAGATGTTCCATTATAAGCCATAATTTGTCTACGTTGACCTAATGTTGCATTTCCAGATGCGGATGAATTATCAATTCCATTAGCATTAGTTACTTCAATATATCCATTTCCTGCTGTATTAACATTTGTAATAAGAAAATTACCATTATTTTCTTCATTAGCAAATCCTATAAATTCAACATTATCACCAATAGCAAAATTTGCTAAATTGGCAGGTAAATTATCAAAGCTATATCTGAATATATTTCCACCCTCATCATTAATATCAATTACTGCACCTGTTGTTGTATTATTACCAGTTTTGAAAAATATATAGAAATCATTTAAAATATCATCTTCAGTAAAAACTGTATTAAATGAAGAATTTGTAAAAACAGTTGTAGAAGATCCACTTGTAATAGTTCCATCATAATCCATGATTACATTAAATGTCTTAGTTGCAGGAGAATTATCTAAAACGACAATAAGATTATCATTTTGTACAAAATCCCAAGGACCTGCAATTGAACTTGTTCTATATGCTCTATGCGGTCTTTGATTTTCTTTTAATCCCCCTGGAAGATTTAAAGAAGATGCTGTTGTTAATCCTGTATCAATTTGAATACTTCCAATTGATTCTTCATAAGAATTAGTTGAAATTTCAAGATAATTAGTTGATCCACTTTCTCTAGAATAAGCAATTCCACCAATTAATTGATTATTAATTAAGGCGGCGGCTTGTTCAGCACTATATATTCCAGTTGAAGTAAATGTAATAGTTTGGGAAGATCCGCCATCAATAGTTAAAACGATAACTTGTCCAGATGAAATTGAATAAAATTCAGAACTTCCAGCTCTTACTTTAGCTCTGGTATATTGAGATCCCGATGTAACTAATTGGTTCGAATCTAAAGGATTTGTAAGTTCAATTTGTCCTAACCAAGGATTAAATGTATAATCCTTATCGGTTCCACTAACTTCTGAAGTAGAAAAT
>Ga0114931_10000830_pt1 | contig 38601 bp, 37 predicted proteins | sample 2SBtaG_FD_89579 | JGI IMG/M metagenome (GOLD analysis project Ga0114931, IMG submission 89579) | Deep subsurface microbial communities from Kolumbo volcano to uncover new lineages of life (NeLLi) - 2SBTROV14_V59a metaG | ecosystem: Environmental > Aquatic > Marine > Volcanic | place: Kolumbo... | reverse complement strand
TTTCTAAAAGAATGTGAGTGGCGCTTCAATGGAGGCAATCACCAACAGCTCCTAAAGCAGCTAAAATACTGGTATAAACTCTCTAAACATTAGCCCTTAGCTACTTCAGCCCCATAATTTAAGCACTAAAATATTAACTCGCTCGAAAAGTGTGTAATAATCCCTGGGTCTGAACGCCGCATTAATCAAAGATTGTTAACGGTGCCGGAGTGTTTTGGGTAGAGGAGTCTGAGAATCAGGTAGAATTTTAACTACTGGATGCTGTTCTTAGTTTTATAAGCCTTCTGCAGTTATCTTAATCAAGTTTTTTTACGGTATGCAAAATACGGCATTCAAACATAAAAAATCATATAAGTGCGTTAAACTCTGCAACTTTTTCGGAATTATTCGGTTAATAACTAGTAAAGCTAGTCTGGCATTCATATGCAAAGCGATATAGAGCTTATGTTGAGGACAAAGGACGGGGACGACGGTGCATTCAGCGAGCTCATGAAAAGGCATTATAAAGGGGTTGTGAATTATATATATAGGTTTACGAATATGAGAGATAATTCAGAAGATCTTGCACAGGAAGTTTTTTTCCGCGTTTACCGTTCGGCTAAGAACTACAGACCCGAGGCTAAGTTCTCGACATGGCTCTATAAAATCGCTACTAACGTGAGCCTTACGCACCTTAAGGGAAGACCAAAGAACCTGAGCCTGGATGAGATTGAAGAGACAAAAGGGGATATAGAGGACCGACGAGTTCAGATATCGGATGATATAATTTATAGGAAAGAGATGAAAGAACATATATTTAAGGCACTAGAGTCTTTGCCCGAAAGAGAAAAAGTTGCTATTATGCTCTGTAAATATGAAGGGTTTTCATATGAAGAGGTATCGGAAGTGCTCGAATGTACTGTAGGAGCGGTGAAAGCCTATGTCTACAGAGGGAGGATGAAGCTAATAGACATATTGGAATCTCATTTAGCACAAGGAGGAGGCTATGGAATGTAGAAGTATTAAGGAATTGATCGTACGCTATTCCTCAGGCGATATTGAAGAGACTGAGAAGGTTTTGGTGGATGAGCACATAAGGGGTTGTAGTAGGTGTGAGCAATACTTCCTGCACTCTGAAAAACTCTGGGACGCGCTCGATGCGTGGAAGGAGATTGAGCCAGGGCGTGAGTTCGTAGCTAAGTTCTGGAACAAGGTATCGGCTCAAGAGGATAAAGCCAGGACAGGGTTCTTTGGCTGGTTAAAGGGTTTTAGGCCCAAGCTGGCAGTAAGTGGCGCTCTCGCAACTGTTTTCATCGTTGGTATGTTCACATTCGCGCTACTTGGACCCGGTAAACTGGACGGGGTGTTCAGGAGTACTGATGAGAAAGACGAGATAATTCTAATCGAGCTTGACCGGGCTACAAATACTGAGACATCTGAGCTGCTGGCCATATACGGCCCCTGGGATAACAGCTTTGATGTAAACGGTAATGGAGGCATGAATTGAGAGTATCTTTAGTGCTATTCGTTTTCATCTATTTTATAAGTTTTAGCGCTCACGCCTATTACGGAAGCAAAGCCAATTATAAGTGGTGGAAAAACCCTAACATCGTAAGTGAGATGGGGCTTACGAAGCAACAGGCAAACTCAATAGAAAGGATATTCAGCTCGAATAAAAATAAGATATTAAAATATCAGAAAGAGCTCCGACAAAAGGATATCCAGCTCAGAAAAAAGCTAAATAAGTCTGATTCCAATAACGAGGAAGTATTAAGGCTGATTGATGATATTGAGCATATAAAAGCGAATTTGACCAGAATAAAAGTCCAAATGTATCTTAAAGTAAAAGGTGTTTTAACGCCGGAGCAAATAGGAATTTTACACAATATAAAATCGAGATATCAGGGAACGCATCATTAATGAGCGAGCGGTCTTGGTTAGTTTTATTAGATTTGATCTAATATGGAGGACTTTCTTCTTATGATTGGAAACCCGGTTTCTCATCCCTTAAAAGTTCAGTGTTTTTGTAATGCCCCCCCTTTTGTCAAGCCTTGTTTAAGTTGGATTTATGAATATTAAACCCAAAACAAAAAAGGGAGCCGAAGCTCCCCTTTATAATATTAAATTTTAGTTTTGTTAGATTTTAAGCAGTTGCTTTCCTTCTTCTTATAACCATAAATCCGGCTATTCCCAAAATGCCCGCCATAGCTATTAATCCCCATTCGGATAGAGTTGGTATGAGGTGTGGGCCTATACTATAATAAACTGTTCCGTTCCACACGCGCGGTGTAAACAAGCTTCCACCGGCTTGTAAAGCTGGGTCTTTAACACTCCCGGTTCTTATCTCAAGCTGGCCGTTATTATATATCTGGTTATCACCGGTTCCATTTGTATATTCCCATTTAGCGCCATCGGTATCGAAAACCATTGCTATACCGGTTGTCTCACCGGGTTGAATCATAAATCCTCCGACACCATGAGCGGTGTCGGTGAGTTTTCTACGGCACATGTAACTGTCTCAGTACCTACTAAAGTCCACCCGTCCATGGCATTTTCAAATCCTTGGAATGTTCCCACGCGTCTATAAACAGTAATATCGACTGAAGGAGCATCATTACAAGTTACATTAATATCCCATCTCTCTATGCTGAAAGTTGCAGACCCTACATTTTCTATATCAAAGAAAATGCCGGCATCCACACTAGAGCGGCCGTTATCGCTAGCAAATATAGTTGTTAAAGAATTTTGACCACTGGCGTTAATATTCTCAACCGTATTAACAGGCTGTTCTTCAAAATCAGGCACATTCAAAATTTCACCATTAGAGAAATCATCCTGAGCACCAGCCTGAATAGAAGTGACCAGAAGGAAAGTTATAAATAGAAGCAATATTCTTGATTTTGTTTTATACATCATCCACTTCCTCCTCAAATTTATAGATGTTGGGTTCTACTTTACTACAATGTGAAAGAAAGTAAACAGTTTTGTAACAACTCTTCGCTCAAGCGGCATTAAATGAGCTTAATTCTGCCAGCTTCTTAATGGGGAGCAGTATATTTTCAGTTTACATGGTTACATCCAAGCTATAAAATTAAAACTACGGTATGAGAATTTCTCAGGCGCTCATTTTATTCACCCATCTGATTGCGCTCTCGGGCTTCTTGGCGCTATCGGTTACAGAAGTTGTGTCACCATTTACAATCGTAGTATTTTCTCTTTCCTTTGTGTTTAGTTTTATTAATGAAAGGTATGAAAAAGGCTATTACCTGGGTAGCGGCATATCCTCACTCCTAGCGGTTCTTCTTATCTTCTATGTGGGGTTCAATATTCTATTCCTGGGTGTAGAAATCGTAAAAGGTCTTCTGGACTTTCTGATCTACACACAAATCCTAAAGCTTCTCGGCAAAAAAAGTACCAGGGATGTAATGCAGATATATCTCCTGAGCTTCTTTCAATTCCTTGCGGGCACTGTACTCACTGTGAGCTTTTTATACGGAGTTATTTTTCTTTTCTATATTGCGGTCGCGATATGGGCGATTATGGTCTACTCTATGAATAAAGATGCGCTGGATCAAAAGAGTTCCCGGTACCATAAAGACTCTTTTAATAACAAAAGCTCTTGGAATCAAACGAGTTCCGGGAGTCAGGACCCCGGGGTAATTACCCCTCTCTTTTTGAGCACCACTTTTATATTAAGTTTCTGTATTTTTATAATTGCGGCGCTAATATTCGTTTCTGTTCCGCGCTTAAAGTCAGGGATTTTTGCAGGTTCATTTCTAAAACAGAGAGCGCTTAAGAGCGGCTTTTCAGAAGAAGTCACTCTGGGAAGAGTAGGTGAGATTAAGCTTGACGACTCAGCTGTAATGAGGGTCCACATATTAAACAGAGACGAAGTACCAGTACCAAATCCACTTTACTGGAGAGGGATTGCTCTTGATCATTTTGACGGTACAAAGTGGAAATCGAGCGGATACGGATATAAGCTGCACAAAGCACAGGGGGAGGGTGTGTTTAGGACCGAAGAAACTCCGCGTAAGCCACTATATCAGGAGATTATTACTGAGCCCCTCGATTCGAATATCCTCTTTGCGGCTGAGAAGCCCGTTGGTTTTAAAGCTCAGGGCAGAAAGAGGTTAGAGCGTATAAACGACTCCTACATGTTCTTAGTAAGGGTCTCGGAGAGAATGAAATACTTTGCCTATTCTGATACTTACATCCCTACAAGTAAGATGCTCAGTGAAGACAGCACTTTATACCCAGAAGTAATAAGAGAGCCGTTCTTGCAGTTAGATCATGGTATTACAAAACTGAGTAAGCTGGCTCATGATATAACAAAGTATGACCACAATCCCTACGACAAAGCTCTTTCTATAAAACTCTATCTTCTGGAGAATTTTAAGTATACCAGGACACTCGACAAAGCCTCTGTTAACAGTCCTCTTGAAGACTTTTTGTTCGTGAAAAAAGAAGGGCACTGCGAGTACTTTGCCACAGCGATGGTTATCTTGCTTAGAGAGGTGGGGGTCCCTGCGCGAATCGTAAACGGTTTTGTAGGAGGGGAGTGGAATCCGCACGGGGAGTTTTACCTGGTGCGTGAAAGCGATGCTCATTCCTGGGCGGAAGTATATTTCCCTTCTTACGGCTGGGTTATCTTTGACGCCACCCCTGAGGCCGAGAGTTCTTTTCACGATGCGAGTCCCTGGTTTGTGCTTTCCTATATTGATTACATAAAATTCAGGTGGCAGAGGTATGTGATCGATTTCAACCAGAGGGACCAGATAAAGCTCCTTGCTGGGATTGAAGACTCCGTCAAATGGCAGAAGCATAAATTCTCGAGTCTCTCGGGCATTAGACCCCAATTTAATAAGGGGTCTTTTATGATTCTGGCGCTTGCCCTTTTAGGACTATGGTTATTCGTTAAAAAGCCGAGTTTCTTGCCTGTTATAGGCGACAATAAGAACATTCTTTCAAATAAAGCGTCATTACAGTATGGCAGGGCACTTAAATATCTATCGAAAATAGGCTACGAAAAGCCCCTGTCCATGACCCCGGGGGAGTATTCCGACTACGTGATAAGTGAGGGTGGAGAGACTTACGTGCTAATTGTCGGGATTACGGATAAATATCTCAAAATCAGGTTCGGAGACGTAAAGACCACTGAAGAGCTCTCGGAACTAACGCAGCTGGTTCGGGAGCTTAGAAAGAAATGTCCTTAGAATTAAATCGGGAGGTTTCCAACGTATGCTTCTTTTAAACTTTGTTATCATCTCTACCTTACGCTGATTCCAGAATAAGATTTTGACAATAATTGTGGTATAAACACAATTTCTTTGACAGCGGACGCTTCTTGCTCTATGCTCTCTCTTAGGGTAATATTTAAAAGATGAAAAGCGGGTCTGACCCGCTTTTTTTATTGGTTAATGAATTTTAAATGAGCGCTTCAGATCAAGACATAATCTTCAATGTTAAAGAGTTGTTAGAGCCGATATTAGCTGAATACAGGCTTGAGCTTTACGATCTGGTGTTTAAGGGCACAGGCCGCAAGGGGATGCTGAGAGTTTATATAGACAGTGAAGATGGTGTAACAATAGATGACTGCGCAAATGTAAGCAGGGAGCTTGGTGCTCTTTTGGATATATACGATGTGATAGAGGACTCTTACACGCTTGAGGTGTCTTCACCCGGTCTCACGAGAGCGCTCAGAAATCCCGTAGATTTCATAAGATTTATAGGAAAGAAAGTAAAGATAAAAACGGAAATCGATATCGAGGACAAAAACGTGTTTATAGGAAAGCTTCTCGAGTACGAAAACGATTGTGCAAGGGTTGAAACGGAAAGCGGTACTTACGTGATACCATACAGTCATATAGAAAAAGCAAACTTGGAATTGGATTTATAGAGGGAGAATCATAATGGCAGTAATGACCGAACTTAGCCGGGTAATGGATTCTGTATGTAAGGACAAGGGCATCAACAGGGATGAAATAGTAATGGCTGTTGAAGAAGCTGTTTTGTCCGCGGCGCAGAAGCTCTACCGCATGCAGGATATGGATAAGGAGCTTGAGGTCCACTTTAACGACGAGGACGGGTCCGTTGAGCTTTTTGAATTTAAGACTGTAGTTGAGAATATTGAAGACCCAGAGGCCGAAATTAATATAGAAGAAGCTCAAACACTAGACTTCGAAGCCGAAATAGGAGATCAGATCGGAGTAACAATAAATCCTGAGTTCACAAGAATTGCCATTCAAAACGCAAAGCAAAGGATCCTCCAGAGTATTAAAGAAGCTGAAGGAAAAGTTATATACGAGGAATTTAAAAATAGAAAAGGCGAGCTTATAAGCGGTATTGTAAGAAGGGTCGAGCGAAGGAACATAATAGTTGATTTGGGCAGAACCGAAGCATTCCTGCCGCCAGAGCACCAGGTTCCCAGAGAATATTACAAACCTAAAGAGCGTCTAAGGGGCATATTGATAGATATTAAAGAAACAAAAAGAGGCCCACAGTTGATACTCTCCCGCTCTCACAGGGATTTTGTAAGAAAACTCTTCGAATCTGAAGTTCCCGAGATAGGAGAGCAAATCGTCACCATAAAAGCTATCTCGAGGGATCCCGGCGGTAGAACAAAAATAGCCGTTGCCTCCATTGATCCCGATGTAGACCCAGTTGGAGCTTGCGTCGGTATGCGCGGGGCCAGGGTTCAAAACGTTATTCAGGAGCTTAAGGGTGAGAAAATAGATATTGTGCCGTGGTCCCCTGATCATGCAAGGTTCGCTTGCAACGCGCTTTCGCCGGCGCGGGTAAATAAAGTTATAATCGATGACGAAAATAAGGTAATGGAAATTATAGTGGACGACGATCAGCTCTCACTTGCAATCGGGCGTAGGGGGCAGAACGTAAGACTTGCCTCGCAGCTGACTGATTGGAAAATAGATATTAAGACAGACTCGCAAGTCAAGATGGAGCAGCATGAGATCGTGTCACTTCTTATGACTCTTCCGAATGTAAAAGAAGTTACTGCTAATCTGTTGTATTCAGAAGGTTTTCAGAACCTAGAAGATGTAGCTTTTGCCGATCCTGAGACTTTGGTAAAATCCGGCGGTATAAAAGACGTAGAAGAGGCAGAAAAGCTGCAGACCGCAGCCAGATTCGCACTCAAGGACAAATTGGAGCAAATGACGTTCACTGAGGAGCCCGCTTCGGCAGCTGAGACAGCTCCGGAAGCTGAACCCAAGCCTGAGCAAATGCCAGAGTCCGAAGAAGAATCTCAGCCGGAGCAGGAATAAGCTTAATATTTAAATTTCATACCCGGATTATTAACAGTGCACCTGTATATTACAGAGCTGGAATAAAGAGGAATTTAGCGTTTAATAATTACCCAATATGGATAGGTGTTCGGGGTTATTTTTGCATACTTGGTTAAATTTTGGTAACCTAACTCGGATATACTTAATATTTTAGGTTAATAAAGTTTATTTGTGTACAGGACAGTATTTTTAAAGCATCTGTAAATTGTATTAAGGATTTGCAATGTACCGGGGTGTATTTATAAAGTGCAAAAAGTATTCATAAAGTGAAGGTGTATTGTATATGGGAAATGTAAGAGTATATGAGCTCTCGCGAGACCTGGATAAAACCAATAAAGAGATACTAAACGTAGCGAAGGGTCTTGGAATATCGGTTAAAAGCCACGCGAGCTCTATATCTGATGAGGAAGCAAAAAGAATAATCGACAAGATAGGTTCACCAGATGAATCCGGGTCTAAGGCTCAGGACGCACAGGCTGAGGAACAGGAAAGAGTCAGAGTATTTAAATCAGAGTCGGGTGCCGAGGTAGTAGAGAGGAGAAAAGGCGCACGCGTAGTGCTTCGTAGAAAGAAGAAGCAGGAAGCGTCCATAGAGCCCGACATTGAAAAGGATGCCGTTGGAGCGGGTGATACCGAAATACCAGAGCAAATAGTCACTTCAAAGGCTCTTGATACGGATGCAACCGAGCTTGAGACGAAGACTCCGGGATTAGGGGAGCATCAAACTGAGCCTCCGGATGTGTCCGAAGAAGCGCAAAGCCAAACATCAGAAGAATCTCCTGCTGACACTGTAGAGGCTCAGGAGTTGGAGCAGAAGTTAGAACCTGAGCAAGTGGAAGGAGCCCGGGCGGAAGAGGAAAAACCATTAGAGGGCAAACAGGGTGGAGAGGGTAAAGAGGATCAGAAAGACGGGGCCCAGGGGAAAGCTAAAGACACCCCGGAAGAGGCCGCCAAAAAACTCAAGAAAAACAAAAAGAGAGTCAAGCCAAAGCGTGAGGAAATTATAGATGAGGACACGCTCGAGGAGTTAAGAAAGGCTTTTAGAACTAAGCTCCCGGGTAGAAAAAGAGAATATTTGGTTGATGACAGACGCCCAAGAACCCGCTCTACAGCGGGAAACGCTCAGCGTGATAGGCATTTTGGTAAAGGGGGTAGGGATTCCGCAAGAACAAGACAACCCTTACAAGCAACAGCAAATTCAGCCGAAGTTATTCCCTTTCCTGAAAAGTCGTCTAAAAGAGTTGTAAAAATCGGGGAATCTATTAATTTGGGTGAGCTGGCAAAGCTTATGAGCGTTAAGGCCGGAGACCTCATCAAAAAGCTCATTTCCTTGGGCGTTAAAGCTACATTGAACCAGGCGCTTGATCACGAAACTGCCACTTTGGTTGCAGAGGAGTTCAGTTACGAAGTTGTAGTGGATATTTTTGAAGAAGAAGATCTTCTTCTTGAGGTGGCCAATCAGGAAGATACCGGCGGTGAGCTAACCCCGAGACCCCCGGTTGTAACCGTTATGGGCCATGTCGATCATGGTAAGACGACGCTCCTTGACTCGATCAGAAATACAAGCGTAGTGGAAGGAGAGGCAGGGGGTATTACGCAGCATATAGGGGCGTATTCAGTTTATTTGGAGGATCGTAAGCTAGTGTTTGTTGATACACCGGGACACGCGGCCTTTACTGCAATGAGGGCGCGGGGCGCTAAGGTTACGGATATCGTAATTCTCGTAGTTGCCGCTGACGACGGAGTTATGCCCCAGACTGTTGAAGCCGTTAATCACGCACGTGCAGCAGAAGTGCCTATAATCGTTGCGATTAATAAAATCGATAAAGACAACGCAGATATTGAAAAGATAAGGCGCCAGCTCTCCGAGATAGGTCTTCTCTCTGAGGAGTGGGGAGGGGACACGCTTTTTGCCGAGGTATCTGCAAAACAATCTAAGGGAATAAAAGAACTGCTGGAGCTCGTTTTACTTCAGGCTGATTTGCTTGAGCTTAAGAGCGACAGAGAGAAGAGGGCAAACGGATTCGTGATTGAGGCGGTGCTTGATAAAGGCAGGGGGCCTGTCGCAACGGTGATCGTGAACGAGGGCACTCTCAAAGTAGGTGACCTTGTGGTAGCAGGCACGACTTATGGTAAAGTGAGGGCGCTTCAGGATGATAAGGGGAAGCGTATTAAAGAAGCAGGACCTTCGGACCCGGCTGAAATAATGGGACTCTCTGGAGTACCTGAAGCAGGCGAGCGGTTTTACGTCGTTAAGGATGAGAAGGCCGCTAAGGAAGTTGTCGGCCATAGAGAAACGAAGCGCAGAGAAACTGCGGCAGCCAAAGAAATCAAACCTACGCTTTCGCTTGAGAATCTGTTTGAAGCGCTTGAGGAAGAAGAGGTTAAAGAGCTTGCCTTAATAATAAAAGCAGATACGCGAGGCTCGGTTGAGGCGGTAAGGGAATCCATAGAAAAATTGAGTACCGAGAAATGCCAGGTGAAAATTGTGCATACGGGAGTGGGCGGCGTGAACGAGACGGACGTGATTCTCGCAAGCGCATCTCAAGCTATAATTGTGGGATTCAATGTGAGGCCCGACTCAAAGGCCCTAGAAGCATCAGAGAGGGAAGGGGTATCGCTTGAGCTTCACACCATAATATATAACCTGATAGATAGGGTCAGAGGTGCCATGGAAGGTCTGCTCGACCCCATAATTAAAGAAAAGATCACAGGACACGCGGAAGTAAGAGAGACCTTTCATATCTCCAGGATCGGAACCATTGCAGGCTGTATGATAAATGACGGAAATGTAGTCCGAGACAGCAGCGTTCGGGTGATCAGGGACAGTGTAGTTGTGTATGAGGGGAAGCTTGATTCACTCAGAAGGTTTAAAGATGATGTCAAGGAAGTTAATGCAGGCTATGAATGCGGTATTGGAATTGAGAAGTTTAATGACATAAAGGTAGGAGATACCTTTGAATTTTATGTGCACGAGAAGTTCAAACAAGAGCTTTAAGTTGTTAAATGGTGATAGGAATACTAAGAATTGACCTATATTTAACGGGAACCAGATCCCTAAAAGACAAGAGGCAGATCTTAAAAGGTTTAATCCAGAGAGTCAAATCAAGGTACAATAACGTTTCAATATCTGAGGTAGATTCACTCGATCTATGGCAAAAGGCGACAATAGGTATATCTTTTGTAAGCAATGAGACCGCTTATGTGAATTCTGTCCTCGATCAGGTAACTGGATTTATAGACTCAACGGGTCTTGTAAGGCTGGGTGAGAGGGATTTTGAAATTATTCATTTTTAGGAGCTTTAATTGACGACAAGTTTCAAGCGCTCTGACAGAGTAGCGGATTCTATAGTTAAAGAAGTGTCTCAGATGATTGTAAAGGGAGAGATCAAAGACCCACGCTTAAGCTCTGTATTTATCACGGGGATCAAAGTTGTCGACAATCTCAGCATTGCGGAGATTTTTTTTACAGTCAGGGAAAATACCGGAGATAAAGACGAAGCCCTTAAGGGGCTTCAGAGCGCAAAAGGTTTCATTAAGGGGAGGCTTGCTAAAAGACTCAAGATGAGACGGATACCGGAGCTAAAGTTCAGCTTCGACAGCGCCCTGGAGCAGGGTTATAAAGTAGACGAGCTGTTAAGAGGTATTAGTAGTGAAAGATGAAATCAATGAGATAGCCCGGGAGGTCAGGGGGGCCGAGAGAGTACTTGTCACCTCTCATGAGAACCCTGATAGCGATGCCCTCGGGTCAATGCTCGCACTCGGGCTCGGCTTAAAAAAATTAGGTAAAGAGGTTACGTTATATAATAAAGACGGGGTGCCGGAAGTACTCGGTTTCCTGCCGCATTCAGAGCTAATCGTGAGCTCAACAAATGATATCGAGGGCAACTTTGACTTGTGTTTTGTCGTCGATTGCCCGTCTCCTGATAGACCGGGTGAGGAGTTTCAGAAATTTCTGTCTTCAGGGAGATGTTCTAAAGTCGCAATTGTAGACCATCACCGGACTATAAGCTCTTCAGAAAATCTGAGCCTGCTTGATCCGGACGCTTCTTCTACAGGCGTGCTTATCTATTCCATACTAAAGAATGTTGGGGTGGATATTGATTCTTCAATTGCCGAGAATCTATACACCACAATTGTGGGTGATACCGGCTCTTTTAGATACTCGAATACGAATTCACGAACCTTTAGTATCGCCGCCGAGCTGGTTAAGGCGGGTGCTGAGCCTGAGCGTGTATCGCAGGCCCTTTATGAAAGTGAGCCTCTTAAGAAACTCAAGCTCCTTGGGCTCGTAATCCCAACTCTTCAAGTGGCAAGCGATAACCGTATCGCTTCACTCTACGTTGAGTGTACGATGTATGAGATGACTGGAACAGACAGAGAAGATACCGAAGGCATGGTCAACATACCCCGCAGTATTAAGGGGGTTGAGGTTGCACTGTTATTCAGGCAGGAAATAAATGACTCAAGTCCCTCGTGGAAGGTGAGTCTCAGGTCAAAAGGGGAAGTGGACGTTTCCAAGATCGCCGAAAATTTCGGAGGCGGCGGCCATAAGAAAGCGGCCGGTTGCAATATATCCGGAGAGCTTAGCGAAGCCATGCAAAAAATATACGATGCTATAAATGAGGCACTCAGATGAATGGGGTTATAGTTCTTGATAAACCCAAGGGGATAACTTCACAAGAGGCGGTCAGTACTGTGAATAGAATCTTGAAAATCAGTAAATCCGGTCATACCGGAACACTGGACCCGTTTGCTACAGGGGTGCTGCCTATCTGCATAAATCAGGCGACTAAAATTATCCCGTTTATGTACGGGGGATTTAAGAAATACGACGCCGTTTTGGAGCTCGGCATATCTACCGATACCCTCGATGCGACCGGTCGTGTGCTTGGTGAATCGGAAGTCCCGGATTTAAGAGAAAATATGGTTATTGATGTATTTTCCAAATATAAGGGTAAAATAAACCAGGTTCCTCCTATGTACTCCGCCATAAAGAAGGACGGCGTTAGGCTGTATGAGTATGCGCGCAAAGGTATAGAAGTCGAGAGAAAACCGAGGACTGTAGTTGTGAGAGAGATGGAGCTTTTAGAATTCAGTCCTCCTTATTTGAGATTTATGGTAGAATGTTCCCGTGGCACTTACATTAGAGTGCTTGCTATCGACATAGCGGAAGAGCTTGGGTGTGGCGGTCATTTAAGGGAGCTCAGAAGGACAAAGAGCGAAGGATTTACATTGGATGACGCAGTCACCTTCGAGCAGCTTGAATCCGGCTCAGGCGCCCTGAGAGATTTAAATGAAGCGCTGCCGCACTTGCCTCGTTTGAATATTACAGATACGTTGGCCAAGGAGATAAGGGACGGAAAGCAGTTGAGAGTATCTCATCTGGATACGGGTGTATTGCCGTATTTTAAGACTGGAGACCGTGTTAAAATATATGCCGGCGGGGATTTGGTATCTATAACCGAGGCACAGGCCGATTCCGAAGAGCTTAACTCTCTTGATGGAAATGGGGTTTTACTTAAGCTTTTAAGAGTGTTTAACTAACGAGAATATGGAAAATATAACTTTTTTCAGAAGTCGAAGGAGGCTTTACAATGGTACTTGATAAAGAAGAAAAAGCGGAGCTTATGAGCGAATACGCGATTCATGATAAGGACGTAGGTTCTGCGGAAGTTCAGGCGGCGGTATTGTCTCGCCGTATAAAGGATCTTTCCGTGCATATGGAGCAGGCCCCGAAAGACGTTCACTCAAGAAGGGGTTTGGTCTCTATGGTTGCTAAACGTAGGAGACTCTTAAATTACATTAAAAGGAACAAGCCGGAGACGTATCCGGATCTAATTCAAAAACTCGGACTTAGAAAGTAGGGTTTAAGGAGGAATTGTATTGATTAATCAACCTAAAAAGGTTGAAGCTCAAATTTACAACAAAAATTTTGGGCTTGAAACCGGAACACTAGCTAAACAAGCCAATGGAGCGGTATTAGCCCGTTACGAAGACACTGTGGTGTTGGCGACCGTGGTTGCCGCCTCGGAGAAAGCGGAAGGTGAGGATTTTCTGCCTCTTACGGTAAATTACCAGGAAAAGTCGGCTGCTGCGGGTAAGATCCCCGGCGGTTATTTCAAGAGGGAAGGAAGGCCGAGTGAAAAAGAGATTTTAACCTCAAGGCTTATTGACAGACCTGTCAGACCGCTTATTACAAAAGATTTTACATACCAGACGCAGATTATTATCACTGTATTCTCGGCCGACCCGGACCATGACCCCGATGTCCTTTCCGTAACAGCGGCCTCAGCGGCTCTCATGCTATCGGACGTTCCTTTCGAAGGTCCTTTGGCTGCTGTAAGAGTGGCCCGAGTAGGCGTGGACTTCATATGCAATCCTACAAAAGCTGAGCTTGAAGAGAGCGATATGAATATAGTGGTTGCAGGGACCAGAGAGGCAATAGTAATGGTTGAAGGCGGGGCGCAGGAAGTACCGGAGAATGAAATCGTTGACGCTCTGATGTTTGCACACTCGAGTATTCAGGAATTCATTAAAGTACAGGAGGATCTAGCGTCCGGCTTAACCATAGAGAAAAGGGTGTTAACCTCTCCCGAAGTCGATGAGGAATTTAATGCCAAGGTTATCTCATTTGCAAAAGGCAAACTCGAAGAAACGATAGTCATCGCTTCTAAAACCGAAAGAAAAGAACGCATCAAAAATGTTTACACCGAAACTCAGGAGTATATGAGCTCTCAATATCCTGAGCAGGAAGAAGTGAATATTTCAAAACCGTTTGACGAGCTTCTTAAGAATTTGGTTAGGGGAATGATTGTAAATGACAAGAGAAGGCTTGATGAAAGAGGCTACACCGATATAAGAGAAATAAGCGGTGAAGTTGCTTTTCTTCCCAGGGTGCACGGCTCGGCTGTTTTCACAAGGGGCGAGACTCAGGCTGCTGTTACTGCAACTCTTGGGACTAAATTTGATCAGCAGAGGATAGACTCGCTCGAGGGAGATATTACTAAGACTTTCATGCTTCACTATAATTTTCCTCCATATTCTGTAGGTGAAACCAGTTTCAGACTTGGGCCGGGGAGAAGGGAGATAGGCCACGGGGCTCTTGCTGAAAGGGCAATCAAAGCTGTTCTGCCTAATAAGGAAGACTTCCCTTATACCATTCGCATAGTCTCTGAAGTCTTGGAATCAAACGGCTCATCCTCAATGGCTACTATATGCGGAGGTACTCTTTCGCTTCTAGACGCCGGAGTGCCGATTTCAGCACCTGTAAGCGGAATTGCTATGGGGCTCATTAAAGAGGGCGAGGATTTTGTTATACTGTCGGATATTCTCGGAGACGAAGACCATTTGGGAGATATGGATTTTAAAGTAGCGGGCACCCAAAAGGGTATAACCGCTCTTCAAATGGACATCAAAGTCACCGGGGTTACCAAGGAGATACTTACAAAAGCGCTTGATCAGGCTCACGACGCTAGGCTCCATGTGCTTCAGAAAATGAATGATATTATGGCTTCGCCGAGAGAAGATATATCAAAATACGCCCCTAGAATTATCTCTCTTCAGATAGATCAGAATAAGATAAAGGATGTTATTGGCTCGGGCGGTAAGACAATTAAGAAGATTGTGGAATTAACCGGCGTCCAGATAGATATAGACGATTCGGGCACGGTGAACATCGCGTCACCCGATTCAGAAGCATGCGCTAAAGCCAAAGCTATCGTTGAAGACATCGTTTCAGAGCTTGAGGTCGGAAAGATTTATCTGGGCCGCGTGAAGAAGATCCTTGATTTCGGCGCAATAGTAGAGCTCGGAAGCGGACTCGGCGGCGGTAAAGACGGCTTGGTCCATATCTCAGAGCTTGCTCCAAATAGAGTAAATAAAGTTACGGATATTCTGAATGAAAAAGATGAGGTGCTTGTTAAGTGCATCGGCAAAGAGCATGACGGCAAGGTGAGACTCAGCAGAAAGCAGGCACTGGACGAAGATATAGATAACTACAGAGATAACACAGGTTCCTAATTCCTATGGCCCTTGAGCGTTCTCACGATTAAGGGCTTTTATACCTGTTGCAAGATTTTCTATAATCTGTTTTCAAACCGATTGTGAACGGGGAAAAGCCAAAATTACTTGTTATACTCGGCCCCACAGCTTCAGGGAAGAGCTTGCTCGGAATAGATATAGCGCGTGAGCTCGATGCCCAAATTCTGAGCGCCGACTCCCTTCAAGTCTACAGACACTTCGATATCGGTACCGCTAAAACCATATTCTCAGATCGAGAGCGTGTTAAACATCATCTGATAGATATTATAGATCCCCTGGAGGAGTTTAATGCGGGTATGTTCAGGGAGCGTGCAGACCGGGTAATTCGGGATCTTCACGAAAAGGGTGTAAATACTATAGTAACCGGCGGTACTTACCTATATGTAAAAATACTCCTTTCCGGGCTCATAGACGGTATACCCTCTGATCCGTATATACGGGCCGATCTTAAAAAAGAGAACTCAGCTTTTGGAACAAGGCATCTGTACTGCAAGCTCAAATCAGTCGACCCAGAGGCTGCGGAGCGGATACATTCAAATGATTATGTAAGAATTGAGCGGGCACTTGAAGTCTATTACTTAACAGGACAGAAAATATCAAAGCTCCAAAAGCACCATAGGTTTAGCGAGAGCAGCTATGATTATACGAAAATCGGAATTACAGTAGAGCGTGGGGCGCTTGGGGAAAAGATAGACGAGCGGGTTGACGATATGCTTGAGCGAGGGTTAGTAGAGGAAGTGCGGGGAATAAGGGATATGGGCTATAGTAGTAGGATTAAGCCCATGCAGTCAATTGGTTATAAGCAGATTAACCAATATCTGGACGGGGAAATTTCACTTGAGCAAGCGATTGAGCTTATAAAACGGGATACAAAGAGGTTTGCTAAGCGCCAGATGACATGGCTTAGAAACGATAGTGAAATAAAATGGGTGGAGATACCCCAAGGTAGAAGTGAAATTATAAGCTTTGCAAGCGCGCACTTCGGCTCGAAAAATATTTCTGAATAATCTCACGAGTCATCTTTTAACTCTTCGTCAATCTTATCCAGATATTTGTTGTCACTTCTACTCTCGGTCTTTTCAGTCTTATCTGGTTTTATTTCTTTACCCGAGCCCGCGCGGTAAAGGAATATCCCGATCCCGAAAAGACCAAATACGATTGTAAGTCCCGGCAGAATCCAGAGAAGCCAGTTCGCTCCTTTCGCAGGGGGTGCTCCGAGGATAGTCTCTCCGTAAGTAGAGACGAAATACGCTACAATTTCATCCCTGGTCTGTCCCTCCTGGAGCTTTTTCCTGATCACCTGCCTCATATCGTTTGCAAGATTCGAGTTACTTTGGGCTACACTCTGGCCCTGGCAAACCGGGCACAATAGAGAATTGGAGATTTCGTTTACCTGATCATCTAACGTTTTTTCCTGTGACAGTAAAGGCTCTGCAAATATAAGGCTTCCCAAGATAGCCAAGGTAAGAAAATAAAGGCTTAACCATCTCATATTATTGAATATTCTCATCTTTAATGTTGTTGTCTGTATCTTCCATAGCTCTTGTGACAAAATAATCTATTATTTGCTCTGTAAGGGGGCCTGTGAATTTATCCCTGACCAAGCCCGAGGAATTGATAAAATATGTTTCAGGCACGCCCCCGACACCGTAATCCACCTGGATTTCTTCTTCCGGATCAATGCCGTGAGGGTAGGCCCCACCGAAATTATTCATATAACTACGGGCGTTTGAGCTGTTATCCCAAACATTTACACCTATAAACACTACGTCTTCGTCTTTGTATCTCTGCCATGAATCCTCTAACGCCCGGGCTTCCTGACGGCAGGGCATGCACCATGACGCCCAGAAATTAAGGAGCACCGTTTTCCCTCTTAAATCCGATAGTGTCAGGTCAGTGCCGTCAAACAGATTGAGTGTAAAATCAGGCGCTTTCTTTCCTATCAGAGGAGAGGTTTTGGGAGCTTCTTCATTGCTGAATAGAGAGTAGCCAAGTAGAACAATAAAGACTAAAATAACTATGAATACGACAATACTATTTGCGGTGCGGAGAAATTTCATGAGAGATATGCGAAAACTCAGATATACTATGGATATTATAGCTTATAATGTCTCTGTTTCATATAGCTTGTATGATGATTCAGAGGAGATTAAATTATTAGACTAATATCTTTTAGGTTATGATATAATACAACTCTGATAGGTTGGGACAAGGGGAAGTCTGCTTTTTGAGCGTTTACCGGTATGCAGAATAGAGATATGGACATTGAAGGAAGGGATATAGAGAAGGAGAGATCTTTGCTCAGCTTCAAGATTCTTGACACCGAGCCTGAGGAGGTGTTTGATGAGCTCGCGCGTCTGGCAGCCTTTGTTTGTAAAACCCCGATTGCGCTTATAACATTCATAGATAAAGAGAGAGAATGGATAAAGTCCGCGGTCGGCATAGATTTAGACAAAAGGGAAATCCCTCGTCACTGCTCATTCGGTGCAAGGTTAATATCCGATCCCGAGGAGTTTCTTTCGGTTTTTAACCCTACAAGTGACGAGGTACTTGGGAAGAATCCGTTAATTCGAGCTATTAAAGATATCGGGTTTTGTGCGGGCGTTCCGTTAGTGGACTTATATGAAAACAAAATCGGAAGCCTCATAGTGTTGGGGTATAAGCCCAAAGACCTGAGTTTTGAGCAGCTTTCGCTACTTAAAACAATAGCCAGGCAAGTAATGGTGCAGCTTGAGCAAAGGAAGGACCAAGAAGAGTTAAAAACTCCTGTAATCGACTTTAAGAAGCATGATGTCGTAAGTAAACCTCAAGCTACTCAGGATAATAATACCAAGGATAAAGATATATTTTCCGCCCCTCCGGATAAGGCAAAGGATGCCGTAGGGACTCTGACAAAAAAAGGGGGAATTCAAAGAACGTCCCTAGGCGAAGAAGAAATATCCGACTGGGTTTATAAATTAGAAGCTCAAAGTAAGCAGCTTGTTTTACTGTGTGAAATGGACGAGCTTCTTCAGGCTGCAAATAGTGACCAGGACATTTATACGATAATAAAAAACTACGTCCAGATACTTTTCCCCAACACTACAGGTGCTCTCTTTGTATTGAATGATACACTCAATCTGATCCAAGACGTTGTAACCTGGGGAGTGGGGGTAAGAAGCGAGAATTCATTTACACCCGAAATGTGTTGGGGGCTGAGACTGGGCAGGATACACTCCGGTACAAGCTCAAGTAAAGAACTCTATTGCCAGCATATTGTAGCTGGAGACCCATTTAACTATCTATGCGCTCCTCTTACTGCAGGGAGTAAGGCTCTGGGGCTTATATATATTCAAGAGCCGGAGAAACTCTCACGAGACCTTGATTACGAAATGTTAGCAAGCTCTGACAAGCAGTACATACTCTCAACCATTGCAAAGCATTCGGGGCTTGCTCTCGCAAACCTAAAGCACCGTCAGCATCTGGGCAATCAGGCTGTATACGATTCTCTTACCGGTCTTTTTAACAGACGCTACATGGAGGAGACGTTAAAACGTGAGCTCAGCAGAGTTACGCGTAAGAAAAATCCGCTAGGGCTTATAATGGCCGATATAGATCACTTCAAGCGCTTTAACGATTCTTACGGGCACGCGGCAGGCGATGCTCTTCTTAGGAGCCTGGGCTCTTTTTTAAAAGAGCACGTCAGGCGTGAAGACATTGCATGCCGGTACGGTGGGGAGGAATTCGTGCTTATAATGCCCGAATCATCACTAGAGAACACCCGGATGAGGGCCGAGCAGATACGTGAGGAGATAAAACAGCTCCGCATATGGCATCACGGGAGTTTAATAAATTCTGTAAATGTATCAATGGGCGTTGTAGTCTTTTCAGAGCACGGAAACTCAGCTGAGACGCTCCTCGAGTCCGCGGACAAGGCCCTTTACAAGGCTAAAAGGCAGGGACGGGACAGAATTGAGATCGCCTGATTATCAATCTGGATTTATGCTCAACAGAATTTAATAGAAAAATTGAGGAGTTTAGATATGGCGATAATAACCGAAATTGCTCCGGATATGTATCGTATCTCCATTTATGTTAGAGACTTTGACTTACAATTTATCCATTTTATTGTAAGAGATGAGGCTGGTATGCGAAAGATGTTTCCCGAGCTGCACGAAGCCGTATCGGAACTGCTTGATCCGAAAACTATATGATATATAAGCTGGAGCCATTTTGAAGTTGACGGGTGTGGTGCCCTTAATGAATGGCTTAAGGCGGCACCATCGGCAGAGCCTGTCTGCAGTGTTGTTGGGGCAATAGTCAATATTGGCGACTTTGCAAATCGACTGCCTCGGGTCTCGATAAAGACGATGTGCTCACTACAGGAAATTATCGCTTCCGATTTATTTCAACCCCTCATTTGCCGCATGGTCGGGACGCAGGATTGTTGTTTGAGGAAACAAACGCCACATTGTTTTGCTCCGACCTTTTTCATCAAACGGGAGATGTAGAGCCATTTACGGAGTCTGAAGAAATCCTTGAACGGACGAAGAAGGCTATAATTGAATATCAGGCAGGTCCGCTTATGGACTATCTGCCATACACAAAAAACACAAAACGACTTTTGCATGAACTATCCGGTCTTAATCCCAAAACGCTCGCAATTATGCACGGGTCAAGTTTTGGTGGTGCTTGTGCCCGCCTGCCACGTGGGCTTGATCCGGTGCTGAAAGAACTATTCGGCAATTAATATCTACTTCACCTTAATTGTGCTCTTCAATCCCGCTGTTGTCTCTATTCGTAAAATCTTCTAATGTGGGCTGATTATTTGTGCCGAATTCTTTATATGTCTCGGGTGTTAGGTCAGGCAGTTGTTTTAAAAACGCTACAATTGACCATATATCTTCGTCACTGTGGAACAACCCGAAAGCGGGCATGCCGCTCATTTTTATTCCATTCTTTGTAATCCAAAAGAGCTCGGCGGAGCTTATCTCTTCAGCCTCCTCAGCTAGTAAAGGAGGATCTGGGTTAAATCCTTCTGCAGGATCTTTCCCGGGAGCACCGTGACAGCCTACGCACATATCGTCATAGTGTTCATACCCCTGTTTTACTAATGTATCGTCATTAAGCTTGGGTCTGTCTATATTCTCCGAGCGTTTCTTTACTGAATAATCCCTTGTAGTCTCGAGTATCCATTTAACAATAAACGGATCAGGACTTGTCGCAGCTACATTATATGTACCCGAGTAAATAAAAGCCAAAGCGCCGATAATCAGAATTATTATTACGAATATAAGTGTTTTTATAAAACCCATGTCCACACCTCCTTATGTATTCTGCTCTCAATATTACAATAGCTTATTATGGAGTCAAAATGAAATGCATAACCTTATACATTTACTAAATTCTTGCGGTCAGGGCCTAATTCCCGGCCCTCCTATATCAGATAGACTGCCGGGATTATTATCAGCGTGAGTGTTATCGATGCGATAAGATTCCCTACTATTATTGGTGCGGCCTCCTTTTCATCACGTCGTATCCCTTGCCCACACTCCACATTAGAGTGGTATGCCCCAAGGTAATTGACGTCACAGTCATCATTTTAGGTCAAACTCTCATAACGGCACCCTTGATTATAGTTTCCTTTAGATCCCGAACACTCTTTAGTTTAGCTTCACACATTTTGCAGCAACCGTTACAACGAAAATTAAACAAAGAATGAGAAACCCGATTCTTGATCCTAGTTAATAATACATTTCTTAGATAGCACCGTCTATGTACTTACATTGATCAAGACAAATGGACAAATCAGAAACAGAGTACTTATTCGATTATGATCTTCCCTCTCATATTAGCTTCGTAATGACCAGGTATAAAACAGGCAAATTCCCACTCGCCTTTACTACTGTCAGGAACTTTAAATGAGAGGCTTGCGCTACCGCCAGGCTCAATGATTAACGTGGTTCCGTGACCAGGACTTCTGATGAATTCCCCATTATCCTGTGTTGATATAACCTCGATTTCATTGAAAAAGTCATTCTCAAAACTTGCCGAATGCATATGAGTTGGTTCATTTTGTTCTAGATATTCCTCATGTTCTCCATGCGTTTTGTTTTTATGTTGGTGGTCGGTTTCGGTAGCGTCTTTTTTAGACTCGTGAGTATTAGTAGTTTTTTTGTCCGTCTGATCTTTGACGGTTCCTACAAAACGTCCAACCATGAATTCAAGCTCCAGTTTGCCTGTATTTACAAATTCAATTTTTACCCGTTGACCCGGTTTAAGGTGGATAGTATCTGGTTTAAAATAAAAATCGCCCATTTCGACATGAATAGTGTTAGGCCCATCTTGATTTGAATAACTGGTTGATGCTATTAGAACTAACACGATTAAGGCAAATTTACTTATGAGTAATTTTTGTATCATTTTTGTTGTCTCCCTTTGGAAAATTAGTTGTTGTAATCTCATCTATTCGTCATGCTCTTGAGCGGTAGGAGCCCAATTGAAGTAAAAATTCTTTCGCTCTTCACCAATATTTAAGCTAACTACCGCATTAAATGGACCGATATTCTCAATTCCAGTTTCAGCCGCAAGGTATGGAACTTGATTATGATATCCGCGTTTAAAATCAAACCATTTTACAGGACTGCCGGTCATACGCAGATAACCAAGTCCGGTTATATCCTCCGGTAATGGAATAGGGTTCATTTTCTTGTCCAACATTATAAGAGCAATTTCTCCACTCTTATAATCAACTACAAACTCCATGTAATTCCCTTCCAGCTCTATCATCTTTCCATCGTTTGGGCCTTTCTTCCCACGTTCCATATACCCCTTACCAGTAAGAGGACCATGAGACCAAACATTGTCGGTTAATTTAGTTATTGAGCCTACAACTATTAGTAGGATTAGAATGATCATAATTCTAAAAAAGGGGATGTTGTGCAATTCCATTCAAAATTACCTCCTATTGATTGTAATAATGTTTCTGTATCTTTCATTTCTCTAATTAGCTTTTTCTCTTAATCCTCATGCGAATCAGGCGCCCAACTAAACCTGAAGTTATCTCGCTTTTCCCCGTTTTTAAGGCTTACCACAATTTTAAAAGAACCGATTTCCTCAATCCCCGTATCGGCTTCGAGGTGAGAAACCTGACCCTCGGTCCCACGCTTCAAATCAAAGGTTTTTTTAGAACCGTCGGCCATAGTGAGATAGACAACCCCCGAATAGCTCTCCGGCATTGGGATTGCCATCAGTTCTTTATCCAGTAAAAAAAAGACAATCTCTCCGCTTGCGTGATCAACTGTGAATTCAAGATGATTGTCACCAGATACAATTACCGCACCGCCGTGAGGACCTTTTTCTTCCTCTTTCTCAACATCGCTGTTCTCGTCTGCACCAAGTTGGTCACCATGTGCCCAAGCTACATCGGGTAGTTTGAGAAATAGACCAAAAAAAACTAAAATGCTTAGACTAAGTACCCATCTCAAAATAGACTTATGGTGTAAATTCATATGACACCTCCTGTTATTGAAATTATTGCCGAACACAGGTTCAGGCAATTTATGATTTTCTTCATATTTTTCCCGTTGCTCTTTCTTTTCTTTTCTCCGCCCAGTTCTCAACTTTATTGTACATCGATGGAACTAAGATTAGATTTAAGAAAGTGGATGTAAATAATCCTCCGATAACTACAATCGCAAGCGGTCTTTCTATTTCTTTTCCTGTAGGCTCACCAATTAAAAGAGGAATAAGCGCAAGAGCGGCTACGGATGCTGTCATTAAGACAGGGCTTAGCCGGTCGAGAGAACCTTCGATGACCGTTTCGTATATGGATAGTCCTTCTTTTCTTAATTGGTTGTAGTGGCTTACAAGGATGATCCCGTTTCTTGTAGCAATACCGAAGAGAGTAATAAAGCCGATTAGTGCCGGAATACTTAGTTCCGCACCTGTAATGAAAACCGCAAATAATCCTCCTATAAGTGCAAGTGGTAGATTAATCATAACAAGAAGGGCTTCACGCAGATTACCAAATGCCTGAAAAAGCAGCATGAAGATTCCGATAATCGCAATAATACCGAAAATAGTAAGTACCTTTGAAGCCCGCTGTTGGCTTTCAAATTGGCCTCCATATTCAATAAAATAACCGGATGGCAGTTTCAGCTCTGCATTGATTTTCTCTTTTATGTCTTTTATAACGCCATTCAGGTCGCGTCCCGACACATTACTCTGTACAACGATCCGTCTCTGCACATCTTCCCGGTTAATGAAATAGGGACGGTTTTCTATACGAATGTCGGCAACCTGATGAAGAGGAATCTTTGCACCATTTGGAGTATCTATCAGTATGTTTTTGACAGCCTCGATGTTATTACGCGACTCTTCTTTAAGTCGAATAAAAAGATCAAAAGTCTTTTGCCCTTCCACTATTTGAGAGACAACAGTACCGTTAAGCGATGTCTCGGTAATATCCGCCAAATTTCCTATATTAAGCCCATAACGGGCAGCTTTTACCCGATCATATTTTACAATTACCTGGGGAACATCTATTTGTTGCTCTAATTGCAAATCTTCGACGCCTTCGACTGTCGACATAATTTCTCTGACTTGCTTGCCTAATCTGCGGAGAGTCTGTAGATCAGGGCCAAATATTTTTATCGCTATCTGAGCGCGAATACCCGATAAAATCTCATCAAATCTGTGCGATATGAATTGACCGATATTTACCGCGACTCCGGGAATTTGTTTCAGATCCTCTCGTATGGATTCCAGGAGATCATCAGCCGGGCGTTTACCATACTCGATTGTAAGATCAAACTCGCTGAAGTTGGGTGGCTGGGCGTCTTCATCCAGTTCAGAGCGTCCGGCCCTTTGTGCTATTGTGATAATTTCCGGATATTTCTTTTTATCGCCCAGGTTCTTTCTCATTATCGACCCAAGTCTCATTGATTCTTTCAGTGATGTTCCGGGCAATGTATTTAGAGCTATGATGAAGTTCCCCTCCCGGAATTCCGGAAGAAAGGAACGTCCAAAAAAGGGAAGTAAGGCAAGGGCACCGATAAGCAGAATTAATGACATGGTGACAATAAGGTAAAAACGCTTGATCGATTGCGCGAGTAAAGCTTTGTACACTTTTTTTAGATGTCTCACTACGAATCCTTCTTTCTCAATTTCAGTTCCTGAATCCCTGTCTTCTCCGTTATCGGAACCGTAAGACGTTTCTATAGAGTTTTCTGGATTATCCAAAGCAAACTCGGGTTTTAGAATGGGAATTCCCTTTTCAGCCATTTCTCTTTCCCGCTTCCTTTCTTGTTTTCGCGTAAGTAACAGGTAGCAAAGCACAGGAGTTATCGTAAGGGCGACAACTAATGAAACAAGAATGCTTGCTATGTAGGCAATGCCGAGCGGGGTAAAAATGCGCCCTTCGAGTCCGGATAGCAGGAAGACCGGTGTAAACGCGATTATTACTATAAAAGTTGCGTAAACGATGGAATTACGGATTTCGGTAGAAGCTTTAAAAACTATTCTTGTTACAGGCTCAGGGTTAGATGAGTTTCGATTAAGCCGAAGTCGTCTTATAATATTTTCTACATCAACTATTGCATCATCCACCACCTCACCAAGGGCAACGGCAAGACCACCGAGAGTCATGGCGTTAATGCCTATTCCTAAAAATTTCAACACCATCAAGCCGCCGAGGAGCGATAATGGCATGGCTATGAAGCTGATAAAGGAAGCTCTGAAATTGACAAGAAAAATAAAGAGAATGATTGTTACAATAACCCCGCCTTGCGAGAGAGCTGTTTTTAAGTTTTTAATCGCCGATTCTATAAAAGCTGCTTGCCTGAAGACACGATAATTCATCTCGACCCCATAGGGCAGGGTTCCTTTCATCTCTTCAAGGGCTTTCTCTACCTCATATGTTGTAGTTAAAGTATCGGTACCATATGCTTTTGAAATTGTGCCAAGAACGGCGGGTTTGTCCATAAAAGCCCCGTCTCCACGCTTGATTTCCGGACCAAGCTCAACTTGAGCTAACTGGCTGACTGTAATGGGAGTCCCATCATCACGAACGGCTACGACAGTTGCCTTTATATCTTCCAGGGTGCTAATTCGCCCGACCCCTATTGTAATAAATTCGGTCCCGGCCTGATAGAGAAATCCACCAGGGACATTTACGTTAGATTGTTCCACCGCATTTTTGAGCTGTTCAAGTGATATATCGAAGGCACGGAGTTTAAGTGGATCAACCAGGACTTGATACTGTTTTACCTCTCCTCCGATTGAAACTACCGAGGCAATTCCACCTATTGCAAGAATTCGGGGCCGAATAATCCAGTCGGAAATGGTTCTTAATTCCCTACCGGAGACATTATCACTGGTGAGACTATATTTAATCAGCCAGCCAACTGCCGAGGTTACGGGAAGCAAAACCGGCGGGTTTGTACCGGGAGGGAATCTATTCAACACAACTTGGCTCCGCTCATTTACTAGCTGGCGTGCAGTGTAGATATTAGTGTCAGATTTAAAAACGATTATTATTGTTGAAAGACCTACAGAGGACGATGAACGAACCGAATCAACACCGGGTGTACCGTTTACAACGCTTTCGATTGGAAAGGTTATTAATGCTTCTACATCCTCAGGCGATAGTCCCGGCGACTCAGTTTGTACTACGACCTGGGGTGGGGCAAATTCAGGGAATACATCTACGGGCATTTGCGTAATGAGATACAAAGAAATGCCGAAAAAAATAGCGGTGGCAACCACAATTAACAGTTTGTTGTTCAGCGAGAAACTGATTATTGTATTAAACATTTATTCATCTCCTATCTGTTGAATAGCCACTTGGTATAAATCTGGCGGTTTCCGTCTGTTACGACTTCATCACCCGGGTATAAACCATCGGTGATTTCAATAAAACGGTCATCACTCAGACCCGTAACTACGTCCTGCCTGACGAATCGGTTCCCATTTTTTACAAATACAAATTTCTCAGCTCCATCATCTATAATCGACTCTATCGGTACAGTTATTGTTTCTTTACCCTGTTTGACCACGAGGGTGAGTTCTGCAAAATATTCTGGCTTCAGTAACCCTTCTGTATTATCTACAGTGACCCACAGATCAAGAGTGCGTTTTATAGGATCTAACTCGCTTGCAATAAATGTTACTTTCCCATTAAAGACTCTATCCGGGTAAGTATCCACTCTTATACGGGCATACTGGCCCAGTTTGATTTTAGAGATATCGCTCTCAAACACTTTGCCTTCTACTATTACATTAGATAGATCCACGATTCGAAAAAGAGTCTTGTTGGACTCGGCAGTACTGCCGAGGGTTATATTTCGGTCAGTAACTGTTCCTGAAATTGGCGATGAAATTGATACAAGAGGGGGATTGCCAATTTGACGTGGCAGTATTGCAGCGAGCTTCTGTCCTTTTTTAACACGGTCTCCGATGGTTGCGTAAAGTTTCTCAACACGGCCTTCGACTCTAGTGCTTACATCCGCTACTTTATTCGGCTCTGGTTTTACGATACCGCTAAGGGTATGGACTTCCTCAAGGTCCCTCACATCAGCCTCAACTAATTTTAGTCCTATGCTTTTTTGAGATATATCAGATAATTCCACACCCGAGCTCTCAGAAGTAGAAGCTGTGTCTTTCCCCTCACCCTGTCCATGAACATAACGAGAGAGAGTTATAGTTAAAAGAAAGACTGAAAATAATATAAAAAGCGAATAATAAATTCTATTTCTGTCTATCAACATTTATTTCACTCTCATTACTTTTATTAGAAATAATTGACGTTTGATATTCGCCTGTAGATATTTGAAGATCATTAAGCGAGACGTAATAATCCCGAACCGTATTTATATATGATGAAGTCAAAGCAGTAAATTGCTGGCGAGACTGGATGACATCAACAATGGCAGCTAGCCCCTGTTTAAAACCATCTTCGACGAGTATCACATTCTCTTCGGCGGTTTTTAAAATCCCGGTCTGATAAGTTTCTAAAAGGTCTGAAAGTGTTGTTACTCGATTTAGTGCATCGCTGACTTCTTGACTGATAGTCAACTTTAATGCTTCTACGTTTTTTTTCGCTCTTTCCTCACGAGCTTTTGCTTCTTGAACAAGCCCCTGCTTACGATCAAATATAGGCATAGGGACTGTCACTTTAAAACCGATTTGCTGATCAGAATCGGTGAATTGACCAGCAGGACTATCCAGAACCAAACGATCATTTCCGTAGAATACTCCCGCTTTTATGTCTTCAAAGCGTAGAGCCTTTACCAGCTTCAAATCAGCTTCTGCAAATTCGACATCGAGCTTCGCTAATTTCAAATCCGGCCTTTGTGCAAATGCTGTTTCAATATTGTAATTGTTTAAATCATTGACGGCTTCATATGCGAGTTCCCCTTGCGGAATGAAGTTAAAGGTTGGTTGTTTTCCTATTAAGTTGTTTATTTTGAGAATATTACTTTTTCTTTGAGCAATAAGAACCTCTTTTTCTTGCCTTGCCTGTTGAAGTGCTATTGCTACAGCATTGAGGTCTTGTTGTGATGCTAGCCCCTCTTTAATCCCATTGTCTATTCCTTTAAGCAATTCACTGTTAAGGTTTATCAGAGTTTCTTGAAGCTTGAGTTGTTTCTGGATAGTAAGCAACTCGATAAATGAAAGGCGAACGTCTCTTGCCAATATACGTTGAATATTGGTCAGGTCAGCAAGTGTTCTTTTAATATCCACACTTGCTACATTCTTTTGAGCACCTATACGGCCACTTAAAGAAATAGGTTGGTTAATACCCACAGAGAAGCTTCGTTCTCCGTCATTAGCGAAGATGGTGTCAATACCGAAGTCGGATTCCAGTTCGGGATTGGGATATAGGCCAGCTTGTTTTAATCTTCCTCTTGCTTCTTCAACTTGTATTCTGGCTGCGACAAGAGCTCGGTTTTCTTTGAGCGCTATATCGACTGCCTGATCTATTGTTAATCTTTGGGTCGTTTCTTCAGCTTGGGCATTATTACTTAGTGTAATGATTGTAACAAATAGTATAATGAGAATAACTTTCATTCTATTTTCCTCCATTGCAACTTACCGACAATAAACAAATTACAACCTCTTAAATCGGAGGCATTATATAACTATATTTTTTATAAGAAGTTATTAATTAAAAGATGTACCTCATTTGATAACTTAATAGACTATCTATGGGTACAAAAAGGATTAATTAGAAGGGAATTATAGTAAATATGAGGAGTGTAACAAATACATTTCAGGAGGACCGTGAGGTCGTTTAGTGGCTATTGGTTTAAAAGCTTGTAAGTAGACAGAATTGCTCTCAGGTGAGTGAGATGGCAATAAAGCGATAATTGTTGGCGTAGCACCAAAATTGCCACTGCCAATAGTGCTTGGAAGTACATCAAAACAACAATTATAACATTCTACTTGTGCTTCATTTATTTCGAAATCATAAGAATCTTGCTGTAAGGACCCATGTATATTACTTTGCTCTCGATCATGACAATGTGAACTTAAGCTTGCTTGTTCATCAGCAAATAAGCTAGCTCCCGAGTAGATACCTGTCAAGCAAAGTATGAGATTGAATACGATATATAAATTTAACAATCGCATGTGGGGATAAATTTTAGCGTATAGGTTTCCAATAGTCAATAAACTTTCAATGCCTACAGGTCAATGAAAATACTTGGAATACCTAAATTCCCTTATTTATCATTGAAATGTTCCAGTAGCCACACAAGAATGATCTATGTTTTTTTAGAGAATTCAAACCCCGACCTCCGGATTAAGCCCCGATGCGGTCGTATCGGCGGCCACTTCAGTCAAATCAGGGGGCTCGGGGTTAAGATCTTCCCCTATCTCAGAAGGAGATATACAAGGTGCACCATGGCACCCGACGCACATTTGATCGTAGTGGTGAAACCCTGTCCTGATAAGAGATTCATCATCGAGGCTAGGCGCTGTTATATTCTTGGAGCGTGAACGGGCCGATTTATCTTTGGTCGTTTGAAGCACCCACTTTACAATTTTCGCATCATGTTTTATCGCGGCTACATCGTATAGGCCGGAATTAATAAATGCCAACGCGCCCAATATTATAATGATGACAAAAACTAAAGGAGTAAATAATTTTTATATTTAATCCTCCTTCATATGTTTATTTTTGTTTGCTTCTTTTTGCCTCCAACTCTCTGCCTTTCCATATTGCATATATAGCCGGGATGATAACAAGTGTAAGTATGGTCGAAGTTACTAGGCCGCCGACCATCGGCGCAGCGATTCTTTTCATAACGTCTGCCCCGGTACTTTGGCTCCACATAAGGGGAAGAAGCCCCAGAATCATTGCCAAAACAGTCATCATCTTAGGTCTCACTCTTTGTACAGCGCCGTTGTGTATAGCCTTTGCCAAATCACCCAAGCCCGATTTACCTTCTTTGATCATCTCTTCGTAAAACTCATCAAGATAAATTATCATTACAACCCCGGTCTGAGCCGCAAGGCCAGCTAGAGCTATAACCCCGACCCATACTGCAATGCTGAGGTTGTAATCAAGGATATAAAGAAGCCAAATACTACCGACTAAGGCAAAAGGAATGGAGAGTAATACTATCAAGGTTTCTATCACTGAGTTAAAGTTTAGAAAGAGTATGAGAAAAATAATAAATATTGTTAGTGGCACTACATACTTTAATTTTTCTTTTACCCTTAACAGATATTCATACTGTCCGGCCCACTCGAGATAATACCCCGGAGGAAGATTGACCTTTTCCTTAACTATTGACTTGGCGTCTTTTACATAACCTTCGTAGTCCTTACCTTCAACATCAACAAATATGTATCCGACTTTCTGCCCATCTTCGTTTCGTATTTGAGGCGGGCCAGTGGTGAATTGAAGATCAGCCAGGAGTGACAGGGGAACTTGCGCACCCGTGGGAGTAGCTACCAATACCCTTTCCAACTCCTCTATATCCATTCTTAGCTCTCTTTGATACCTGACGTTTATCTGATACCTTTCCTGTCCTTCTACTGTCTGAGATATGTTTTTGCCTCCAATAGAGGATTCAATTACATCCTCCACATCCCCAATTGTTAAGCCGTATCTTGCGGCCTCCTCCCTGTCAATGTTAAAATCAAGAAAATAGCCTCCGGTAACCCTCTCAGCAAAAACGCTTCTAGTACCCTGCAGATCAGTTAATACAGCCTCTACCTCAACACCAATATCTTCTATAGTTTTTAAATCAGAGCCGAAAACCTTGATTCCAAGATTGCTTCTAAATCCTGTAGACAACATCTCGGTTCTGGTTTGGATAGGCATCCAAAATATATTTGCCATCCCCGGAAATTTTACGCTCTGGTTCATCTCGGATATTAATTTGTCCCACGTCATTCCCTTTCGCCATTTTTCTTTGGGTTTAAGTGTAATAATTGTTTCCACCATGCTAAGAGGGGCAGGGTCTGTAGAGGTTCGTGCCCGTCCTATCTTGCCAAATACTGTTTCAACCTCAGGGAATTGCATCAGCATTTTATCTTGTAAGTTAAGAATCTTGGCGGCCTCTGTTATTGACATTCCGGGGACTGCTGTCGGCATATAAAGAATAGTCCCCTCATTCAGAGGAGGCATAAATTCAGACCCGAGCTTCATGAAAGGAAAGGCTGTAACCAGGAGTATAAGAACAGATACCACTATTACAGTCTTCTTAAATCGAAGTGCAGCTTTAACTACCGGGTCATATAGTTTGATAAGTATTCTATTGACAGGATTATTTATCTCCGGTGTGATCTTGCCTTTTATTAACAGAGTGATTAAAGCCGGAGTAATTATGATAGCTAAAAGGGAAGCGAAAAACATGGAAAAGGTTTTGGTATAGGCAAGAGGCTTAAAAAGCCTCCCTTCCTGGGCCTCAAGTGTAAAGACAGGAAGGAAAGAGATCATTATGACAAGAAGAGAAAAGAAAATGGGTTTCCCAACTTCTTTCATTGCATCTATCATTACCTTTGTTCTTCCTACTTCATCACCCTCTCCTGTCCAGTGCTCAATTCTTTTATGCACGTTCTCAACAATAACTATTGAGGCATCTACCATAGCACCAATTGCTATAGCAATTCCCCCAAGTGACATTATGTTTGAAGTAAGCTTCATATAGTAAAGCGGTATAAAAGCCATCAGGATTGCAAAAGGAATAGTCAGAATGGGAATTGAAGCGCTTCTGAAATGAAAAAGGAATACAATTATGACAATGCTTACAATAACGCTTTCCTCAATTAGCTTATTCTTTAATGTATCTATAGCGCTCAATATTAAACCGGAGCGGTCATAAGTAGTTACGATTTCAACTCCTTCAGGAAGAGACGGTTTTATATCCTCGATCTTCTGTTTAACTTTTTCAATAACATGCAGGGCATTTTCGCCGTAACGCATAACTACAATCCCGCCAACTGTCTCACCCTCTCCGTTCAAATCTGCGAGACCTCTTCTTATATCCGGTCCCAACTGAACATTAGCTATATCTCTTATGTAAACAGGTGTTCCGCGCCCGCTGGCTTTAACCGGTATTTGCTCTATATCCTCTACTGATTTTATGTAGCCTCTTCCTCTTACGAAATACTCGGTGGCTGCAAACTCAACAACCCTCCCCCCAACATCGTTATTGCTCCTCCTTATAGCCGATATAACGTCTTCTAACGCAATGTTGTAAGCGATTAGTTTATTAGGGTCTATCTCAACCTGATATTGTTTCTCAAAACCGCCCACACTAGCCACTTCCGCAACCCCGGGAACTGATTCAAGCCAGTAGCGAAGATACCAATCCTGGAAAGTCCTAAGCTCAGCCAGATCATTATTGCCGGTTTTATCAACTAGAGCGTACTCATATACCCATCCCACGCCTGTTGCGTCAGGACCAAGTACCGGGTTGACACCTTCTGGAAGTTCGCCTGTAACCCCCTTCAGATATTCAAGAACTCGGCTTCTCCCCCAGTACATATCTGTGCCATCTTCAAAAATGATATAGATAAAAGACAGCCCAAAAAAGGATTGACCGCGAACAAATTTCACATTAGGCGCCGCGATCATAGTTGTAACAATAGGATATGTAATTTGATCTTCAACAAGATCAGGACTTCTGCCTTTCCACTCTGTAAATACGATTACCTGAACATCGGAAAGATCCGGAATGGCATCCAGCGGGGTTTGCTTCATTGCCCAGAAACCCCATGCAGCGATGAAAAGGACGCCTATTATTGTTAAGAATCTGTTTCTTGCTGAGAACTCAATAATTTTTTCTATCATTTCATTTCTCCATATGTTTATACGAATAAGCCCGGTACGAATAATTTAGTGTTGGTGTAGTTGAGGTTGCTGAGTCTCAGAATTGTCTTCTGTCCCTTGTTCCATATCTAGCTCTAGATTCTGAGTTGTATCCTTATCACTCTCTTTATCTTCTCCCCATGTTGCGACCGCTGCCTGGACTTTACTTTCCGAATCGATGAGGAAATTGGCTCTCGAAACGACCTGCTCGCCCTTTTTCAAACCTCTAAGCACCTCATAATAGCCCCCTGCCTTTTGGCCCAGCTCCACTTTTCTAATCTGCATATTCCCAGCTCCTCTATCGACAAAAACAATATCTTGCTTACCGGTCCTTAACACAGCGCTTTCGGGTATCGTTAGTTTCTTCCCCATCGGGATATCTAGCGTCACATCCGCATACATCTGAGGAAGTAGTTTCAGATCGGGGTTCGGAAACTCGAGGCGCGCTTTTACCGTTCTTGTTTTCGGGTCTATATGCGGCCAAATGAAAGTGACATCTCCTTTAAATACCTCTCCAGGAAAAGAAGCCAATGTCATTGCAGCTTCTTGACCTAAACTAATCAGGGAGATTTCATTCTCGTAGATATCTACCTATACCCAAACTACTGAAAGGTCAGCAATTTTATATAAGACTGTATTAGGCTCTACGTGCATATTCTCAAAAGCGTTTTTCTCGACAACGTTTCCGGAAACCGGTGAATATATAATAAGACTCGTTTTAACTTTTCCGGTCCTTTCCAACTCTCGTATTTGATTTTCCGAAATGTCCCAGAGTTCGAGCCGTCTTCTAGTAGCTTCAAGAAGGGAATGAGAGCCACGTGCAATTTCACTATATTGATTACTCCCTAGAAGATCTTTTGATCTGAGAGCCAGTAAAAATTCCTCTTGAGTAGATACAAGCTCCGGACTATAGATTGAAAAAAGCGGATCTCCTTTCTTCACATATTGCCACGTGTAATCAACAAAAACTTTATCGATCCAGCCTTTTATTTTAGTATTAACATCTTCAACCCTCGTTTCATCTATTTCTACTATCCCAACTGTGCGGATTTCTTTATCTATAGTTCTTAACATAACGGGCTCAGTCTTTACACCTATTAATTGTTGCCTTTCTGGTGTTACTGAAAATATAGATTTTGCTTCTCCGTCATTACCCCGTTTTGTACGAACCCCCATAGTACTATGATCGTGGCCTTGCATTCCTTCCATATCTTCTCCGTTATTCTTATCTTCCGCTTTTGCTTGTGAAGCTTCTGTGTCAACTCGAGAATTACCCTTTTTCCATACAGGGATAGTCTCCATCCCGCAAATAGGGCATTTGCCCGGTTCCTTTAATCGGACAGAAGGGTGCATCGCGCAGGTCCAATACTCAATTTCACCCTCCTCGTCGAACACGGGTCTATAGACATGCTCGTGGTCATCTTGGAAAAATGGGATTTTGTTGATCAATGGAATACTTGAGCCGTACTTATACAATGCTAAGGACACGAATATTAGCACAAGTACTATGCCCACAACCTTGTATTGTTTCTTTTTATGTATTTGTGTCATTTTCGCTCACTCCCGACGTCATTTTTAGTAATAGATCCTCTTGCAGTCGTTGAATTACTTGCAACCAAATCCAATCCGGTTACTTCCTCAATTCTGGTTAATGCTTTTTGATATTCAGTTAGTTGTTCATAGTATCCAAGCTCAAAGTTAAATAGGGTGATTAGATTGTCCAGTAAGGTTAGGAAATCTACATTGCCGACTTGGTAGCCCGAGATTGCCGATTCAAGCGATAAGCTCGATTGGGGGATTATCCCTGTTTTATATAGCTCAAGAAGCTTGTCTGAAGTGGTTGCAGTAATGTAATTATCTTTTACTACAAAAAGCACATTATTCTTAACAGAATCATAATTCTCCTTAGCTTCTGAGACCTTCAGGGCAGCTTCTTGAACCCCAAACCGTTCTTTTCTCCAATAATAAAGAGGTACTCTTAGTCCAAGACTAACTTGCCATATATCATCTAAATCACCATTACTCCCGTCACGGTTAAAATAAGTGGCTCCCAATATGAAGTCAGGGAGGTATTGCTTCTTTGCAAGATTTAAACTCTCATTCCGGCTATCTATTAACTTAACGCTTGACTTGAGTTCCGGAGCTTGTTCTGATGCAACTTTCGAAATATCGCTCAGTGATTGGATAAGTTCGGATTTTGTAACTTCTTCAGGTTGCCCAAGGGGCGAATCCAATGGACGGTTCAATATTTTTTTGATCTTCGTTTCTATAATTCCCTTTTTTTCTCTCAGGAGCTCGAGTCTTTCTATGAAGCTGGAAACCTCGACCTGAGCCTTTAAAACATCTTGCTGTATCCCCATTCCCACTTCGTATTTTGCTTCTGCGATCCTTACAAATTTCTCCAATAATTCTTTGTTTTTAGTTGTTATTTCGATGGACTTATTCACAAAGAACCAATCGAAATACGCTTCTTTCAAATCTGCAACGACTTTCCTGGTAACGGAATCAGAAACCCATCTTTGTGACTCTGCTTCTTCCTCTGCTATTTTTTCTTTTGATGAAAGTTTTCCCGGGAAAGGGATTTCTTGGCTAAAAAAGGCTTGAATATCCGATCTGGGGTCTTCTCCCAAGGTTATATCTGAGAAGCTGACATTCTTAATTCTTCCCCCAATTATGGGATTGGGTAAAGAGCCCTCCTGTGAAGGGCGCTTTGTAGATGCTTCCCATCTAGCCATGGAAGCTTTTATCCGAGGGTTATTTACTAGCGCTTCCTCGACAAGTGAATTAAGGCTCTGGATTTCTTCGGCCGAGATATTAATAGAAAAAAGTAATAATAAAACGAATGCGTACTTAACGGTCTTCATTTCTTACCTCCGGTCTGAGGGATTTATTCCCTGCATGACTTTATAACGATGGATGTGATGACGAAGGAATACCGCGTGCCTGAGAAGATTGAATCAGGCAGTATGAGCGGTCTAAGAAATGACTATTATAAAAGGAAGGTGGAATAAGAGACTTGTAAATCCGGCGGATCGTGTTCTTTACTTAATTGATCCCGCAATAATTTTTTGTAACCTAAGTTAATTGAGTAAAGTTCTATAACAGGGAGTTTCTCAGTAAGCGTGAAAACCGCATTCGAGTATAGATCAGGAGATGAATTTACAAGGGAGTCAAGGCAGCAGGAAGAATAGTGAGCATCCTCTTTTTGACTATTCTCTATTACGATATCGTTATTCTCCGCTCCTGACATTTGTCGGTCGGCTCCATGGCAGCTTTCGGTAGCTTCTGAAGAGACTGTGCCTGCGCAAACAACATTCCCATGAATACCGGTGTAGCAGGCAATTACGCTAAATATCAGGAACAGATGCAAATATCTCATGATTACTTATCTTATATTATATCTAAAAATACCGGTGTCAAACAAATTTTATTCGCAATACCGACAATCCTCCGTTTCTTCGTACAGATGAAATGGTATATTCTTGAGTGCTTTTAAGATTATTACAGAATAGGCTCTGTAAACCGAGGAGGTAGTAAATGGAGTATGTGAAAATAAAAGGAACCGACATCGAATCATCGAGGGTAGGGCTTGGGGCCTGGGCGATAGGGGGCTGGCTTTGGGGCGGTAGTGAAGAGCGGGAATCGATAGATACCATTCATAGAGCGCTTGACCGCGGAATTAATTTAATAGACACGGCTGCTATTTACGGCTTCGGGCGCTCTGAGGAAATAGTGGGTAAGGCCGTAGAGGAGTACGGCGGAAGAGATAAGATTGTCATCGCAACGAAGGGTGGGCTTGACTGGACTACCGGGAAGGTGTTTAGAAACTCCGAGCGCATGCGCTTGAGAAAAGAGGTTGAAGACTCACTCAGGCGCCTTCGGACAGATTATATAGACATATACCAAATACATTGGCCCGATTATGAGACTCCTATTGAAGAGGCCGCACTTGCTATGAAGGAGCTTCTTGACGAAGGCAAGATAAGGGCAATCGGCGTTAGCAACTATACGTGCGAGCAAAAGGATGTTTTTCGAGCGAACTCTCCGCTACATACCTCACAGCCCCCTTATAACATGTTCGAGAGGGGGATAGAGGATGAGATAATGCCATACTGTAACACTCACGGTATTACAATGCTTCTTTACGGCGCAATATGCAGGGGTTTACTTAGCGGAAGAATGAGGGTGGATACGAAGTTCGAGGGGGACGATATCAGAAAGGTAGACCCCAAATTCGAACAGCCGAGGTTCGGGCGGTACTTAAGCGCAGTCGATAAATTAGACAAATTTGCTCAGGAAAATTATGGGAAGCAAGTTATACACCTGGCAATGCGCTGGGTGCTCGACACGGCCCGGGGCCACATTGCGCTCTGGGGCGCAAGGAGACCCTCACAGCTTGACCCGATAGAGGGGATGTTCGGTTGGACTCTCGATAGCGAAGCACTTGCTCAGATAGACACTATACTCGCTGAGACCATAAAAGACCCTGTAGGGCCTGAGTTTATGGCGCCTCCTACAAGCGGCAGGAAATAGGTCCCGCTCATTATAAAGAGTTGACAGTAGGTATTCACTGGGGAGATAATTGGTTAATGGTATTTAAGGAGGGTAATTCTGATGGATAATCTTTTCAGCATAATATTATTTGTAGTTTTCTATGTGTATTTAGCCTACAGCTTGCAGGTGATAGCGGAAAAGACCGGCACTGAGAACTCATGGCTTGCGTGGATTCCTATAGTCAATCTTTACCTCTTGTGCAAGATTGCGGATAAGCCAGGGTGGTGGATAATTTTGTTTCTTATACCGCTCGTAAACATAGTCATATTCATAATAGTCGGCATGAAGATTGCGGAGCTGAGAGGTAAACCGAGCTGGGTTGGCATTATCTGGATTATCCCGGTTGTTGGCTTAATTGTTCCCGGTTATTTGGCTTTTACAGATTAGTAGCAAAAAGATTCAGCTAAAGTCTTCGATCAAACCGAGGCTTATTTGACCTAGATTCTGACAAATGTGGTCAGCGTTCTGAAACCTGTCTGGAGTTAGTCTCTTATCGGGCACCACAATACAGAGCATTCCGGCCGCTTTGGCCGAAAGGACGCCGTTTATAGAGTCCTCAATAGCCAAACACTCATGCGGCTCTACCCCCAGGAGCCTTGCAGTCTCAAGATATATATCGGGGTGAGGTTTTCCTTTCTCGGTGCACTCTCCTGAAACCACTGCGGAGAAGTATTCATTTAAAGAAAACATATCCAATACAAAATTGATCACGCGCATTGGAGAGCTTGAAGCGACTGCAAGGGGAATCTGTTGATCCGTCAGACCATTTAGGAGAGGGACTAAGCCCTCTACAGTCTCAAGCTCCTTTTCGTATATAGCGGTCAGAATGTCGACCCTTTCCCTTATTATTTCTTCCACGCTCTCAGGAAGCTCAAAGGTATCAATCAGTAGCCTTCCCGAGTCATTTTGATTGAGCCCCACAATTTGGTCCCTGTAATCAGGGCTGTAATTGATCTCACGCCGCCCGAGAAGTATCCTCTCTGTCTTTTCCCATAGCGGCTCGCTATCAATCATCACCCCGTCCATGTCGAATATAACTGCTTTTATCATATATATTCCGAATTGCCTAAAGGCAAAAAGCTCAGTAATTCAGACTACCAGATCGTGCTCTATTCACAACTGAACCGAATTCACAAGAGACTTGGACGCCTCAGCCAGATGCCGGATTAATGAAATATGAAACCAAAGTTTATCGCGAATGGGAATACCGGATAAACGGGGTAGTAAGGCCTGTAGTAGTATGGGTTATAGTATGTCCTATAGCCATAATATGGTATGTATCCGTAAGGTCTGTAGTAGCTGTGCCTGTAGTAGTGCCCACCTCTATACCCATGTCCTCCTCCGTAACCGTAACCGCCCTTGTAGCCGTGCCCACCTCTATACCCATGTCCTCCTCCGTAACCGTAACCGCCCTTG
>Ga0114931_10000829_pt1 | contig 38615 bp, 42 predicted proteins | sample 2SBtaG_FD_89579 | JGI IMG/M metagenome (GOLD analysis project Ga0114931, IMG submission 89579) | Deep subsurface microbial communities from Kolumbo volcano to uncover new lineages of life (NeLLi) - 2SBTROV14_V59a metaG | ecosystem: Environmental > Aquatic > Marine > Volcanic | place: Kolumbo... | reverse complement strand
CCTCCCCCTCGCCGGGGGGAGCCTCTTTTTTTGTTGCCGCTTCCTTGGCAGCCTTTTTTGTTTGCATTCTGGGCGCCTTCCCCGATTGTTCCTCGGGCGCCTCGGTTTCCACTGCCTTGTCAGGGGCCTTCGCCTTGGTTGCGGTTGCGGTTGCCTTTCCCGCCTCCGCTTTAGCCCTTGCCGGGTCCGTTTTCCGCGGCCCCCGCTTGCTGGGCTTGTTTCCTTCATTGGATGGCTTTTTTCTCGTCATGGAGTCACACCGGATATCAAAAGTTTCAGAGATAGATGACCAGCCCCTCTCGGGCCTTAGTAAGGAAAGTCGGGATACAGAAAATGACGACTGACGACCATGCAGGCTCCGTCGCTCTCCCCAGCATTGAATTCAAGGGTTCCCAGAAGCTATTCCTCCGACGCCCATCCCCCGGCTTGGGGGGAACGTTTATTACACCACAATCTTTTGGATTCTTCAGAAACACGTCGGAGCGGAGGAAGCGAGTGGCACCCCAATGTCGGCCTCTCTCATCCTGAACCGGCCCGGGTCACAAGGACACGTCCCATGCCAGGCCCCAGATCGAAGTGGAAAGGGGTGGGAAGGAAATCCATGGCCCATTGGGGGGACAAATCCAGCAGGGGGGGCGATCCCTGAATGTAGCGGTAGAGATCCTCGACAAAGCAATGTTCCTGGTGCGAGAGGTTTTTGTTTAGGATCAGCAGCGCTTCCTGATTGGTCCGCACCGATCCCTTCCACATCAACATGATGGATGGATTGGAATGCTCCAGCAGCAAAGTGGCGCTTTCTTCCTGAAACACCGGTTGCTGACGCTTGACCCGGTTCACGTGACGAATGAAATCACGGAGATCGACAGCCGTGGTCTCCCAATCCGCCGGCCGCGTCTCCACCACGTGCAAGGGCTTCTCGAACCCGAATTCATAGCCCATGGGCATCATCACCCCGGCGGAGAACAGGGCCGAGAACAGGTAACGCTGTTCCAGGGCCGCCACATTGTTACCACTCTCGGCAAACAACCGTGGGGTATCGTGGCTTTCAGGAAAACTGATGGAGGGAACCGTTTCCCGGGTGAGATCATATTGCTCCAGCAACCAAGGCCCGGAAAAATCCCACCACTTGGAACTGTTGAAGATGTAATCGAAACCCGCAGCGGCGGTCTGCTTGGTCTGCTCGGCGCTGCAGCCAAGGGTTTCAGCGACAAAGAACACCTCGGGATGGGCTCGTTTGACCTCGCTGATCAGACGTTCCCAGAAAGATGAGGGAATCTGATAGGCTGCGTCACAGCGAAACCCCTCGAATCCCAGGCTGATCAGATGTTCGACCACCTGACGGCAATAGTGATACAACCCTTCGCCATCGGATGTATTGCGGTGGTCAAATTGGGCGAGATCCCGCCACACCACTTTGTGACCGTCTTCCATACAATAGGGGTGGGCGACCCGCCCATTCTCCTGGACGAACCATTCAGGATGCTTTTTCAACAAAGCAGAATCATAAGCGCAGTGATTGATCACCAGGTCCTGCATTACCCGAAGCCCCAGGCTATTCGCCTTGGCGACCATCCTGCGCACCTGGTCGTTGGCCGAACGTCTGTCGAGTCGATCGACCAGCGCCGGGTTGATCTTGAAATAATCCCTGATCGAATACAGGCTTCCCGACTTGCCGGGCTTCTGCATGGGATTGACGAATATCCAGTCGAAACCCATGTCTGCCGCTCTTTCAAGATGAGGCTCCCAGTGGGAGAACGGTCCTGCCAGAAGGGGAAACAAATTGTAGATCCGCATCGAATGTCCTTGTTGAGTTGCAGCGAGGTCGAAATCCGCTTATCAGTCACTCCGCGAGGCCGGATTGTATCCAGACACGCAGTCGTTGGGGAAATAAATCCAGGGAACACTTTGCGTCAAAAGGTAAGCAATACCAACCCCATGCAAGTCATCACAGGTCTTGCTGGGCGATCACCATCAATCAGCCCCCGCCTCAGATCCTTCAGTGAAGATCCCCCCACAGATTCTGGGTCACGGCGAGGCCTGCCACGACGGCCGTTTCCACCCGCAGGATACGCGGTCCCAAACACGCCGCACGGAATCCTTTCGCCCTGGCGAGCTGAATCTCGCCAGGGCTGAGCCCCCCCTCCGGCCCAATCAGCAGTCGCAGCTCCCGTTCCGGGGGATCCAGTTCAGCAAAACCAACCCCGGATGGGTCCAGAACGATTCCTCCCGCCTGCTGCTCCACCCAGGAAGCCAACGCCTGCGGCAATGCCACCACGGGGACCCTGTTGCGGCCACACTGTTCGCAGGCCGAGACAACGATGGCCTGCCAGTGCTGGCGTTTGCGCTCGGCCCGCTCCCCTTTCAGGAGGACATTGCCGTGTTCTGCCAGGAGAGGAAAGATGCCTGCCACACCCAGTTCCACCGCCTTCTGCACTGCCCAGTCCATCCGCTCGCCCTTGGGGATGGCCAAACCCAAATGGATCCCGAGGCGAGATTCGGCATCTCTGTCGCACCAGGACGCCAGGCGTAGCCGGACCTTGCGGCGTTCGATGCTGAGGACTTTGGCTTCGAACTCCCCTCCCCTGCCGTTGAAAACGACGATTTCGTTACCCACCCGCAGGCGCAACACGGTCCGCAGGTAGTGGGCCCGCTCACCGTCAAGGACGATCTCGGCATTCTCCATGAGGGATTGGGAGAGATAGAGGCGTGAACGGCGCACTCAACCAGGCGCTTCTTTGCCGGGGGGGAGTTGCAGATGGAATCCCTGGCTTTCCAGGTTGGCCATCACCTGGTTCACGTTCTCCCGGGCCAGGGTACGCTCAGGATCAAGCTCGAGTTCGAAGACGAACTCAGGATTGAGGAAATACGGCATCAATTCGGCAGGCACCACGGAGAAATCGTCTTTATCACGTAAATACAGATACATTTCGTCTTTTTTGCGGGAACGGTAGATGTAGCACTGCATCAACGGTCCAGCCCCAGATTACGGCAGATGGTCAGAGTCGGCTCGGCGCGGTTCATGGTGTAGAAGTGCAGACCGCTGACCCCTCCCGCTATCAGCTTCTCACACAGATGGGTCACCGCCTCGACGCCGAAGGCACGGATGGAGTCCAGATCGTCGCGATAAGATTCCAGGCGTTTGCGCATCCAACGCGGGATCTCCGCCCCGCACATATCGGAAAAACGGGCCAATTGGGCATAATTGGTGATCGGCATGATCCCGGGAATAATGGGAAGGTCGATTCCTTCCCGGCGGCAGTCCCTCACAAAGAAAAAATAAGCGTCGGCGTTGTAGAAATACTGGGTGATGGCCCCATTGGCGCCGGCCTCGGCCTTGCGCTTGAAATTGAGCAGATCGGTGCGATAGCTGGGGGCCTGGGGGTGGGTCTCCGGGTAGGCCGCCACTTCGATATGAAATTCGTCCCCCGTCTCTGCGCGGATGAACGCCACCAGTTCGTTGGCATAATGGAAATCCCCATCGGCATGCATCCCTGAAGGGAGATCCCCGCGCAGAGCGACGATGCGCCGGATCCCCCGCTCCCGGTAATCCTGCAGGATTTGCCGGATTTCGTCGGCGGTCGAGCCAATGCAGGAAAGATGGGGGGCGGCCTCGATGTCAGTCTCGCGCTGGATCTCGAGCACCGTTTCGAAAGTCTTGTCGCGCGTGGTCCCCCCAGCCCCGTAGGTGACGGAAAAATAATCGGGTGCCAGAGCCGCCAGCTTGCGATAGGTATCGCGCAACTGGGCCGCTATCTTCTCCGAACGCGGCGGGAAAAACTCGAAGCTGACACTCAAGGTTCGATTCATGTATGGAGTCCGGTTTCAGCACAGAGACGGAGGGAAGAAGGGAGCCCGACGGCTCCCTTCCCCTTCTCCGTATCCTGGTGGGATGAAATCAATAACGATAATGGTCGGGCTTGTAGGGCCCTTCCACAGGCACCCCGATATAGGTGGCCTGGGCTTCGCTGAGACGGGTCAGCCGGGCGCCCAGTTTCTCCAGATGCAAGCGCGCCACTTTTTCGTCCAGATGTTTGGGCAATACGTAGACCTGGTGCTCGTATTTGTCGTGGTGGTTCCATAATTCGATCTGAGCCAACACCTGGTTACAGAACGAATTGGACATCACGAAACTGGGGTGGCCGGTGGCGCATCCCAGATTGACCAGCCGCCCCTCCGCCAACAGGATGATCCGCTTGCCGTCAGGAAAGATCACATGATCCACTTGGGGCTTGATGTTTTCCCATTGATATTGTTGCAGCGAAGCCACGTCGATTTCGTTGTCGAAGTGACCGATATTGCAGACGATGGCGTTGTTCTTCATCGCCGCCATGTGGTCGTGACTGATGACGTGGTAGTTACCGGTAGCGGTGACGAAGATGTCGGCAAGCGGCGCCACCTCATCCATGGTCACCACCCGGTAGCCCTCCATCGCTGCCTGGAGGGCGCAGATGGGATCGATCTCGGTCACCCACACCGTGGCTCCCTGGCTACGCAGAGACTGGGCACAGCCCTTTCCAACGTCGCCATAGCCAAGCACCACCGCGATCTTTCCGGCGATCATCACATCAGTGGCACGCTTGATGCCGTCGAGTAGCGATTCCCGGCAGCCGTACAGGTTGTCGAACTTGTACTTGGTCACCGAATCGTTGACGTTGAAGGCGGGACATTTCAAGGTACCTTCCTTCATCATCTCGTACAGGCGATGGACACCAGTGGTGGTCTCCTCCGAAACCCCGCGGACGTTCTCGAGCAGATCCGGGTACTTGTCGTGCATCACCTGGGTGAGATCCCCCCCGTCGTCCAGGAGCATGTTGGGCCGCCAGTCATCAGGCCCGAAGATGGTCTGATCGACACACCACCAATATTCCTCCTCACTCTCGCCCTTCCAGGCGAACACCGGGACACCCGCGGCGGCGATGGCGGCGGCGGCGTGATCCTGGGTGGAGAAGATATTACAGGAGGACCAGCGCACTTCGGCCCCCAGGGCGATCAGGCTCTCGATCAGGACCGCAGTCTGAATGGTCATGTGGAGACAGCCGGCGATACGGGCTCCCTTGAGGGGCTGCTGATCCGCATATTCCGCGCGCAGTGCCATGAGACCCGGCATTTCGGTCTCGGCGATCTGGATCTCCTTGCGCCCCCAGTCGGCCAATGAAAGGTCGGCCACCTTGTAGTCCGGTTGGAGGTTGGTTACAGGTTGAGTCATGTTGGTTTCCCTGGCTTGGTTGGTTGAATCGGGGTCAGGAACGGGGTGGCAGGTCGGCGGCATCGCGCAGGGCATCGGCCTTGTCGGTCCGTTCCCAGGTGAATTCCGGCTCACTGCGGCCAAAGTGACCGTAGGCGGCGGCATGACGATAAATGGGCCGGAGCAGGTCGAGCTCATGAATCAAACCACGCGGCCGCAAGTCGAAGTGATCGCGCACGATCTCCACCATGCGGTCCTCGGCGATCCTCCCGGTGCCGAAGGTCTCGATGGTAATGGAAGTCGGTTCGGCGACACCGATGGCATAGGAGATCTGGATCTCGCAGCGCTCGGCCAGACCGGCGGCGACGAGATTCTTGGCCACATAGCGTCCCATGTAGGCAGCGGAGCGGTCAACCTTGGAGGGGTCCTTGCCACTGAAGGCGCCACCACCATGACGGGCCATGCCACCATAGGTATCGACGATGATCTTGCGCCCGGTCAGACCACAGTCGCCCACCGGCCCGCCGATTACGAACTGACCGGTGGGGTTGATGTAAAACCGGGTTTCGGAGTGGATCCACTCACGCGGAATCACTTTGAGAATGATCTCGTCAACGACCGCTTCGTGGATGGCCGCTTGAGGGATCTCCGGAGCGTGCTGGGTGGAAACCACCACCGCATCGACGGCGACCGGGCGCCCTTCTTCGTAGCGGAAGGTGACCTGACTCTTGGCATCGGGACGCAACCACGGCAGAACTTTGGTCTTGCGCATCTTGGCCTGGCGTTTGACCAGTTCGTGGGCATAGTAGATCGGGGCCGGCATCAAGGCATCCGTCTCATTGCAGGCAAAGCCGAACATCAGCCCCTGGTCACCGGCGCCTTGTTCCTTTGCCTCGGATTCATCCACTCCTCTGGCAATATCGGGAGACTGCTTGCCGATGGCCGAGAGCACCGCACAGCTCTGCCAGTCGAAACCGATGGCGGGATCATCGTATCCGATGTCGCGCACCACTTCCCTCACCAGTTGTTCGGTATCCACCCAGGCATCGGTGGTGATCTCACCCGCCAACAGCACCATACCGGTCTTGACCAGGGTTTCACAGGCTACCCGGGAGCTGGGATCCTGCGCCAGGAGGGCATCCAGCATGGCGTCTGATATCTGATCAGCAACCTTGTCCGGGTGTCCTTCGGAAACCGATTCGGAAGTGAAAATGAAATCTTTACTCACTGATGAAAAACCCCAATATCCGCTTTGTTAATCCATATTGACCAAATGAAGCCAAATTTTTTTAATTCTAACGTAAAATCCCTGGAAACGATGCATGCCATGACTGATTTATTTTTGCGCCGACATGAATCGCATTCATCCAGGGTTCACATGATTTCGCTAAGCTGCCTGGAAAATCATCAGAAACGGGTTTTTATACCCATCAGGCATGGTAACCACCATCGACCGACTTGGTATCCTAATAGTCTGAACCTTTTTGTCCCTGCAACCCCTACCACAAGGAGAAACACTCATGCTCAGAATCACCACCTTCATCGCAGCAGTACTGCTGCTTTCCGCCTGCACCACCAATCCCTACACCGGGGAGCAGCAGGTAAGTAAAACCGCCATGGGCACCGGAATCGGTGCTGCCAGTGGTGCCGCCCTGGGAGCCATCGGAGGGGCCATCGCCGGCAAACCAGGCACCGGTGCCGCCATCGGCGCTGGTGTGGGGGCGCTGGCGGGTCTTGGCGCAGGTGCCTATATGGACCGCCAGGAAGCCCTCTTGCGCCAGAAGCTGGCAGGTACCGGAGTCAGGGTCATGCGACAAGGTGACAACCTGCGTTTGATCATGCCGGGCAATATTACCTTTGCCACCAATTCTGCCGATATTGCGCCGCATTTCTACCATACCCTGAATGCGGTAGCCACGGTCCTGAATGGTTTCCCAGAGACCCTGATCGAGGTCACCGGGCATACCGATTCCACCGGCAGCGCCCAGTACAACCTGCAACTTTCTCAACGCCGCGCCCAAAGCGTGGCGCAATATCTGGTCGCCCAGGGCGTCGCGCCCAACCGCATCGTTGCCCGGGGTATGGGTGAAAGCATGCCTATTGCGAGCAATGATACCCCGGAAGGGAGGGCGCAAAACCGCCGGGTCGAGATCCAGATCCATCCGATGAACCGTTGATCCAGCCTTCGCCCGGGTCTCGCCCCCTGCCGGGGCCCGGGCGGTTACCCCCCTCGACTGACCTGCTCAGGGCATCGATCCTCGTGGCTGATGGTCGGAGGAACTTCGGGAGAACGGCCGCACCTGCCATCGCCTATCCTCGAAGTTCCTGAGGCAAACTTCGTGCATTCCGGATGAGGGCGTCGTCAACGCCTGTTTTTTCATCATACGGTAATATGGATGGGGTTATCATTCCCTCCTTTGTCATCATTGACCCAACCAATCGCCATGGCCAAAGTCAATATACTGATCGTCGAGGATGAAACTCCTATCCTTGAAATGCTCAAACTGGTGCTGGAGCAGGCGGGGTTTTCTGTCATCACCGCCACCGATGTTCCATCCGCGTTCCAGGCAATGGCGCACAAAGTCCCGGATCTGATCATCCTGGTCTGGATGCTGCCTGGCATGAGCGGCATCGAATGGGCAAAAAAACTGCGAAGGGACCCAACCCTCAGTGACCTCCCCATCATCTTGCTGACTGCCCGGGGGGAAGAAGGGGACAAGGTCACGGGTCTTGAGGTCGGCGCGGACGATTACATCACCAAACCCTTTTCTCCGCGGGAGTTGGTCGCCAGAATCAATGCCATCCTGCGCCGTTTCGGCAAGGGTGAAAAACCCGCCCTGATCGAAGTCGATGGCATCGTCCTCGATCCCGAGCAGCATCGCCTCCATATCGACAAGAAATCGATAGAGCTCAGTTCCACCGAATACCGGTTGCTGGAATTTTTCATCACCCACCCGGACAAAGTCTACAGCCGGACCCAATTGTTGGACCGGGTATGGGGGCACAGCACCTATATCGAACAACGCACCGTCGATGTCCATATCCGCCGGCTGAGGAAAATTTTGGCTGAGTATGGACGCGATGCTATGATCCAGACCGTACGTGGATTCGGTTATCGTTTCTCGGCACGGCATCATTGATCACTCAATCCTGGCGTTACGAAGCCACCCTGTGCCTGGGGGGACTGACAGTCTGCCTGTTGATCGGTTGGCTGGAGGGATGGATCCTTCTGGCCGTGGTGCTTTTCCTGCTGGCCTATGTTGGGCGCCATATGTACTACTCCTCTCATTTGCTGGTTTGGCTAAGTAACCCCCGCAGAGACCTCCCCAGCGGCAACGGGGTGTGGGCTGAAATCTTCCATCATCTCCGCCTGATGCGACGCCAGCACAGCCGGCGGAAGCGGCGCCTGACGAAGATTCTCAAACGCTTTCAACAGGCAACCGAAGCACTCCCGGACGCCACCGTCGTCCTCAATCGAAATTTCACCACCGAATGGTTCAACAAGGCGGCGGGACACCTCCTGGGCCTGAGCAAACATGACAATGGTCTTCGCATTGACAACCTCATCCGTTCCCCCACATTCGTGGCCTACCTGGAAAGGCAACAATTCGATCGCCCCCTGTCAATGACGGCCCCCAAAAACGAACGTATACAACTTGAGATCCGGATTGTTTCCTATGCCAGCGACCGATATCTGTTGGTGGCTAGGGACGTGACCCAGATCCATCTCCTGGAACGCCAGCGGCGCGATTTTGTCGCCCATGCATCCCATGAGCTAAGGACCCCTTTAACGGTGCTCAAAGGATATATGGAAACCCTGGAGGATATCCCCGGGGCCGTCGATCCCGCTTATCAGACCATGTTGCTCAGGATGGAGGAACAGATCCTGCGACTGCAGTATCTGGTCGATGACCTGCTCTATCTGAATCGTCTGGAAACGGCCCAGAACCAGGCGGACCGACAAAAACCCGTGGACATCGAAGGTCTGGTCAGGGAAATCTGCGAAGAAGTCGAACACCTCCAGCAACCGCATGCCACGATTACCCTAGAGATTACCGGGCGACCGAAGGTCATCGGTCACGAGCAGGAACTGCGCAGCGCCTTTACCAACCTGATCGTGAATGCGGTCAGATACACCCCTCCCTCAGGAAAAATCGTCATACGCTGGCATCAGGACGACACCAACGCCTGGCTGGAAGTCAAGGATACCGGCAAGGGCATCCCGGCGGAGCACTTGCCACGCCTGACCGAACGCTTCTACCGGATCCCCGGCTCCGACGAACAAAACCCGACGGGAACCGGCCTTGGGCTCGCCATCGTCAAGCACGTCCTCAACCGCCATCAAGGGCGACTGGCCATCTAAAGCCAGGTGGGACAGGGAAGCACTTTTCGCTGCCATTTCCCGCGCAAACGCATCGTCCCATGAGATTCGTTTGCCTGCTACTGGTATACCTGGTTGCCAGCCATCCCGGCCGAGCGGGTTCCCCTCAACCGCCCTTGCGTTTCCACAATGACCCCTTGCTGAACCAGGTCGCCCTGGCCTGGCGGCGATTCTTACCCTATCCCTTCACCCAAACCAGCGCCAATACGCTGACGGCGATCCAGGCCCTGGTTCATGGGCAAGCTGACATCATCGCCGTACGCCGCCCGATGACCTGCGGGGAACAGGCTCAGTTTCGGCAATTTCGCCGCTTACCTCTGCTCTCCGTGCCCATCGGCCTGACGGCCATAGGTCTGTTCGTCAATCGTCTTTCTTCCCTGCAATCCCTCTCTCTGTCTCAGCTCGAGGCCCTGTTTTCCGCTAGCCGGTCCTGTCACTATCCGCCGCCGGAAAGCATTCCTCACAGCAGGCAACTTTACGGCCTGTCACTGGCCATCGGCAGCCATACCCACTTTACCCGCCTGGCCCTGTGCGGCGGTGCACTGAAACCCCAGGTCACCCTCCTCAGCTCTGACACAAAGGTGGTCGAAACGGTGGCCAGAGAGCCCGGCACTCTCGGCTATGCGAATTCCAGCCTGGGTGGCTTCGAAGGCGTCAGGTTATTGGCCCTGCGAAGAAAGGCGGGCGATCCCCCCATCCACCCAACTTCCCCTAATCTGCTAATGGGCAACTATCCCCTCACCCACTACCTGTACCTGCATTTGGCTGGGAACGGGACCAATACCCTGGCTTTTGCCCGTTACGTCCTTTCCGACCAGGGACAATCTCAACTGGCAAGGTATGGTTTCACCCCCCTCCCCCGTCCCCTGAGACAACGTCTGTTGCTCACACTGGAAGATCATTGAGCCATTTGGCTGCCATTCAGAGAAACATGCTATGCTGGGGAGGACTTTCCCCAACCGACTGGGAACACACCTTATGGAAACCCTGCAACAGATCAGTCAAACCCTGGCCCTGTCGATGGGCGTTGCCTGGGCCAGCGGCATCAACCTTTACGCCACCCTGTTGATGCTGGGCATCCTCGCCCAGAGCAGCAATATCCAATTACCGCCGGATCTGCAGGTATTGGCCGACCCGATGGTCATCGGTGCCGCAGGATTGATGTACATGGTCGAATTCTTCGCGGACAAAACCCCGGGCGTCGACACTGGATGGGATGCCATCCACACCTTCATCCGCATTCCCGCAGGGGCGGTCCTGGCCGCCGGAGCCATCGGTGAACTGGCACCGGCGGCAGAGCTGGCGGCAGCGATTGCCGGGGGCACCCTGGCCGGTGCGACTCACGCCACCAAGGCAGGAAGCCGGGTATTGATCAATACTTCTCCCGAACCCTTCAGTAACTGGGCGGCTTCTGTCAGCGAGGACCTGGCGGTGATCGCGGGCTTGTGGGCCTCGTTACACTATCCGTGGCTATTCCTGGGCCTGCTGGCAGCTTTTGTCATCTTGATGATCTGGCTGCTCCCCAAGCTGTGGAGGGGTATCAAGACGGTGTTCGCGTGGTTGGGCCGGCTGTTTGGCCGTCAGACGCCCCAGGACACCCGTTGAGGTTCATCGAAGAGCCCGCTTCGATCCTCTCAGCTTTGCAGGCAGCGACCGTCAAAGGCAGATGCATTGGTCGCGGCCGTTCTCCTTGGCCTGATACAGGGCCTGGTCAGCGCGCTCGAACAAGCTTTGCGGGGTATCCTTGTCCCTGACGTTGGTGATACCGCAGGAGATCGTCACTGGAACGGCTTTGCCCCGACTGTTGAAGCCACAATCCTTGACAGCTTGTCGCAATTTTTCTGCGACCTGCCGCGCCCCTTCCGATTCCGTTCCGGGCAACAACATCAGGAACTCTTTACCGCCGTAGCGACCGACGAAATCCACTTTTCTGATCCCTTTGCGCAGCGTGTCTGCCACCACCCTTAATGCTTTGTCTCCGGCATGATGCCCGAAACGATCATTGATCAGCTTGAAGTGATCGATATCCCACAACAATAGACTGAAAGGACTGCCGAAACGCTTCCAGCGCCCGATTTCCTGTTGCAGATGCTCATCCACCGCCTTGCGGTTCGGAAGAGCGGTGACGGAATCGTAAAGTGCCAGCTGGTTCGCCAGACGCAGCCGCTGTTGCAGATCTGCCGATTCCTGCTCCATTTCCCTCATCCTCAGGGTCAGGGCAGCGATCTTGTTTTCCGCCTCCTCTACCCTTTTTACCTCCGCCTCCCTGAATGGCTTCAGCTGAATGGTAATGATATCCAGACGTTCGCTAACGACCGCCTTCAATGCCTTGAGGTCCGTTTCCTGGAGGGTCTGCAAGCGCAGGGAACTGACCTCGGCGGAAAGATTCTGATTCCAGTTGGTATCTCGCGACTGCACCAACTGCCCCACATCCCTGGTCTGGGATTCCAGAGCCTGCAACCGGTCTGTCAGCTGGGCCAGGAAGTTTTCTATCTCCAGGCGTTCCTTTTGCAAATGCTCATTGAGAGCTGCCAACAATCTCGCTGTCTGCTGGAGCGCCTCTTCCATGCTTCCATTGCCTTGCAACAAGGCGCTCAGGGCTTCAGCCCTTGATACCAGCACCGGAGGAATTTCGATCTCCGCCAACAGCTCCGCCAGCTGCTGGCGAAGAAACCGGTCGTCACTCGTTGCTGTGGCCTGCTGACGTCCAAACCATTGTTGCATTCTCTTCCACCGCCCCTGGCGCTCTTCTTCTGCATAAAAAAGAGCGCTCAAGGACTCCCTGAACACCTGGGGGTCCATAGGTAGGCTGACAGCCAGCCCTTCAATTCGCTGACGCTCACTCAGGCCAGGCGCACACTCCGCCAGGAACTCGAGCAATTCCCCCTGCCAGTTCGGAGCAACAGGTGCCTGACCTTTGCCGGCCCGCAGGATGGTATCGGTCAGGGCATCGACTTTCTCCAAGCGGCTGTGGTTGAGAATCCCCTTGCGCAGAATCTCGCGCAACTGGACCAAATAAGGGTCCACTCCCGGATCCTGACCTTCACAAGTCAAAGCCAGCCGGATCAGGGCACGCACCAGCCTTTTCTCATTCCGTTCCCGACTGGCCTGTTGCTCATCGAGCTCCTGGGCCAGTTCCAGGGCTTTCTGCTTCCACTGATCAGGATTGAGGCCCGCCACTTTCATCGTCATGCCGCCCTCAATGACAATGTGGACGGAAGACGGACTTCAGCGCCAATGGGCAGATGATCGGAACAGACGAAATCGAAGACTTCGATGCGGGCGACATCGATGTCAGGACTGACAAGAATGTGATCGAGCTTCCGCTTGGGACCCCAGCTGGGAAATGTTCTCAGCTGGGGGTGAGGATCGATGAGCCCGGTTTTCCCCAGGAAACGTTGCAATTCCTTGGCCTTGGTGCCGCAATTGAGATCCCCCATGACGATGACATGGGGCAAAGCAAAAATATGTTCCGCAACGAAATCCAGCTGGTTCCTACGAGCCTGCGCCCCCAGCGCCAAATGCAGGATCACCAGGGTCAAAGCCGGCTCGCCATTCCCAAAACGAACCAGAACTGCCCCTCTTCCTGGCAAACCGGGGAGGGAAAAACTCTTGACGTGGCTGGGGGGGAAGCGGCTCAGAAGGCCGTTGCTGTGGAGGGCCACCCGCCCGAGCCGGCGATTGACCTGATTGTACCAGTAGGGGAATCCAGCCTCCTGGGCCAGGAATTCGGTCTGGACCACATAACGACTTCTGGCGCCGCCACCATCGACCTCCTGGAGGCCGACGATATCGAAATCCTTCAGAAACGAGGCGATCCGCTCCAGATTGGCGAACCGTTTGTCACTGGGCCAAAGATGTTGCCAACTTTTGAGCAAATAGTCCTCATAGCCGCGAGTACGTATCCCAATCTGGATATTGTAACTCGCCAGCCTGATGGAACCATTATTCCAAGTTGCCGCTGATGCGCTCATTTTTTGGCTGTCAGGTTCTCCAGCTCGTGGTTCACTCGTTCCTGGAGGACTTTGATCATGTTGTCGAAACCCTTGGCCGTTCTGCCCGTAATCAGATATTTTCCATTGACCACGATGGCCGGCACCCCGCTGATCATATACTCCGCGGCCACGGATTCCGCCTGGCGGACTTTCATGTCGACACTGAAAGAATGAAAAGCATTGCTGAACGTTTCCTTATCGACGCCGTGCCTGGAAAAGAATTCCGCCAGCTCATCTTCGTTGGTCATGGACTTTCTTTCCTTGTGCATGGCATCGAAAAAATCCTGATGGGTCTTGTCCACCACACCCAACACTTCGGCAGTAAAGTAGGCTCGCGCATGTTGTGCCCATCCGTCACGGAAAATCACGGGTTGCCGCTTGAATACGACATTGTCCGGCTTTTCCTTTACCCAGGCGGCAATGAAAGGTTCGAAGCGATAACAATGGGGGCAGCCGTACCAGAAAAACTCGATCACCTCCACTTTACTCGGGTCGTCGGTGGGGCGAGGGGGAGACAATTCGATATATTCCTTGGCCGAGGCACTCAGCCCCCAGACCGTCAACAACACTCCGATCAAAAAACTGCGCATGCTTTTCTTCATAGTACCTCCACGACTCATTTCAAAGTGGCAATATATGCCGCCACGGATTTCATTTCTGTTTCCCTCAAACGGGCAGCGATGTCACGCATCGGGGCCTTGGCTTCCCCCCGGGCTCCAGCCGCATAATCATTCAAGGCCTTGACTGTGTAGGCGGCATACTGACCTTTCAGCAGGGGAATTCCTGCCGGCGCGTTGCCCTCGGCAGAGGGACCGTGGCAGGCCACACAGGCAGGCACTTTTTTGCCGGCGATGCCGTTCCGAAAGATCTGCTCCCCCTCCGCTGAGCCTTCACCAGCTTCAGGCTCGGGTTGTTGCTGGGAAAAATAGTCGCTCAAGGATGCGATATCCTCATCACTGAGCGTGGCTGCGATGGCATTCATCGCTGGTACGTCGCGGCTCTGATCCTTGAAAAATCGCAACTGCTTGCTCAGGAATTTGGCATGCTGTCCCGCCAGCTTGGGGAACAGGGGATTGGCCCCCTTGCCAGCCTCCCCATGACAGCCGGCACAGACGGCAGCCTTCTGTTTGGCTGCGGTATTTGGCTGGGCCCCCACTGTCGCCGACCAACTCACCACCCCCAACATACCCAATAGTGCTAATATGGATTTCATGGTTTCCCGGACCTCCTGTTATTTTGGGATACTATTGTACCTATTTTGCCATTCCAGTACTGCTAATGCCCTTGAATCCGCTTTATCATCGCACCCGTTTTCTCTTGAGCACCCTTGATTTCGCCGGCGACGTACCGGATGTCGGTTATGAAGTGGCCTTTGCCGGGCGCTCAAACGCCGGCAAATCGAGCGCCCTCAACCTCATCACCAATCAGAAATCCCTCGCCCGGACCAGCAAGACACCGGGTCGCACCCAACAACTGGTATTCTTCCAGATCGACGAACAGCGGCGCCTGGTCGACCTCCCGGGCTACGGCTATGCCAAGGTTTCCGGTCAGGTTCAGGAACGCTGGCGCCGTGCCCTGAAAACCTATCTGCAACAGCGGCAGTGCCTCAAAGGCGTCTTCCTGATCATGGACATCCGTCACCCCTTGACCGAATTCGATCAGCGCATGATCGAATGGTGCAGTTATTATGACCTGGCCTTGCACATTCTCCTGACCAAAGCGGACAAGCTCAAGTTCGGCGCCGCCAGAAACCAATTGTTCAAGGTCGAACGAGCACTGACCGCTTTCCCCCTCCAACCCAGTGTGCAATTGTTCTCCGCTCCCAAAAGACGCGGGGTGGAAGAAGCCCATCAGACCCTGGACCGATGGCTCGGGGTCGGGTCAGGAACCGGCAAAAAAAACCCCGAAGCCAAGGGGGAGGGGCTTCGGGGCCAGTAACGCCCCGGTTTGGGGGAACCGGGGCGTTCGCTACTCATAAGGGAGGAAATGAGTAGTTGGGCGTCGTTCCCGACACTTGTATATGTGACTGGCACCCAAGCAAAAAGTTCCATTAATCAAGAAAGTCGTCCCATTCGCAGGCACGGGATTACCCCAGGGCATTCAATGGGCCTCGTCCCAGTTGTCACCGACCCCCAGATCGACTTCCAGGGGGACTTTCAACTGAGCCGCGGAACGCATCCGTTCCCCGATCTGCGCCACCGCCTCTTCCAGCAGCGCTTCGGCCACCTCGAACACCAGTTCGTCATGGACCTGCATGATCATCTTCACTCCCTCTCCCTTCTCGAGAACCCAGTCGTTCAGGGAGATCATCGCGCGTTTGATGATATCGGCAGCGCTACCCTGCATGGGGGCGTTGATGGCGGTGCGCTCGGCATACTGGCGGCGCTGGGGGTTTCTCGATTTCAATTCCGGCAAATAAAGCCGGCGGCCGAACAGGGTCTCCACATAGCCCTGTTCGTGGGCCAGTCGGCGGGTCCGATCCATATACTGGCGGACTCCGGGATAGCGCTCGAAATACAGCTCGATGTAGGATTGGGCCTCCTCCCGGCCGATCCCCAACTGCCGCGCAAGGCCGTAGGCCGACATGCCGTAGATGAGTCCGAAATTGATCGCCTTGGCAGAGCGCCTTTGCCCTGACGTGACCTCTTCAGGCGTGACCCCGAAGATCTCCGCGGCGGTGGCGCGGTGAATGTCCTCCCCGGCGGCGAATGCCGACAACAGGCTTTCGTCCCCGGACAGGTGAGCCATGATGCGCAGTTCGATCTGGGAATAGTCGGCGGCCACCAGCTTGCAGCCTTCCTCCGCCACGAAGGCCTGGCGGATCCGCCGTCCCTCCTCGCTGCGAACAGGGATGTTCTGCAGGTTGGGATCCGAGGAGGATAGTCTGCCGGTGGCAGTCACGGCCTGGTGATAGGAAGTGTGGACCCGGCCGGTGAGAGGATGGATCTGCTCGGGTAGACGATCGGTGTAAGTGGACTTGAGCTTGCTCAGCCCCCGATACTGGAGGATCAGTTGCGGCAGTTCGAACTCCTCCGCCAGTTGCTGCAAGACTTCTTCGGAAGTGGATGGCTGGCCCTTGGGGGTTTTCTTGACGACCGGCAGTCCCAGTTTCTCAAACAGGATGTGCTGGATCTGTTTGGGGGAGCCCAGATTGAACTCCTCCCCCGCAACACAGAAGACCTGCTGTTCGATCCCGGCCATGCGCCGCGACAATTTCTCACTCAGTGCCTCAAGGACCCCCCGGTCGATCTTGACACCATTGCGTTCCATCCGCACAAGCACCGGCACCAGGGGCATCTCGATCTCAAGATACAATTGCCTGAGCCTGGGTTCGGCCTCGAGTTTGTGCCAGAGCACCTGATGCAGCCGCAGGGTGATGTCCGCGTCTTCGGCCGCATAAGGGACTGCCCGGGCCAAATCTACCTGGGCGAAAGGCACCTGTCTGGCGCCTTTCCCCGCTACTTCCTCATAACTCACGGTCTTGAGCCCGAGATAGGTCAATGCCAGGGAATCCATGTCATGCCGGGTGGCAGTGGAATTGAGGACATACGACTGCAGCATGGTATCGTGGGTAATGCCGCGAAGTTCGATCCCGTGGTTGGCCAGTACATGGGCGTCGTACTTGAGATTCTGCCCCAGTTTGGGATGATCCGACTCCAGCAAGGGTTTCAGCTGGGCCAGCACCTCTTCCCGGGGGAGTTGCAACGGGGAGTCGGGATAATCGTGGGCCACCGGGACATAGGCAGCCTCCCCCGGGCGAACGGCGAATGACAATCCCACCAGGCGGGCATTGAGATAATTCAGGTCGGTGGTTTCAGTGTCAAAATCGAACAGCGGTGCCTCGGCAAGGCGTGACAACCAGCGGGACAGCAACCGATCATCCAATACCGCGTGGTAGTCAGCGGGATCGTCGCCTTCGGTGTCGCTGTTCTGGGTAGTGGGGATATCCAGTTGGCGCAGCCAGGTGGTGAATTCGAACCGCTTGAGCATCTCTATCAATTTGGCAGTATCGGCGGGTTTACGTCTGAGATCCTCCAGGGTCAGAGGTAACGGAACATCGTCGTGGATGCTGGCAAGCTGCCGCGACAGATGCAACTGCTCCAGGTGAGCGCGTAGTTTCTCGCCGATCTTGCCTTTGATCTCGCCGGCATGGGCAATCACCTCATCCAGCGAACCATACTGCATGAGCCACTTGGCGGCAGTCTTGGGACCGACTCCGGGAACCCCGGGAATGTTGTCCGAGGTATCGCCCACCAACGCCAGATAGTCCACGATCCGCTCGGGTGGAACACCAAACTTCCGCCGGACCCCCGCGGCGTCCAAGCGGGTTTGGGACATGGTATTGTCGAGGATCACATGCTCATCCACCAGTTGGGCGAGATCTTTGTCGCTGGTGGCCACGACCACCTCGAATCCCTGACTTCTGGCCTGCCTGACCAGGGTGGCGATGACATCGTCGGCTTCCACACCCGCTTCGACGATGACCGGGATGCCCATCGCCTCGATCAGCTCACGCAGAGGTTCCACCTGTGCCTGAAGCTCCTCAGGCATGGGAGGGCGATGGGCTTTGTAGGCTGCAAACAGGTCATTGCGGAAAGTTTTACCGGGAGCATCGAAAATGACGGCAAAATACGGGGTATCGTAACTGTCCTGGAGCTTGCGCAACATGTTGACCACCCCATAGATGGCCCCGGTCGGTTCGCCCCGGGAGGTACTCAGGGAAGGCAAGGCATGATAGGCGCGATAGAGGAAAGAGGAGCCATCCACCAGGACAAGTCGTTTGCAATGATGCGTCATCGCTGTCATTGCGCGTCAAAAGGGCGGTAGAGCAATTCCTCCTTGGACTCGTAAGTGTAGGGGAGACCATAATACTGCCAACCTTCCACCCGCCCACGGTGGCCATAAAAAGGGCTGTATTTTTGCAGCAGGGCCTCTTCCTTGGGAGACCCTCCTTTGAAGGAAGAACCCTCGAATCCATCACGGACATTGTAGACATGCTTGAAGCCCGCGCGTTTGAGGGCATCCGCTGCGGGGGCACTGCGTCCACCACTGCGACAGATGACCAGCAGGGTGTCGTCCTTTTTGCTGAATCGCGCCGCAACATCCTCGACGAAATGGGGATTCCGGTGCGCCCCACCCTGAAAAAAGATGAAAGGGATGTTGTAGGCCAGGGGCGGGTGTCCCACCAGCTGATATTCCTCTTCAGTCCGAACATCCAGCAGATAGGTCTTCTGTTGTGACTTGAGGATGTCATAGGCCTCGAGCGAGTTGATGTTCCTGGCCAGCTGGGCATCTCCAGCCGCCTGGACCATGAAAGAGACCAGGGTCAAGGCGATCAAAGCCATGAAATTATGGCTGATGCGGTTGTCCGACATTTTACTTCCCCCCACTTAAGAATCGATATAACAAGCTACCCCCAAGGACAGCCTGGAAAAACAGAAAACCTTATCTGTGAACTGGCAAATTCCCTGCACCCCCTGTACATCGTTATAATCACATAAACACCCTATGCTTATAAGAATTCTCCCACATTTACCTCTTTCTTCAAACCAGGAAACCCCCATGAGCGACCGCCCTTTGATCTACGTTGACACCCCCCAGTTGCTGGAACAGATTTGCACCGCCCTTGCCGACAGCCAATGGCTGGTCATCGATACCGAATTTCTCCGCGAAAATACCTATTACCCCGAATTTTGTCTCCTCCAGATCGCAGGCGAACGAACCCTGGCTTGTATCGACCCCCTGCTAATCAAACATCTCGACCCCCTGTGGGAATTGCTTTATCAACCGCATATCACCAAAGTCTTCCATGCCGGGCGTCAGGACCTGGAGATTTTTTATCACTTGCATGGACGCTTGCCGCAACCGTTATTCGACACCCAGGTGGCTGCCCCCCTGCTCGGATATCCCGAACAGATCGGTTATGCAAACCTGGTGAACGAAATTCTCGGTGTGACACTGGAAAAAGGACACAGCCGCACCGACTGGAGCAGACGCCCCCTGAGCCCCCAACAAATCGAATATGCTGCCGATGACGTACGTTATCTGGCGCCCATGTATCTCAGGATCCGGGACAAACTCATGGCGCTGGGACGACTGGCTTGGCTCGACGAGGATTTCGCCCATCTCACCGACCCAGCCACTTACGCCAACCCACCCGGAGACGCGTGGCGACGGATCAAGGGAGGGCGGAAACTCAAAGGGCGGCAGCTCGCCATTCTAAGACGCCTGGCGGCATGGCGGGAGGAACTTGCCGGGCAGGAAAACCGTCCCCGGGGATGGATTCTCAAGGACGACCTTCTGTGTCATATCGCACGTCTCAAGCCCCAGACACCTCAAGCCCTGGCCCAGTTGAGAGGCCTTGGAGAAAAAACCCTGAAACGTCATGGCGAAACCATCTGCCGGCTGGTCAATGACCCCGCCAGCGAAGCCATGGAGCCGCTCCCCCCCAGACCACCAGCCTTGTCCAGCGAGCAGGAGGCGTTGCTGGACCTTCTCAACGCAGTGGTTCGTCTTCAGGCCGCCTATCATCAAATCAACCCCTCGGTGCTAGCCTCCCGCAAGGATCTTGAATTATTTCTCAACACCCCCAACCAATCCCGCCTCGCCCAGGGTTGGCGCAAAAAACTGGTGGGCAATGCTCTGCAGGACCTCCTCGAGGGACGAAAACGCCTTGCCATCGAAAAGGGGCACCTGCAACTGGAAGAAGTGCTCCCATGAACCTTCCTCCCCTGATCCGGGCACTGCTGAACCCTGAAGTCTGGGACCACCCCACTGACAACATTCAATGTTTGGAAACCCATATCTCCTGGATCATTCTCACCGGCTCCTTTGCTTACAAGATCAAAAAACCGGTGGATTTCGGTTTTCTGAATTTCACCACCCTGTCCCAACGGAAATTCTTTTGCCACGAGGAACTGCGCCTCAACCGCCGACTGGCCCCCGAGCTGTACCTCCAGGTTGTCTCGATTTGCGGTGATGCCACCCACCCAAGACTCGGGACCCAGGGACCTGTGATCGAATACGCCGTCAAGATGAGGCAATTCGACCAGAGCGACCTGTTGGCGAACCAGGCTCTGAAACAACGGCTGCAGGCATCCCACATCGAACAGCTCGCCCGCCTGATCGCCCAATTTCACCTCCAGTCCGAAGCGGCCGGTCCCGGTACGCCCTATGGGGAACCCCATGTGATTGCCAAGGCTGCTTTGGACAACTTCGACCTTATCGACGTTTCCCTACTCCCCAAGCCGTCCTTCGGTCCTCGTCTGGAAAGGCTGAGAAGCTGGACCGAAGACCTGTCTTGCGAGCTGACCCCGGAGATGCAGGTACGCAAACGGGAGGGCTACGTGCGTGACTGCCATGGAGATCTTCATCTGGGAAACATCGTTGTCTGGCAGGACCGGCCGGTACCTTTCGACTGTATCGAATTCAACCCCCTGTTACGCTGGATCGATGTGGTCAGTGAGATCGCTTTCACCATCATGGACCTGACGGCTCGCGGTTACCGTCCGTTTGGAACTCGCTTCCTCAATGACTACATGAGCCACACCGGCGGCTATAGCGGATTGAGACTGTTGCGTTATTACCTGGTCTATCGTGCCATGGTGAGAACGAAAATCACCTGTTTGAATCTCAGGCAACGGGAAGAAGACACTGATCTGATCAAGGAATTAGAACGTTATCTTGAACTGGCCGAAAATTTCAGCCACCCGCCTCCTCCCTTCCTGCTGATCACCCACGGGTTCTCCGGCAGCGGTAAATCCCATGTCAGCCGCCGCCTGGCCGATCGCGTGGACGCCCTGCATCTGCGCTCCGACGTGGAACGTAAAAGGTTGGCGGGACTCCCTCCAGAGGCCCGCAGCCACTCCCGACCCGGCGCTGATCTCTACAGTGAAGAATTCACCAAACGGACCTATCAGCGGCTGCTGGAGCTGGCAAAGAAGAGCCTGCAATCCCGCTTCAGGGTGATTGTGGATGCCACCTTTCTGCGACGACAGGAGCGTGAGCACTTTCAACGACTGGCCGATGCACTCGGCGTGCCCTTTCGTATCCTCGACTGTCAGGCGGATCTCCCTCTCCTGAGGAAACGAATCGGCGACAGACAACGGGAGAATAAAGATCCCTCAGAAGCCGACCTCGAGATTCTGAAGTATCAATTGCAGCATCACGATCCCCTGCTGGCGGAGGAAAAGTCCTCCACTATCGTCATCGACACCCGCCGGGAATTCGATCCACGGCAAGTGCTGACACAACTACCCTGAGGCCTTGAAGGCCTTGGGATCCAGATCATGACGATTGAGGAGACGGTAGAATTCGGTCCGGTTGCGCTTGGCCAGTTGCGCTGCCTGGGTAACGTTGCCCCGGGTGATCTGCAGCAATCGCACCAGATATTCCCGCTCGAACCGTTGCCTGGCTTCACGAAGGGGTGGCAACGCCATTCCGCTCATGTCGCCACTCAGGGCTTTCTGCACCAGACTCAGGGGAATAAAGGGTGTATTGGTGAGCGCCACGCATTGCTCGACGACATTGTGCAGTTGCCGTACGTTGCCCGGCCACTCGTATCTCACCAGGTATTCCAGAGCTTCGGGCGAGAAGCCCTTGACGGTATTGCCATAAGGCTCCCCCAGCTGTTTGATGAAATGGGCGGCAAGCAGGGGGATATCTTCCGGCCGCTCACGCAGGGGGGGCAAGCGCAGGGTGACCACATTGAGGCGGTAGAACAGGTCTTCCCGGAATTCCCCCTTGGCAACAGCCTCAGACAGATCCACATGGCTGGCGGCAATGATGCGCACATCGATACTGATGTCATCGGTCCCGCCCACCGGACGGATGGTCATTTCCTGCAACGCCCGCAGTAGTTTCACCTGAAACGACTTGGGCATGTCACCAATTTCATCCAGAAATAGAGTTCCCCCGTCGGCAGCGCGGAAAAGGCCTTCGTGGTCTCTTGTCGCCCCCGTGAAGGCACCTTTCTTATGGCCGAACAGCTCCGATTCGAACAGATGTTCTGGAATGGCACTACAGTTGACTGCGATGAACGGCTTTTCCCTTCGGGGACTGGCTTCATGGATCGCCCATGCCATCAGTTCCTTACCGGTTCCACTTTCCCCCTGAAGGCAGACACTGGCCTTGCTCTGGGCCACCCGCGCCACCTGATTGAGCAGATCTTCCATCAGCGGACTTTGGGTGATGATGCGACTGCGCCATGACTCGGCCCCGTCCGCTTCATCGTGGGTCACATCAGCGCCCATACATAACTCCATCCCCTGGGTCACCTGGCGCACCAATTCCTTGTTGTCCACCGGCTTGGTCAGGAAGCCGAATACCCCCCGCTTGGTGGCATCCACGGCATCATTGATGGTGCCATGGGCGGTCAGGATTATGATTGGGAGAGTTGGGCAACGTTGATGGATCGCATCGAACAGAGCCATCCCATCCATGCCGTCCATCATCAGGTCGGTCACTACCACATGGGGACGACACAATTGCAGCTGCCCCAACGCCTCCTCCCCGCTTGTGACTGGTTTCACAGAAAAACCGGCGGCTGTCAGGCGCATGGTGATCAGGCGCAAAAAACCCTCATCATCATCGACCACCAAGACACGTTTACGTGAATCCAACATGATACTTATTGAACCTCGGTATGATTGAGACTCTTTTCGATGGCTTTCAAAGCTTCCAGTTTCTCCCGGGTTTTCTCCAATTCATCAGTGCAACTATGACGCTTCTTGCGCTCCAGATAATTGATTTTCTTCAATTTGGCAATCCTTGCAATCATTCGGCGTTGATGCAAGTCCTTTTGATTGAAGCGTGACGCCAACGTTTGCTGATAGGCTAGAAATTTTTTCAATTGGGGATCTTCAACTTGAGTCATGGCCTTCTCAAGCAGCGTCATGATCAGCTTCGCATCGTTGTCTGCACATTGATCGGTTGTCATGAGCACGAGGGCCAAACGTATCTGCTTCCCTGGCCCTTTTTCCTGGTCCTTGAGCCTGACCAGTCGCTGGCATTCCTCAAGGCGCTGGAGGGATGTCATTTTCGCGAGCCCTTCCATATAGGCAAGCGACGACTCAAGGGAAGAGCCGCCTTTTTCTTCTGCCTTGGCAGCGGAATTGTCCGATTGGCTGTTCATCACTGACCAAAAATGACCTTCATTCAAGGAACAACCGCACAACCCTCCCCACATTGACAGCAACAGAAGCGCACGATATCTTATCAATTGACCACACCATTCAAGGGAATAGACACACGAAAAAAAGTTCCCTTGCCATCAGGAGGGTCGAGAATTTCCACTTGTCCCCGATGCATTATCACACACTCATTGACGATCGCCAGTCCCAAACCGGTCCCCTCAATTCCAAGTTTACGTCCGGTGCTGCCTTGATAGAGGGCGTCGAACACCCTCTTCCTCTCCTCCGGAGCGATCCCAGGCCCCTGATCGAGTATTTCAAAATATAGCACTCCCATCCGCCGGTACAGTGTGATACGGATCTCACTGTCGGGGGGGGAATATTTGACGGCATTGGAAACCAAATTATCTACCATAGTACGTAAAAACATGGGAAAGCCAATGATTTCAACCGGCTTCAGATCACTCTGAATACGTATGTTGTTGATTCTAAGCCGGTCAGCGTATTCTTCCAGGACCTCTTCCACCAGCACCGCCATATTGATGACCTGGGGCCGAAGGTTCTCCTCCACCTGTTGCATCTGGCTATAACGGATCAGATCCTCGATCATCTGATACAGCTTGGTGGCGTTGCTGGCAATGATATGAACTATTTCCGATTGTTCGGTGTTCAATTCTCCGACCACCCGATCATCCAACAATTCAGCACCTTCGTGAATATTGGCCAAAGGAGTCTTCAACTCATGGGATATGTTACGCATGAAACGCTGCTTCTCTGCTTCCAACATTCGCAGACGGGTGCGCAACCAATCCAGTGCCTGCCCCAGTAACTCCAGATCCCTGGGTCCCTGCACCTCGATGGGATCCTTGAAATTGCGATCACCGAGACGACGAATAGCCTCCTCCAGCTGATGGATAGGTCGGATAATCAGGTAGATGAAGAAAATGAGCAGCAGGATGGCCACCGGCAACAGGATGGCCAGATTGGTTAACGTCTGTGCCCGCGCCTGGCTCGAGCGCTCTTCCAGTTGCTCCAAAGTCGTTCCCACTTGTTCCAGACTAAGATGCCAGACCTGGCCAGCCAGTCCACGCAGATGCCTGAACTGATCAGAAGCCGCCAACTTGATTTGATTGTCGAGACCAGGGCGTAGCAACAAGGTATACAAATCGAATTCGTAACCTTCCAGCCTGCGCAACTTCCGTTCTAGGACGGTGTTTTTCTGAACGCTCTGAAGCAACTCGCCGAGGGCACTCACGAAAAATTCCCGGTTACGATAGTAATTGTCCAGGAAAACAGGATCCTCCAGCACCAGAAACTGCTTGACGCTCCTCTCCATCGCAACCAGCTGTTCCTGCAACATCCTGCTGCCCTGGGTCATATGAACCGAACGATAGATCGTATCCCGGCTGAATCTGCTCATTGTTTCCAGGGAATACAGGGCCGAACCCAAAGCCAGGATCAATGGCAACTGAACCATTGCAAAGCTGACCAACAACAGGGTTTGTAAGGAAGGAAATCGAAATCGTCTCAAGAATGCGCCCGCGAGGGAAAAGTCAGCACACGCTCGATAGAGTCGTGGCCCATTTTCAACATCAGTATCCTATCCAGCCCTACGGCCACCCCGCTGCATTCGGGCAACCCCGATTCCAGGGCTGCCAGGAAGAATTCATCCAGCTTCGGACATGGCATTGCCGCACGCCTACGGGCATCGAGCTCAGCTTCGAAACGGCACCGCTGCTCGGCGACATCGGTCAGTTCCCGGTAACCGTTCCCCAACTCGACCCCATTCATGAATACCTCGAAACGCTCCGCAACTTCCTCTTTTCCTGGTTTGAGACGGGCAAGCGCAGCCAAAGGCGCAGGATAATCATAGACAAATACCAGCTCCCCTGCCGGAAGCCCGGGCTGAACCCCATGGGAAAAGAGAAAGTCCAGCCAAAGAATTCTATCCGTGCCGCAGATCCGTTCCGCCTCGGAAAACCCCAAAGCAGACGCCCGGTTACGAAGTTGAGCGAAAGGTGCGTTCCATTCCACCCCGACGATTTGCCGAAAAAGTTCGCCATAACTCATCCGCCGCTGGCCCTGGACCTGCCCTTCGAACAGCCGTTGGAGCAAGGCGGCGGTCTCGTCCATCATCTGCCCCAGGGTGTAACCGACCCGGTACCATTCCAACAGGGTAAACTCCGGATTGTGCAATCGCCCTCTTTCACCACGTCGAAAGCCCTTGCAGATCTGATAGATGGAGCCGGTACCAGCGGCCAGAAGACGCTTCATGGCAAATTCGGGCGAACTCTGCAAATAAAGGTCGTCCACCTCCCCTGTCACGGTAAAAAACTTAATATACGGATCGGTTCCAACACTGGCGGCCAACAGTGGAGTTTCCACCTCGAGCACCTCTGCCTCCTCGAAAAACAAGCGGATACTGGCCAATAGACGGGCCCGCTGGCGGAGTGCAGTCAGGTCACAGCTGGGGCGCCATTCACCAGGAGGATTATTTTCCAACGCGGGAGACATATTCACCGCTGCGGGTATCCACCTTGATCACCTCACCGGTTTGCACGAATAAAGGCACACGGACAACCGCTCCGGTTTCCAGCTTGGCCGGCTTGCCGCCACCACCGGAAGTATCCCCCCGCACACCGGGATCGGTCTCCACAATTTCCAGTTCGACAAAATTGGGCGGAGTCACAGCAATAGGCGCACCATTCCACAAAGTGACCGTACACAGGTCCTGCTCTTTCAACCATTGCGTCGCCTCCCCCACAGCCTTGGCATCTGCTGCCACTTGCTCGAAACTGTTGGGATCCATGAAGTACCAAAATTCGCCGTCGTTATAGAGGTATTGCATTTCCACCTCGAGCACATCGGCCGCCTCCACTGAGTCCCCGGATTTGAAGGTCCGTTCGATCACTCTTCCCGTCTTCAGGTTACGGAATTTGACCCGGTTGAAAGCCTGTCCCTTGCCCGGCTTGACGAATTCGTTCTCGATGATGGTGCAGGGATCGCCATCGAGAATCACCTTCAACCCACCCTTGAATTCATTGGTACTATACGTTGCCATTGGTGACTCAAACCTCGTGTTATTACAAAATGTCTTCTATTATAACCCAACCCCCCTCGTGCCTGAGTTGGCAACAGGAACTGGCCTGCTCCTTCAGCGATCCTGAGCACCTCCTCGACCACCTTGGCCTCGAGCGCAAACTTTGCAACCGTCGCGCCTCCGCTTCTTTCGCCTTCCGGGTGCCACGCCCTTTTGCTGCCCTCATGCGCAGGGGGGATCCTCAGGATCCGCTACTGCTTCAAGTACTTCCACTTGGGGAGGAAAACGCTGAAACCCCGGGTTTCTTAAGCGATCCTGTCGGTGACAGGCAGGCCCAGGTAGCCCCTGGACTGATACACAAATACCAAGGACGGGCGTTGCTGATCGCGACCGGCGCCTGCGCCGTGCATTGCCGCTATTGTTTTCGCCGTGAATACCCCTATCATGACAATCAGCTTACCGGCGGGCGCCTGCAAACCGTACTGATGTATCTCCATAACGAGCCTTCCATCCAGGAGATCATTCTCAGCGGGGGTGATCCCCTGGTGATGAGCGACTCAAAATTGGATACTCTGATCGCCGCACTGGCGGACGTTCCCCATTTACGCCGCTTGAGAATCCATTCCCGCCTTCCTGTGGTCCTTCCCTCCCGCGTCGATGGTGGCCTCATTGAGACGCTCACCGCCAGCCGACTGCAGACGCTCATGGTGGTCCATATCAACCATGCCAATGAAATCGATGACGACGTCCGTGTCGCGATCGAAAGGCTCAAGGGGGCAGGACTCCTGGTCCTCAACCAGAGCACCTTGCTGGCGGGCATCAACGACGACCTCGACACTCTGACGGAACTCCAGGAGCAATTATTCGAGGCCGGGATCCTGCCTTATTACCTTCATCTTCTTGATCGTGCCCAGGGAACCGCCCACTTCGAGGTTCCGGAAAGTTCAGCAAAGGCCCTTCACGAAGGTTTACGGCGGCGCCTTCCGGGCTACCTGGTTCCTCGTCTGGCCCGGGACAACCCCCACACCCCATACAAAACATTGTTATAATACATGAACTTACGCGGCACGAGCGATTTCTGGTCGCGACAGGTATTGAATTCTTCATTCGTCTTGGTTATAACTCATCTGTGCATTGAGCACTTTATAAGAAATCATTCACGATTATGTGACGAGGAGGAAAACATGAAGAAAGTTCTTGGCATTTTGGCGCTGGTTATGGTCACCGTCAGCTTGGTAGGATGCGATCCCGCCGGTGAGCCCACCAACAAGCAACGTCTCTCCAGCGCAGAAACCTCCAGCGTTTCTGCCTAAGCTGTTAGCGACCCAGATACCATAATTACAATAAATTCGATCCTTACTGAACCCGGGGTCCTTGCCCCGGGTTTTTTCATGCCCGGGCGGATTCCCGTTATATAATGGGTACGGCACAGCTTTATCATTAAAGGGATCCGTGCATTGAACACAGAGCAATTCCATCAGCGCCTGGAAGCCATTGCCCGAAGTTCCCAGGCCCACGACCTCTCCAGAAGCCTGAAAGGCCTGGAAAAGGAAAGCATGCGCGTCACCGCCCAGGGACGCCTGGCAACCACGCCCCACCCAGTCCAGTTGGGCTCGGCGTTGACTCACCCCCATATCACCACGGATTACTCGGAATCCTTGCTCGAGTTTATCACCCCCCCCTATTCAGAGGCTTCTGCCACACTTTCCTTTCTGGAAGATATCCATCGCTTCGTCTACTCCATGCTTCCGGAAGGTGAACTGCTGCTTCCCACCAGCATGCCGATCGGTTTCGATCAGGATGAAGACATCCCCATTGCCGACTATGGCAAGTCGAATATCGGCCGGATGAAACACATCTATCGGGTAGGCCTAGCCTATCGTTATGGCCGTGCCATGCAGGCCATCGCCGGCGTGCACTTCAATTTCTCCGTCGCTGAGACGTTGTGGCCTCTGCTCCGTGAGGTTTTACCCCAGGATCATTCAGATAAAGAGTTCCGCACCTCCGCTTACTTTTCCATGATCCGTAATTTGCACCGCTACGGCTGGCTGCTGCTTTATCTGTTCGGAGCTTCACCAGTCGTCAATGGCCAATTCCTCAAATGCCGGGGCGGCATCCCCGCAGAATTTACCGAACTTTCACCTAATTCTTACGGAATGCCTTATGCCACCTCTCTGCGGATGAGCGACATCGGCTACAAAAACAAGACTCAGACCGGGCTGCATATTTCCTTCAACAGTCTGGAAGAGTACGTCACCAGCCTTTGCCACGCCATCGAGACTCCCCACCCACCCTATCAGGCCATCGGGGTCAAGGTTCAGGGGGAGTACCGCCAACTGAGCAGCAACGTCCTGCAAATAGAAAACGAATATTACAGTCCGGTCCGCCCCAAACAGATTGCCAAATCCTGTGAAAAACCCACCCTGGCCCTGAAACGAAGGGGAGTTCGGTATGTGGAAATCCGGGCGCTTGATCTCGATCCTTTCGCCGCGGTGGGAATCGGCCAGGATCAGATCCACTTTCTGGAAGCCTTTCTGTGGTTCTGCCTGCTTCACGACAGCCCCCCGATCAACCGCTCGGAAAACCGCGCCATTAACGCCAACCTGCTGGCCACAGCCCAACGGGGGCGGGACCCCAAACTGGTCTTGATGCAGGAAGACAAGGCCGTATCCTTGGCCAGATGGGCCTCAGAAATATTGGAGGCGATGGAACCATTGTGTCGTGTGATGGATGAATCCCTGCCTCTCCCCCCCTATCTGTCCAGTCTGATACGGCAGCAAGAGAAGCTTGACCGTCCCAACCTCACTCCTTCGGCCCGTATGCTCCGGGAACTCCGTGAAAACAACGAAGCGTTCGATCATTTCGCTATGCGTCTGGCCAGGTGCCAGGCCGATTATTTTCGTTCCCGTCCCCTGGAACCAAGCCAGTCAGCCTGGTTCCAAGAGATAGCTGACAAATCACTCGAGGAGCAACGAAATATCGAGGAGGGGGATCATCTTACATTCGACCGCTTCCTCGATCGCTATTTCAGCCAGACCTGTCAAGCAGCGTAAAGACCATCTCAGCGGATAGATTTCTTTTATGAAGCACATCGAATTCGATCTCGAACACTGGCAGGCCCTCCTGGCAGGCAAGAAACCACGAGCCATCCTCAAAGCCGCCCTGGAAGAGTTCGATCACATAGCCATCGCCTTCAGCGGGGCGGAAGATGTGGTACTCATCGACATGGCCTGTAAACTCCGTGAACAGGTCCAGGTTTTCACCCTGGATACCGGTCGCCTACACCCTGAAACCTACCGCTTCATTGAGCAGGTACGGGAACATTATCCCATCCGGTTGGACGTTCTCTACCCCAATGCCGAAGCCATCAGTAATCTGGTCCGGCAAAAAGGGTTGTTCAGCTTTTACCGTGATGGCCACCATGAATGCTGCCAGATTCGCAAGGTGGAACCACTTGGTCGCAAGCTGGAAACGCTGGATGCCTGGATCACGGGTCAACGGCGCGATCAGAACCTCGATACCCGCCAGGGTATCCCCGAGGTCGAACTCGATAGCGCTTTCCAGGGAAGGACAGGGCGACTGATCAAATTCAACCCTTTGGCCAACTGGTCCTCCAGCCAGGTTTGGGACTATATCGAGGCCTTCCAGGTCCCCTTCAACGAACTCCACCGCCACGGCTTCCGCAGCATCGGTTGTGAACCATGCACCCGTTCCACCCTGCCCCATCAGCAGGAACGTGAGGGACGCTGGTGGTGGGAGGAGACCCTAAAAAAAGAATGTGGGATTCACCGCAAGACCTGAACTCCATTGGGCGATTCAATGGCATGGCAGCTCGATACCTTCAAACAGGGCATCGATTTCATCCTTGTCGCGTAGTTTCATCGCCCGGGCAACCACCTCGCGGGTCAGATGGGGTGCAAATAACTCGATGAAATCGTAAATGAACCCCCGGATGAACATATCCCTGCGAAGCCCGATCTTGGTGATGCTGTCACCAAACAGATGTCCGGCGTCGAGCGCCACCAGATCTTTATCATTTTCGGGATCGTACGCCAGCTTTGCGACGATTCCCACCCCAAGCCCCAAACGCACATAAGTCTTGATCACATCGGCGTCCACAGCTGTCAGGGTCACATTCGGCTCCAGTCTTTGGCTCGCGAAGGCCTCATCCAATTTGGAACGACCGGTAAACCCGAAAACATAGGTGATCAAAGGATACGCTGCAATATCCTCCAGGGTCAGTTCGTCTTTCCGCATCAATGGGTGCCCCTGCGGCACCAGAATACAGCAGTTCCAACGATAACAGGGAAGCATGATCAGATTATCGAACAGCTCCAGTGCTTCCGTGGCGATGGCAATGTCAGCCACTCCCCTGGCAGCCAGATCTGAAATCTGGACCGGCGTTCCCTGATGCATGGTCAAGGCCACCTTCGGATAACGCTCCATGAAAACCTTGACGACCGAAGGCAAGGCATAACGAGCCTGGGTATGGGTGGTAGCTATCGACAGGGTACCGCTGTTCTCGTCCACATATTCATCGGCGATTCGTTTGATATTGTCGACTTTGGCCAGGATTTCTCCCGCCAGTTGGATGATCAGCTCGCCAGCAGGAGTGATTTCGGTCAACTGCTTTCCATTGCGGGCGAAGACGGGTAATCCCAATTCGTTTTCCAGCAGCCGTATCTGTTTGCTGATCCCAGGTTGCGAGGTGAACAAACTCTCGGCAGTGGCGGAGACGTTGAGATCATGATGTGCCACTTCCCAAATATAGCGTAGTTGCTGAAGCTTCATATTCCTATCTATTATAGATGTAGCTGTTTTTATTCTTTTTAATTATATCCATGGTAGATAATAATGCAATAAGAAACAGAATAGTGGTTATTAAAAAAAATGGAATTGCTGCATGTTCTTGCGGGTGCCTTGGTTGGCTTCACCATCGGTCTGACTGGCGTGGGTGGAGGCTCCTTGATGACCCCAATTCTCATTCTGGGTTTTAAGATCAGCCCGTCCATCGCTGTGGGAACAGATTTATTGTATGCCGCCATGACCAAGGCCAACGGGGTCATTTTTCATCATCGTCAGCGAACCATCGACTGGGGAATCACCCTCCGCCTTGCACTAGGGAGCGTGCCCGCCTCCCTCTTGACTATCGTGCTGATCAGAAAGATGAACGAATCGGGTTATGACTATGATCAGCTGATGACCTTGACCTTGGGAATCATGCTGATGATTACCTCGATCGTCGTGTTCTGCCGGCAACGCTTGAATGATTTCCTGCAACGGGAATTACGACGCAATACCTCTGTCGTCAGCCGCCTCAAACGTATCAGGGGGGAAATAACCATTCTCGCGGGGCTGGCCCTGGGGTTCCTGGTTACCCTCTCCTCAGTCGGGGCCGGTGCCATTGGCACGGCTTTGCTATTCCTGTTGTATCCTAAAAAACGGACCATAGCGATTGTGGGAACCGATCTTGCACATGCGGTTCCCCTGACAGCCATTGCAGGACTGGGCCATTGGCAGATTGGCAGCGTCGACCCTTGGTTGCTCGGGGGCTTGCTGCTAGGAGGACTCCCGGCCATTTATGCCGGAAGTCTGCTAGGAAAACACATTCCGGATAAACTCCTGCGACCACTGGTCGCCCTCATTCTCCTGACACTCGGGGTACGCTTCAGTCTGAGTCCTATTTTGGTATAATTGCAAAATTAGTCCCAACCCTGTTCACAACGTAAATTAGGATAGTGCCATGGCATTTGTCATTACTGAGAATTGTATCAACTGCAAATATACCGATTGTGTAGATGTCTGCCCGGTCGATTGTTTCCACGAAGGGCCCAATATGCTGGTAATCGATCCTGATGAATGTATCGATTGCACCCTATGTGAGCCAGAATGTCCCGCCAATGCGATCTATTCCGAAGATGAAGTACCTGCCGATCAGCAGGTGTTTATCCAGTTGAACGCCGAACTGTCCAAGAACTGGCCTGTCATAGCCGAGGTGAAAGACCCCTTGCCGGATGCCGACCAATGGGATGGCAAATCCGGGAAGTTGGAGTTACTCAAAAAGGAATGGTAGATCTTCTTTGTAGAGACAAAAAAAGCCGGGTCAACCCCGGCTTTTTTTATACCATCGGTTTTACGCCAACCCTTTATTCGGAATCCTCTTCTCCCTCTTGGGGCCGGTCGACCAGCTCCACATATGCCATAGGCGCCGCATCGCCTACCCGGTATCCACATTTCAGGATACGTAAATAACCACCCGGGCGCTCCTTGTAACGCGGTCCTAATTCGTCGAAGAGTTTGGTCACGACTTCTTTATCACGCAATCTGGCAAATGCCAGGCGACGGCGTGAAGTATTGTCCTCTTTGGCCAGGGTGATCAAAGGTTCGGCCACCCGACGAAGTTCTTTGGCTTTCGGCAACGTGGTTTTAATCAGTTCGTGCCGGAAGAGAGAACCGGCCATATTTCTAAACATGGCCTGACGATGGCTACTGGTGCGATTAAGATGTTTTCCTGCTTTACGATGTCGCATTTCCTTTACCTATTTAACCTTATGATGCTTTCGCCTTTTCTTCCTTTTTTCCGTCATCGGGGCGTTTCAGGTCCTCCGGAGGCCAGCCTTCGAGTCGCATCCCAAGGGACAATCCTTTAGATGCAAGTACGTCCTTGATTTCTGTGAGGGACTTTTTGCCCAGATTAGGGGTCTTGAGCAGCTCGACTTCGGTTCGTTGAACCAAGTCACCAATGTAGAAGATGTTCTCTGCTTTCAAACAATTCGCGGAACGTACCGTCAGCTCAAGATCGTCGACGGGACGAAGCAGAATTGGAGCAAACTTGGGTTGTTTTTCCTCAGGTTCCTCCCGCTGTTCTTCTTTGAGATCAATCATGACAGCGAGATGATCGCTGAGTATCTTGGAAGATCTCTTGACACAATCCTCAGGATCGACCGTGCCATTGGTTTCCAGCTCCAACACCAGACGATCCAGGTCGGTACGTTGATCCACCTGGGTACTTTCGACACGGTAGGCCACCTTCCGGATCGGACTGAAGGAGGCGTCAAGGCGCAATGTGCCGATGGAGGAATCCCGTTCTTCACTGGCTTCCCGATTTGCCGGCTGATAGCCTCGACCTTTTTCCACCTTCAAGGTCATATTCAACTCACCAACGTCAGTGAGGTGAGCAATGACCAGTTCCGGATTGATGATTTCAAGATCGTGGGTGATAGCAATATCGCCCGCTGTGACCGGTCCGGGACCCTTCTTGCTCAGTTGCAGTTCCGCCGAGTCACCATGATGCAGTACCACAGCCAAGTGTTTCAGATTGAGAAGGATATCGATCACGTCCTCCTGCACCCCTTCGATAGCCATATATTCATGTAACACGCCATCGATTTTGACTTCCGTTACCGCGCAGCCGGGGATGGAGGAGAGTAGCACCCGCCGCAAGGCATTCCCTATGGTATGCCCGTACCCCCGTTCCAGGGGCTCGATGGCAATACGGGAATGATTCCGATCAGCATCGGTTTCGATACTGACGATACGCGGTTTGTGCGAGTGTAATAAAAGATCAACCATAATTTGTGTCAACCACTCAGATTACTTTGAATACAATTCGACGACCAGTTGCTCTTGAATATCTGAGCCGAGATCGGCGCGGTCCGGTAGTGATTTAAAGACGCCGGTGAAGTTTTTCGCATCCACTTCAACCCAAGTGGCAAATCCATACTGTTCGGCAACGGTCAGCGCATCCTGAATCCGCTGTTGTTTCTTAGCCTTTTCACGGACCGAGACAACATCTCCAGGCTTCACCTGGTAAGAGGGAATGTTCACCACAGTCCCATTCACCATGATCGCTTTATGCCCAACCAACTGACGCGCCTCCACCCGGGTGGAGGCAAACCCCATCCGGTAGACGACATTGTCCAGGCGGCTTTCCAGCAGGAAAAGGAGATTTTCCCCCGTCGATCCCTTTTGCCGGGCTGCTTTTTTGTAATAGTTCCGGAACTGGCGCTCCAGTACCTGGTAGATTCGTTTGATCTTCTGCTTTTCCCTCAGCTGCAAAGCATAGTTGGATAAGCGGGCACGACGACGCTGGCCGTGTTGCCCAGGAGGTTGGTCCAATTTACACTTGCCATCAAGGGACTTTCCGCGGCCTTTAAGAAAAAGATCGGTTCCTTCCCGGCGGGCCAGTTTGCAACGGGGTCCAAGGTATCTTGCCATAATCTACTGCCTCCCTAAACGCGGCGTTTCTTGGGTGGACGACACCCGTTTTGGGGAATCGGCGTCACATCGGAGATTTGCACGATTCTGAAGCCCAGGTTATGCAAAGCGCGCACTGCCGATTCACGCCCTGGGCCTGGACCTTTCACTTGAACATCCAGATTACGCATGCCATATTCCTTGACCACATTGCCCGCCTTTTCAGCTGCCACCTGGGCAGCAAAGGGGGTGCTTTTACGGGAACCCCGGAAGCCGGAGCCACCGGCGGATGCCCAGGCCAGGGCATTGCCTTTGCGGTCGGTTATCGTGATGATCGTGTTATTGAACGATGCATGAATATGTGCGATTCCATCGGAGATCTCTCTCCGAATCCGTTTACGTGTACGACTCGGCGTCGCCATTCAGATACCTCTATTGACTAATTGATTACTTACGAATTGGACGGCGCGGTCCCTTTCGGGTGCGGGCGTTGGTCCGGGTACGCTGTCCACGTACAGGAAGACCACGGCGGTGGCGGTAGCCTCGATAACATCCCAGGTCCATAAGACGTTTGATGTTCATGGAGACTTCCCGGCGCAGGTCGCCTTCGACCGTGTACTTGCCAATCTCGTTCCTGATCTTCTCAACCTGATCTTCCGTCAGATCCTTCACCTTGGTGGTGGGATCTATGCCTGCTGCTTCACAGAGTACTCTTGCCCTCGAGCGACCGATACCATAAATCGACGTCAATGAAATGACGACATGTTTATGAACTGGAATATTGACTCCCGCAATACGCGCCATGCACCTACTCTCCTGCTTGCCTAAAATTCAATGAATATCAACCCTGGCGCTGTTTATGCCTGGGTTCTTTACAAATAATCCGTACCACGCCCTTGCGGCGAATGACTTTGCAGTGGCGGCAGATTTTTTTTACCGATGCTCTAACTTTCATGATTAACTCCTAAATAATCCTGGTTATCGAGTCAGGCCGCTGGGTGATTGAGTGCCCTTCCCTTTCAGGTTGGCCTTCCGCATCAGACCCTCATATTGTTGCGACATCAAATGAGTCTGCAATTGAGCCATGAAGTCCATGACCACCACCACAATGATCAACAGCGAGGTACCACCGAAATAGAATGGAACATTCCAATAAAGGATCAGAAAGTTTGGCAGCAGGCAAACCAAGGTAATATAAAACGCTCCAATCAACGTCAGGCGACTCATCACACTGTCGATATAGCGGGCTGTCTGAATCCCGGGGCGGATACCCGGAATAAAGGCTCCGGATTTCTTCAGATTCTCCGCTGTTTCCTTGGCATTGAATACCACCGCGGTATAGAAGAAACAGAAGAAGATGATGGCTGCCGAATAGAAAACGATATATAGCGGCTGCCCTGGCGACAGGGAGGCGGCTACATCCTGTAACCATTCCATTCCTTCGGCATTACTGAACCAGCTTGCCACGGTGGCAGGAAACAAAATAATGCTCGAGGCAAAGATCGGGGGAATAACGCCCGCCATATTCAACTTCAGCGGAAGAAAGCTTCTCTGCCCACCATAGACCTGACGTCCCACCTGACGTTTGGCATAATGAATAGGAATTCGCCGTTGGGCTCTTTCTACATAGACCACAAACGCGGTCACACCGATGGCCAGCGCAAACAGAATAACCACCGTCAAAGGACTCATTTCGCCTGTACGGGCCAATTCCAGGGTGCCTGCAATTGCCGATGGGAGGCCAGCGACGATCCCTGCAAAAATGATCATCGAGATGCCGTTACCTATACCCCGTTCCGTTACCTGTTCTCCCAGCCACATCAGAAATACAGTGCCTGTCACCAGAGTTACCGCGGTCAGAAAGACAAACTGCGGTCCCGGGTTGATTACCACCGGGAATCCCCCGGCAGTCTGGTTCTGCAAGGCAATCGCTACACCGATGGATTGGAAGGTGGCAAGGAAGACGGTCCCATAGCGGGTATATTGGGTGATCTTCCGGCGCCCTGACTCCCCTTCTTTTTTCAGCTGCTCCAGTTTGGGGATCACCACGGTCATCAACTGGATGATGATGGAGGCCGAAATATAAGGCATGATCCCCAAAGCGAAGATACTCAGGCGCTTGAGGGCTCCTCCGGAAAACATGTTGAACATGTCCAGGATGGATCCGCTCTGCTGCTGAAACATTAGCGCCAGAGCCTTCGGATCAATCCCTGGCACGGGAATATGGGTACCCAGCCGATACACGACCAAAGCACCCAGGAGGAAAAGCAGGCGCTGACGCAACTCGGTCAGGTTGCCGAATCGCCCTTTTAAAGCTTCCGCTGGCGTACTCACGACTCCTCTACCTTTCCACCTGCTGCTTCAATAGCTTGCCGGGCGCCCTTGGTCACCTCAAGCCCTTTGATCGTCACCGGGCGTTCCAGCTTGCCGGAAGCAATAATCTTCACCCTCTTGACTATGGATGAAATCAGATTCACCTGGCGTAACACTTCAAGATCAATGGTGTCAGCCGCTATTTTATTCAGCTCATGGAGACGAATCTCATCGACGTAGCGTTTGGATCTCGAACGGAAGCCGACTTTGGGCATGCGCCGATGGAGCGGCATCTGGCCACCCTCGAAACCCACCTTGTGATATCCACCGGAACGGGATTTTTGTCCCTTGTGACCACGCCCCCCGGTTTTCCCAAGGGTACTGCCAATCCCTCTCCCAACGCGTTTGCGCAGGCGCTTGCTGCCCGGAGCGGGTTTTAACGTATTCAGGTACATTACTCCACTTCCTCGATGTTGAGCATATAAGCTACTTTTTTGACCATACCCCGGATCTCAGGCGTATCATCTCTTTCCACCGTCTGATGCATTCGCTTTAGACCCAAGCCACGCAGACAGTCGCGATGTGATTTGATCCGTCCAATCATGCTGCGCACCAATGTCAGTTTCAGCTTCTTGTTCGCCATTCTATCAACCTAGAATTTCCTTAACGGTTTTACCACGCTTTGCTGCCACATACTTGGGATCCTGCATCTCCGACAATCCCTTGATAGTGGCCCGGACCACATTGATTGGGTTGGTGGTACCGATACACTTGGCCAACACGTTGTGAACGCCCACAGCCTCGAAAACGGCACGCATCGCCGCTCCGGCGATGATCCCCGTACCCTCAGCGGCTGGTTGCAGATAGACCTTGGCGGCACCCTCGGTCACAGTGACTGGATACTGAAGAGTATCGCCACGTAATTTAACTTGCACCATATTCTTACGGGCCTGTTCCATGGATTTCTGGATCGCTATGGGTACTTCGCGTGCCTTGCTCAGCCCATATCCGACCCTTCCATTGCCATCGCCCACCACTGTCAGGGCAGTGAACCCGAACTGTCGCCCACCCTTGACCACCTTGGCCACACGGCGGACCGCCACTATTTTCTCCTGAAGGTCACCGTCTGTCTGTGTCGTTCCATTCGCCATTTTGCTAATCTCTCTCCTAAAACTGCAGGCCCGCTTCACGAGCCGCATCTGCCAGGGCCTTGACCCGACCGTGGTAACGAAAGCCTGAGCGATCAAATGCCACTTCTTTGATTCCAGAGGCCAGGGCCTTCTCAGCAATCGCCGAGCCCACAGCCTTCGCTGCCTCGATATTACCGGTGCTTTCGACCTTGTCACTAATCGCTTGTTGTACCGTCGCCGCACAT